>Ga0256914_1000698_pt1 | contig 32621 bp, 40 predicted proteins | sample HulkmetaG_FD_191571 | JGI IMG/M metagenome (GOLD analysis project Ga0256914, IMG submission 191571) | Hydrothermal chimney microbial communities from Main Endeavour vent field at the Juan de Fuca Ridge, Pacific Ocean - Hulk | ecosystem: Environmental > Aquatic > Marine > Hydrothermal vents ... | reverse complement strand
TTCTAAACGCGTAATAGAGACCTTCGCCGGTGAGAGGATCCGCAAGACCAGCAGCATCCCCGACTAAAAGCACGCGACCCTTTGCAATGGGTTTCCCGTGTCCACCGGCAGGTATTATCCAAGATCCGTTCATTTTTACGTTGAATCTGGATGAGAACCTCCTGAAGGACTCCATTATTTCCCTAGATTTCTCAGACATGCCCCCCACACCAGCATTGGAATCCTCGCCCCTTGGGAAGATCCATCCGTATCCATAGGGAGCAGCATCTACCATGAAGATCAGTCTATCATGCGGGGGAGCGCTGCCCTCCATGGCCACTATTACATCTTCCTTCCTCCAGCCGCTCCTGACTCCTGAAGATAAAGCCACTACTGAGTTCGCACCATCGGCCCCGATCACGAACCTAGCCTCTTCCCCCGGTCCGATCAATTTGACTCCACTATCCGATACCTTAACCGCGCTCACTCTAGCCCTGATGAAATTGGCCCCCTCCCCTAGTGCACTTTCAAGGAGTCGGTGGTCGAAGAGTTCCCTCCTCACTAGGGCTATGGCGAACTCATCCGGTGGGGTGCTAACCGTTATCTCACGCCCGAAGCCAGCAACGACTACATCCCTATGGAAGGCCTCCACAGGCTCCAAGGGCAGGCCCAGTTCCTCGAGTAGTCTAGCTGCCTTCAGAGTTATTCCTCCTCCGCAAGGTTTGGGCCGGGGAAATCTCCTCATGTCCAAGAGCAGCGTCTTGAAACCCATCCTAGCCAACAGATAAGCTGCAGTTGAACCCGAGGGTCCAGCCCCGACTACGGCAATGTCCCACATTTTCCCATTGGCGCTCCAAACTGTCCTTTAAAATTGCGAGGGAAAATATATATCTAATGAAAGAACAAGTGTTCAACGGTGTTAAATCATGAGTAGAGCAGAGGAGGTACTCAAGAGGGTCCCCCGAAGATGTATAGAGGACATCAGGGAATATGTAGAGAAGATCGACAGGGCTCTCGACAACCTCGAAAAGCTAGAGGACAAGGAGAGGATAGCTTGGGCCTTTAAGGCTTTGTCTAATACAACAAAGTTAGACATCATACTACTGCTGGCGGCATCCGAGATGCCAGTCTGCCTTATATCCTACATACTAGAGAAGGATCAGTCGCTCATCTCTCATCATCTATCCGACCTCAAAACCGCCGGTTTAGTCAAGGAAACTGTGAAAGGTAAATTTAGAGTATATAAGCTCCAGAAGGACGCCCTAATAGATTTATTCAATAAGATCGGCTCCATAGTGGAGGGGTGATCTCTTGGATCTGAAGCTGGAGGTCGTCGATGTCACCCCGCCCGAGGGTACCAACATAATCATAGCGACATCCCACTTCATAAAGACGGTCGAGGATGTTTATGAGGCTCTAGCCGATTCATGCTCTAGTATCAAGTTTGGATTCGCATTTTGTGAGTCATCCGGTCCTAGGCTAATAAGGAAGGCGGGCAATGATCCAGAACTCATTGAGGCGGCTGTGGATAGGGCCAAGAAGATAGCCGCAGGTCACTGCTTAGTCATAATTCTTAGAGACGCATGGCCCATCAACGTCCTCCCCCGACTCAAACAGCTACCAGAGATCGTCACCCTCTACGCGGCTACGGCAAACCCGCTGAAAGTTGTGGTGGCTGACGTGGGTGATGGTAGGGGAATACTAGGGGTAATAGACGGAGGCACTCCTACAGGAGTGGAATCCGAGGAGGATGTAAAGGAGAGGATGGAGTTCTTAAGGAAGATTGGCTACAAGCATCCTTTCCCCGGGTGATCACACCCACTTGACCCCCTCATCCATCTTTTCCAGATAGATCCTCCTTGCTATGACGCTAGCAGCGGCGACCGAGGGGTACTTGAGATCAGCCCCCGACTCGATTACAACCTCTATCCCTCTATTCTCGAGGAAGGAGAAGGCCTCCCTCAGCTTAGATTTGTCGAAGGAGTCTATTATGATCTTGGATGCCCTTACCTCCTTGAGTACATCTGAAATTACTTGGAGATGCCACTCCGTCAGCAAGTCATTCAGTTTCCCCCTACTCCACTCAGCCATCAGCTGATCCGGAGTGACAATCTTGTAACTCAGCGATATCGCGACCTCCTCTACTAGATCAGCGAGTTCTAGGAGTCTGCGTTCAGATAGGGACTTCGATTCCAGTAGCCCTCTGGCCCTAAGGAACTTCCTGCCGCCGTCATCCAGTGCAACTGCAGCTACCACTATAGGTCCTGATTTCTCCCCTTTTCCGGCCTCGTCGGAGCCTATTTCTATCCCACGTTGTTCCACTAGAGATTTCTCTATGAGGGGAATGAGGGGTTCGTGGTATACTACTTTACCATTCGAGTAGACCACTCCCTTATAGTCGAGCACTTCAAACCTGAAAAGCTCCCACTTACTCTTGGAGGGGAGGATCCTCCCTCCTTCCCTCGTCACCTGCTCTTTAAGATTTTCCAGCTCCTCTTCTCTTAGTAAGGTACTTAACTGCCGCAATCACGATCACCAATAGTAGGATGGGCGCTATAATCCAGTATGGTGCTTCCTCAGCCGTTATATAAATCACCCTAATCGTCTCATTGGACCTTTTCAACTCCTTGGGATATTCTTGGACCCAAGCAGCCCACGCCACTACAGAGTGGTTCCCCTCCTCTTCAGCTTTCAAAGGTATGCTGATGAATGAGAAGTTTCCCGGGCCCAGATCACCTAGTTTAGTCACCTCATGCTTGCCCAAGAATTTAACGTGTATTTCAACGTCTAAAGCCTTGAATGATGACGGATTGATAACTGTAGCGTTGAGCTTGAACTGCTGACCCAATTTGACCTCTTTAGGTACCTCGATTTTCTCGATTTTCACGCTGGAGGGCTTTATCACTTTGTATGGATAATCCACGTAGGTTCTCAACCTTCTCCCAGCCACCTCGTACTCTACGGTCACTGATACCTTCTGTTGGCCACCGGGGGCATCTAAGGGGATCTTTATTGGTATTCTAGCGGACAACGCTCTGCGATAATTCCAATACTCGACAGTTTCGTTGTACAGGAGACCTGAGACGCTATCTTCAACCTTGATCACGACATCCCTCATGGCTGTGGGGTACAAGGGCGGCCCTGTGAGGACTGTTACATTAGCGATTATTATGGAGGGTGGCACTATCTCCGTCTTACTGAGGTTCAGAAATACCATTGGTTCCCATTTATGGACGCGGATCTGCTTACTGCCAGTCACCGCGTATTTCACGAGACGACCACCTTCCTTGACTAAGAGGTATCCCCTAGCCGATATGGTTCTAGTGACCTCCATGTCTTGGAGGGGGACATGGACTATGAAGGCCACGTGGGCCGTTGTGGCACCATCTCCCTGATAAACGGCCGTGTTTCCATCCCACTGGATGTCTATCTTACTACCCTCCGCGTTTATCCCGCTAGCTCCGTAAGGTTCGACCTTCCAGCTGGATGGTGTTGATATCGATAGTTTGAACTCAACTATTGGCTTAGTCCCCGGAGATGTCACGTTTATGAAGGCATAGAAGAAGCCGCCAGCGACCACTTCAGTGTCTGATACACCTAATAAGGCTATTTGAGCTTGAGTAGGCCGTGGAGGGGGTACAGTCAACAGTAGCACCATTATTATAAGAGAGGCAGCGGCCGTGTACTTCATCAGGAGTTCTCGCAGCTCAAATATATAAACGGGGTGTGTTGATGGTCGCGGTTGAAGCCCTATCCTTGACTAAAGCCTTCGGAGATCTCTTAGCGGTCAGAGAGCTCAGTTTCACTGTTGAGGAGGGATCCATTTTCGGCTTGCTGGGACCGAATGGGGCCGGAAAGACCACGACGCTCAGGATGATTTATGGGGTTCTGAGACCTACATCCGGAACGGCTAAGGTGATGGGGATTGATGTCAGGGAAAATCCCATAGAGGCCAAGAGGAGAATGGGCGTACTTCCCGAGGATACTGGCGTGTATCCTAGACTTACTACCGAGGAGAACTTGGTGTATTTCGGTAAATTGAGGGGGATGGACGAGGAAAGACTCAAGAGGAGGGTTGAAGATCTCCTTGAGATCCTGAACCTCACTGAGAAGAGGTTCGTAATAGCTGAAAAGCTGTCTAGAGGGCAGAAGCAGAAATTGGCCTTTGCCAGGGCCATTCTAGATGAACCTCCGGTTCTCCTACTAGATGAACCGACACTAGGTGTAGACATAATGAGCGCTCGGGAGATAAGGAGGATGATAGCTGAGTATGCCAGCTCCGGTAAGACAGTCATACTGTCCACGCACAACATGTGGGAGGTGGAGAGACTATGCGATCGTATAGCGATCATTAGTGAGGGAACGCTGAGGTATGAGGGGAGTAAGGAGGATCTGAAGAGGCTCGCAGGGAAGAGGGAGTTCGAGGACATATTCGTGAGGCTTGTGAGGGGGGAAGTCATTGAGAAGGTTGTTTAGAGGATCATCTGGTGTGGTGAAGCTATCTAGGGGATTCGGACAGAGGGGTTACTCTCTTCCCCCAAAACCTTGGCTGGTAGTGGCATGGAAAGAGGTGTTAGAGGCGTTTAGGGATAGGAGGACCATGCTAAACGTTATTATCCTTCCAATGATCCTCATGCCCCTGGTCATATCCCTTCCCACGCTCATGTTGAGTCCTAAAACCATTCCACCGAAGATTATGGTTGTTGTGGAGGATCCCCACGGAGTGGATCTAGCTGAGAGGATTAAATTGCTGGAGAACAGGTCGGAGGCATTGGTTTCCATTGTGACTGAGGGAGGTAATTACACAGGGCTTGTGCTGAGCGGGGATGTGGACCTCATAGTCGAGATACCTAGGGGGTTCTACGAGAACTTAAGCACTGGAGGGACGGGCAAGCTGATTTACTACTACGACCCCTACGGGGCTAGGTCGTCCGTGGCAATGGGGGTGGTCCAGAAAGTAGTAAGCGAGTATTCTGAGGAAGTGTTAAGGAGGCGATTAGAGGCGATAAATCTATCCGAGGAGTACATAAAGCCGATCGTACCTGTGGCTATACAGGTTACCAGCACGGGGAAAGGGGCCACTACTGGGGAAGTGGTGACGGCGATGGTCCTCCCGATGATGGTGGGACTAATCGCAATAACTGGCGCCGGAACGTTCGCTATAGACATGATAGCAGGTGAAAGGGAGAGAAAGACCTTAGAAGCCCTCTTCACCAATCCAGTCAGTAGAGGGCAGCTCTTACTGGGAAAGTTTGGTGCCCTCACCTTGTTATCCCTGATAAGTGGTCTGGCAACCCTGTTCTCATCTCTGATAGGGGTGGGATTCGCTGTCACATCGATGAGTGAGTCCCTCTCAGCCGGATCCATGCCCCAATTGATGGAACCGTCGAGGCTCCTGTACCTTACCCTAGGCATCTTGATCACCGTAGCTCTGGGTGGGCTCACCGGAAATGCGGTCATGATTACCGCGGCCTCCTTCGCCAAGACCTTTAAGGAAGCTCAGCAGTATGTCGGCTTTCTCACCCTGATCTTGATAGTTCCTATGGTGGCCATACCATACGCTCCGCAGTCCTTCCATCCAACCCTGAGGGCATTGCCCATATCCAGCCTCGCGATGTTCGCCAGAGATATGATAGTAAACCCGAGTGATCTGGGGGCGATAGCTACCTCGCTGGCTGCGTCGATTCTCTATTTAGTTATATTCCTATGGTTAAGTGCAAAGATGTTTGGAAGAGAATCCGTGATCTTCGGTTGAGGCCCCTTTCGTTTAACTTTTTCAATTACCCTCCCCCACCCTGCGCGGTGTTCTGAGTGAGGGTCGTTGTCGTTGGATTCGGGTTAGGAGGATTGGGCTCTGCTTGGCATGTTGCTGAGCAGGTTCCGGACGCTAAGATCACGGTTATCGGTGATGAGAGGCCCTATGTGAGGCATAAACTGAGACTCGTCACACAGGGGATGGATCTCTGGGTAAGCACTAGGCACTTGGAGTCTAAGGATGTCGAAATAATTCTGGACAAGGTGACCAAGATAAGGAGGGAGCAGAAGGAGGTCGTTCTCTCTGACGGCAGGACCATCCCGTACGACTACCTGATATTGGCCACCGGGTCCAATCCCACTATCCCCTCTAGACTGAAGGGTGGAGAAAACTGCGCAGTTTTCAGGAGGTTGGAGGATGTTCAAAGGTTGATAGATGAGAAGCCGAACGAGGTGGCCATAATAGGTGCCAGCTTCGTGGCCCTCCACGTGGCCGACGCTGCTAGGGCCATCGGAGCCAAGCCCAAGGTCATAGTGAGATCGAGACTCATCAGAAGGAGCTTAGAACCCGAACTCTCCGCCAAGCTAGAGGAGTTTCTGGCAGAGAGGGGCGTGGAATTCGTCCATGGCAAGCCTAAGGAGGTGAAGGACTCCAAGGTGATCGTAGACGAGGATAAGGAGGTCAGTTCGGAGATGACCTTCGTGGCCACCGGCGTCAGTCCTGAGATAACGCTAGCTAAGGAGGCTGGTCTTGAACTCTTGGACGGTTGGGTCATAAAGACCGATCAGCAGGGGAGGACCTCGGATCCTAACATATTTGCCGTCGGAGATAATGCTACCGTCATCGACATCTTCACCAACAAGCCCATATACATGGGAATAGGCACCGCCGCAAGTATAATGGCGCTCAACGCGGCTAAAGCGCTAACTGGATTCAAAGCGGCATATAGGGTTCCTAGGTTCCAGAAGGATGTCTTCTTTGGAGGAGTTCACATGGCCTCGGTTGGACTCACGAGTGTCGAGGCTCAGAATGAGGGATTTGAAGCTGATAGAGTGTACCTCAGTGGAGACGGTTGGGGTGATCATGCCTATCTCGTCTACGAGAAGAGTACGAAGAGGGTGCTTGGATTCAGCGCTATCTCCAAAGAGGAGGTTGGTTGGAAGGGAATGGAAGTAATGATGGCCATGATAAGGAGGTGGCCTGTTAATAAGTTGGGTGTGGAGGTCTCCTGAGGCTGGGATTAAAGTCTTTCCCCTCATTTCCCCCTATTTGAGTCAAGCAGTTTTCTGGCTGCTTTCACCATTATATAGGCTCCTTTCATGGTCTCGTCCTTTAACTCCATCTCTTTTATCTGTTCTATGGTAAACCACCCCCAGTCGTCGTGTTCTTCCGGTCTTATCACAGGATCCATCCCGTTATCGATGACGGCGGTGTATAGGGGGATTATGAACTCCACCCTCATCTCGGGATATATGACCCCGAATGTATCCACGGGTTTGAGGTCTAGGGGGGTCAGCTTGAAACCGGTCTCCTCTCTCAGTTCCCTTAGAGCCCCTCTTCTTGGGGACTCACCGTATCTCAAGCTACCACCCGGTACTTCCCATCTCCCACCGTTCCTCTTACTCCTAGCCCTTTTGAGAAGCAGTACTTTGCCCTCTCTATTGAATATGACTACACAGGGTACTACATGGATTTTAGTCTTTTTCAAAGGGGGTCACCGCTCATTGTACGGCCTTCTCTTTAGACTTTTGCTTGGGGGTCTTAGCGAATATAGAGACGATGAGCATTGGAGAGCCGCACTTGGGACACTTATCGTCAATTGAGAGCTTACCGACGAAATCACCTTCCTTGAATGTTCTAAGCATCTTCCTTCCGCAATTTGAGCAGTGCAGCTCAGTGAAGATCTCTTGTTGTTCCTCTTGATAGGCGAGTCTGGCTTTAGCCATGTCGTAAGCGACCTTGACAGCTATACCCATTCCAGCCACCCCCATCACTATGTTGAGGATCGCGTCGTTGGTATTTCCTTCTTGGAGCGATGAGAATCCCATGTAGAAGAACAACACGGAGATCAGAACTATGCCCACCATGGAGGCTATCCAGAACAGGTAGAATCCAGTCGGAGCTCCTTTCTTGTTGGAGTTAGATGACATTCATGAGGCACCTCCCATCGTGTTGCCAACTCCCACGGTATTCCCTATCCCAGCTATGAGCACGAAGTCCCCGGGGAGCGTCTTCGATCTGATGGCCATCTTGACCCTCTCAATCACTTCATCTACCGATTTGGCTATCTCCTCCCTCATGGAGGTTATGGCATCAAGTGGGTCTTCCTTTATGGCTATAGCATGCAGGGGTATCTTGTACTTAGTAGCGACTTCCTCTATCCTCAGCTTCTCCGGACCAGGGTCTCCTATTGCTGCCCCTATTCCCTCAACCACCTCAGCTGTCGGCTCGCCCTCTAACTTGGCGGCCGCGTCTATCATGATGATGAGGGAGACGTTTCCGTCCCTCCCCTCGACTATCCTTTCAATGGCCAGTCCGGGCCTACCCACCTCTGATCCAGGACCCTTCGCCTTTATTATGAAGGCCCTCCTTCCTTCTATCTCCACTTCGGCGCCGACTATATTCTCGGCTACTTCCTTGGGCTCTGCACCATTCATCAGCCTCAGAGCCACCATTGGGCCTATGCTGTCCCCTATGGGGATGCCCCTCCTGAAGGCCTCACCCGCTTTCCAGTAAGCCTTGGCTATCCTGAGGATCTCAGGGAGCATCATTTGAATCTGGGCGATATATATGAGGTTCTGGGTCCTCCTACCCAATATGAAGTAATGTCGGACGATCCTGTATATCATGTCTAGGGCTAGGACACCGGACATCTGATCCCTTAGGTTCGATCTTTTCCACTCGTCGGCCTTGGGGGCTATCTCGACCATGAACTTGTTGAGGTGATCTCTGGAGCTCTCAAGTAGATGCTCCAGCCTCTTGACGGCGCCGAAAGGATCCAATGTTACGGGTTGTATTAGGAAGAACCCCTTTATCCTCTTGAAGAGGGACTCTACCTCTTCCCTAGGACGACCGTACTTGGACGCCTCTTCCACGAACTTCTTTGTGGCGTCATTAGTGTATTCCTCTAGCTTGGCTAGGGCTTTTCTGATCTCGTTGATCCATAGTTGGGCTTGAAGCTTGCTGGCGTAGAACTGCATGATGGTGATGAATATCAGAAAGAAGATCCATGAGAACCAGTCACTCTGGTTAGTCTGCATGAGCTTTATTCCCAGCTCTTGGTTCAATGCACCACCCTCCTCACGGGACCAACCCAGAGCTACCTCGTTTTAAAGCTTCCCGATTAATTGTCTCCCTTCCCTCTGGAAGCCGCTAATCCTGTCGAGGAGTGCCGCGTACATGAGTGGGAGAAGAGCAGTCACTTCCCCGGGTATGAATGTCCTCATCGCCTTCCTAGAGACTTTGCCCCAGCTTATAGCTTCCCTTTCCCTCGCTCCGCTGAGGCTTCCGTCCCACTCAACTGCTGTGGTCAGGTACACCACGTAGTCAAGCCCCCCCTTGAACTGGTTCCACCATATTGTATGGTGCTTGGAAATCCCGCCCCCCAAGACCAGAGCTCCGCTCACCTCCATGGTGAAGGAGAGATCCGCAAGTTTCAGCATGTCCTCGATGAAGTCCAAGTGGAAGTCCAGTTCTTGAGATAGGAAGCTCAAGGCGGTGCCGAACGATGAGTCCAAGAGACCTGGGGAAAATATGGGGATCTTGGCCTCGTGGGCCATTCCCAAGATCGAATCCGAGCACATTCTCCCCCCTAAGCTGTAGAGCAACTCACTGGGGGATATTTTTCTTCCATATTCCTCTAAGACTTCTGGTACTTCTCTCCTCACGAATTTCTCCACCACGGGTCCGTAATTGTCGAAGGGTATGAACACGTTCCCCAGCCTATGTATCCTCCTCTCATAGAGCTCGGAGTCATCGGCATCGAAGCTCCCGTGGTAATAATCGGCGTAACATCTAGCGATATCGTGATCTATCGTACCTCCGGTGGTTATCACCACATCGAACAGGCTCCTTCTCAGCATGTCAACTAGTATCCCCCTAACCCCCGTGGATACCACGTCCGCCGGAAAGGAGAGGAAGTTCACGGATCTGGGGTCCCTCACCATTTCCTCTAGGATGTTAACTCCTTCTGCCACGAATTTGGCGGTGAAACCACCGGCCTTCTCCATTTCCCTGATGATATCCGAAGCGGTCATTCCAGGGCGCAGGGTAATATCCTCGACCTTCCTCATACCTATCGAGCAAAGGGGATGGTCCATGTAAATAAGGTGGTGCTGATGGGGAGGGACCGGGTGATCGATGCACTAACGAGATACTTGAAGGTACACGGTCCTAGAATACTCTCCAACGTGGGAGATCAAGAGATCGTTAGAATAGAACTCAGAGCATTGTTCAGATACTATGAGCGAGAGAGCAGGAATGATAAGTTGATGAATCATGTGGAGGGATTCGAGTGGAGGGGGTGTAGGGTCGAGGGAAGGTTCCTCCTAGTCCCAGTATCCCTGATAAGGGAGGTGTTGGACATTGAGTGAGTTGTATCTAGTAGCATTCGACATGGATGGGACCCTGCTTCCCATAAACAGCTCATGGGAGTTCGTCCACAAGCTCCTTGGTACAGAGGAGATCGCTTCTAGATATAGGAGGATGTATGAAAATGGTGAGATTGATTATAGGAAATGGGCCGAGCTGGATGTTTCCTCGTGGAAGGGCAGGGACTTCTCCCTTGTGCTGAAAAAGGTGGAGAACCTGAGACCAATGGAGGATGCGGAGGAGGCGCTGAAGAGGTTGAAGGAAGAGGGGTTTATAGTGGGTCTCATAAGCTCTGGCCTCGATGTGATCGCCGAGAGGCTTTGCAGCCTGCTTAAAATGGATTTTTGCAGGTCCGCTAAGTTGAGAGTAGTTGGAGGTAGGGTGCTGGGAATTCTAAAGGAGCTGGATCCTAGCAAGAAGTCAGAGGAGCTGATGTACGTGGCTAGGAGGTTCGAAGTTCCGCTCAACAGAGTCGCCTTCGTTGGGGATGGTGAAAGCGATCTATCGGTATTTCGGATGAAGATAGGGAAGAAGATCGCGTTCAGGCCTAGGTCGGAGATTATAATGTCCCTCGCCGACCATGTGGTTGATACTCTCTCGGAAGCCGCCGATATCCTGATCGAGTGGAAAAGGTTCGACGGGTATTGAACATTAACTCACTCATTTATATCCGATCTCTACTCACATAACCGGATGGACTGGGAGATATTCACGCTGGATGATGATAGAGTGAGGCTTTTCGGACAGGAGATAGCCAATGACCTAGGGAGGAAGATAATCGCTTCACTTAAGGATTACCCTAAGAGCCCCAACGATCTGGCCAAGGAGCTAAATCAACCACTGACCACCGTAGTCTTTCATATCGACAAGCTCTTGGAGGCTGGTGTCATCAGGACCGTTGGGACCATGGCAGGGAGGAGAGGTAGAAAAACCCTATACACCCTATCTTCACCGGCCTACCTAGTGGTTCCTACGACCAGAGAGGGCAAAGATAGCTACTTGAGGAATATTTTAGGAAAATCTCTCCCTACTAGGGAGATACTCGTGAAAAGCCTCGTAATCAGCGTGTTAGTGGCCATATTCATAGTGGGTATGCCTTGGTACCTCATGGGATCGAGACCGGCTGCATTACCTACGGAACAGAAAACCACGACAGTTGCCGTTCCTCTACACCCAGAAGCACCTGCTGGCTCAGAGAAGGAAGGGGTACCCGAAGCGGAAAGATATCAAGGCCGCACGGGGGCTGACTGGATGACTCCCTTGATGTTCGCTTTGGCCTCGTCGATCCTCACCGCTCTGCTCATTGCTCTCTTGGTTCTCCGTCGAGAGGTTCCCCCTTACAGTGAACGTACCCCTTAAACCGCCTTACGTAGTTAGGACATCCCATGCATATGAGAAAGCTTACCCTCTCGCCCCGCACAGGGCAGTCCACCGCGTCCTTGGAGAACTTTGATATCACCTTATTACCGTACAGCTCCTTCAGTTTCTCCTTGTAGTCTTTTGGGACCCTCAAAGCCCTCTGTAGCTTTATTACCTGCAATTCGTACTTGTGATCTGACATCCGAACACCTCGCCGCCAAGTTATTATCCTCTGCTCCCTCGAAGTAATATGCTTTACCTCCTCTTCGACTTCTGGAGGACTATCATCGATCCTCCGGACTTGGATCTCTACTACAGGTACAGGGTCAGAAACATCCTGAGGGTGGAGGGCATAGAGGACCCGGATGTTGAGGAGAAGGCCTTCAATTTCTATAGGAGGCTCTTTAATGCCTTTGATAGTAGAAGGAGAGCCAGTTGCATTGAGATACCTGCTACTCTAGAGCTAGAATCCTTTCTAAGTTTCTTGGGAGTTGAGGATGTGAGGTACGAGCATCTGAGGGCTTATGCATCTCCCATGCTCGACTTAACCACTTTGAAACCTGGAGCTAAGGACTCTTTGGAGGAGCTATCCTCGAGGTACGAGTTGGCAATAGTATCCAACACGCCTTACCATGACATGGTGGTGGAAAGATTAGAAAAGGATGGTCTACTTGATTTCTTCGAAGTTGTCGTTTCTTCACACAGGACTGGGGTCAGGAAGCCGATTAGAGAGATCTTCCTGCGAGCATTGGAGGTGATGGGTGCTCGGCCCAAGGAAGCTGTGATGGTGGGGGATTCCCCCTATGAGGACATTGAAGGCGCTAGGAAGGCGGGCATGAGGGCAATATGGGTTGTGAGGGAGGATGTCCAAATGCCTGAGGCGGATGGCATGATTAAAAGTCTGGGGGAGTTACCTAACCTCCTGAAGGTGATCACTTGAGGAGGAGATTGTTGGATCTCCTAGCATGTCCAGAGTGTCATCACTTCCCCCTGAAGCTCATTGTTGAGAGGGAGGAAGTGGTGGAAGGATTGCCCAGCAGGCCAGAAAAGCCACTATGTGAGAAATGGTGTGCATTCTCGGGTGGTGAGCCCAGCGATCCTACCCTCTGTGTGGAGTGCATGAGTAAGGAGGTGGTGACCGGTAAGCTAGTCTGTGAGAACTGCGGCGCGGAATACAAGATAGAGGCTGGAGTTCCCAGAATGCTGAAGCCTGGGGAGCTCAATCTCTAAATTTCAACTCATCTTGAGTATATTAGGTGAGATAATGCCGAGGATAATGATAGTGCATGGTGACATCACCGAGGTCGAGGTAGATGCGTTGGTGAACCCCGCCAATGTCCAGCTTGTCATGGGTGGAGGCGTCGCCGGTGCAATAAGGAGAAAGGGTGGTGAGGAAATTCAGGAGGAGGCTCTGAAAAAAGCCCCTGTGAGGATCGGAGAGGCCGTGGAGACTTCAGCGGGGAAGCTTAAGGCTAAGTACGTCATTCATGCGCCCACGGTGGAATCCCCTGGTGGAAGGAGCAATCCGGAGTTCGTGAGGAAGGCCGTGAAGGCGGCTCTTAAGAAGGCAGAGGAACTAGGTCTGAAGAGCGTAGCTTTTCCGGCCATGGGAGCGGGAGTCGGAGGAGTGCCGGTGGAAGTAGCGGTAAGGATAATACTGGAGGAGGCCCTTAAGTCGAGTTTAGAGGAAGTAGTGCTAGTAGCGTGGAGTAATGAGGATTTCGAGACCTTCCAGAGGGTTGCAGCTCAGATGGATATAGAGGCCTCCCTTGAGGAGTTGTCATGAACTGCCGCGCCGCCCGACTGTAAAATTAATATAGCAGGGGCAGCACCCATCTAGGTGGCGGGGCGTAGCTCAGCCTGGCAGAGCGGCCGGCTGTAGAGGGCGCCGGGCGGCGCTCCGTCAGCGGCCCGCTCTCACAGACACCGGCAGGTCGGGGGTTCAAGTCCCCCCGCCCCGACCACTCAATCTCCTCATTATGAAGTTCCCCAGAAGCGTCCTCTCTAAGTCCTTTGAGAGGATATCCTTGCATGCCCTCTCCAAGCTCTCCTTGCTCATCATCCTCACGACCTTGTAGACCACCCTCCTTAGGGAATCGTGCTCCTCACATGCGAGGAATAGGTCCTCATCTGCCATTTCTATGCCCAGTTGAACCATCTCATAGAAAGGTAGTTTTTGGGAGAATAAAGTCTCTCCTACCTTAGGAAAATCTCTCCTGAGCTCAGCAAACGCATTGGAAAGTTCTTTTTCACTCACCTCTTCCCCTCCTCTGAGTTTCATCAACACACGTCTCAGGGCGGGTGGTAGATCTTCATCGACCATGACGACTCCTCATGGTGTGAGGTAAAGGTTACATAAGATGGCGCCCATTCGAACGGGGGGATGAGGGCCGGCCGGCTTACCTTACCCTTTTGAGCTTCCCGGAGGCGATGATGAGGTGGTCCTCCCCTGACCCCCTCTGTCAGGATGGATCAGCTGTGCGGGGACTTTATAGTATACCCTCAACCGGATCCTCGGATGAGAGCGGAGATCCCCATCATCCTATTGGTATCGCTGCTCGTATCGGCCGCATCCTTATGGTATTGGAGTCCTAGCATTGACGAGATCCTCTGGCTTTTCATCCTAGTCGCTTGGATCTCCGTAGTGGTATTTTGGATCTCTAAGAGGGTGGCTGAGTGGCAGAACCTCTATGTGGCTAGGAAGGTGATCCACATATTATCCGGTGGAGTGGTCGCTGCCTTGACTCCTTACCTCTTCAAATCCCCAGCAATACCGCTTATAGGTGGTATCGGAATGACGGTACTCACCCTGCTCCCCAGGCTCAAGGGAGAGAGGTTCGACTGGTTTCAGGTGGAAGGGAACCTAGGAGAGGTGTACTTCTGTCTCACATGGACATTGGTTGTAGTCGGGTTGTGGTACATAGATTTGAACGCCGGCATCGCCGCGGCACTGTTCATGTCGGTAGGTGACGGTGTGACCGGCGTAGTCAGGAACATCGTTTACAAGAGGTGGAGTAAGGGGGTAGCTGGTAGCGTGGCCATGCTTCTAGTTTCGCTACCAATCGGGTGGATATATAAGGGGTACATCGGTGCCATAGCGGCGATCGTAGCGACATTGGTAGAGAGATGGCCGAAGGTCGACGATAACCTGACGGTTCCCATAGTGTCGGCGGTGGTAATGGTATTGGGGGAGGCCCTTTGGCGGTGAATTCTAAGAAAAACGAGCTACTCCGGAAGGTTATCCATATCCTGTTCTCCTCTGTCCTCCTGGCGCCTATGATGGTCATGGATCTTGTAGATCCCAAGCTCGTCTACGCCGTAGCCCTTGCTGTGGGCGGATGGATTTACTCCGTACAGGTGAAGGGTCCACCTCAGTGGCTGAAGGCAGGAATGCAGATACCTCAACCTAAGGGGGTGGAGATAGTGCTGGATTCATTCAATAGGCTGGTGAATCTGGTCGAGAGGGACTATGAGAGGAGAGCCGGGTGGCTTGGTGCTCTGTCGGGATTGATCGGTGTATCCTCATCTTACTTCCTCTTCGGTTCACTTGCCTCCTACGGTATATTCGCCCTCATAACGACCGACGGACTCTCCTCCATTGTGGGGATATCGATAGGTAGGATAAAGATTCCAATGGCAGATGGGACGGTGGAGGGTACTGCCGCGGGCCTTATCTCCTATCTGATCTTGCTGCAGTGTCTGATCGGGGATCCGTACCTCGCGGCATTGATAGCTGTCTCCTCATCAGTGGCGGAGCTGTATGGGGGAGAAGATAACATAGCAGTCCCCTTAGTGAGTACATTGGTTGCCTTCCTTTCAGGAGCTCCTCCTCTCATAGGCTAGCAACCTAGCTTCGATCCCACCGTAGAGGATCCTCCTATTGAACACTAGGTTGAGATTGCGCATAGCTGCCATAAGCTTGGGAAGGGCTGGACCAGCGCATATGGCAGAGAACCTGAGCTCAAGCTTCTTCTCAAGGGCAGAAGCCATGCTTTCAAAGGTCTTACCTATTCTCCTATTTCTTCCTGTCCTCAACTCATATGGTGGATCGGTGGCTACGGAGCTTATTCTGCTGAATGCTATCAACTCGCTCGCGTCCCTTACATGGAATTCTATCTTATCGTAGATGCCGGCTGACTTTGCATTCTCTACGGCCCCTCTTACGCTCTTCGGGCTTATATCTGAGCATATGACGTTCAGATCCCTATCTTCAATGTAAGAGTCCTCCCTATCGAATACCTCCTCTTGGGATACATCTCGGAAGGGTATGAGGTGTTTCACTGGGTAACTCCTCCTCCACTTCCCTGGGGGGATCTTCAAGGCTGCCAACACACCTTCTATAGGAATAGTCCCGCCCCCGCACATGGGGTCTATTAGGACCGAACTGGGATCTGTGTGTATGGAATCAAGCCAACCGCTGAGCTCAACCAATGAGTAGGCTATCACGGGGTTAAGAGAGGTCCTGTGCTCGAATACCCTGTAACCCCGTTTATGGAGGCTCTCTCCGGTTGTATCTAATCCCAGAAGGAGGAGATTTCCGCTAACATAGGCCCTGATTACCACATCCGGCCTCTTCAGGTTGGCTTTTATCCTAGCGCCTAGGGAAGAGAAGTGCTCCACTATGGCCTCTCCCACAGTGGCTGCCACCTGCACACTAGTGAAATCGTGATAACCCACCCTCTCGGCTCTCACCGCAAATGTAGAGGAAGGATTGAACAAGAGGGACCACTCTACTGAGGAAGCTACCTTCTTCACCGAGTTCAGGTTAATTGGATCTAGTATTTCCCGGCTCACCAGTATCAGGAACCTGATAGCTGTTCTGGACGTGTAGTTCAGCCTCAAAATATCCTTTGGGGTCGCCAAGAACTCTACCTTGCCAGGTACTATCCCCCTAACATCTACTCCCAGCAGCTCCTTTACTTCTTTCCCTAGGAAGGGGTCCAGCCCTGGTATCGTGACTCCTAGCGTTTGCAGCATACCCTTATGTTTTTCGAGTCGAAGCTATAAGCCGAAGGTGTTCTCAATGATACCAATAGCAAGACCTTGTATAGGTGAGGAGGAGGTAAATCGCGTCGCTGAGGTGCTCAGATCTGGAATGCTGGCCCAAGGTAAACTGGTAGAAGAATTCGAGAATGAATTCGCATCTTACGTCGGTAGCAAATACGCCGTGGCGGTATCTAATGGAACCGCTGCCCTTCATGTAGCGCTAATCTCTCTGGGGATAGGTCCGGGGGATGAGGTGGCCGTCCCAAGCTACACCTTTTACGCGACAGCCTCCTCAGTGATACTCAGTGGAGCTAAGCCCGTTTTTGTGGATGTTGATCCTAAGATGGGAACGATGGACCCCGAGGATCTCAGAAGGAAATTGACTCCGAAGGTCAGAGCGGTAATTCCGGTCCACATCCACGGTCATCCCGCTGATCTGGATTCAATAAGGGACGTCCTAGGGGATAGAGAAGTGTTCTTGCTGGAGGATGCCGCCCAAGCCCATGGGGCCCTATACAAGGGAAGGAAGGTAGGGAGTATAGGGGAGGCCGGGGCCTTCAGCTTCTACCCCACCAAGAACATGACGACAGGTGAGGGGGGGATAATAACCACTGACGACGAGTACATCTATCAGAAAGCTAGGGCAATAAGGGATCAAGGTCAGGTTTCAAAGTACGAGCATCACTATGTGGGTTTCAATTATAGGATGACTGAAATAAACGCAGCAATAGGTCTAGCTCAGCTGAATAGGCTGGATGAGTTCAATTCTAGGAGGAGAGAGATCGCCTCCAGATATACAGAGGAGCTCTCTGATATCGTAGAGACACCATTCATCGCGGAGTGGGCTGAACCGGTCTGGCACCTCTATCCTATAAGGGTGGGAACGAAGAGGGATGAGATTGTGAAAATGCTCAGGGAAAGAGGTGTATTAGCTAGGCCTGCTTATCCAATGCCTCTTCAGAAGCAACCAGTCATGTCCAAGCTCTCTGAAAGGGAATACAACTACTTACACGTACTCTTCGAGGGAGTGGATTACTCCGGCGTGGAAACCCCTAATGCCGAGAGACTGACGAGGGAAATACTTTACCTACCCATATTCCACTGTATGAAGGATGAAGAGGTCGACAGAGTGATTAGAGAGGTGAAAGCAGTACTGAACTCTATATGAGGGATTCTAAGAATGACTTGTAGGTTGGGCTGGGCCTCCCCGGTCTAGATTTGAACTCGGGATGGAACTGGACGCCCACATAATAGGGGTGTCCCTCCACCTCGAACGCATTTATTATCCTGCCACTAGAGTCCACGGCTGTTATTTTGTAACCTCGCCTCTCCATCTTCTCAGCGAACTCCCTGATTATGTGGTACCTGTGTCTGAACCTCTCCACCACCTTCTCCCTCCCATAAGCCCTCCTAAGTATGCCTTCTAGTAGGATCACCTCATGACCACCGAGCCTCATAGTGCCTCCTACCTCCTCGATCTGCCTCTGCTCGGGGAGGAGGTCTATGACAGGCCAAGGAGTGTTGGGGTCTATCTCCGTGGAATGTGCCCCCTTCCATCCCATGACCTCCCTAGCGAACGCCACCGTAGCGAGTTGAGCTCCGAAACATACACCTAGGAAAGGTTTACCCTCCCTCAATGCCCATCCCGCGGCCTTGATCATTCCCTCGGTTCCTCTAGACCCGAAACCAGGGGTAGAGAGGATTCCATCCGATTCCTCCAGTAGATCCCAACCGATTCCCTTCTCCAGCCCCTCCGAATCGACGGCTAATATCTCCGGTTTTATCCCCAGTTCAGCCCCAGCGTGCTTGATAGCCTCTACTATAGAGATGTACACGTCGGACATTCTCCAATATTTTCCTACCATAGCTATTTTCCTCGGTTCACCGTGTTTGAACTTCTCCACTATATCTCTCCATTCCCCCATGTCGGGTTTTCCCTTTATACCGAGCTTATTCTCTAGCTTTACGCCCAAGCCTTTCTCCTCTAGATAAAGAGGGAGTTCATATATTACGTTTAGATCTGGGTCTTCAAACACCGCATCTCTTGGGACGCTCGCGTACAGCGCGAGTTTCGCTTTGACTGCATCAGGTAGTGTAGATTGAGTCCTAGCTATAACGAAGTCCGGCGGGAGACCGGCAGCCAGTACTTCTCTGAAGAAGAGCTGAGCTGGCTTCGTCTTGAACTCACCGACGGTCTCAACGAATGGGACGTATGTCACATGGATGTGCACCGAGTTCCTAGTACCCACCTCAAGCCTGAGCTGCCTCAGTGCTTCGACGAATGCCATGGCCTCATAGTCTCCTACGGTTCCTCCGAGCTCCACTATCAATATGTCGGGTGTCTCCCTCCTCGCCACTTCGTATATCCTCTCCTTTATGGCCTGTGTCACATGGGGTATGAGCCTTATCGTCTGACCCAAGTACCTCCCTTTCCTCTCTCCTAGGATCACACTGAGCATTATCTGTCCGCTCGTTATGTTATTGGATGGATGCATGTTTACATCCAAGAATCTCTCGTAATGACCGAAATCCTCATCGATCTCGGCTATCTTGAACTCAACGCCACGACCGGGTTTGAAGTGCCACACCTCCTCGGTTATGAAGACTTCTCCGTGCTCTATCGGGTTCAGAGTCCCAGGATCTGGGTTTAGATACGGATCTATCTTTATCATTGAGATGGAGAATCCTCTAGATTGTAGAAGTTTCCCGATTGAAGCGGCTATTACTCCCTTTCCCAGTCCGCTTATGACGCCACCAGTTACGATGATCAGCTTGAAGTCCACGTAGTGGGGTCGAGTCGGCCTAACATAAAAACTTAGAACCCCACCTGCGCCTCTCCACTAGCAGGTGGGAAGAGTCCGATGTATGTTATTTGGCTAGATCTTTTATTTCTTCAAGTTTCTGGAGGGCTTTTCTATATTGCTCCTCGGTGATGGACCCTATGTTCTTCCAAGTTTCCAAATTCCTCCTGAGCTGCTCCAGCAGGGAGTTAACTCCCTCAGGAGGCAGGGTGGACAACCACTCCTTTATTTTATCCATGTGGCATTCAGATCCATGTATGTAACCCCTCAACTCGGTCATAATGGCGTTGTAAACGTGCTCGAAATCGGGTGATAGTCTCAAGTGGGCCATTCCTCTTTCACCCCCTATAGATATATTGTGCATCTTGACAGTTAAATATTACTGCGATATGCTCCCCTTGAAAAGATGTAGCTCGAACTCTACTGTTAAAATATATTATGAAGAACTGTTCAGTTATGGAAGGCTTGTTGGCTCAACGGGTGGATTGAAGACACTATCTGGAACGCTATAGGATATTGTTTTAGCTATAATTTCGGTTCTTATCGTGTTCTTCCCGTCAGATGATTTCCATAAGTATAGGTAGTAAGCAGGTATCCCGTCTTGAGTTACGCAGATCTCTATCCATTGAGTTCCCGCCTTATCCACCCCATTGACAGTTGCCTTCTCGCTCTTGCTAATGTAGTAGCAGTAGCAGGTCTTTCCTGCGTAGGTTCTGGTACCGTTGTAGACCGGTTTCTCAAATTCCTCCTGACCCTCCTCCACAGGATCATTCGCTTTTCCTCCCATCTTCTTCTCTATGGATTCCTTGTTTTTTGATTGGAAACACTGCCAATCGCTCTGAGCTTGCTTGAAGCAATATATAGTGAGGTCGCCTTCATTTATGAGGATGGTCTGGCCTTGGACGAACTTGAAGTCCATCCTCCTCTTATCGGCCCCCTTGACGTAGAGGGCGCCGCTACCTTTCTTCTTCCTGTCTTGGTAGTAGTCATATGTGATGGAGAATTCGGCCTTCTTGAGAAATACGCTCTTGAAGTCAAATGGCGCCTTTTGCGTTGTTGTTTTCTGGGTTGTCGTCCCTTTAGTTTGAGTCGTTCCGGTTTTTCCGGGCGTGGTTTGGGTGGATCCCGTATTACCTTGTTTAGATCCACTTGAAGTTCCCTTCTCGAGTAAAGACGGGGCTACGCCCCTAGAAACCGCCATGTAGGCGGATCCGAGTACTATCAGCGTTATTAGCACTACCCCCACAATCACCAAGCTATCCCTGTTCATCGTCACGTGTGACAACTCCAACGTAAAAAGGGTTTGTGGGCTAACGTCGATCTGGAAGGAGGCGGTGAAGAAAATGTTAGGGAGAGGGGACAGGTTTCGTTATGTATTTAACGTCTAAGAGAATAACTTTAGCCACGAAAAGGGCCCATCCAAAGGCTATCACAGATACGCCGAAGTAGAACCCAGCTAATGTGTACATCTCATCGAGGTGGGCTTGAATCCCAAGAGCTGTGGTGATCAACTGAATTATTAGGAGTGCTAGGAATATGTACTTACCCCATTCCAAGACAAGTGGTGTATGTCTGACCCTCTTTACAGGGCTTCTCTTCACCGGAGGTACTGGTTTGGACGTATACTTGGCAGCCGGTATCCCGGTGACCAGTGCGACGACTAATGCGACGGCCAGCGCGTTTAACAGGGGGATCTGTTCCCCGGGAGTGAGCATGCCATATATGGTGAATGTCACGAACTCTCCTACCATTATGGCGCCATAAATGGTGGCTATCCTCCTGTTCTTGGGGTGCCTACTGTAAGCGGGATCTATCCATGGCATAAGAACGAAGATCAGCAAGAGCACCCCGGGAACCACCATTCCAGCGAATACCGGGTCCACTCCAGTTTTTATTCCAGCGTACACCGCCATTAGGTACCATTCAGGCTGACCTACCGGTAGTTCCTCTGTTGGGAGGAATTTCTGGCCAAGTTCGGCTGGGAATACTGCCGATACCACTATTAAGGCCCCTATCACCACGAAGGCAGCCGCCGCCTCAGTCAGTATGTGATTTGGGAAGAACGGCACCGCCGGCTCCGGATCGGACCCATCGTATGGAGGCGATACATGATGTTGATGGATGGAGAAGAAGTGAACGAGCATCAGGAGGAGTATGAGGCCCGCTAGCATGATGTGAAACGCCAAGTACCTACCTACTATCTCGTCGAAGGTCCCTGTGCCATATATGATCTGGGCGATCATCTTCCCTCCGGGCATACCTGTGACGAGGGTGTTTCCTATCCTTATGGCCTCCCCAGCTACGTGGTCCATCCTCAGGGAGTAACCAGTTACACCCGTAACTATCGCTAGGAGTCCGGTTATCATCCCGATTATGTAAGTCACCTCATGGGGCTTCTTGTAGCTTCCCATGAAGTAGACCCTCAGGAAGTGGAGTATGGCTATGAGGACCATTAGGTTAGCCCCGTAGAAGTGCAATCCCCTTATAATCGAGCCATATGCTACCTCCTCGGTTATCCTTAGGACGCTGTCGTAGGCCATGTTGGTCTCTCCGAATACGGGTACGTAGAACATGAGGAGCAGTAGTCCAGTGATAGCTTGAATGATGAACATGAGAGTCGTTAGGCCGCCGAGGCTGTAAACCGGATGTAGCGTGTGCCTCCAGACCATGCTGGAGGTGAATTCCTCCATTCCCAGTCTATCTATAAACCAGTCAATCAACCATGATATACAGCTCTTCTCCTCCCCACACTTGGCCATTATTTCCACCCTACCGCGTAAATATCACCATTCTCATCTATCTTCAGCTCTATCTCGGGAAGAGGCTTCTTAGGAGGACCAGCCAGCACATCCCCAGTGACTGGATCGAAGTACCCAGCGTGACACGGGCAGTAAATGTCGTCCCCGGGTTCCAGATGTACTATGCAACCTAGATGAGTGCATATAGCGCTGAAGGCCTTAAACTCGGTTCCTGCCTTCTGGGCCAGATCCGACCTGAGCCTTATGAGGATGGATGGATGCTGTCCCCTGCTCCCATCTGGGTTGAGGGGCATCATGAATTGTATCTGAGAATCTGGCTGGAGGTCATTCTTATTCGCTATCTTCATCGGGAGCTTGCTCTTCTCGCCACTGCTGACCTTACCAACGACCACTCTCTCTGATGTGAGGTATTGCACGAGTGGGGCTCCGGCAGCGGCTGCTGCTAGTGCTATGGAGACAACCAACCCTCCCTTTATGAATTCTCTCCTGCTCACATCTACCATCAGTCCTCACCCTCCGGTATCCCCAAGCTCCTGGAATAGCACGTATAGATCACCAAGCCTATCACGAACATCGCTATCAGGCCCGCTAAGACCCACAGTTGAGTTATTTGGTTAAATGTCGTCTGTAAGAGGTTTTGAGCGCCAGAAACAATCCCAGAGATCAGCACCACCATAGAGACACACCCTTTCCTAAGAGAGACCTCGTAAACCGGGTTCCCTAAAAATAAATAAAATTTCTGTTATCTATCCGGTGATGTTCACTTATGTATAACCATTGTCTTGTTTTATATTTATTCTAATATATCCAGTTGTCTAAGTCTTATATATGGGAAAAGCCTGAGGAACATTTATCTTATTGACCCGCTCCCTCTAGGAGGTCCCTGAAGGAAGGGAGGTAATTATTTTGGCTGAGATAGTGACTACGGATGTAGTTGTTATCGGATCGGGCTTAGCCGGTCTCAGAGCTTCTATTGAGGCTGCTAGGAGGAGCGAAGGTAAACTGGACATAGCTGTATTGACGAAGGTTCATGCGATGAGGTCCCACTCGGTCGCGTACGCTGGAGGGACCGGCGCAGCCCTGTATCACGATGAGGGCGACAGCTACGACCTTCACGCTTACGACACGATAAAGGGTGCCGCTTGGCTCGCGGATCAAGACGCGGTGGAGCTCTTTGTCAGGTTAGCGCCGCAAGAGATCTACCAACTCGATCATTGGGGTATGCCTTGGGCTAGGAGGCCGGATGGAAGGATTGCTCAGAGGAGATTTGGTGGTCATAGTTTCCCCAGAGCCTGTTTTGCTGCGGATAAAACCGGGCTATATGCTATGCAGACCCTCTACGACACAGCACTAAAGTATGATAACATAAAGTTCTATCACGAGTTCTACGTGACATCCCTGCTGGTAGAGGACGGTGAGTTCAGGGGAGTCACGGCCATAGAGCTGAAAACCGGTGATTTTTACGTCTTCAAGGCTAAGGCTGGCGTATTAGCCACAGGAGGTGCTGGTAGGTTGTATCCATTTACGACATATTCTCATTCATCCACCGCCGACGGGATGGCCATGGCTTACAGGGCTGGTCTACAGTTGAAAGACATGGAGTTCTTCCAATTCCACCCAACTGGTCTGGTCCCCTCGGGCATCTTGATATCGGAAGCTGCTAGAGGCGAAGGTGGCTATCTGATAAATAATAAGGGAGAGAGGTTCATGAAGAATTACGCTCCGGAGAGGATGGAGCTAGCGCCTAGAGATGTGGTATCAAAGGCTGAGATGACGGAGATCTTGGAGGGAAGGGGCTTCAAAGGTCCTGGTGGATTGGATTATGTTCTTCTAGACTTGAGGCATCTTGGGGAGGATAAGATAGATGAAAGACTACCTCACATAAGGGAGCTCGCCATTAGGTTCGCGGGTGTCGATCCTGTGGAGGAACCGATGCCCGTGAGGCCGGTGGCCCACTATAGCATGGGAGGCGTGCATACTAACATATACGGTGCTACTCCAGCTAGAGGATTGTGGGCGGCAGGCGAGGTCGCTTGTGTGAGCCTTCACGGGGCCAACAGGCTGGGGACCAATTCATCCTCCGACTGCCTAGTGTACGGTATGCTGACCGGTAGGCAGGCTGCCGACTACGCGATGAAGGTTAGTCTCAAGGATGTTTCGATGGAAGCTGTGGAGGAGGAAGAGAGGAGGATTTTCGACCGCATACTCAGGGGATCTACTGGGGAGAATCCCTATCATATTAGAAGAGAGATGCAGGATACCATGGGCAAGCATGTTTACGTGTTCAGGGAAGAGAAGGGGCTAAAAGAGGCAATAAAGAAACTCAAAGAACTTAGGCAAAGATTCGGTGAGGGACACGTGGCCGACAAGGACAGGGAGTACAACATCAATTTGATACATGTGCTGGAACTGGACGCTATGCTGGAGATAGCTTACGTAGTAGCTAGAGCGGCGTTAAACAGGACCGAGACCAGAGGAGCCCATACTAGGCTAGACTATCCCAAGAGAGATGATGAAAACTGGCTTAAGCACACGATGATAGCTAGAGGAGCTGATGGAGAGCCTCAGTTCAGCTACATTCCTGTTGTGATAACCAAGTGGCCTCCCACCGAGAGGAAGTATTGAGGTGAGGATTATGGAGGCTGAAAGTGAGTTTAAGGAATATTATGCGAAAAATATGAGGGGTATTTCCGGCTGGTTCAAGGCTAGAGCCTATACAATTGAGAGGTGGCTCTACGCCGCTCACAGAGTAACGGGAATCCTGATAGTTCTGTTCGTGTTAGCTCACTTCTACAGCACAGGATGGCATCCCGGGCTGTGGTGGGATGCCTTGCTAGGGGTGATAGTGACCTTCCACACGGCCAACGGGATAAGGTTGATATTGGCGGAGCTGGGATTTGCCGTGGGCAAGCCTCTCTTAATTAAAAAGCCATCTCAAAGGCCGGTGTCGATAGAAGGAGTCCAGAGGTATTTAGTGGTGTTCGCCCTAGTGCTGTTCATGGTGCTCGCAGCCATCTGGGCCTACTATGCGCTTGTTATCCAGCCAATGATGGGGTGATTGAGATGAGGGAATCCACTATAATGTTCTTCCACTATATTACGGCCATCCTGATAGCGATTACCGGTCTGATCCACTTGCTTGCGAATAATGATCCCACTGTGGGCGCCGTCATAAAGGCAAACTCCGTGCTCTACCTCGGTAATATGGCGGTATTCCTAGCAGCCCTTCTCTACCACGCATTCAATGGAGTGAGGGTCATTCTAATTGAAATGGTCCCTGACAGGTGCTGGACCAAGTGGATCGGCTGGGCAGTCCTGATAGTGGGCATAGTCACCTATGCTGTGGGGCTGCAAGTGCTGATGGTTGCGCTTGGGTTCGCATGAGGAGGTGATCTTATGGCTTCAGAGGAAGCTAAGGAGTATGTTCTTCCGCCTGAGGTACTTGAAGAAACTATGAGGGCCTCTGAAGAGCTCTGGAAGCCCGTCAGGAAGATAAAGTTCAGGATATACAAGTATAACCCGAGGAAGGACTACGCACCGCACTGGGAAGAGCACGAGTTAGAGGTTTCTAGGGGAATGACTGTCTTGGATGCCTTGCTGATAATAAAGGGGGAGATGGATCACTCTCTTGGTGTCAGATATTCGTGTAGGATGGGACTCTGCGGATCGTGCGCAATGATGATTAACGGTAAGCAGATGCTGGCCTGTCAAACTAGAGTTCTAGAGGCCGCTGGGGACGGTGATGTCGTCGAATTAAGACCTTTAGATAATTTCCCCGTGGAGAGGGACTTGGCTGCTGATTTCACATCCTTCTTCGAGAAGCACAAGGCAGTCAAGCCTTGGATAATAAGGGATGATGATGTCGAACTAAACAATCCTACCGGTCCATACAAGCAGACGGTTGATGAATACGCTAGGTACTACCAGTTCACTGATTGTATCAAGTGCGGAGCGTGTTTGTCCGCTTGTCCAACTGCTGCCACAGACTACGAGTATCTGGGTCCCCAAGCCCTAGCCCAAGCATACAGGTACATGGTAGATAGTAGGGACGATGGCCTCGATGTCAGGATACCTATAGTGGACACCGAGCACGGATGCTGGCGTTGTCACTTCGCTGCTTCCTGCTCAGACGTCTGTCCAAGAGGGGTAGACCCAGCTCAGGGAATACAGCTGTTGAAGAAGTTATTGATAAGAAGGAAGTTCGGTTTCAAGCCGCACAAGCCAGCTGAGGCTCTTCCAGCAAAGGTCAAGGCGGAGAAGAAGGAATGATCGAATTCTCTCCTTTCCCTTCTTCTTTTATGATTGGTAGACAGGGATCGTAGCTATCTTCTTTATTAGATTGATCAGTCTGAGGCAATAAGGGGGAATGAGGTAGGATCAACCGGCTGACAGGTGATGACTTTGCCGAGTCCTGACCCCCCGACTAGAGGGAGATCATGCTACACCTGTTAGTGCTCGCAGTAGCCCCTGGGGTTTTTCTGCTGATGATTTTCTACTTGAAGGACAGATACGAGAGGGAATCATTGTCATTGATCGGAAAGGTATTCTTTGCAGGAGTACTTGCTGTCTTCCCAGCTGTGCTTCTCGAAGATTTATTGCTCTCTGATCTATCTCCCGAGATAGGGGATATTTTGCTCCTCATTTACATGAGCTACATTGGTATAGGGCTCCCAGAGGAGTTAGTGAAATTTCTAGCGGTGCTATTATTAGCTTACAACTCGAGTGAGTTCAACGAACCCTTTGACGGAGTGGTCTACGCTGTAGCCTCCTCCCTAGGATTTGCCACGTTGGAGAACCTATTCTACGTGCTGGAGGGAGGAGTCTTGGTGGGTATAGCTAGAGCGATACTGGCGGTTCCAAGTCACGCGCTGGACGGAGCCGTGATGGGGATATATCTTGGGAAGGCGAAGATGATGGGGTACGGAGGAGGTCTGACTAGGGCATTAATGTATCCGGTGTTGCTCCACGGTACATACGATTTACTCCTATTCGTAGGTCCCGATGCCTTCTCTCTGCTGGGCATTCCGCTCATGCTTCTAGTATTGAGATACGTCTTAAGGTCGATGAAGAGGCTAGAAGATTCCTCTCCTTTCAAGTCACCCACCTTTCCGTCTTGAAACTTTATTTACCGCGCTTTCGGGAGGAGGACGATGGTTGACGGGGAGTTCTATAGATGCCAGGTTTGCGGGAGGATAGTTGAATCCTATTCTAGCTCTGAGGCTGCTCTCGTCTGTCATGGAAGACCCATGATCCCCATGGAATTCAAGGGAAGGGGAGATTACGGCGCTGAAGCTCACGAACCCGGCATATTCGATGAAGGGACCGATAAAATATACGTGGAGGTGGGGGTGGTCCCTCATGAAATGAATGACGATTCTAAGGTAATTTGGATCGAGCTAGTGGATGCGAACGGCAGAGTGAGGAAGTACTTGTCGGGTGAAGTGCCTGGGACCGCCTTCGATAGGCCTATAGGCGACTTCGAGGTGAGGATTCTCTGCTCAAAGCACGGGATATGGAGGTTCAAATTCAAGCAGGCGAGTGATGACTTTAAACAGGCCGTAGAGAAAGCAGTTGAGAGATTCAACTCGCTCAGAAGCCCAGAGGCCAAGGCAGTCGTGCTAGAAATCGGTGGTGATGTCGTCAAGATCGAGTTCACGGGTAATTTCTGTAGGACATGCGGTTTCTATGATTATTTCGAGGACTTCAGATTAGCATTGGTGGATTTGGGGTGGAAGACGAGGGTTGTGGAGATTGCAGAGTTCGAGGATGGGGCAGTGGTGACCTACAAATTAGGTGATAATAATGGGGCTGGAAGACCTGATCAAGGAGATAAATAGACTGAAGGGCGAAGAAGTCTCTGAGCTCATAACTAGAAGGATGAAGGAATTTGAGAAATTGGGGAGAGGTGATGATAGGAGCATATTCAAGGAACTGGCTTTTTGCCTCTTAACAGCCAATTACAGCGCTGAGGGTGGTATAAAAATACAGGAGGCGATTGGAGATGGGTTCATCATGCTCTCAGAAGAGGAATTGGAGAAAAGGTTGAGGGAGCTCGGTCATCGCTTCCCCAAGGCTAGGGCTGAGTACATTGTTGAGGCAAGAAGACTTCTACCTATTTTGAGGAATATTCTGATGAGTTTTAGGGATGAAAGAGCTCTTAGGGAGTGGTTAGTGAGGAATGTGAAGGGTTTGGGATACAAGGAGGCGAGCCATTTCCTGAGAAACATAGGGTACAAGAATGTGGCTATAATCGACTACCATATAGTGGACTTACTGGTGAGGTATGGCATCATAGAGAGGCCTAAGACCCTCACAAAGAGGAGGTACTTGGAGATAGAGTCCATACTCGAGAAGATAGCCGAGAAGACCGGTTTAACCTTGGGGGAGTTGGATCTCTACCTTTGGTACATGGAAACGGGGAAGGTTCTTAAATAGGTTAGCCAGCTCGCGTTCGAGGTGATGGGGATGAGGAACTTAAGTAGCGATGTCGCCATGCTAGCTGTGATAGCAGCTGCGTATGCGGTACTGACCCTCGTGCTCGCTCCGATATCTTTCTACGTGGTTCAGGTGAGAGTAGCAGATGCACTACTGGCACTCTCCGTGCTAATGGGCCCTCCAGCCATATTAGGGACCGCGCTCGGCTGCTTCATAGCGAATATGCTCGGGCCCTTCGGGATTGTGGATGCCGTAGGGGGTTCGGTGGCCAACTTAGTAGCGACAGCGATAGCATGGAAGTTAAGGGATAGGCCCTTGCTTGCCTTAGGCCAGATGCCCATCACGGTGTCCCTGATAGTATCTGCCTATTTATACCAGCTTTTCAACCAGCCATTCCTAATTACCTTCGGTTATATACTGATCGGATCGGTGGTAGCCATTGATGTGATCGGGTTCGCGTTGTTAAAGGCGATCGAGAGGGTGTACCGTGGCAAGGTGTCTTGATCGTCCCTCTCTTTTTACCTTCATTCCTACGTTAGTTAATGAAAGGATCGTCGACGGGCGCCAAGATTAATGTGGGGGTTGATATGCCCCTGTTTATATAATTCTTGTTTATTTCTAGCTTGTAACATACTAACTTTTAATATTTACGAAGGAAGAGCCCCTGATCAAAGCTATAAGCCCCGATTAGACAGCTATGTTCCCTCTAGCTGGTAAGGTGATCATATGAGAGCGAGTAGGAAGGTTGGAATAGTTGGCTGGGGAGTTTACGTCCCCAAATGGCGCATCAAGTCGGAGGAACTCGCGAGGGGGTGGGGTCGTGATTGGAATAGGTACGCAGCGGGCATCATGGTTGAAGAGAAGAGCGTTCCCGGCATAGATGAAGACACATTCACTATAGCTTACGAGGCATCGATTAATGCGTTGAAGCGGGCACGCTTAGATGCATCAAAGCTCAGGGCCGTCTATGTCGGGACTGAGTCCAAGCCCTATGCTGTGAAGACCACCGCGACCATGCTGATCGATGCCTTAGGTGCTGGTGGAGAGGGTAGGCTAACCACAGGTGCTGACTATGAGTTCGCCTGTAAGGCGGGAACGGAGGCTATCCAATCAATCCTAGGGCTTGTGGGCTCCGGAATGATCGACTACGGGCTAGCTGTCGGAGCTGATACTGCCCAGGGTGCTCCAGGAGACGCGTTGGAATATACCGCTTCTGCTGGCGGAGCAGCCTACATCCTAGGTCCAGCAGATAGATCTGTGGCGGTAATAGAGGCGTCCCTATCCCATGTAACAGACACCCCTGATTTCTGGAGGAGACAGCATGAACGCTATCCGGCTCACACTAGGGCGTTCACAGGAGAACCAGCATACTTCAAGCACATAATGACCGCAGCTAAAGAACTCATGAGTCTCATGGGTACTACACCGGAAGATTACGATTACGCCATATTCCATCAGCCAAATGGGAAGTTCCCCCTTAGAGTGGGGACTCGGCTTGGATTCACACCTGATAAGATAAAACCGGGTTTAATAACTCCTTACATAGGGAATACATACAGCGGGTCTGCACTGGTTGGATTAGCCGCCGTCTTGGATCAAGCTAAGCCGGGAGAGAGGATCTTAGTTGTATCGTTCGGTTCAGGAGCGGGAAGTGATGCGTTCCACATAGAAGTAGTGGATGGAATTGAAGAGGTCCAAGATTTGGCACCCAAGACCATGGACTACGTTTCGAGAAAGGAGTACGTCGATTACACTACCTACGCTAGGTACAGGAGGATGATCCGCATGCTTCATGATTTCAGCGCTTACTGACGCTACGGGGGTGTTGTTATGGTCTACTTAATAGGTGCGGGTTTGACCAAGGTGGGAAATCACTGGGATAAGTCCTTGAGGCACCTAGCTGCTGAGGCGGCTCTAGCCGCCCTAGAGGATGCATCAGTTGAGGATGTCGATTACATCGTCGTGGCCAACGCCCTATCTGGGGTGATAAACGCCCAAGAGAACCTAGCATCCTACATAGCTACTCACCTAGGGATGGTGGGTACTCCAGCGGTGAAGGTAGAGGCTGCCGGAGCCTCGGGAGGGGCAGCCATAGTCCTCGCTAAGTCCTTGGTGATGAGCGGCTTCGCCAACAAAGTGCTTGTGGTGGGTGTTGAGAAGATGACCGATTACACATCCCTAGAGGACTCCACATCAGCACTTTCCACCTTCATCGACTCTGAGTACGAGGCCTTCTCAGGTGGAACGCTGGAGTCCATGCATGCGATGATGATGCGGGCTTACATGAAGAAGTATGGTGTTCCGAAGGAAGAATTTTCCCATCTACCTCTGCTAATGCATGAGAATGCATCAACGACTCCTCACGCCCAGCTCAGATTCAAGCTAAAACCTCAAAGTTATGCATCATCCCCGGTGATAGCGGAACCTGTTACAATGCTGGATCTGGCCCCTATTAGTGACGGAGCTGCAGCGGTAGTCCTCTCTAAAGATGTAGGTAGGGAAGGAAGTGTCGAGATAGTCTCTTCTGGTCAGGCAACTGACACGATCTCTATTTACCGCAGGGAAGATCTCACTCAGCTGCCCTCTGTGCGTGCCGCTTTCAAGAGGGCTCTTGAGGCGTCTCCAGACTTCAAGCCCGACTTCTACGTGATTCATGACTACTCCAGTGTGATGGGGTATGTAGAAGTTGAAGAGCTCGGTCTGGCGGAGAGAGGGAAGGCATCGCTGCTCTTCAGTAATGGGGAGGCGAGGAGGGATGGCTCTACACCTATAAATCCGGAAGGAGGGTTGAAGGCTCGGGGGAACCCCGTGGGTGCCACCGGCGTGTATCAGATGGCTGAAGCATTCCTACAAATAACTGGAAGAGCCGAGGGTTGGCAGGTCCCAGGTGCTAAAAGCGGATTAGTGCTCAGCGTAGGCGGGCTGGGAGCCAACTCGGTCGTCCACTTGGTTAGGGGGGTGTGATTTATGTGGGCATATTGGCAGAGCGTACCCGCCCATTGGAGAGAACTTCCAGCTAGGTACAGATTAGAGGGTGGTAGGTGTAGGGACTGTGGCCACAAAACGTTACCGGAGGAGAAAGTTTGCCCGGCATGCGGATCTAAGAATATAGAGAAGGTAGCGCTGCCTAGGAGGGGCAAGGTTGTCAACTACTCCGTTATCTGGAACGCCCCTAGGGGGTACGAATACTATACACCGTACGTCGTCGCTCTAATAGAGCTAGATGATGGTACACGTGTTTTCTCCCAATTAACTGATGTACATCCAGAAGAGGTCGAGGAAGGAATGGAGGTAGAGATGGTTATAAGGAAGACGCGTGTGAGTGGTGAGTCCGGCCTCATAGCCTACTCTTACAAGTTCAGGCCCGTCCTGAAGTGACCTCCATCCAACCTTTTTTACTGTAGGGCGGTTGGAAGGACCGATGACTCTCCACTACAGGGGGAAGGCCAGACGTATACTCTCTTCTCTGGGTATAGAGGACTACGACAGAATCAGGATAAAGAAAGGCGATCTTGTGTATGAGGGAATCGTTATACCTAGACCGGAGATCTTCGACGATGAGCATGTGATCCTTAAGTTAGACAGCGGATACAACGTCGGAGTACGCCTAGACGGAGCCGAGATAGAGATTGTGGAGAAAGGCAAGCCCGTTCGGAGGAAGGAAGTTCCTGCACTTAAGTTCAGGGAGGACCTACCATACGTTCCCCTCATAGTAACTGGGGGGACCATCACATCTAGGGTCGACTACTCCACAGGGGCGGTCATCTCCCATGAGAGGCCCGAAGAGTTACTTGATATAGTGCCCGAGCTGGCGGAAATCGCCAACATAGACTACGTACCTCTGTTTGCTGAGTTCAGCGAGAATTTAACTCCGGGTCATTGGAAGAGGATAGCTGAGGCCGTTTATAGGGAGCTGAGGAGGGGGGCCGAGGGTATAATAATAGCCCATGGAACCGA
>Ga0256914_1000697_pt1 | contig 32622 bp, 33 predicted proteins | sample HulkmetaG_FD_191571 | JGI IMG/M metagenome (GOLD analysis project Ga0256914, IMG submission 191571) | Hydrothermal chimney microbial communities from Main Endeavour vent field at the Juan de Fuca Ridge, Pacific Ocean - Hulk | ecosystem: Environmental > Aquatic > Marine > Hydrothermal vents ... | reverse complement strand
GATCGGCGTTTTTGCTTTACGAGGGTCTGAGTAAAGGAATGGGTGCAGAGTGGTTTTTGTTTTATTTGCCACTGGTGTTGTTTGTTTTTGCCATGGCGGTTTGGTTTACTCCCGGGCAGTATCAGTTGATTAAAAAAGGTAACCACTCAAAAAAATCCGCGACACCGTTTGAGTAAACAAACTTATAAATCCCATTTTTTCTGATATATTCACCCGATCTATTTGCCATATTAAGCAAAAATATTATCGTGAAGCTTATTTATTTTTTAATTTAATGCCGCAAAAGATGCATCGAAATTTGCTTCGAAAGAATGCCCTTACTAACTTGCTTTTTTCATAAAAAGGAAAAAGAAAAGGGGTATATTATGTTTGCTACGATGCAAGTCGAGCACCGGAACTGGTTTGATCCCGGTACCCGTCTTTACCGCTTTACTATTTTGTTTTTTGTTTCGTTATTAACCTTTGGCAGCTATTTTGCATACGATTCCGTGGGCGCGATTGCACCTCAATTAATCAAAGAATTGAATATCGACCGCAGCGTTATCGGCGGCATGTATACTGTTTACTCCATTGCAGCTATTATTTCCGTACTTTTGGGCGGTTTTTTGATTGATAAAATCGGCACACGACGTTCTTCTATGATTTTTGCGGGTCTAGTGGCCTTTGGTGCAGCTATTGTGGCACTAGCCCACAATATTGTAGTACTTTATATCGGCCGTTTTATTTTCGGTGCCGGTTCGGAAGCATTGGTTGTTGCTCAAAGCGCTATTTTGGCACGCTGGTTTAAAGGCAAAGAATTGGCTTTATCTTTTGGCATCGCCTTGACTATTAGTCGGTTGGGTACTTTGTTTTCATTTAACACCGAAGCGCTTATTTCAACTTATTTTGGGAATTACAAAGCAGCACTTTGGGCTGCCGTTATCTTTTGTCTGATATCATTCGGTGCTGTACTGGTTTACGTAATCATGGATAAACGCGGTGAAAAAGCCCTTGGCCTAAAGGACGAAGAAGCCGAGGAAAAAATCGTCTTTTCGGATATCAAAAAATTTAGTCCGGCTTTCTGGTACGTAGCCTTACTTTGCGTAACATTCTATTCCGCCATTTTTCCGTTTACAGCTCTTTCCACCGACTTTTTTCATGACAAATGGCACATACCAATGACCGTTGGTAATGCGGGTAGTTTTCTGGGGCAAGTATTCTACAATATTACCCATATGTTCTCCACGGCGGGCGGAACGACCACCATTATTATTGCAGCTTCGATGTTTTTAGCTCCGTTTGCAGGATCACTAGTAGATAAAATCGGTAAAAGAGCAACCTTAATGATTTTCGGCTCTCTTCTGTTGATCCCCAGTTATCTGATCATGGGCTTTACCATGATACCGCCTAAATATCCCATGTTGCTTTTGGGCGCGGCCTTTGTATTGGTCCCGGCAGCTATGTGGCCTTCGGTTCCTTTAATTGTTAAAGAGGAGTACACAGGTACTGCTTACGGACTAATTACTTTTATTCAAAATATCGGTCTGGCTTTATTTCCGTTTTTAAACGGAAAACTACGGGATGTGACACACAACTATACGGCCAGTATGGTAATGTTTGCATTGTTGGGCGTCTTCGGACTTGTATTTGCAATCTTACTAAAACGAGCCGACCGAAAATTAAATGGTGTATTGGAGAAGGCATAGTATTTTGCGTATTGGCTTGATTTCGGATACTCATGGACATTTGGCCGCAGAAGTTTTTGACCTGTTCGCAGGTGTGGATTTCATTATCCATGCCGGAGACATAGGCAAAGAAGAGGTTTTGATCGAATTGGCTTCCATTGCCGAAGTGAAAGCGGTTTTGGGTAACACCGACCGCTATCCTTTGCAAAGCAAATTAAAAAACATCGTGTTTTTTGAACGCGAAAATATCAAATTTTGTGTGACTCATATTGTTCCTTCTGTTAAAACTTTTGCTTTTCAGTTATTTAAAATGAACCAAAAAGCAGATGTGGTTGTTTTCGGCCACACCCATAAGCCAACACAAATTATGTTTAATGAAATTCTTTTTGTAAATCCGGGAAGCGCCACTCTGCCAAGACACATAAAAAAACGATCGGTAGCCTTGTTAACGGTCGAAAGCAAATCAATTTCCGTTGATTTTAAATATTTTTAGTTAAATAACCATCACCGAGCTAATAAACCAAAAACGCCCCGCGACGGGGCGTTAACATATACGTGTATAAAATTTAAATGTTTTTAGCCGTAAACTTCTTTTTCATTGCATTTGCATACGGCAACTATACGCTCGGCAAAATGATACGAATCTGATTTTTCGCCGGCAACCATGCTTACGGTTTTTACATATTGATATGTTTCACCACATACGGGACAACTTTTGCCCATTTTGCTTTTTTGTGTCTTACTTGCAAAATCCTGTTTTTTAGCCATTTATTTCACCTCCAATTTGTTTTTCCTTAATAAGCCGTTTTAATGCACCGGAAAAAATTCCGGCATAATTGATTAATTTTGTTTTGTCTTCCAAAGAAAACTTGTTCGCTTTGGTGTCTTCCAGAGTGATCATACCCATTGCCTGATCTTCAAAATGAATCGGTACAGATAAAAAAGAACGTAAACCGTAATTACTTTTTTCTGAACGATTAAAGCGCGGAATAAAATACTCGCCTTTGTCAATGTTATCCAAAAGATACGGCCGGTTCTTTAAAATCACCCATCCGTTCAAACCTTCGGCTAATGGGAATTCGATACCTTCTTTAAACGGATCATCCCATCCGACGGCATAATGAATTTGGGCGAATTCCGCTTTTGCCTCAAAATTTTTGCGAAAAGCAAGAGTCAATTTGCTTGCCTGAAATTCATTAATTAAAAAATCGACAAATATGCTTTTTGCCGTTGATACAGAAGAGGCTCCCAAAAGCTGACGTGCCAAAGTGAGAAATTTTCCGTTTTGAATATGTTCGGCCTTTAATTGGGTCGCCAACAAAACTTTATTTACAAAGCCCAGTACGGCATCGTTAATTTTGTGCAAAACGGGGCGGTCTTCGTCATTAAAAAAATCATAAACTTCTGCATCAAACAACCAATAAAAGTGAATATCCGAATCCACATCGGTACGAAGTCCCAAAAACGATTTGGGCTCAAAAGAAGTGCCTTCATAAAACGGAAGCAGGGTGTTCCCGTTTTCGAGATGATTTTCCACCAAAAAACCCTTGGTATTATCAATCAAATCAATTGCAGGAATAATCCGCCCTTTCCATTGGCTACCCGGTAAATCTTCGCGAACATTTTTATGCACCAAAATCAGTTCGCGTCCGGGAAGCATTAAAAATAAATAACCGTTATGTGGAAGAACAAGGTGCCAAATTACGGAAAATTGCTTGCGTAAAAACTCGATTATCTCCGGATTTTGATGCAGAGATTTATTCAACAATAAGGCTTTATTTTCAAAGAACGTATTGTCTGTATTCGATTGTTGTTCTTCCTGCGGCATTCTTTCTTCGATTGTCGTTTCCGTTTGTTGATAGTCTTTCCATAAAAAATACAAAATTAGCGCAATGCCGCCTAAATCCAAAAGCTTAAAAACAAATTTACCCCAGAAGCCCCACGACTCCGGATTTACGAGAACACCGATAATAATTAATATGGTTAAAATTATAAAATTTTGCACCGGCTTACTCATTTGTTTTTAAGCGTGTTAACTTAAGAATAAAATTTCCGAAAAACAAGTAGTTGAAATGAGGTATAAGGCCAATTCCGTCTGAATTTGCCTAAAATTACCAATTTCTCCTTAGAAAATAGTAAGGATCTTTGGGCTTAAGGCCGTACATCCGAACGGATTGGACATTAACCGAATCAGAAAGGCCGATTTCGATGGTTTTTTAATTTTTTACCTGATCGACCAGTTTAATGTTGCCCTGATTTACTTGCTGTGGTTGTTGATTCAAAGAATCTTCGTCATTGGCTAACCTGGTGGCTGCGGCAGCGCTTTTTAGTGCTTGATTGCGAACAAGGGGAGCTGCCATCTGGTTGGCCTTATTGATAATTTGGTTCGAAGATTGTTGAATAAGTGGTTGTGGCTCCGGAGTATTGGTCGTTAATATAAAAAATGTAATAACCGCAATCAATGCCGCACCCGAAAGACCGAATGTAAATCCTTTTTTGGAAAATACCGGATGGCTGGTTTGCGTATAGCTTTCGGAAATACGCAGACGCAACTGACCGTCAAACTCTTCCGAGGGCTGAATGGTTGGCAAAGCACGCAGTTTTGCGGTTAAAAAGGCAACATCATCAAAAACGCGTTTGCATTCATAACAATGGGACAAATGCTCTTCTACAGAAGATCGTTCATCCGGGGTTAACGTATGCTCAATATATGCGGAGAGCATACTTTTTGCGGTATCACACGAGATCATAGGCTACAACTCCCTTTTTATTGTTCGTTCATCAATTGTTGAAGATCTTCCTGTAATTTTAATCGGGCACGATTCACCCGTGATTTAACGGTACCCAAAGGGATCCCAACAATTTCTGCTATTTCTTCATACGAAAATCCCTGTACATCGCGCAATAAAATTACTTGCTTAAATTTAGGCGATAACTTATCGATCGCTTGCTGAATAATTTTATCGGTAATCACCGTGTTGGTATCCCGCTCCGGATTACTATCTTCATCCGGTATATCATAATCTTTATCACTCGACATAAAATGGCTGATTGATAATAATTTTCTCCGTTTGCGCCTACGTAATTCCGTTTTGGCCAAATTCCCGGCAATCGTATAAATCCAGGTGGAAAACTTGGCTATTTCCCGATAATAATGTTTGTTTTTAAATAGCCGTAAGAATGTTTCCTGAACAATATCTTCCGCCTCTTCCCGTTCACCGACAAAGCGATAAACAAAATTCAACAACGGTTCCTTATATCGTTTAACTAACAAATCAAAGGCATAGTTATCGCCTTGCTGAAAACGGGCTATCAGCTCTTCATCGCTTGGCGAATTATCAACTTTTTTTATTACATTCTCTGTTCTCACCATTTGCAAACTTTCTGTTTAACATTCTTGTCCAAAAAATAGTTCCGATTTTTTTATTAATTTGATTAAATTTTTTTGATAATGATTCAAAAATACAATCCCAAATTACGTTCTGCAAATTCTATAGCATAAAATCTCCAAATTTTTAAGGCTATTGGCCTTAATTCCCTTTTTATTCAGATCGAATTGATGCAAAAGTATGATGACTTTTTTTAGTTGTTCAAGGCTAAAAAATTTGAGTGCTTCCATAAATTCTCTTAGCTGAAAATCGTACAAATGCATCTTCTGTTTAATCTGTGCCGTGTTAATATTCTGGCGTTTCAAAACAGCGGCTATCAATGCTTTGCGGAAAAAAGCGAAAAGTACGGCATTAATCATCGTTTCGTCAACGCCCGTCTCCAAAAGCAGGTGGCTAATTTCGATGCTTTTGGCCAATTGACGACGGCTTAAGGCTTTTTGTAAGGCAAATATGTTGGCTTCGCGATACATTCCCGAAGTACTCTGAACATCATCTATGGTTATCTCGGTAGAGTCTTTTTTAAAATTGATCAGTTTTTCCAGTTCGTTTTTTAGATTTAAAATGCTGGGGCCCACATTGGCAATTAAAAAATGGGCCGCTTCGGGCGTTACGGAATAGCCCAGATTTTTCGCATATTGCATTAGCCATTGTGGCATACGACTTTCGGCAATGGCCTTACAATCCACGGCACCAGGAAACTTACTTAAATTTTGAAAAAATTTATTGCGGGGTAAATCGGTAATACTTAAAACCAAAACCGAAAATTTTGCCGGTTTGCTTAAATATTTAGTAAAAATGTCCGCATCCTGTATTTTCATTTTTTCAAATTCGCGCACAACAATCAGTTTTTGTGCCGCAAGCATCGGGTATGAGGTAACTTGAGCAAGAACTTCGGCTAAGGTGTTTTCCGTGCCATATAATACTACCTCATTTAAATCTTTGCTTCCGCGATCAGAAAACATTTTTTCTGACAAAAGATGGATAATCTGATCGTGATAAAATTTCTCCGCTCCTATTAGCACGTAAACAGATTCCAATTTAGCCGCTTTTATTTCTTTTAAAACTTGATCAACGGATTTCATCAATCACCCTGTTTTTATTCCACTGTTTTTTTAATTTGGCATTAAAAAAACCGGCTGCCAAAATACCGATAAGAATGACCGCCCCCCACTGCAAAAAAACGCTTGCCAAACTATACGTACGAAAAGGTTGCCACCAGGTTTTGGGATTCCATTGAACGGACTGAAAAAACCACCAGCCAATCATTACCAAAAACTGCAAGGGCATTAAGAAGCGAAACAATATTTTAAATAAAACACGTGAATATTTTTTCAAATGCTTGGGACCAATCCATTCTTTTAAAAATAGCTCGGGTCCAATCTTGTTTACTAAAAAAATAAAAAAGAAGCCGCTTAGCAACAGTCCCAGCCCCCAAACCCAATCCTGATTATCGAAAACGGATAACCAAAGAGCGGAAGGAGTGCCAAACAAGAAGGTTGCACCGCCAATCCAAAGAACGGCTTTTTTACGAGGCAGCCCAAAGTCTATTAAAACACGTGTGGCTAATTCTATCATGGAAACCAAACTGGACATGGCAGCAAAAAAAAGAGCCAAAAAAAACACGGACACAAAAAAAAGCCCGGCCGGCATTCGGGCAAATAGCTTGGGTAAAGCAATAAATGCCAGTCCTTGGTTACCTGCTTTCAAAGTTTCCATGGCAGAATTAAAGTCAGGCGTTAAAGCAAAAACGGTTGGGATAATGGCCAAACCGGCAAAGACGGAGGCCAAATTATTGCCAACGCCCGTTAATAAAGAATTACTAACAATGGTTTCCTTTTGTCTGGCATAAATGGCATAAGTAAGCAACAATCCCCAACCGGCTCCGGTAGACCAGGCCGATTGAGAAAGAGCATCCAGCCAAATACGATAATCGAGTAAATGAGTTGGTTCGATTTTCCAGAAATACGTAACTCCCACATTTGCCCCAGGCAAGGTTACGGCTCTAATAGCGGCCATTGCCAACAAAACAAACAAAAGGGGCACAATAATTTTAGAAAACGTTTCGACGCCTCGGGCTATTCCGCGATAGATAATCCCAATACTCAAAGCAAGGGACAAAAAAAGATAAAACAACGATCGTACGTTAAGATGCGTAAAGGATTTCCAGAAAGCCTGATGGTCGATTGTAAAAATTTGCCCGCTAACCGAAAGAAAAAAATATTTTAAACTCCAAGCGCAAACAACAGAATAATAAAACATGATTGCGGCAGTACAAAAGGCCACAAACCATCCCATCCAGGTAAGTCCTTTGTTTATTTTCCAAAAAGAACCCACCGCACCCAAACGGGTATTGCGCCCTATGGCAAACTCCACAACAAGCAAAGGAATGGACCAAATAAAAAGAAACAATAACCAGGGGACCAAAAACGTGCCTCCATATTGCCCTGCCAAGCGGGGAAATCGCCAAATATTACCCGCTCCGACAGCCATACCGATGGTGGCAGCAATAAGTCCGAAGCGTGATGTAAACAGGTCTTTTGATTTTTGCATGTATTAAAACCCGAAATAAATAACCAAGCCAACAACGGAAATGGCCAGGCAATAATAGCCGAACCATTGCAATTTACCGCGTTTCACAAAGTCCAAAAGCCAAACAATGGCCAAACAACCAAAGGCAAAGGCAAACAACGTTCCCACCGCAATATTAATCATTTCGGAAGTCGATGGCGGTGCCGCAAGTAATTCCTTTAATTTTAAAACTACAGCTCCGGCCACTGCGGGTACAGACATGATAAATGAAAAACGCGCCACTTTTTCCTGATCTCCTCCGGCTAAGATTCCGGTAAAAATGGTGCTACCGCTGCGCGAGATGCCCGGCAAAATTGCAAACGCCTGTGCTACTCCCATTAAAAAAGAACGTCCGAGGGTAATCTCGCCTGCGCGTTTTTTAATGTAAGGTATCGAGGCCATTAACAACCCAGTTATAAACAAAAAGAACAAACTATAAACCATGCTGGAAAAAATAATTTCGATCTGATCTTCAAATAAAACGCCGATAATACCGGCGGGAATTGTAGCCAAAATAACATACCAATCCCAGCGTAAATAGTATTTTTGCTCGGCGGTCAAATTGCCGAAAAGAGCGACAATCGGGCTTGCAATCATCACTTTTAATTCTTTCCAAAAAAGGACAAAAATGGCCAGCAACGTTCCGAGGTGTAAAAAAACGTCGAAGGCAACACTGCTTTGAGAAAAATGCAAAAGATGCGAAAAAATAACCAGGTGCCCCGAACTGGAAACCGGTAAAAATTCGGTAAGTCCCTGAATGGCCCCTAATAAAATGGCTTTAATTAAACTTTCCATGGTGACTCCGTTTAAAATTAAGAATGTTTTAACCGACGTAAGCTCCGAAAAAGCAGACAAAACACCAACCGCAATTTAAAAAGGAATTTATTTATTTTTTGTTTACGTAACAAGCCGTTTTGTTTTGGCCTTTTTTTGTTTTCTCGGGCAAACTATTACCCTTTGGGCGAATATCAAACGTTGCCGAACACCGTGCGGGTTATTTCCGTGCAAACGCGCATGCCTTTACATATTAAGTATTTTAAGGGAATTAATTCATAAAAAGTTTTATTGCAATAACTACAAAATTTTAATATATTTGTGCCCTAAATTAGGAAGGTCGGCATTATACAAGATTGGGTGTAACTTTTAAATTAATTGATCATCAAATGGCATTGAAGCAATTACAATTACCGTACAAAAAGTTGAATATTGAAGGAGGAATGAATGCCGGCACCAACACAACCGAAAGTAATTATATTTACGACGCCGACGTGTAGTTTCTGTAATGCGGCCAAACGATATTTTAGAGAAAAAAAGATAAAATTTAAAGACATAGACGTTTCGAGAGATCATCGTGCTGCGCAGGATATGATGCGACGGACTGGTCAATCGGGCGTGCCCGTAATTTTGATAAATAACCGACCGATTGTCGGATTCGATAAACCAAAGATCAATAGATTATTAGGGATAAAATAAAGGAGGGTGCTGTGAAGATTAAACCATTAGACGATCGGGTACTTATTGAATTAGTTGAAGAAACGGAAGAAAAAGTTGGTTCCATTATTATCCCGGATACGGCCAAAGAAAAACCCCGTATGGGCAAAGTTGTGGCTGTTGGTACCGATGAAGATTTGCAGGAAAAAATTAAAGTTGGTGATCAGATTATTTTTTCCAAATATTCCGGTGACGAAGTAAAAATGGATAACAAAGAATATCTGATTATTCAACGAAGCGATATTCTGGCCGTTGTGGAATAAGTACGAAAAAAGCCCCGCAAACGGGGCTTTTTTATTTTTCGTTTATTTTGTTGTAAATAATTGTCACTCCACGGTCACACTTTTGGCCAAATTTCGTGGCTGATCCACATCGCAGCCACGCAGTACGGCAATATGGTAGGCTAACAACTGTAATGGAATTACCGTAAGTAACGGCGTTAATGCCTGACTGGTAGAAGGGACGTAAATTACGTGATCTGCATAGTTAGCGATTCTTTCGTCCCCCTCATTGGCCACACAAATAACCCTTCCCTTACGTGCTTTTACTTCCTGAATATTACTTATTACCTTATCGTAAATCGCATCTTGCGTGGCAATAAAAACAACAGGCATATTCTCGTCAATCAGGGCAATGGGGCCATGTTTCATTTCGGCGGCCGGGTAACCTTCGGCATGGATATAGGAAATTTCCTTTAACTTTAATGCTCCCTCCAGAGCCACGGGAAAATTATAGCCGCGACCAAGGTAGAGAAAATTGCGTTGATCTTTGTACAATGTCGCCAACTTCCGAATCAAATCGTTCTGATCCAAAATTTTTTGTACGTTTTCCGGGATTTTAAGCAAATCGTCCAAAAGCTGCTTGCCCTGTACCACGGACATGTATTTTTTGCGTGCCATTAAAATGGTAATCAGCACAATAGCGGTTACCTGAGAGGTAAAGGCCTTGGTACTGGCCACACCGATTTCGGGCCCGGCATGGATATAAACTCCGGCATGCGTTTCTCGGGCAATGGTCGATCCCACTGCATTGACAATTCCCAGAACCAGCGCGCCTTTGTGTTTACCTTCGCGTAAGGCAGCTAAGGTATCGGCTGTTTCACCCGATTGGGAAATAGCAATGATTACGTCGTTATCGTTGATTATGGGATTACGGTAACGAAATTCGGAGGCGTATTCAACCTCCACCGGGATCCGACAAAATTCTTCCATCAAATACTCACCGATCAAAGCGGCATGCCAAGAAGTCCCGGAAGCAATAAAAATAATTCGGCCAGCATGGATTAGTTTGTCTTCCACTTCGCGTAGGCCGCCCAACTTCACCAGGCCTTCTTCCCTTAAAATCCGTCCGCGCATGGTATCCATAATCGTTTTGGGCTGCTCAAAAATTTCTTTAAGCATGTAATGATCAAAACCGCTCTTCTCGATATCGCTCAATTCCATGGTAATTTTGTGGACATGTTTTTCAATCACTTTATTCTGAATGGTTTTGGTTATTATCCCTTGTTTGGTAAGGATGGCCATTTCATCGTCTTCGAGATAAAAAACATTGCGTGTATGCGGGATAAGCGGTGTAACATCCGAGGCCACAAAATATTCGCCTTCTCCGACACCAATTACAATAGGGCTTCCTTTGCGTGCCACATAAATACGATTAGGCTCGTCTTTATTCAAAACGGCAATACCAAAAGTCCCCTCCACTTTAAGCAATGCTTCTCGGAAGGCCTCTTCAAAACTGTGGCCATTGTGATAAAGTTCTTCGATTAAGTGAGCAATTACTTCAGTATCGGTATCTGATTTGAACGTATGACCTGACTGTTGTAAAAGTTTTTTCAGAACCGAAAAATTTTCGATAATACCGTTATGAATCAAAACGATATTATTATGGCAATCGGTATGCGGGTGTGCGTTAATTTTATTCGGCTTGCCATGGGTGGCCCACCGGGTGTGCCCAATACCCACCTGACCGGCAGGCATGGTGTCATTAAGGGCTTCTTCCAATTTGCGGATTTTACCTACTTCTTTAACTAAGTACACCTGGCTTTCGCTAATCGTCGCAATACCGGCCGAATCATAGCCACGGTATTCTAATCGTTTTAATCCGTTAAGCAAAATTGGGGCGGCTTCTCTGTTACCCAAATACCCTACGATTCCGCACATATAAAATTCTCCTTGTTCTTCTTATTCCCATTCGATGGTGGCAGGCGGTTTGGAACTAATATCGTAAACAACACGGTTCACCCCTGGCACCTCGTTAATAATGCGATTGGAAACACGAGCCAAAACCTGTTCGGGCATACGAAACCAATCGGCAGTCATTCCATCCGTACTGGTAACCGCGCGCAGGGCAATCACATGTTCGTAAGTGCGTTGGTCGCCCATTACGCCCACGGTTCTTATGGGTAAAAGTACGGCGAACGCCTGCCAAATTTTATCGTACAGGTCATGTTGCCACAACTCTTCAATAAAAATGGCGTCGGCCTTTTGTACTATATCGACACGTTCACTGGTAACTTCACCTAAAATACGTACGGCTAAACCTGGCCCGGGAAACGGATGGCGGCGAATAATGTTTTCGGGTAAGCCCAATTCGCGCCCCACCTGCCGTACTTCATCTTTAAACAATTCGCGCAAGGGCTCCAGCAATTCGAAATCGAAATTTTCGGGCAGGCCTCCCACATTGTGATGCGATTTAATGGTTGCCGACGGGCCTTTAAACGATATGCTTTCTATTACATCCGGATAGAGCGTTCCTTGGGCCAAAAAATGAAAATCGCCCAGTTTTTTGGCTTGTTCTTCGAAAATTCGGATGAATTCGTTACCGATAATTTTCCGTTTCCGCTCGGGATCTTCAACCCCTTTTAATTTACCGAGAAAATGCGCGCGTGCATTTACTACGGTTAAATTAATTTTAAAATTTTTGCGAAATACATTTTCCACTTCTTCCGCTTCGCGGTGGCGCAATAAACCGGTATTGACAAATACGGCATGTAATTGGTTGCCAATGGCCTTGTGCAACAAAACGGCCAGCACACTGGAATCCACACCGCCGCTTAGGGCACAAAGTACGTTGCGTTGCCCTACTTTTTGCCGAATGGCACCTATGTTCTCCTTAACGAACGATTGTGACGACCAATCACCGGAACAGTGACAAATATCAAACACAAAATTGCTTAGAATCTGTTTTCCATAAACACTGTGTTTTACTTCGGGATGAAATTGCAAACCGAACAAATGCTTATCATTATTGGCAATGGCGGCGTAAGGGGCATTTTGCGTTCGCGCGATAACGTCGAATCCTTTGCCCAGCGTTAATACTTTGTCCCCGTGGCTCATCCAAACATTACTGCGGGTCGGAATGCCTTTGAACAAGGGGCTTTCTTTGATAATTTCCAGCTCTGCCAGACCGTATTCTTTTTTGTCGGCTTTGGCTACCCGACCACCTGTCAAATAGGTTAATAGTTGCAATCCGTAACAAATGCCCAAAATAGGCAGGTCTAAATCCAAAATTTCGGCTTTTAGGCGCGGAGCCTGTGGGGCATAAACCGAGGCTGGGCCGCCGGAGAGAATGAGCCCTTTTATTTGCGGGTTGTCAAATAAAGTCAAGTCGGTATTATACGGATGAATTTCACAATAAACGCCCAATTCGCGAATTCTTCGGGCAATGAGCTGTGTGTACTGAGAACCGAAATCCAAAATAATAATTGTTTGGTGCCGAAATGAGTGTTTTACGGTTTGGGGAGTTTCCATTGTTTCAGTTCCTCTAAAAACGAATAATCGGTTAAATCATAGTGAATCGGGGTTACCGAAACCATGTTTTGCATCACAACCGGATCATCGATATCATCCCCGTGATCCAAAATCATGCGTTTTCCGGTAAGCCAATAGTAAACCCGGTTGTTGGGATCGGTACGTTTGTCAAATGCTTCTTCATAGCGTCCTTTGCCTTGTCGGGTAATCTTTACGCCTTGAATTTCCTGCTCGGGTAATGCCGGAACGTTAACATTTAGCAGAGTGCCACCGGGTAAGCCGTTTTGCAAAACGGTTTGTGCTAATTGGCGGGTAAATTTGCCTGCATAGGCAAATTCTTTTTTGGTAAACGAAGCAATGGATACGGCAATGGAAGGGATACCCATAATGGCACCTTCGGCAGCGGCAGAAACCGTTCCGGAGTAAATAATATTAGTGGCTGTATTGGGACCCTGGTTAATACCGCTTACGACCAAATCGGGCTTTCGCTCCAAAATACAACGGCTACCCAGTTTAACGCAATCGGCCGGTGTGCCGTTTACGGCATAACCAAAAAAAGCACCGTCGCGCTCTACTTCCATCACGCGTAAAGGATCCGAAAGCGTAATAGCATGCCCCACAGCGCTTTTTTCGACCAAAGGCGCAACAACTACAATATTCCCGAGGGATTGTAAGGCCTGTTTTAAATGGAAAATGCCCGGGGCATAAATTCCGTCATCGTTGGTTATCAGAATAAGGATGTTTTGAGCCATGTATGTCAATCGATTTAAATAAGCGGTTATTTACAAAAAACCCGTATTTTTACCACACGGAATTACGACCTTAAAAGCACATGTTTTTCGATTTTAGTCAACGAACCTATTCATGCGCTATTGTTTTTTTGCTAAACAAGTAGTCTTTTAGTTCCTTATCAAAGCTGGCGTCTTGACGACGAATCCATTCCAAAAGCATGGCAGCATGTTCTTTTTCTTCGTCGCGATTGTGGGCCAAAATATCCCTTAACTCTTTGTTTTTACAGGTATCGACCCTTTGGTTATACCAATCGACGGCTTCCAATTCTTCGATTAACGAAATAATCGCTTTGTGCATATCTTTGGTTTCGTCCCGCAATTCATTAAGAGGCTCTTCTTTGGGCATCTTGTTCTCCTTAAACTTTTTTGCAAATAAAGTATTTTTTTGGATTAACGCGGATTTTGATGTTCGAAAAAATCCAATAGTGCTGCTACACGCTGTTTAAGTTGATGGCGATGCACGATCATGTCCAAGAAACCGTGCTCCTGAACGAATTCGGAACGCTGGAATCCGGGCGGTAAATCCTGACCGATGGTTTGTTTAATTACCCGTGGCCCGGCAAAGCCGATCAGGGCATTAGGTTCGGCTACAATCACATCGCCCAACATGGCGTAGCTGGCCGTTGTGCCGCCTGTGGTCGGATTGGTTAAAATGGAGATGTAAGGAAGTTTGTTTTCGGCCAGTCGAGCCAGTTTGGCGCTGGTTTTGGCCATTTGCATCAGGCTTAATACACCCTCGTGCATACGAGCACCGCCCGAAGACGAAAGGATGATCATGGGAACTTTTAGTTCCAATGCTTTGTCTACCGCACGCGCTACTTTTTCGCCCACAACCGACCCCATGCTACCGCCTAAAAATTTAAAATCCATAATGGCGCCCACAACCGGATGCTTTTCCAAACGGGCCGTTCCGGTAATAACCGCTTCTTTTAATCCGGTCTTTTTAACCGTAGCTTGGTACTTTTCGCTGTAAGGTCTGGAGTCGGCAAAACCCAACGGGTCTGCACTCATCATATCGGCATTAAATTCTTCAAAGGTACCGTTGTCAAACAAAATTTCGATATATTGCCGACTACCGATACGAAAATGGTAGTCGCATTTGGGACACACCCAAAGCCGTTTTTCCAGTTCTTTTTTGTAAATAATTTCACCGCAGTTTTCACATTTAATCCATAATCCGTCCGGAAGTTCGGTTTTTTTTGTGGGTTGCAGGTTTTGTTTTTTACGTTTAAACCAATCCATAATATTGTTCTACCCTACCTAAATCTAACATGCCATTTTGCAAGATTATTAATTAAATTAAACGAATGTTCCCCTATTAAAAAGCAAATGTACATTAATAAATCTATTTTCTCAAATCTTTAACCATAACCAAAGCGTCTTCGCCATCATGATAGTAATGCTTACGCACGCTCAATACCTTAAACCCAAACGATTGATAAAGTTTGATGGCAGCAATATTCGATTTGCGTACTTCCAAAAACGCAAATTCCGCATTGCCAAAATGCTCCAAAATATATTCCATGAATCTTTTACCCAACCCCATGCGTCGATAGTCGGGATGTACGGCAAAATTGGCAATGTGCATTTCTTCGAAAAAATGCCAAACCACACTATAGGCCACAATCCGATTGTCGATTTCCATAACCAGAGGATGCGAATATTTTTTATTGACCAATTCGGCCTGAAAGCTGCTTTCGGACCAAGGATCGGTAAAAATACGTTTTTCGAGTTCCGCAATGGTACCCAAATCATCCGCAACCATAGGGCGAATATTTAATTTCATAGGACACCGGCAAATGGTCGAATATACATGGGTTCCAATTCGCTTAGATTATCCGCACCGAATTTCCGCATCTTATTAAATCCCAACATGCCCACCAGCCGTGCCTGGTACAATCCTTTGCCGTGTAACTGCACTCCTTTTACCCGCAAATTTCGTATCACTTCATCATCCAAATCGTGAAATTCGGGTTTAATAACCAAAGAGCCGGCCGGAATCACCTCGGGAAGCTTTTCCTTTAAAACGATGCTGTGATTTTCAATTAAAGGGAAATTATCCCGGTCAAAATCAATTTGGGCCAAATAAACTTCTTCGCGGCGGGCATCGATAATGGTAAACATTTTTTGATCGCAGGGTTTCATTTGCATGGCCAGCACTTGATGGTTGGAAATGCCCACAATTGGTACATTGCGTGCAAAGCAAAAACCCTGAGCAAAGCTGAGCCCGATGCGTAAACCGGTAAAAGAACCAGGACCAATAGCAACGGCAACGGCCGTAATGGCTTGCTCGAATGATACTGTTTCTTGCAATGTCTGCCGGATAAATGCCTGACTCGCTTTTACCACCGAGGCAAGTAGGGCCGCATGCTGTGCCGGTAAGCCCAAATTTTGTTCCAGAAGCGTTTTTTGATTGTTCTCGTCCCACAAAGCAACGCTTAGCCAAATATCCGAAGTTTCAAGGGCTAAAATCATGATGATTCCCCGCTTAAAGATTTTTCTCTTTTGAAAAGCGTAAAAATTCGATCTGTTTGCTTAATTTCAATGGTAATTTTGTAGTATTCGGAAAGATGTTTTTCTACCAATTCCGGCCATTCGATAAACGTAATGGCGCCCATGGTTAACAATTCTTCCCAGCCCAACTGGTCCAATTCCGCTTCGTTTTGTAAGCGATAAAAATCGAAATGGTTCACCGGAGTTGGGCCGTTATATTGATGGATAATAGCAAAAGAAGGGCTGGACGCTTCATCTTGAGTTTTTAACAGACGGCAAATTTGTTTTACCAAAAAAGTTTTGCCGCTGCCCAGCTCGCCTTGCAACAAAACCACATCGTTGGGTTTTAAAAGGTCAACCAATTGCCGGGCAAAATTTTGCGTATCGGTTTCGGTGCGTGCCTTAATTTGAGTTTGTTTTTGCATCAATTTTTCTTTGCTCGTGTTTGATTTTTAGTTGTGCGAAATTAAGAGAAAACGGAGCGAAAAACAAGGAATTATTGTTTAATATCAAAAACGGGCTTATCTCAATTAATCCGAACAAAAACGGAAGCGGTAAAAAAACGGACGGCCTATCGGTTTGATTGGTAAGATGCGGCAAGCACATGTAAATATTTCTTATCGGAATCGCCCCAAAAACCGCTGCCGAAACGCAGAAAACTCCTTTATCTGTTTTGTTTTAAACATATTTTTTATTAATTTAAATTTTACCAATTAATTTATTGCTCTTTGTTTCTTTTACTAACCCAAAGGAGGAATTATGTCACGGGGAACAGTAAACAAAGCGATCATTGTCGGTCGTGTGGGCAAAGACCCGGAGGTACGTTACACACCGGGTGGCACCTCGGTTGCCAATATTTCCGTAGCAACCAATTACCGGACAAAAGATGCGGAGGGTAATTGGGCTGAAAATACGGAATGGCATAACGTGGTTGTTTTCGGACAATTGGCCGATTTTGCGGGGAATTATGTAAAAAAGGGCCGCCTAATTTACGTGGAAGGCCGCCTGCAAACCCGTAACTGGGAAGACCAAAACAATGTAAAACACTACCGAACCGAAATCATCGCCAGCACAGTGCAACTTTTGGGCTCCCGGCAGGAAAACAATGCCGAGACCGCAGAAGAAACCATACCGGCGGAAAAGAACGAAACCGCTTCGGACAAAGTGGAAGAACCGCCGGTTGATGCACCAACCGATGAAGATGATTTGCCGTTTTAATCGTAAGGGCACAGGAAGTGCCTTTTTAATAAAAAAGGCACAAACAAAAACGAATAAAAATTATTAATTAAGTGAAGTGAACTATGGAAAAATATGACAGTGATAAACTGATAGAGCAGGCTCGCAAAGCGCGGGCATTTGCACAGGCCAAATACTCCCATTTTCGGGTTGGCGCTGCTTTGATTACTGAAGGTGATGAAGTTTATACCGGCTGCAATGTGGAAAGCAGTTCATACAGTTTGACCATGTGTGCCGAACGGGTGGCTCTGTTCAAGGCCCTGTCCGAGGGAAAAACCCGTTTTAAAGCCATTGCAATTGTAGCCAAAGACGGCGAATTTTGTCCACCCTGCGGCGCTTGCCGTCAGGTTCTGTTTGACTATGCCCCCAATATTGATGTAATTTTAACCAATGGTAAAAAGAAACAAATTTTCAAATTAAAAGAATTATTACCACACGCATTTGACGAATCAAATCTTGGAGAGAGATGAAGAAAGGAATTTTGATTGGGATTGCCGGAGCATCCGGTTCCGGAAAGACATTGGTAGCCAATACGATCATGGAAAAATTGGGATCGGACAAAGTGGTGCTTATTCAAGAAGATTCCTATTACAAGGATCTTTCCGATATCCCTTTGGACGAGCGTAGCGGAAGGAACTTTGACCATCCCGATGCTTTTGACCATGGCCTATTGGCCGAGCATTTGGAGTTATTATTACAAGGCAAAACCATTGCCCATCCTATTTATGATTACAAGACCCATAGCCGGCTTAAAGAAACACGCACGGTTGGCCCGCATTCCATAATTATTTTGGAAGGAATTCTGGTTTTAAACGAGGCTAAACTAAGAGAGCAAATGGACATTCGGATTTTTATTGATACCGAACCCGATATCTGTTTTATTCGGCGTTTACAACGCGATATTAAAGAACGCGGACGCACGGTTGAATCGGTAATTACCCAATATCAAAATACCGTTCGTCCCATGTATTTTCAATTCGTAGAACCGTCGAAACGTCATGCGGATATTATTATCCCCCGAGGCGGGAAAAACTTGGTAGCCATCGATTTGCTTACCACTAAAATCCATGCGCTTATTGCTCAACAAGAAACACAATTTCAGGAGGCCTGATTTTCTTTATGATGCATGTAGTACGTCAGCACACCGGTTGGATTGAAGTTATCTGCGGAAGTATGTTCAGCGGCAAAACGGAAGAATTGATTCGTCGATTAAAGCGTGCCATGATTGCCCGACAAAAGGTTGCTATTTTCAAACCAAAAATCGATACACGTTACAGCAGCACCGAAATAGTTTCCCATGACAAACAAAAAATAAAATCCAAGGTGGTAGCAAAACCAGAAGAAATCCTTCATCTGGCACTTGAGGCACAAGTAGTCGGAATTGACGAAGCCCAATTTTTCGACAATTCACTGGTAGATATTTGTCAAAAACTGGCTAATATGGGTAAACGTGTCATTGTTGCCGGGTTAGATCAGGATTACCGAGGTAAGCCTTTCGAGCCAATTCCGCAATTGCTGGCCGTGGCCGAATATATTACCAAAACCCATGCGATCTGTGTGATTTGCGGGAATCCGGCTAATCATACCCAACGCAAAACCGCGGAAAAAGACAAAATTATTGTAGGAGCAACCGATATTTACGAAGCGCGCTGCCGTAATTGTTTTGAGCCTCCGGAAGATGATGAAGAAGAGACTGCGGATCTTAAAGAGAAAGGTTGAAAACGTTCCGCGACGGATGGGCCTTAAGGTCTTAAATAATGTATTAAATTTGTTGCCGATTTCGCTTTACGAAATTATTTTCAATCGGCAAACACGAAAAGCAGATGCCAAAAGAACCATCTGTTTTTTGTTATTTGACTAAAGGTAGTTGAAAAACAGGAAAATTTTGCCAAGGAGTTAATATGGGTACTATTCAAGATATTGCATTCGGGTTTTTCGGATTGGCCACTTTAATCGCCATTGCCTATGCTTTTTCCGCGGATCGTAAAAACATTCATTGGAAACAAGTTACCATTGGCATTGCCTTACAATTGGTTTTTGCCATGTTCGTTCTACTTACTCCCTGGGGTGCCACTTTTTTTAACTGGATAGGTATGTTTTTTGTTAAAATTATCTCCTTTACCAATCAGGGCTCCAAATTTTTATTTGGCGCATTAGCAAGCCAGGGTGTTTTTGAGAAAGCTTTCCCGCCCGAAATGAAATCGCAGGGTGTTGGCGTTGTTTTTGCGTTTCAGGTTTTGCCTACCATTATTTTCTTTTCTTCGCTAATGTCCATTTTATATCATTATGGTATCATGCAAAAAATAGTAGAGGGTATGGCCTGGGTTATGGCAAAGACCATGGATGTCAGCGGCGCCGAATCCATTTCGGTGGCGGCTAATGTGTTCATCGGGCAAACCGAGGCTCCTTTGGTTGTACGTCCGTACGTAGAAGGTATGACCAAGTCGGAATTGCTAACCCTAATGATTGGTGGTATGGCCACCATTGCCGGAGGCGTTTTGGCGGCCTACGTTGGGCTTTTGGGCGGAAGCGATCCGGCCAAACAATTGTTTTATGCCAAACATTTGCTTTCGGCCAGTATTATGGCAGCTCCGGCCACGTTTGTGGTCTCCAAAATTTTGTTACCGGAAAAAGAAGAATCGCTTACCATGGGGCAAGTTAAAGTACCGGTTGAAAAAACAGCAGTAAATGGCATCGAAGCGGCGGCAACCGGCGCGGCCGACGGTTTAAAATTAGCTTTAAATGTAGCGGGAATGCTGCTGGCCTTTATCGCCTTAATTGCCATGGTCGATTGGTTGCTAAAAGGCGTATTCACCAACATGTTGGGAATTACGATTGGCGGACATGCCGTCGATTTGGAATTAATTTTAGGGTATTTGTTAAGTCCTATTGCCTGGATTATTGGCGTACCCTGGCACGATGCCGTTAATGTAGGCTCTTTGATCGGGCAAAAACTGGTTTTAAACGAATTTATTGCCTACCTGCAATTAGCCAAAATGATCCCCCAACACATCTTAAGTCAAAAAGCGGTTATTATTTCTACCTATGCGCTGTGCGGCTTTGCCAATTTTTCATCCATTGCCATTCAGATCGGAGGTATTGGCGGCATTGCCCCCAGCCGTAGGAGTGATTTGGCCAAATTTGGCTTAACAGCCGTATTAGGCGGCTCATTGGCAACGTTTATGACGGCAACCATTGCCGGCGTTTTGGTTTCATTATAAAAAAAGAGTGGCTTATGAAAACCTTTTTCCAGGTCTTTTTGGCCGTATTTATCAGTTTAGGTATTATCTTTTTCGGGATATTTCTGATACTGGGCACGTTGGCCCAAACTTCGGTGAATATTCCGGACCATGCCTTGCTCCGAATCGATTTAAACGGCGCGGTAAGCGAATACATTGCTCCGGATCCGATTGCCGAAGCATTGGGACACACTCAATTAGACTTACGTAAATTTCGTGACGATCTGGAAAAGGCAGCCGTGGACACTCGCATTAAAGCGGTTGTTATTCTGCCTTCCCAGTTAAGCGTGGGCTTTGCAAAGTTAGAAGAAATAACAGCCTGGATTCACAAATTCCGCCAAAGCGGAAAGAAAATTTATGCCTATTTAAGCTCGGATATGTCTTTTACGCGTGACTATTATGTGGCTACGGCTTGCGATTCCATTTTTATGCCTGCAGAGGCCAATCTTTTTTTAACGGGCGTGCGCAGCGAAGTTACTTTTTACAAAGATTTTTTTAATAAATTGGGCATTAATGCACAATTTATCCATATCGGTAAATATAAAAATGCGCCCGATTCTTACACGCGCAGTAAAATGTCACCGTACCAAAAAGAAGTATTAAACGATATCATCGATCAATATTATGACGACATTGTGCAAACCATAAGTAAAAATCGCGGAATACCACCGCAAAAAATCGATCGGCTAATTAATGAACAAACGGGATTTAGCGGCCGTAAAGCCCTAAAACTGGGATTGATTGACGGTACACTTTTTTACACCCAATTGGAAAAAAAGCTGGCTTCCACTCATCCAGGGTTACGGCGTCTTTCCGCCTTGGATTATGCTTCGGAACCAGCCAGTTCGTTACATATTCGTAACAAACGCCGTGTTGCCGTTATTAATTGTATTGGTACCATTTACGCAGGATCGGAGGGTGAAAATCCCATGCTGGGAAAAATGCTCGGCGCAAAAACCATTATAAGCAATATTAAAAAGGCAGCCAAATCGCGATCCATAAAAGCCATTATTTTACGAATTGACAGCCCTGGAGGAGCTTCGTTACCTTCGGCTGCGCTTTGGCAGGCCATTCGGGAAGCCAAAAAGAAGAAGCCCGTTATTGCTTCTGTATCCGATTTAGGTGCCTCTGGCGGATATTATATGGCCATGGCAGCCGATAAAATTGTGGCCGCGCCGAACAGTTTAGTGGGCTCTATCGGTATTTTCGCGGGCAAATTTACCTTTGGCGGCACCTATGGCAAATTGGGTTTAAATGTGGATGCGGTACAAAAAGGAAAACATGCCGATCTTTTTTCCACCGATCATCCGTGGGACAAAGAAGAAGCCAACATCATTAAAAATATTATTAAAGAATTTTATCATGAATTTGTAAGCAAAGTGGCTCAGGCCCGGCACAAAACCTACGATGAAACGAATCGTCTGGCGCAAGGACATGTTTGGACGGGTATCCAGGCTTTTAAAAACGGACTGGTCGATACGATCGGCACGTTTTATACGGCTCTTCAAATAGCCAAACAACAGGCAGGCATTCCCTTGTCAGAATCGGTACGGCTGGTTAATTACCCGCGTAAGAAGTCGCTGATGAATGAACTTTTAAATAGCGCTGGCGTATTAATCAGCCGCAGGCAAAACAATTGGTTAGCCGATGCATTATATCAAATAAAATCTGTTTTAATACAATGGCAAAACAAACCTTTGGCGCTTTTGCCATTTCGACTGGAATTCAAATAAATACGGGTAAAAAATGAATAAAACACAAGTTTCGGAAGCTGTATCTTATATTCGAAAATATACTGACATGTATCCCAAAATGGGCATTATTCTGGGCAGCGGATTAGGCCCGTTTGCCGATACGCTAGATGAACCTACGGTAATTCCTACGGGGAAAATTCCGCATTATCCGCGCTCAACCGTGGAAGGGCATGCCGGGGCGTTGGTTTTTGGCCGACATAAAGGTATTCCCGTTTTGGCCGTTAAAGGTCGCACGCATTTTTATGAGGGATATGCCATCGAACAAACTACTTTTGTTGTTCGTATTATGCAGGAATTTAAGATACCTCTTTTACTAGTGACCAATGCTTCGGGATCGACAAATTTACGAGTTCCTCCCGGTAGCTTAATGTTGATTACCGATCAGGTTAATTTTCTTTTTCAGAATCCCCTGCGTGGTGCGCTTGAATTCGGCCAACCGCGCTTTCCGGATATGTCTAATGTGTACACCAGCGAATATTTTGATTTGGTTGATCGTATTGCGTTGGAACGTGGCGTTGCTTTAAAGCGCGGCGTGTTATGGGTAAGTACGGGTCCTTCTTATGAAACGGCTGCCGAGATAAAAATGATTCGTCGTTTCGGCGGAGATGCTGTTAGTATGTCTACCGTTCCCGAGGTCATAGCCGCGGCCCATGCCGGGATGAAAATTATTGGTATTTCTTGCATTACCAACTATGCGACCGGTATTTTGCCCAGAAAGCTAACGCACGATGAAGTTACTGAAACAGCCAATCGGGTTAACAAACAATTTACAAATCTGGTAAGTGGAATCATCGAATCGGTGCCGTTGTTCGAAATCACCAAATAAGATTCGAAAATGAAATAACATTTATTTTAACTTGATCTTGGCGAAAAATCTTTTAGTTTAGTTCATATCCGGGCGATTAAACGTCTTTTTTCTTCGAATGCTCTTCGGATTGTTTCTTAAAATCGCTCACAAATGCTTTATCCGGTTAAAATTGAAAACAGAATTTTTACAGGAGTTCATCGTGAAATCCGTTTATATTTTCCTATTAAGTACTTTGTTACTCTTTTCACCGGCACTTTTCGCAGGTACTCCCGACGATTTTTCTATTCAAATCGAATTACTTACGCCACAAAAGTTAGATGTGCTTTATTTGGCCGACATTGATTTACAAAATTTTGATACATCCGAAGACATTTTTTCTATTACAGTTCGGAAAAATGCGCCTGGAGAATTTCGTAATTGTTACTTTTACTTTGAATTGATGCGAGACAATGAATCGATTATAACCGCCACGTCCGAACCCTTTACGATTCCAGCGTCTTTTACGGAAAAAACATTTACGAACCGCGATCTTGCTTCCGGCTTTGATTTTGGTGAAGGCCAGATTGCCTATTTCCATCAGGTGAATTTAGCAGACATTACCAATCAATTGCGGGATGACATTCTCAAATCGGGCAAATTGCCCGTAGGCATTTACAAAATTTTTGTGGAATTACGTCAAATTAGCGACCGGCAAGTGGTTGTGGGACGAGGCGAAAAAATTTTATTTCGGGCAACTAATCCCAGTTATTTGCAATTGGTTTCACCCGGAGTGGCGGCAGGTAACGGATTGAAAGCCAACATTTATACGCAATATCCTGTGTTCCAATGGAGCGGAAACGGGACGGAATATCAGGTATTTGTTTTCGAAAAAAAAGAAATGATGCAAAGTTACGATGATATTATCAACGGACAGCCGAACTGGGTTTCCGAGCGCATTGACAAATTATCCATTCAATATCCTCAGGCTGCCACAGCTATACCGCTTGAATTCGGAAAGACATACTACTGGATTGTGCGCATGTACAGTCAAACCTCCGGCGGAGACGAGACACAAGATAGCGAAGTGTGGGAATTTACCGTTGTGAATCCTGAGCAGGCTACTGATTTACAAAACCAAATCGTTCGCGAAGATATTTTACAATTTTTGGCCGAAATTTTGGGTCCGCAAATTAACGAAGTTCGGGCCAGTTTGGAGGGTTACCAATTAAAGACAATTCGTTTTAACGGAGAAGAAATCACATTAAATCAGCTTTATGATATTTTAAATCGCCTCAAAGGGCAATCGTTTAAAATTGTTGATTTTATTCCACCTTCTGCAGAAAGATGAGGCCGATATGGGACGAAATGTATTGTTTCTGTTTTTAATTACGATTTTAATTTATTCGTCCGGGCACGCCGGAGTGGAGCCGGTAGCCGTGGTAATTAAATCCCGGGGTAAGGTATTTTTGGTTTCCGGAAAAAATAAAAAGGGCAAACCCGTAAAACGCGGGCAGCGTATTTTACCAGGCCAAAGTATTTTTACAAAAAGCAAAAGTTTTGCTATTGTTAAGTTTATTGACAACGGAGGCGTTGTACGGATTCAATCCAATTCCTTATGTCGCTTTGATGGCAAACGCGTAAAACAGACCTTGGCCAAAAATATTTATTTGGAAGTGGGTACCGTATTTAGCAAAATATTTAAAAAGAAAGGTGGATTTAGCGTAACGACTCCCACTTCCGTCGCTTCGGTAAAAGGAACGGCTTTTTGGACCCAGCAAAAATTTAAAGGCCCGACCTATTACTTCGGTGAAGAAGGTGTGGTCGAAATTTCTAACGGAAGTGGTGTTGCCTTGTTAAAGGCTGGGATGACGGGTTATGTTCTTTCCGCCGGTTCCAAACCCATTGTGCGGAAAACCCGTAAAGGTGAAAAACCCGTTTTAGAAAGTACCGATCAATCGTTGGATGAATTTGATCTTGAATTTGAAGATGCCAATGGCAATACGAAATCATTAAAATTTAAAATCCAGAAAAACAAAAAATAACGAGAAAAAATGAAACCATTACCGTTTTTTAGTTTAATCGTGGGATGTTTATTGATCGTTAACAATGTTAACGGGGCCGTTAATTTTTATCATGATGTCCCCTCGGCCATATTTCAGGGGGAAAAGCTCCATATCGAACTAAGAGAATTTGGCTTTGCTTCTTTGGAGGAAACACCGGTATTATATTACCGAATGAACGGGGAGTTTGATTTTCATGTATTGCCTTTAAAAAGCGAAGGGTTTGTTTATTCGGGTGATATCCCTGCAAAATTTTTACATCCGGGAAGGATACAATATTATTTTGCCTACACGTCTCTTTCTGGAGATGTGACAACCTTACCACAGGGCGCTCCTTTTAACGGTTTATTTGAGGTGGAAGTGCTTGCCGGGCAAGCAAGCAAAACGGCACGGCTAAAAAAAATCGATATCAATTTATTGGCGCCGCAAGAAAACGAGACATTAAATCCGGATGAGGTTTTTATTTCGTTTTCCATTCCTTATTCAATTCCCGATCCGGATGCTTTTAAGTTTCGCATTACCATGGATGGTATCGACCGTACGCGCGAATTAGTCCGGGAAGGACACGTGGCCACGTATATTCCGAATAGTATTCGTAGCGGTTATCATGTAGTACGTTTTAATGTATACAATTCCGATGGGATTTTGGTCGGACAAAAGCAGGTGCAATTTCGTGTAAGCGATATTCCTTCGGTGCATCAGGCATTTACATACAAAGGTTCTTTTTTTGTTGATAACCGCACGCAAAAATTAAATGACACTAATATTAACTATGCCCGGGGTGGTTTGCGATTAAATTTAAATTATAAAAAGTTTGAATTGGACACGCGCTTATTGTTAACCAGCAACGAATCGAATGAACGCCAACCATTAAATGTTTATTCGCTACGTTTCAAATACAATTTTTCTTATCGTTACTTTTTATATTTATGGGGCGGAGATGTTACTCCCAATTATGATCCGCTAACGTTACAAGGACGGCGTATTCGTGGTGGAAGTATTGGCTTGTATTCACGCTTTTTTAATTTGGATATTACCAAAGGACAATCGGCCCGAGCCATTGAGGGGTTACCTCCGATTGATTCACTCAGCACCATTCCTTTGCGCAGAGGAACGTATCGCCAAAACTTTTTTAGCGTTCACCCGCAATTTAATTTCGGTCAACATTTTAGCTGGGGCCTAAACCTTATCAACGCCAAAGACGACCCTCATTCCATTCATTACGGCCCGAATCCCAAAGAATATTTGGTTTTCGGGAGCACTTTTGACTTGAACATGCACCGTCGTCGTATTCAAATTCACGGTAGCGCACAAGCTAGCATCAAAAACGAAGATGCCAGCCAAAGCGTTGACTTTGACACATTGGCCAATGCACTCGAATTAACGGGAAGAGACCGTGATTTGGCTAAGCGCATTGTGGATGTACTTACCAAACCCGGATTTATCACGATTTCGCCTGGGTTGGCACCTTTACCTTCGTTGGCATTACAGTTGGATGCACAGTTTAGTTATTTTAATCAAATGCTACGTTTTTCCTACAAAAAGATTGACGCCAATTATTTCACCCCAGGGAATCCCTATTTGTTAAAAGATTTACAGGGATTTTTTGTTAATGATTATTTGCGGTTGCTAAATAACCGAATGTTTATGAATGTCTTTTTCAATATGTACGAAACCAATCTTTCTCATGGTAAGGCAAAAACAAAAAACAAAGATTTTGGTATTACGCTTGCTTTAAGTCCCCAAGGCAATTTACCCTCTGTATCTCTTAATTATGTTAACTACGATCGTAAAAACGATATTTCTGCCGAAGATTCTCTTTTTTATGCGGAAGACAATGTTACGCAGATTATTGGCTTATCCAGTAGTTACCGTTTTAATGCCGGCAATATTCGTAACACATTATCCGTTAGTGCCAATCATTTTTTACGCGATGATAAATTTAAAATTTCACAGAACCAATACAATTTGATCTCTGTCGGTCTGCGCAGTCGGTTATCCGTTCCGTTAACATTTCGCTTTGCCTATTCTTCCAGTGCAACGGATTTTGGCGTAGTCCCTAACAAACAATCGACCGATATACGTCGATATTCTTTCGGATTGGAATATCTTTTGCGAAATTTCATTTTAGCCAGTCAAATTAAACCTTTTTTAAACGGTTCGTTACAAAAAATTAAAAATTCAACTTTGGATAATACGTATCAACGACAAAATTACACCATAGGCATTTCGTGGATAACTTCGAAGTTGGGTACAATTAGCTTAAGATACGATTATATTTCTTACGATTTCCAAAACAATCAACGGACCGATTCCATTTTAGGCACACGGTATAATATGTACTTTTAACAAAGTGTAGCATGAAATTTAACAAACCACAACCTAAAAAAAGCGTGATCTTTCTTCTGATCGTAATTTCTTTGGCTGGCGCCTACTTATTGGGGTTCACCACGCTATTCCAATCGTTGGATTTAAAGTTATTGGATTTGCGCTTTCAGTTACGCGGCCCATTGTCATTGCAAAAAACGCCCATAGTCATTTTGGCGATTGACAATCAATCGGATTTGAGCACTCCGGCACGTTGGCCATGGCCTCGTTCGTATTTTGCTCACGTTGTGGAGAATTTGGAAAAAGCAGGAGTTGCGGCCATTGGGATTGATGTTATTTTTGACCAACCGGACCACTACAGCCCTCAAAACGATGATTCTTTGGCCCATACTTTGGATCGTTATAATAATATTGTTTTGGCTGGCAAGATTGGTCAAACGCACGGACGTTTTTCTACTACCGAAATTTTACCTCCTTACGAAAAATTTTTACAACCGTCAACACATTGGGGCTTAGTTACGCTTGAAGCGGATATCGACGGCTTTTATCGACGTTACCCGTTCTTGGTAACACTAAGGGATACATTATTAAGTTCGTTTGCAGCACAAATTTTAAGTGTATATGAAGGTAGTAAAAATCCAAAGACTCCATTTGTATTAAAAGACGAAAGAAATTTTTTCGTTGCCGGCAATGAGAAGATTCCGAAATTTGATTCCAACAACATGCTAATAAATTTTTACGGACCTCCCTTTAGCTTTCCCTATTATTCTTTTGACAATGTTCTTGATGATCAGCAAGTAGATTTGGTTGAGGCCTATGACATTGATGCTTTTGATGACCCGGGAGATTCAACGTTAGGCATTCCTGCCGGGTTGTTATATTCCGGCAAACTGAGGGACAAAATTGTGCTTATCGGTTCGACTATGAGCGAACTGCATGATAATTTTCCGACCCCTTTTTTGATTCAAAGGACGGATAGTTTGCACCAGGCTCGCATTGAAATGCCTGGTGTTGAGGTTCATGCAAATGCGTTACAAACCATTCTTGATAAGAATTATATCCGCAATATTTCGGGATGGGTTATCTTGTTTTTGAATATTGTATTCATGCTGTTTTTAGTATGGATTATAAAGCGTTTAAATACCATTTTTAGCCTAAGCTTGACTATTTTCTTAATTTCCGGTTATGTATTGCTGAGCTTTATTCTTTTTGCCCATTACAACTTATTGTTACCGGTTGTGCTGCCGGTTCTTGTAATTTTATTTACCTACATTAGCCAGGTTTCTTACGATTATTTGCTAACTCAGCGCGAAAAGAAAATGCTTCGCGGGGTTTTTGCCTATTATGTTCCGGAGAAAGTTATTCAGGAAATCATAGACCATCCGGAAAAACTTTCACTCGGGGGAGAAGAACGGGTTGTTACGGTACTTTTTTCGGATGTAGCTGGGTTTACGACGCTTTCCGAAAAGATGCGACCTCGAGAATTGGTGGCGTTGTTAAATGAGTATTTAACGGCTATGACCGATATCATTTTAGATCACAATGGTATTATTGATAAATTTGAGGGTGATGCTATTATGGCCGAGTTTGGGGTTCCCGTAACATTCGAAAATCACCAGAAAGAGGCCTGCCTTGCCGCCCTTGAAATGCAGACTAAACTGAAAGAATTGCGTTATAAATGGAAAAAAGAAGGAAAACCCGAATTACACGCGCGCATTGGCATCAATACCGGAGAAATGATTGTGGGTAACATGGGCTCTAAAACGGTTTTTGATTACACGGTAATCGGTGACCATGTAAATTTGGGTTCAAGATTAGAAGGGGCCAACAAGGCTTACCAAACCAATATAATGGTTAGTAGTTTTACCCATGAAGCAGTAAAAAATGACTTTATTTTTAGGGCACTTGATTTAATTCGGGTAAAAGGGAAAGCCAAACCGGTACAGGTTTTTGAATTGATCGGCACTTTAACCACAAAATTTACAAGTCAATTTTTGGAAATGCTTGATGCATTTAATCAAGGATTAATCGCTTATCGATTAAAAGAATGGGATGATGCTTTAGCTGCCTTTAAACGCTGTCTTTATTTGGTTCCCAATGATCGTCCTTCGCAAATTTACGTAGAGCGATGTATTTACTTCAAAGAAAATCCCCCGGCGGATAATTGGGATGGCGTTTGGGAATTAAAAGAAAAATGATGAACTATTTTGGGTAAAGCGCTTGGGACAATTTTTTCAAATCGTTAAAACGATTTTCTTTTTCCGCTTTAAATCTCCAGCCCGAATAAAACCGTTAAAACGGTTCATCCGTCCTCTAAAATCCACTGTAAGAGTACACTTACAAAGCTGATCACTACCGCGGCCAGTAAAGCTGTTCCAAAACCGGCCAAATGAAAACTGGATACAAACCAATCGGTCATTTCCAATATCAGGGCATTAATCACAAACGTAAATAATCCTAACGTAAGAACATTTATGGGCAAGGTAAAAAGAAGTAAAAAAGGTTTAATAAACGTATTCAACAAACCAAAAACAATAGCTGCTGCAAGCAAAGCCCCCGTGCTCTCGAACCAAATTCCGCTGAACAGAACATCGGTAAACCACAAGGCAGCCGAATTAATAAAAATACGTAAAATCATGTGTTTGATCATAAAACCCCCGATTTTTAATATCTTATATAAATATAGGATTCCTATTTGATAGATGCACAAAAAAGAAAAAGGGCCAGCGAATTTTCCGTTTCACTGACCCTTTTGGGAGGAGGAGCTATGCGTTTCATTAAGTAGTATCGACCTTTTTCAATACCAACTTGAATACGATCTCCGTTTATTGTGCAATTTTTACGATTCAATTTTTAAAAAGTTCATTTTTTGTTTCAATTAATCACGAATTCCCCTAAATAATGCTTTCCCGGGCAAAGCTCCTGTCAATTGACCGTTTTCAAGGACAATTTTGCCATTAACCAGTACAAAACGAATGCCTGAAGGATATTGATGCGGCTGCAAATAAGAAGCACGATCTCCAATGGAATGAGCATCAAAAATCACCAAGTCCGCGGCATATTTTGGTTTAACCAAACCACGATTTCGTAATCCGAGGACAAAAGCCGGTAAGGCACTGGCCTTGCGCACAGCCTCTTCCAAAGTAATCACCTTCTCTTCTCTGACATATCTCCCCAAAATCCGGGGAAACGTGCCGTACGCCCTTGGATGTGGATGCCTTTGGGACATTAGCCCTATAGGTTGATAGGCATCTTCATCCGTGCAAAAAGAAACATAGGGCAGTTTTATTTTTTTACGTATATTCACTTCCGACATCAAAAAATAAATGCCCCCGCCCGTCCCTTGCTCGCTAATTAAAAGATCCATTAGGGCATCAATCTCATCTTTGTGCATGGCCTTTGCATATTCAGCTAATGTCCATCCCTGATACGTTTGGTTCCATGGAGAAAGATAGCTAAAAAGAATATTTTTCCCTCCGGAGGAAAGAAGATAAAAATTTTCCCATCCCTTCTTTTTGTTCAAAATTTCACGTTTGATTTTAGCTCGAACGGCAGGTGTCTTTAGGCGTTTGATCAGAGCCGAATCGCCGCCCTCTTTGGCCCATGGCGGAATGATTGCGGAAAGCCCGGTAGCCGCCTTTGTAAGGATAAATATCCGCCGTGATAGGAATGCCATGTTCCTGAGCGTTTCGAATCAAAGTCAAAGCGCTATCCAATTTTTGCCAATTATTTTTGCCTGCTGCCTTTGCATGGTACCATTCGCCACGGATATGTGCTTTTTGGCAAATTTGAATGAATTCTTTCAAACCATCTAAAAGCTCATTCCCCTCGCTGCGAATATGGCTGGCATAAACTCCGCCGTATTCCGCAGCGACCTTAGCCAATTCAACAAGTTCATCGGTCGAGGCGTAAAAAGCGGGGGCATAAACCAGACTACTAGCCAGCCCAAGAGCTCCATGTTCCATCTCAGCTCTAAGAAGGCGCTTCATTTCGTCCAATTCCGGTTTGGTCGGGGGTCGATTTTCAAAGCCAACAACATAAAGACGTAGCGTCGTCGCACCGACATACGAAGCGATATTAATCGCCGTTCCTTTATCTTCTACTACGTGTAAATATTCATACAACGTTTTCCAGTTGTATTTAAGGTGATATTCCTGCCACCAATGCCGAAATGCCCTGCGTACATTGTGGTTTATCGGGCCCATAGACCAGCCTTCTCCAAAAACAGCGGTTGTTATTCCCTGCCGCACAACACTCGGAACATAACTGTTGTATAGAATCGGACCGCAAGCCCATGAGAGCATATCAATGAAACCGGGACTTACAATCAAACCTTGAGCATCAATAATTCTTTTTGCCGTGCCTTTAATATGGGGACTTATTTTGACGATTTTACTTTGATGAATAGCAACATCGGCTTGATAACGCTGGCCACCGCTGCCATCTATGACCGTAGCGTTTTTAATCAAAATGTCATAAGAATTTTCAGAACAGCTCAAAACGAGAGACAATAAAAAGATCATTATAAAACGCATAACTCCCCCCCTTTTTTATTACTTAAAAAAATGAACAAATAATATGAAACCTTCAAGAAAAAATTAAAGTTTAAGGATGGCAAAACGAAAATCAAATGCAGATCACAAAATTTAAGGCCTGTGATCACGGTCATGGTGGTAAAAAATAAATTTACCGATTTTGCGGCAACAAATGAACGTGAAGGAGAAAAAAATGAAATTAAAAATTAAAGCCAAGTATAAAATAAAGAAATTTGAAAAGAACGCCCAATTATAATACCCAAGGGATATAGACATGTATCCCTTTTTGCCATTCCTCCGGCGAAATAAGGGTATCCTTTTTTCGGGATGCCCTTATTTTTTATTAAAAATCAAATGCGTTGTATCTCAAGCCCCTAAATTCTTGTCTTTTTACAGAATCCTCTCGTGAAAATTAAATTTGGCGATACAACCTACGATCCTCCCGACTTGTCGGGGTGCTCTAAACCAACGCAATCTTTCTCTTAAAATAAAAAAGCCCCAATTAAACATTGAGGCTTCCTGTGGGCGATGTAGGATT
>Ga0256914_1000696_pt1 | contig 32641 bp, 31 predicted proteins | sample HulkmetaG_FD_191571 | JGI IMG/M metagenome (GOLD analysis project Ga0256914, IMG submission 191571) | Hydrothermal chimney microbial communities from Main Endeavour vent field at the Juan de Fuca Ridge, Pacific Ocean - Hulk | ecosystem: Environmental > Aquatic > Marine > Hydrothermal vents ... | reverse complement strand
GACCGAGCCGATGAAAAAAGGGAGCACATAAACGTGCTCCCTTACTGGATTGGCGGTTGTAACTTTATTTCCTCTCTTTCCATTTCGGCATGGGGTAAATTGGTTTTCTGCTGCCTTTGGGGTAGACTTGATATACCTTTCCGCCCTGAATCTGCAAGACAACGCTGCTCCCTTTGATCTGTCCGTTGGGATTGAACTTCACCGGACCGTAAATGGTTTCGATGTCGGTCTTGGCGATTTCGTCACGAACCTTTTGAGGATCAAGGGTGCCTGCCTTTTCGATGGCGTTTTTGAAAACGGCCAAGACGGCAACGGCAGAGGCGTTGTGGTAGTCGGGATCATAGTTGTATTTCGCCTTGAACTTTTTCACGAAGTCCTGCGTGTCCTTGAAGATGATTCCCTTGTAATTCATTTGAGGCGACCAACTTGCCACTCCAAAAATATATTCGGCGTCTTTCCCCAACGACTTGCGGAAATCCGCTTCCGAGGGGCCAACCGTCATGGAGATCATCTTCACGTTGACGTCCAATTCTTTCGCCTGCTGTACCAGATTGATGCCTCCAATGGTGTGGCCCGCCATCAGGAGGACATCGGGAGCGAGAGACTTGACCTTTGTGAGGATTGTATTGAAATCGGCAGAGCTTTCGGAAATTTTCTCGTAGAGGACAAGCTCAAACCCGAATTTCTTGACCGCTTTCTTCACCCCTTTCGCTACCATGATATCGAATTTGTCGTCTCCGAAGATGATGGCGATCTTTTTGGGTTTGGGTTTGAAACCTGCCAGCATCTCGAGGGTTGAATAGAAATATTGGCTGGCCGCCGGAAGGGTACCAAAGATGTACGGATTTTTTCGGCTAAAGATCTTGCTGGAAGCTCCGCCTCCTTCGACCATGGGGATCTTGTAGCGTTGGGCGACCAAGCTGTCGGGAATGGTGATCCAGCTTGTGTAGGGGCCCAGAAGGAAGTTTACCTTATCTTCCACGATGAGTTTCTCGACGAGTTTGGCGCTTTCTGCATCGTTGCTTTTATCGTCGTAGTATTTGATTTCGACAAGATAGCTTTTCCCTCCTACTTTTATACCTCCAGCTTTGTTGATGGCCTCTTTGGCGAGGTTGTACGAATCGACGTACAGCTTCCCCGTCCGGCTGTTTTTTCCCGTGAAACAGATGGCACAACCGAATTTGATGACGTCTTTGGCATGAAGGGAAGAGGCGCCGGAGACAATCAATGTTGCCATGAATGCTACGATCAAAAACCCTTTGAACCCAATGGTGAGAACTTTTTTCATAGCTTACCCTCCTTTCAGTATTTGTTACGATGTATTCTCAATAGCACTAACGACGTTTTCTGGCAAGGAAAATTTTTGGAACTGAGATAAGGGGGAGGAAGAAAGTTGTAAAAACATACTGTTGATTATTGAAATCGATTGGGATAGGATGCGAAACGGGAGATGGAAATGAGATATGAAGATGCCGTGGAGGAGTTTATCTCCAACATGGAAGCAGAGAGTAATTCCTCACCGAATACGTTACGAAGCTATCGAAAGGATCTGCTTCAATTCGGAAAGTTCCTTGCGACGGAGATGGGAGAGAATCCCTCTGTCGAAGCAATCGAAGGGATCCATGTGCGGCGATTTGTCATTTCCCTCTATCGCACCCATGCCCCTTCCTCGATTGCAAGAAAGGTTTCCGCCTTGAGAGGTTTTTTTGCCTTTTTGAAGCGGAGAAGAGTGGTGGAGTTTTCACCCATGGGAGAGGTGTCGTCTCCAAAGATACCCAAAAAGATCCCGAATTTTCTGAGTGTGGATGAGGTGTTTCATCTATTGGAAGGGAAGATGGAAGAGACCCCCTTGGCACTCCGCAACAAGGCGATCCTGGAACTTATCTATTCAAGCGGCCTCCGGGTCTCGGAGGTTGTGTCGTTGAATGTGGGGGATGTGGATGTCTCCATCCGCTTGATTCGTGTCAAAGGAAAAGGAGGCAAAGAGCGGATCGTTCCCGTGGGGGCGAAGGCTTTGGAGGCGATTCGAGCCTACCTTACAAAACGGCGGGAGTTAGTTGCGAAAAGCGGAGAGGAGGACAACGCCCTGTTTCTTAACCGGTTTGGTGGGCGGCTGACTGCGCGGAGTGTGGAACGAATGATCAAGGCTTATGCGAGACGAAGGGGAATGGTTCGCCGCATTAATCCTCACGCCTTGCGGCATTCGTTTGCCACGCATTTGTTGGGTGCCGGTGCGGATTTGCGATCCATTCAGGAAATGTTGGGACATGCAAGCCTGTCTACGACACAAAAATATACCCATATCAGTCTGGAAAAACTCATGGAGATTTATGATAAATCACATCCGAGGAAATAGAATGGAATTTCATGGAACCACGATCTTATGTGTCCGGAAAGAGGGCCGTACCGTGATGGCGGGTGACGGTCAAGTAACATTTGATGTAACCGTTTTCAAAAGGAAGGCGCGAAAGATCCGACGCCTTTACGAGGATAAGGTGATAGCTGGATTCGCGGGAGCCACGGCGGATGCCTTTACCCTTTTCGAGCGTTTTGAGGAGAAATTGGAAAGGACGAACGGGAATCTGGTACGATCGGCGGTTGAATTGGCCAAGGATTGGAGGACAGATAGGTTCTTGCGGCGACTGGAGGCGATGATCGTTGTGGCGGATCAGAAACATATCCTCATCTTGTCGGGGAGTGGAGATGTGATAGAGCCGGATGAGCCCATTGCGGCCATAGGATCGGGCGGTGCTTATGCCCAGGCGGCGGCAAAGGCATTGTTGGAACATACTGAAATGCCGGCTGATGAAATCGTGAAAGCAGCAATGAAGATTGCGTCGGAGATTTGTATTTACACGAACCAGGAAATTATAGTAGAGACATTGCCATGAATGAGACACATATCCATACTTTTACGCCTCGTGAGATAGTATCGGAGCTCGATAAATATATCGTGGGACAACATGAGGCCAAACGAGCTGTCGCCCTCGCCCTGAGGAACCGGTGGCGACGCCAACAAGTTCCTGAAGACCTGCGGGACGAGATAGCACCGAAAAATATCATCATGATCGGCCCCACGGGGGTGGGAAAAACGGAGATTGCCCGGCGTTTGGCCAAACTTTCCAATGCCCCTTTCTTGAAGATTGAGGCCTCCAAATTCACGGAAGTGGGTTATGTGGGGCGGGACGTGGAGTCCATGATTCGGGACCTTGTAGAGATTGCCATCAATATGGTCAAGGCCGAAGAGAATAAGCGGGTTGAATACAAGGCCCGGGAAATAGCGGAAGAGCGTCTTTTGGACCTCCTCTTGCCGCCCCGCCCAGCGGCGCCTCATGCCCATGATGGAATGCGTTCTGGCGAAAAACCCCTCGAGATCGTGGGAGAGAAGAAGTCGGCGCCGTCAACGAGGGAGCGGTTGCGCCAACTCTTGAGGAATGGAAGTTTGGATGAACGCTACGTCGATGTGGAGATCACGCAGACCTCCATGCCGGTTTTTGAGATCTTTTCGGGTTCCGGTATTGAAGAGATGGGCATCAACGTGAAGGATATGTTCAGCAATATCCTTCCCAAAAAGACAAAACATAAAAAGGTCAAAATCCCTGAGGCCTTGGAGATGTTGACGCAGGAAGAGGCCCAGAAACTTATCGATATGGATCGCGTGGTGAAAGAGGCCCTAACGCGAGTGGAACAAGGGGGGATCATCTTTCTCGACGAAATCGACAAGATAGCAGGGAAAGAGCAGGGCCATGGGCCGGATGTCTCTCGAGAAGGGGTTCAAAGGGATATTTTACCCATCGTGGAGGGAACCAAGGTCAACACCAAACACGGAATGGTCAAGACGGATCATATCCTTTTTATTGCCGCCGGAGCGTTTTATGTTTCTAAACCCTCCGATTTGATACCGGAACTGCAGGGTCGGTTTCCTATTCGTGTAGAATTGGATTCCCTGGGGAAAGAGGAGTTCGTCCGAATATTGACCGAACCGAAAAACGCCCTTATCAAGCAGTACAAGGCCCTCCTTCAGACGGAGGGAATCAAGTTGGATTTCACAGACGAAGCGGTGGAAAAGATAGCGGAAATTGCCACCCAGATTAACGAGAAAACGGAGAACATAGGAGCGCGACGTCTCTACACGATTATGGAGAAACTTCTAGATGATATTTCTTTCAAGGCGCCGGAGTTAGAGGATCCAACTGTCACCATAACGGCAGAGTACGTGGAGGAACAGCTTAAGGAATTCGTCGAGGACGAAGACTTGAGCCGTTATATCTTGTAAGGGTTATGATGGAAAGCTTTATACGTCGGGCAGAAACGCTTATAGAGGCTCTTCCCTACATCCAAGCCTTTTCTGGCAAAACAGTCGTGATTAAATACGGGGGGCACGCCATGCAAGATCCCCTCTTGGAGGACGATTTTGCCAGGGATATCGTTCTTCTCGCGACCGTTGGCATTCATCCCATTGTCGTGCATGGGGGAGGACCTCAGATCGGACGGGTCTTGGAACAGTTGGGGATAGAAACCCGTTTTCATGAGGGATTGCGTGTGACGGATGAAAAAACGATGGATGTGGTGGAGATGGTTCTCATGGGACTTGTGAACGGAAATATCGTCCGACGTATCAATAAGTTCGGTGGAAATGCCGTAGGATTGGCAGGCAAGGACGGGAATCTGATTCGGGCGAGGAAAATGCGACTTCGAACTTATGAAGAAGAGACGGACAAGGTGGATTTGGGGCAGGTAGGAGAAATCGACGAAATTCGCCCCGAGATTTTGGCAACCTTGATTGAGCGAGGTTTTATTCCGGTAGTGGCGCCGGTTGGGCAAGGGAAGAATGGCAAGGCATTGAATCTCAACGCAGATCATGTGGCTGGGCGGATCGCCGAGGCCCTTCGTGCGGAAAAGCTGATCCTATTGACCGACGTGGATGGGGTGATGGATGCTCGGGGACGGCTTTTATCCTCATTGTCGGCGAGAGAGGCAGAGCGGCTGATTGCGGAAGGGGTTATTCAAGGGGGAATGATCCCAAAGATTCGCTGTGTAATCGATGCCGTCACGAATGGTGTGGAGAAAACCCACATCATTAATGGGACCCTTCCTCATGCGGTATTATTGGAGATATTCACCAAGGGAGGGGTGGGGACGGAGGTTGTGAAGGAAACGAGATGAGAAAGTTTGATGAAATCAAAGGCAGGTCGGATGAGAGTTTTTTCCCCACGTACAATCGGTTTGCGGCCGCCATGGTACGGGGGGAGGGAGTTTATCTTTTTGATACGGAAGGCCGTCGGTATCTCGATTTCGTGAGTGGGATCGGGGTGACGAATCTGGGTCATGCCCATCCCGAATTGATTGCCGCCGTGTGCGATCAAGTCAAGTCTTTCTCTCATGTGTCCAATCTCTATTATATGCCGTCCCAAACGGAATTGGCGGTGCGGTTGGTGCGACTTACTTCGATGAATCGGGTCTTTTTCTGCAATTCCGGGGCGGAGGCAAACGAAGCGGCCATCAAGTTGGCTCGCAAATATGCCCTGGAAAGGTACGGAGGAGATAGGTTTGAAATCATCACATTAGAGGATTCGTTTCATGGAAGAACACTCGCCACGGTTTCAGCAACGGGACAGGAGAAGGTAAAAAAAGGGTTTTCTCCCTTGCTGGAGGGTTTTCGGCATGTTCCTGCTGGCGACGTGGAGGCGTTGAAAGAGGCGATTTCTGACCGAACCTGCGCCATTATGCTGGAGCCTATCCTGGGAGAGGGAGGGGTGGTTGTCCTTTCTCAATCGTATCTTCAGGAGGTTCGCGCCTTATGCACGGAACGGGATCTTGTTTTTATCGTGGATGAGATTCAGGTGGGACTTGGGCGGACGGGTAAACCCTTTGCTTACCAGTGGGCCGGAATCGAGCCCGATGTGATGACGTTGGCGAAGGCATTGGGAGGGGGATTACCTTTGGGAGCGATGCTGGCGAAAGAGAAATACGCCCAGATCCTTTCGGCGGGTAGCCATGGGAGTACCTTTGGGGGGAATCCAGTCGCGTGTCGAGCGGGCCTTGTTGTCTTGGATTATCTTGAAAAGGGGGAATTCCTTGAAAATGTAATAGCCATGGGGGAAAGGATTCAAGGTTGTTTCAATGAAATGGCGGCTCGATTCGGATTCATCGAAGAGGTTCGGGGGAGGGGGCTCATCGTGGGCGTGAAACTTTCAATTCCTTGCGCGGATGTCGTTAAAAAGGCCTTTCAGAAGGGATTGCTGGTTAACTGTACCCAAGAAACGGTGTTACGTTTGCTTCCCCCCTTGATAATTTCTGAAAAAGAAGTAGAAGAAATGGTTGAGATTATGACCGATATTTTCGAGGAGATAAAATGAAGCGCGATTTAATAACCCTTCTTGACCTCACGCGGGATGAGATCATACGCCTCGTCAAAGAGGGTAGGCGTCTTAAGCACTTCCAAAAACAGGGGATTCCACATCGATTTCTGGAGGGGAAGACTGTGGCCATGATATTTGAGAAACCTTCCACGAGGACGAGGGTTTCGTTCGAAGTGGGCATCGCCCAGTTGGGGGCCACACCTATCGTTCTATCTAGCAGCGAGATGCAATTGGGGCGTGGGGAAACGATTGAAGACACGGCCCGGGTCCTTTCCAGGTATGTCGATGGTATCATGATTCGCGCCTATCATCATGAAACCGTGGAATCTCTTGCGAAGGCGGCGACGGTCCCCGTTATAAATGGGTTAACGGACGCGACCCATCCTTGTCAGATCCTTTCTGACCTGTTGACGATCTACGAGCGGGAAGGGAAGATGGAGGGGATCACGATCGCCTATGTGGGGGATGGGAACAATGTGGCGCACTCCTGGATATTGGCGGCGACCCGGCTCGATTTTACGTTGAAAGTGGGATGCCCCGTTGGGTATGATCCCGATGATAAATTCGTTTCGCAGGCCCCCGCAGGGCGTGTGCGGATCTTTCATCGTCCTGAGGAAGCGGTGGAGGGGGCCGACGTGGTCTACACGGATGTGTGGACGAGCATGGGGCAGGAGAATGAAGCACACCAGAGGATGAGAGACTTTGAAGGGTTTCAGGTAACGGAGACCCTATTACGGAGAGCGAAAGAGGGGGCTTGGTTTATGCATTGTCTTCCAGCCCATCGAGGTCAGGAAGTGGCATCAGAGGTGATGGATGGGCCTCAATCGATTGTATTCGATCAGGCGGAGAATCGGTTGCATGCTCAAAAGGCGATCCTGACTTTTCTCCTTTCGACGTAAAAGAGAGAGGGAATATCAAAAAGAAGACGGGCGATCATGTTGCCTTTCACATAGCAAAGTATAAAGGGGAAGTATGATGGCAGAGGGAGTAAAAAAAGTTGTTCTTGCTTATTCGGGAGGATTGGATACCTCCATCATCCTGAAATGGTTGGCGGAAACGTATGGATGCGAGGTTATTGCCTTCGCTGCTGATTTGGGTCAGGGAGAAGAACTGGCACCGGTGGAAGAGAAGGCAAGAAAGACGGGAGCCAGTAAGGTCTATATAGACGACCTCAAAGAGGAATTTGTCCGAGATTTCGTTTTTCCTGCTCTTCAAGCCGGAGCTATTTATGAGGGCACATATTTGCTGGGAACCTCAATCGCCCGACCTTTGATCGCGAAAAGGCAAATTGAAATCGCTCACCGTGAGGGGGCGGACGCCGTGGCACATGGGGCTACGGGGAAAGGCAACGATCAGGTCCGGTTCGAATTGACGTATTTGAGCCTGGACCCTGGCATTCGTGTGATCGCGCCGTGGCGGGAATGGTCGTTCCGCTCCAGGAGCGATCTCATTGCCTATGCGAAAGAGAAGGGAATTCCGGTTCCCGTGACGAAGGAAAAACCTTATAGCAGCGACCGGAACCTCCTTCACATCAGTTTTGAAGGGGGTATATTGGAGGATCCGTGGATGGAACCCCCTGATGATATGTTTGTGATGACGGTTCCGCCGGAGAGAGCGCCCGATACGCCGAGGTATCTTGAGATTTCCTTCGAAAGGGGAATCCCTGTAGCTGTGGATGGAGTGCACCTATCGCCTGCTGCTTTGCTGGAGACCTTAAATAAGATTGCGGGCGAAAACGGGATTGGCCGAGTGGATATGGTGGAGAATCGCTATGTGGGAATGAAATCCCGCGGAGTTTATGAAACGCCAGGAGGAACGGTGCTTCATATTGCTCACCGCGCCATGGAGTCGATTACTTTGGACAGGGAAGTTATGCATCTGAAAGACAAACTCATGCCGAAGATTGCCGAGTTGATCTATTACGGCTACTGGTATTCGCCGGAGATGGAGGTGCTATGGGAGATGATCCGGGCGACCCAAAAAGAGGTTACGGGGGATGTTCGTCTGAAACTCTATAAAGGCAATTGTATGGTTGTGGGCCGACGTTCACCTTTCTCCCTCTATCACGAGGATTTTGCCACTTTTGAAAGGGACGAGGTCTATCGGCAGAGTGATGCAGAAGGATTTATTCGATTGAATTCTTTGAGGTTGCGAATCCGGAAACTTAGGGAAAAAGACCGGTCGGGGGATTGAAACGATGATTCCAAAGTATGAACCTGGAGTAATTGAGCCGACCTGGCAGAAACGCTGGGAGGAAGCAGGTCTGTTTCGAGCGGAAGAGGATTCTTCCAGGAAAAAGTTTTATCTTTTGGAGATGTTTCCCTATCCCTCTGGCAAGATTCACATGGGGCACGTGCGGAATTATTCCATCGGCGATGTCATGGCGCGCTTTCTCAGGATGAGGGGGTTTAACGTTCTCCATCCGATGGGGTGGGACGCCTTTGGAATGCCGGCGGAAAACGCCGCGATCCAGCATGGCATTCACCCGAATATCTGGACGCACCAGAATATCGAGGCCATGCGGAGCCAACTCAAACGGATGGGATTCAGTTATGACTGGGACCGAGAGATAGCGACGTGCGAACCTGAGTATTATCGGTGGGAGCAACTTATCTTCCTCAAGATGTATGAGAAAGGGTTGGCGTATAAGAAAAAGTCGGCGGTGAATTGGTGCGAAACGTGTCAAACGGTTCTGGCCAACGAGCAGGTGGAGGGAGGGAAATGCTGGCGGTGTCATCAGGAGGTTACGCCCAAGGAGCTGGATCAGTGGTTTTTCAAGATTACCGCTTATGCCGATGAGCTTCTGGAGTATTGCGACAAACTTCATGGCTGGCCGGAGCGTGTTCTAACCATGCAAAAAAACTGGATCGGCAAAAGTATTGGGGTCGAGGTCGATTTCCCCATCAAAGGTCGTGAAGATGCCATCCGAGTTTTCACGACACGCCAGGATACCTTGTTCGGGGCTACGTTCATGAGCCTGGCACCGGAGCATCCCTTGGCCCTGGAATTGGCGGAGGGGACTTCCCAGTTTAAGGCCGTTAAGGAGTTTGTGGAGCGAACAAAGAAACAGGACAAGATTGTCCGTTCTTCTGAAGACTTGGAAAAGGAGGGGGTGTTTACCGGCGCCTATTGTGTCAATCCCCTCACAGGATGGGAAATGCCCATCTATGTGGCGAATTTCGTTTTGATGGAGTATGGAACGGGGGCTGTCATGGCGGTGCCTACCCATGACCAGCGCGATTTTGAATTTGCGAAAAAATACGGACTGCCTCTGGTGGTGGTGATTCAGCCAGAAGGGGGGACCCTTGATCCGGATACTATGACAGAGGCTTATACGGATGATGGGATTTTGGTGAATTCGGGACCTTTCGATGGTCTTCCCAATCGGGAAGCGATGGAAAAGATTGCCGATTATCTGGAGGAGAAGGGAATTGGGAAACGGTCGGTACAGTACCGCCTTCGGGACTGGGGGATTTCCCGGCAACGCTACTGGGGGGCACCTATTCCAATCATTTACTGCGACGAGTGTGGCATCGTTCCCGTTCCGGAAGAGGATCTTCCCGTCGTTTTACCTCTCAACCTCGAGGTGGGGAAAGATGGACAGTCACCATTGCCAAAATCTCCGGAATTTTATGAGGTTTCGTGCCCGAAATGTGGGAAGAAAGCCCGTCGAGAGACGGATACGATGGACACCTTTGTGGAGTCGTCCTGGTATTACGAAAGGTATGCCTCACCCCATTATGACAAGGGGATGTTTGATCCCGAAGCGGTTAAATATTGGCTTCCGGTGGATCAGTACATCGGGGGGATTGAGCATGCGATCCTGCATCTCCTCTATTCCAGGTTCTATACGAAGGTCTTAAGGGATTTTGGATTGGTGGAATTTGATGAACCCTTTACGAATCTCCTGACGCAAGGGATGGTGATCAAAGACGGGGCGAAGATGTCCAAGTCCAAGGGGAATGTGGTGGATCCCAACTATCTCATCGAGGAGTATGGAGCCGACACGGCACGCCTCTTTAGCCTTTTTGCGGCTCCTCCGGAACGTGACTTGGATTGGAGTGACCAGGGGGTGGAGGGGAGCTATCGTTTTCTGAATCGGGTGTGGCGGCTGATTATGGAAAACCTGGATATTTTGAAAAAGGATCCGGCGGATGTAGGGAAGGATAAGGTTTCGCAGGATCTCCATCGAAAAACCCATCAGACCATAAAAAGGGTGACGGGGGATGTTGATCGGTATCACTTCAACACGGCCATCAGCGCCGTGATGGAGCTTACGAACGCCATTTATGGCATTCTGCCTCCAAAAGAAGAAACACGGGGGGCCTTTCGAGAAGCAGTGGAGGCGGTCGTTGTCCTCCTTTCCCCTTTTGTCCCTCACATTACAGAGGAATTGTGGAGACAGATGGGGAACGAAGGCTATCTTCTCCAGCAGCCGTGGCCTGCTTTCGATTCGGAGGCGGCCAGAGAGGAAGAGATTACCATTGTAGTGCAGGTCAACGGGAAGTTGCGGGATCGCTTGACCCTGCCGGCGGATGTGGAGGAGGAAGAGGTCAAGGAAAAGGCGATGGCTCAGGAAAAGGTAAAAAAATATATAAGTGGCAAGACAGTCAGGAAAGTGATTTATGTTCCAAAAAAGCTCGTTAATATCGTTGTCGGGTAAGGATGGCGTTGTGTGCCTTGTCATGAGGGAAACCGTATGGTAGGAAGGAATCGAATCGTCAAAAAAGGAGATTTCTATGCGTAATCGTTTTGTGGTGAAGGGATTGGGCATCTTTTTGATAGCGGTGTTCCTTGGGGGGTGCGGGTATCATTTCAAAGGGAAGGAAAATAACCTTCCAAAAGACATTCAAAGTATCAGTATTCCAATATTTAAGAATGAAACGGCGGAAACCAATATTGAGAACATCTTCACCAATGCGCTGATCTCTGAGTTTGTTCGAGGGAAGGAATTGAAGCTCACGGACGTGAATAAGGCGGATGCCATTGTCCACGGGACAATAAAGGAATTCCATGATGAAACTCTGACCTATTCGGCATCGGGGCGGGTGAATCAGTATCGTGTGAGAATCGTTGTCGATGTTTCCCTTGTCCGAGCGAAGACGGGGGAGGTTATTTGGAGGGCCAAACGGCTCCAAGAGTTTGAGGATTACGAGGCGTCGACCAACACCATTGAGAATGAGGCCTTGAAAGAGAAAGCGATACAACGTTTGGCGAAGTTTATGGCAGAAACAATCCATGATCGTATGCTTGAGAATTTCTGACAAGAAATACGGAAACAGGAGAGGGAGGATCCTCGGCTGGGGAATCCTCCCTTTCTATTAGGAAGAAGCAATGGGCAATGAGAGACGGCCGGCAGAGGTGGTGGCGGACGTCAGGGATGGTCATATCCCTTCCGTGATCGTGTTACATGGTCCCAATCTCTTTCTCCAGCACAGTTTGGTTTCTCGGATCATCGAAGCGGTTTTCCCAAACGAGAAGGATCGTGTATTTGGAGTGGAACAATATGAGTCCGAGGAGATTGCTCCCGCCCGTCTTTTGAGCGAGCTTAGAACCGTGCCTTTCGGTCTTGGGAAAAAGTTGCTGCTTCTTTGGAGATTCGATCCATCGGAGGATTCCGCAAAACAAACGGAGGCGGATGTTTCACTGAAAGATGTCTTGATTCGATATTTCCGAAACCCATCCGTCCGAACACTTCTTTTGATTTCTTGTCCGGTGGAAATAAAGAAAAGAGACTCTTTTATTAAATCCCTTCCAAAAGAGGCGATTGTTGTCCCTTGTCTCGAGTTTCGTGAGAGGGAGGCGACGGCGTTTGTGAAAGGGCGAATCAGGGAGGAGGGGAAAAAGGCGTCCAGGGAGTGGATAGAGCAGTTTGTCGAGATGTGCGGTGTGAACGCCGGAAAGCTGGATAGCGAATTGGAAAAGGTGGTGCTTCTTACGAAGGGACGGCAGGTTCTTCGTGAAGAGGATTTCGATATCGTGTCTCCGGAGGCCTTTTCGAGAGATGTTTTTAGTTTGTTGGACGCCATCATCGGGGGAAACGTGAGAAACGCGGTGGAGATCATTCGCGAGATTTTAGGTGGGGGTGAACCGCCACTGCGAGTCCTGGCCGTTTTGTTATGGCATTACCGTTTGGTCGCAAAGAGGATGAAATTGGTACGGCAAGGAATGGACACGGGAAATGGTGTTGTTCATCCTTCAAGTTTTGTGGCACGAAAAGTGGCGCGACACGCGAGAAGGTTCACGGAAGAGACGCTCTTGAGAACTTTTGACCTTTTAAAGGAAACAGACCTACAGTTGAAAGGGAGTCGGATTCCCCCTTTGGTGGTGATGGAGCGACTTGTCTATATGTTGTCAAATGTATCGGTCAAAGGCCGGGTGGGATGAAGACAAAATGAAAAAAAGGGTGTGGCGCGAAGGAGAAAGTGTTATTCTAGTCGGGATGCCAGGGGCAGGAAAGAGCACGGTAGGCAGGCTCCTCGCCGAAAGGATGGGATATGGATTTGTGGACACGGACAGGCTGATCGAAACGGTTGCGAATTGCTCTCTACAAGACATTGTGGATCGGGAGGGTTATGAGGCTCTGCGGAGGATGGAAGAGAAGATCCTTCTCGAATTTGATCCTAGGCGTGTCATTGTTGCGACGGGAGGCAGCGCCGTGTATAGCGAGAAAGCGATGAAACACGTAAGAACGAAGGGAGTCATCGTCTTTTTAGACGTGAATCTCGCAACGCTCGAGCAGAGAATCCGTGATTTTGCTACTCGAGGGATTTCGATGCGCCCACGGCAACGATTCGAGGATCTCTTTTGCGAACGGTATCCCCTTTATGAAAAATATGCGGATCTTAAAATTGAAAACAGTCAAAAAACTCCTTCGGAGGCGGTACAGGAGATACTGGACTCACTCGATTACTTTTAAAAGGGGTAGCATGTTCATGGAGAAAGGGTAGCGCCAGAGAAAACCCTCTGCGCTACCCTGGAAAGGATGAAAGGGTTAGATCTATGATGTCCGTAGGGCATTCACCTGACGCGTCAGACGTGAAATCTTACGGGCCGCCGTACGTTTATGGATGACCCCCTTGGAAGCGGTCTTGGCAATGATGCGCTTGGCGATTTGCAACTGTTTTTCCGCCGCGTCGGCATCTTTCTTTTTTATGGCTTCCCGGACGCGTTTGATGAATGTTTTCATCCGTGTTCGATAATATTTATTTCTGAGATTTCTTTTTTTATTTTGTCGGATTCTCTTCCATGCTGATGGATGATTGGCCAAAATTTTCCCTCCCTTGTATATTTATATTATAGGGTTTCCCCTTTATTATAGAAAGGGAATTTTGTCAAGCCCTTTGGCCAAAAAGAATTTTAATAATAATGATTATGATATAGAGATAAATAATCGCATTCCAATATTTTTATCGGAAAAATTAATGGAAACACTTGCATTTGTGAAAAGTTTTACTATAATAAATAGCAAATCGACGATGGGCGATTTTTGACATTTTTTACATCCTGCCCTTTATGGGAAAGTCAATAAAACATAAATGGCGGGAACATCGAACAAGAAGAAAGGAGGTGAAGAGAGGGGATTATTGATTCGTGGTTGGAGAATAAGTTTGAATTGTTGCTGCAGGATTGGAAGTAGGTATTAGTCATTGCGAAACGAAGGAGGAACTAAATGAAGCGAAGCGTAATTCATACCCTGATGATGCTCGCCCTGATGATTTCGGTGGCGATGGTCATGGGGACTTGCGCCTCAACCAAGGGGAAAAGCAAGGCGATGATTAAGATGCCTGTGGCAATCAAGGGAGCAACGTACGAGGGAACGGACGCGTGCGCAGACTGCCATGAAGACCTGGTGAAAGCTTTCAAGGGAACCATTCATGGTAGAGTTGCCGACTATGAAGTGAAGGGGAAGGCGGGATGCGAGTCTTGCCATGGCCCGGGTAGCGTCCATATCGAAAACGACGGGGATACCTCAAAGATTATCCGTTTTACCAACGTTGGGGAGGAAGGAGGTATCACTCCGGGCGAAGCGTCAGCGATTTGTTTGCAGTGCCATACGGACGGTGCCACGATGGATTGGCGCGGTAACGAGCATGCCCTCAACGATGTGACCTGTGTCGATTGTCACAAGATCCACCAGGATCCCGCCAAAGGGACATTAAAGATGGCGGAGCCGGAACTGTGTTACCAGTGTCATGCCGACATCAGGGCGAAGGAGAGCTATCCTTCTCACCATCCGGTACGGGAAGGGAAGATGAAGTGCTCGGATTGTCATGAGAATCATGGCAGCAGTTTACACAATCTCAAAACGGATGAGCGAATCAACGATCTCTGCTGGAAGTGCCATGCGGACAAGCAGGGACCGTTTACCTATGAACACGCACCAGTGATGGAAGACTGTACGATCTGCCATGATCCGCATGGAACGGTGGCGGACAACCTGCTGAAACAGAACGAACCGTTCCTGTGCCTACAGTGCCACCATCTCCATTTTCATGCGACATTCTATTCTCCCAATGGAGGAAACAGGATTTCGCCAAATCCCCACAGCTCGCAGATGGCGATGGGAACACGGTGCACACAGTGTCATAGTCAGATCCACGGATCCGACCTGCCATCGTTGTCGGTGCCGGGACAGGGAAAGGCTTTAACGCGGTAAATACGCAAGCGGAGGAAAATCGTGTCCAAATCATTTGAAATGAGAAAACAATCATCAGCGAGAAGGAGGAGACTCATGAGACGTTCAACCCTGATCCTGCTGGTTGCCGCTGTATTTATCTGCGTCACTTCCCTGGGAGCGGCCTTCGCCGAGGAAAAGAAGGCGGAGAAGGCCTACCGGCTGAAAGTGGGCGCTGGATATTACACGACCAGCACGGATGATAATAAGACAAATGTGGCCGAGTATGACGATACCGGAGGAAGCCCGACGGGATTATTCGGGTATACGGGATCGTTTGGCAAGAGTTTTGTTGACTTGAATGCCCGTTATACCACGCAAGATGATAATGCGGGTAACGTGAACCTGGATATCAACCGGGTCTTCCGATTCAAGATGGACTACAACAAGTTCGTTCACAGGACCCGTCACGATCCCCTTTTCTGGGACGAGCTACATGGGCAGATGGTTGTGAATCCCATCTTTTCCAGCGAGGGGGAATTGGAAGGGGCCCAGAAATGGCAATATACGGATCAACAGCCGGGAAAGAACTATCAGATCTACCGGCAGTTGACCCGAATGAATGCCAAAGTAACGGTGCCGTCCTTCCCGGCTCTGACCTTCCACGCGGGGTGGCGAAACGAGATTCGCCACGGTTGGAAACAGGGGACCGTGATGACGGGAAAGTGTACCCCCTGTCACGTGGTGGGTTACGGAAACCGGATTGATCAAGCCACCAACGACCTTTCCGGTGGTGCGACCTTGAAGGTTGGGATGGTGACGGTGGATTACAACTATACCCACCGGAAATTCGACAACAACGCCTCGACACAGATGATCCATTACGATCCTGTCGTCGCAGGGTCGCACACGACGGTTTTTGAAGGGCGTTTGAATATCGTAAATGCGGACGATATTCGAAACCTGATTCCCGATTCCAAAAAGGACACGCATGTCGTCAAGGCACGAGCGGATCTGCCTGGAGATACGACCGTCTATGGCTCGTTTGTGTGTACGACGATGGAAGACGACTACAACAATCTGGATGTGGATCAACATGTGTACAATCTCCGCGTTACGAAAGATTTCATGAGGCGCAAGCTGACGTTGTCGGGTCGCTTCCGCTATATCGATATCAACAGTGACGATGCGAAGATTACGGTGAATGAGCACTTTGCTCCAATGGATCCCGCGTATCACGCGACGGATGACTTCGATTTCGTGAGAGAATCCGCGATCGATCGCGACGAGTATACTGTCAACTTGGATGCCGCCTACCGGTTGAATCGGTGCACCACCATCCGGCTAGGCTACGAGTTCGACGACATTGATCGGGACAATTTGGCCGTGACCAACAGTGGTGAAACGGAAACAAAGACCCATACCTTCAAGGCGGCGGTCAATGGTCGGCCGAACGCCCACTGGAAATATCGGGTGGCGTATACCTACAAACATTTGAGCGATCCGTTTGGCAATGCAAATGGAAGTTGTCAAGAGGTTCAGGATCTGGGTGTGGGGACCACGCCGTATTACAAAGTTTTCGACGCGGACTATCGGATGAACGATCGTTCGAACCAGCCGGAAGATTCCCATGAGATCAAATTGTCGGCAACCTACATGCCGAAGACGACGATCTCGATCAATGGGTTGTTCCAGTATCAGCATCAGAATAACGACCACACGAACTGGGATGCCGATCGGTATATGGCGGGGATCAATTTCTGGTTCATGCCGATGAAAAAGTTGAGCTTTTCCGTTGGGTACAACTACGAGTATGATCGGTATGGGAGTTACGTCTGTACCGATCTCTTCGCCGGGTGAGGCGGGCAGGGTATGGTGAGCCAGGTTGGCTCCATGAGCGACGATACCGATTATGATATCCGCAATCATGTCCTGTACGCCTCGGCGGTCTTTACGCCTACCAAGCGGATAAGTGTGAATCTTGATGCCTCTTACACGAAGTCAAAAGCGGATTTTGATTCCCTCCATTTCTCGGGACCGCCGGCGGGATTCACGACGTGGAATGATCCGTCTCCCGTTTGGAGTGTCGCCTATACGACGGATTATACCGGTTTCGAGGATTATTCGGATCTGGATCAAAGCCGGTTTGAGTGTTCCTTGGGGTGTAACGTGAAACTCTACAAGGCCCTTGAGTTGGCGGGTGTGGTAACGTATCGGAAATACACCGATGACGAACCCTATCTTTATGACGCCGATGGAGAACTCTGGATCTTCAACGTGGGGTTGAATTACACCTTTTAGTGGAAACGCCTGTATGGGGAAAGGGCCCGCATGTAAGTGCGGGCCCTTTTTTTATCGGGAAGGCGTGTTGCCTTTACTCTTTTCCCAACTCTTGGGAACGTTCGGTCGCTCGTTTGACTCCTTGAATCAGCGCATTTCGGAAGCCGGCTTCTTCCATCTTGGCAAGACCGTGAATGGTGGTGCCACCGGGGGAGGTGACCTTTTCCTTGAGAAGGGCGGGGTGATCTCCCGTTTCCAAAATGAGTTTAGCGGCACCGTAAACCGTTTGGATGGCTAGGTTGAGGGCGGTTTTCCTCGAAAGACCCATGAGAACTCCCCCATCCGCGAGGGCTTCGATAAAGGAAAAGACATAGGCGGGACCGCTACCGCTGAGTCCGGTGACGGCATCCAGGAGGGACTCGTCGATCTGTTCTGCCGTGCCAAAGGTTTCAAGTATCGTCCGGGCGAGTGTTGCATCCTTTTGGGTCGCCCATTTCCCTAGACAGAATGCGGAAGCCGCCGCTTGAACCGTAGCGGCAATGTTTGGCATGATGCGAATGACATGGACGGCTTTCCCCAAACCGTTTTCAATTCGGTGGGTGGGAACGCCAGCCATGATGGAAAGGACAAGTTTATCCTCGAAGGAGATGTCTTCGAGTTCTTGGAAAACGGCATCGGCTTGCTGAGGTTTGATGGAAAGGAAAAGGAGATGACACGTTTGGGCAAGTTCCCTATTGGGCATGGTGAGAATTCCAAGCTTTTTGTGAAGAGTTTGAAGACGCTCCGCGTCGATGTCTGCTGCGATGATCTCCTCCGCCTTGATGAGATCGCTTTCGATGAGGCCTTTGATGATGCCTTCCGCCATTTTTCCCGCCCCGATAAAACCGATCTTCTCTATGCCTGAAAACTTCATCGCATTGTTTCTCCTTTTCGAAGATATGTATCATAGATGGGGGGGAATATTCAACGGTGGGGAATGCGAGAAAGGATCATAAAAAAACCGCCCTGGCAGGGCGGTTTTTGTTGGATCAAGGTGGCGTTTACTGAACCGTGATGGGAATCCTTTTCGGTTTGGCCGTTTCCTTTTTGGGGACATGGATAGTCAGCACACCGTTTTTCATCTTTGCATTGATCTTCTTTTCGTTAATATCACCAGGGAGGGTGAAGCTCCGCTCGAACCATCCATATCGGATCTCTTTTTTATGGAAGGACTCATTCTCCTTCGCTTCCTCTTCTTTTTTCTCCCCACGGATGGTCAAGACATTCTGCTCCAACGCGATCTGCACATCATCTTTTTCGAGACCAGGAAGTTCTACCTTCAAGATATATTCATCGTCCGTTTCTTTGAGATCCACGGGAGCCATCTCTCCCACGAGTGGTTCCAGTCCCCAGCTTAAGGGTTCCCATAACGTGTCCAGTAAACGGGTTGGGAATAGAGATCGTTCCGTTTCGCGCGATGTTCTCAGTGGTACAAGCCAACTCATTCTTCACACCCCCTTTTTCTTATTTTTTTCACTTTAATAAATAATCATCATTTTAGAAGGGTCAAGAGGGGGGAAAGGAAAGTAATGCTTGAATCTCTAAAACGCTTATGAGAGACTTTTGCCAGACGGGGAGATAGGTACAAAGAAATGAAAGAGACATCTGAAGAGTGGATGAAAAGGTATTTGATGCCTACCTATTACCTGGAAACAGACAGTTCAGTAATTCAGGCGCAGGTAAAGAGGCTTTTACGGGGAATTTCACCCGTGGAAGAAAGAGCAAAGGCCCTTTTCTATTTTGTACGGGATGAAATTTATTATAATCCGTATGTGCCTTTCGAAGAGAGGGGAGATTACCGGGCAGGAGTGATTCTCCGGAGGGGGGAGGGATATTGTGTCCAAAAGGCGATAGTCTTGGCAGCCTTGGCTCGGGCGGCGGGAATCCCTGCCCGCTTGAGACTTGCTGACATTCGAAACCGTCTGGTTCCTCCGGGACTTGCCACCATGATGGAGACGGATGTATTCTATTTTCATGGCTACAACGAGCTTTACCTTCATGAAAAGTGGGTAAAGGTGACACCAACATTTGATCTGCGGATGTGCGAACGTTTGGGACTCATTCCCGTGGAGTTTGATGGGAAAAACCCGGCATTGTTCCATGCCCGCACAAGAGACGGGAGGCTTCATGTGGAGTATGTAAGGCAACGAGGGTATTATGCCGACTTTCCATTTGAGGAGGTCTTGAAGGGATTTTATGAACTTTACGGTGATGAGATGATGGAACGATGGCGAGCGACAAGCCGGGAGTACAGAGTGAAATATATCGAGCGGGAGGAATCATGAGCGGGACGAAAAAGTTTGTGTTCGAGATCCCTCTTAGGTTTAAGGACCTTGACGCGATGGGCCATGTGAATAATGCGGTCTATCTGACCTATTACGAAGAGGGCCGGAAGGAATTTTTCGTGCGGGTTTTGGGAAGTTCCTCGCCCTCTGATTTCCCCTTTGTTCTCGCGCGGGTATCCTGTGACTATCTACGTCCCATTGAACTGGAGGAACAACGGGTAGAGGGGGTTGTGTGGATTTCTAAGATGGGGAACAAAAGCTTTGAGTTTTCCTACGAGATACGGCGCGTTGGGGAACCGGAGATCGTCTTTAGCCGGGGAAAATCTGTGCAGGTCTTTTATGATTACAGGAAAAACAAATCACGTAATATTCCGTCCCAATTCAAAAGGCTTGTTGCTGATTATCTATGGGAAAGGTGAAAACGGTTGACTTTGAAGAGAAGTTTTAGTAAGAGGGAACTACCCTTGCAATCACGATCAGGTGCTTTTTCGTTTTTGGGAAAGTGGGAGGAAAGAAAAAAGGGGAAAATGTAAGCAGAGGATTCATCGTCTTTTTTTAGTTATAATCGTTATTTTTGCCTACATGACAGAAAAAGTGTTGAAAAGTAAAAGATAGCCGTCTGGGAGTGCCATCGTTGAAGTCACAGAATAAACGTAGAAGAAACTATAATTTCAATCGGAGTGGCAATGCGGGCATGACGGGAAATGCCCAGAATGGCCGCGGGAATGGCTATCGAACAGAGCGGCAGAGGATTGAAAGAAAGAATCGGCTTGGATACACGACGGGAACATGCGCGGCAGGGGCGGCGAAGGCGGCGGCTATCTGTCTCTTAACCGGTGACGCGCCGGAGTCGGTCTCTCTTCTCTTACCGAGTGGAAAGCGTTTTTGGTTTCCTATTAAGGGGTTTGAAAAGGGTGAGGGAACGGTGACGGCGAAGGCGTTGACCGTGGCGGCAGATCCCAATTCACCCGAGGTGCATGTGCATCTCGCTTATGAAGAAAACGTCAGCTACCAAAGCGGGAGCCTTTCTTTTGAGATCCGGGGTGGTTTTGGGGTGGGAAAGGTGGCGAAACCTGGTTTGCCTATCCCGGTGGGGGGGGATGCCATTTTCCCGGAATCCCAGAACTTGATCCGGGAAAATCTTCTTGAACTTTCCAAGTACATGCATTTTGGGAGTATCTGTCAGCTTTCGGTGACCATAGAGGTCCCCGAGGGAGAAAGGCTCGCGCGTCAGTCGCTCATGGAGCGTGCAGGGATAGAGGGCGGCGTGGCTGTCCAGGAAACGCCCGCTTTAAGCCGTTTAGCCACCCAAGAGGCGTGGCATCGTTTGATAACGCAAGCGCTGACCATTGCCAAAGAGATCGGCGTGAATGAAGTCATTTTGACTCCTGGAGCGAGGAGTGAGCGGTTTGCCAAAAAGATTTTTCCTGACGTGCCACCTGAATCGTTTGTTCTCGTTGCCGATCACATCGAATACGCATTGACACAGGCGAAGGCACTTGGCTTTGGAAAGGTATTTTACGTAAGTCATTTTTCGAAGCTTCTGAAGTCCATGACGGGAAAGATGAAGATGAGCCCGAAGAACTTTATTACCTCCTTGGTGCCGGTTTATCATATTGCGCTGGTGGAAAAGGCGTCTGAGGAACTGCTGAGTGCCCTGAAGGAGTGTGAAATCCCTTCCGAAGGGCTGGAGCTTCTCATTAGGGAAGGGGCTGGAAATATCTTCTTTAGGATTTGTCAACGTGCGCATCGCAATCTCTCCCGTATTGTCGGGAATGACTTTCCGCTCGAGGTGATTTTCCTCTCGTATGAGGGTGAGATCCTTTCGCGCTTCAAGACGGAGGAAAAACACAGTCTTTTCAATGTGTTGGATCAGCCGTTTTCTCCCATTCTGAAACCCATTCAAGTGGAAGGTAAACGGACGCTTTGACGGATAAGGGTGGAGCATTGAGGGGAACCCTTATGATACAGGGGACGGGTTCCCATGTGGGAAAGAGCGTCTTGGTTGCCGCTTTGTGCCGGATCTTCGCGGAGGAGGGGATTCGTGTGGCGCCGTTCAAGGCTCAGAACATGGCGTTGAATTCCTTCATCACCCAAGAAGGGGGAGAGATCGGAAGGGCCCAAGCGTTTCAGGCCCTTGCCGCGGGGATTCCCCCTAGTGTTCACATGAATCCCATCTTACTTAAACCCTCCTCTGATACGGGATCTCAAGTGATTGTGCATGGCAAGGTATACGGCAACATGGATGCGCGGACCTATCATAGGAAAAAGGAGGGTTTGAGGAAAAAGGTGCTAGAGAGTTTGGAGTTTCTGAAGGATCGGTACGATTTGATCCTGATGGAGGGAGCGGGAAGCCCTGCAGAGATCAATTTGAAGGAGCACGACCTCGTTAATATGGGGGCCGCCCAGATGGCGAAGGCGCCTGTGCTTTTGGTAGGAGACATCGATCGCGGAGGAGTTTTCGCCGCATTGTATGGAACGATCGCCCTCCTTGAGAAAGGGGAACGGGACTATATTAGAGGCATGATTGTCAATAAATTCCGGGGGGATGTTTCTTTGCTCGAGCCGGGTCTTGCAATGATTGAAGAGAAAACATCGGTTCCGGTGGTTGGCGTGATCCCGTATTTCCATGATCTCTATCTTCCCGAAGAGGATAGCGTGGGGTTACGTAAGCGCATGGGAACTCAAAAAGGAGATATTCGGATAGGCGTCATCCGGCTTTCTCACATTTCGAACTTCACCGACTTTGATGTGCTTTCCATGGAACCGGGCGTTTTGGTGGAATATCTCGTTGCCGGAGACGAACTTGACGATTATGATGCCGTCATCATCCCTGGCAGCAAAAATACCCTTGCCGATCTTCAATTCCTCCAGGATAGTGGACTGGTGGATGAAATCGTTGACTTTGCGGCGAAAGGAGGAACAGTTGTCGGACTGTGCGGCGGGTATCAGATGTTGGGCCGTGTGATTCGGGACCCTCATCATGTCGAGTCGAGATGGGAGGTTATGGAGGGGCTGGGGCTTTTGGATGTGGAAACGGTAATGGCACCGGAGAAAACGACGACCTTGGTCGAGGCGGAGAAGATAGAAGGAGAAAGCGGGAATCGGTTGGAAGGATACGAGATTCACATGGGGGTTACGCGACGGGGACAAGGCGCGTCTCCCCTCTTTAGGATCGTGCGGCGCAATGGGGTTCCTTGTGACGTGGAGGATGGCGCTGTTAATGAAAAGGGGACGGTGTGGGGAACCTACCTTCATGGTATCTTCGATAACGATGGATTCCGTCACGATTTTTTGAACTCCCTCCGTCGGAGGAAAGGGATCCCGCCTCTTATGGGATCCGGGATCTTTTACAAACAGCGGTTAATGGAGAGTGTGGCAAGATTGGCTAAGGTGGTCCGTGAGGCGTTGGACATGGATCGGGTCGTGGGGATCATTGAAGAGGGGATAAAAAAGTGAAGCCTTCCCCGCCCCTCCACGGGGGAGCCGAGACATTGGAATCTCTTCTCCATCCCGGTGAAGGGGAAAACCGTTTTATAGATTTCAGCGTCAGTATCAATCCCCTTGGGCCTCCCGATGGATTGAAGGAGTTTCTCGTACGTCGTCTCCGAGCCATTTCCGTCTATCCAGAGATTACGGCAGCCACCCTTACGGATAGAATCGCGGACTGTCATGGTTATTCAAAAGACTGGGTGATTGTCGGGAATGGAACCGCCGATCTCCTTTTTGCGTTCGCGTCTTTATACGAGAGGAAGAAAGCGGTTATTCCCTTTCCCACGTTCGTTGAATATGAGCGGGTATGTACCGTCCACCACTGGGAGATCGAGCACGTCCCTCCCCTTGAAGGGGAGAGCTTCTCGTTCGATCTGGAAGGAATCGCCAAGGTGATGACCGACGGTGCGGTGGCGTTTTTATGCCAGCCAAACAATCCTACCGGTCGGGGAATCGACAGAGCGGAATTGGAAGAGTTGTTGAGCTCGGCGGAGAAGGTGGGGGGAACCGTTGTCGTGGATGAGGCATTTCTTCCCTTTTCCCGAATTCCTTCCGTCATCGAATGGGTGCGACGATGGGACCGGCTTGTGGTGCTTCGATCCATGACGAAATCTTTTGCCATCCCAGGGCTTCGTTTGGGCTATGCCGTGGCCAATCCCACTCTCATCGAGAGGTGGAAGACCTTTCTTCCTCCTTGGAACGTGAACACGCTGGCCCAATTAGCGGGGGTTTTTTGCCTGGAATATGGAAAGGATTATATGGAACGAAGCAGACAATATCTCGTACACGAACGGGATTGGCTCATGAAAGAAATTCAGAAACTTCCCTGGTTGTCTCCCTTTTTCTCAGAGGCGAATTTTTTTCTCCTTTCCGTTAATGCGCCCACGTTTACGGCCGACGAAGTCTACCATGCGCTTGCTAAACGGGGAATCGTTGTCCGGCATTGCGGCTCGTTTCGAGGGATGGGGAATCGGTATCTTCGGATAGGAGTAAAAAGACGCGAAGAGAATCGTCTCCTCGTCTCTGCGCTTCGCGAAACGTTGGAAGATTTGGATGCGGGAATGGCCTTAAAAAGGTAGATAGTGCTCGAGATGGGAAAGGAACGGACAGGACTGACAGAGATTCTCCAGATGAAGGAGGGTTATGCCTCCTCGAAAGTTCTTACCGTTGCGGCCAAACTGGGTTTCTTATCGACCACTTTTCCCCCTCTTACGGCAGAAGGATTTGCGAGGGCTTGTCGGGTGTCTCCGAGGGGGGCGCGACTGTTTCTCAATGCCCTTGTTAGTCTTGGAATCTTTGAGTTTCAAGGGGAACGGTATCAATTACGGGGTGAGATAAAGAGGTGTTTGGAAGAATTTCCGGAAATGGTAAACGATTTGATTCATCACGATCATCTCTATGAGGTATGGGGAGAGAGGCTCGAAGGAGGTGTGCGGAGGGGGGAAAGCATCCCGCCGACCCAGAAGGAAAAGGATGCCTATCCACAATCCCTTGAATTATTTCTGCGAGCCATGCGGGCCCATGCCAGCTATGTGGCGCAGGAATGGATGGGTGCTGTTTCGTGGGAAGGCGTTACTCGTTTTTTGGACGTTGGAGGAGGGGGTGGAGGGTATGCCCTTGCGATAGCACGCCATGTTCCCCATGTGACTGTCACGGTGGCGGATCTTCCTGATGCCGTGGAGATAACGAAGAAAATGCTCGCCTCGGATTCTGAAGGGGCGCGAATACGATTCTTTACGTGTAACGCTTATACGGATTCACTGCCCGAAGGGCCGTTTGATCGAATCTTGATTTCTCATCTCATTCATCTCTATCCCGAAAAGGACAATCGATTCCTTTTACAAAAAGCGGCGGCGTTACTTAGAACTGGTGGAGACCTTTTCCTTCTCGACTATTTCTTGGATGAAACGGAAACCCTTCCTCGAGAGGCGGTTCTTTTTCGCCTTTTGATGATGATGGGAACGCCAAAGGGGGATTGTTTCCGCCTTTCTCAGGCGGGACAGTGGCTAGAAGAGGCTGGACTCGCTCTTCGAAAGTCCATTGAGTTACGGGGGGGAAATACCCTTCTGATCGCAACGAAGGAAAGGCCCAAGCGGTGATGAAGATAGGAGCGGGACTTTTCTATCTTGCGATGGGAATCGTTGCATGGCTTCTTGCCTCGTTTCTGCATATCTTTCCCTGGAGAATGGGGATTCCCAAGGAGGGGCCTTTTTGGGGAAAAGTGGTTTTCGCGGGTTTAGGAATAGGATTGGGACTTGTTGTGACAAGCCGGATGCTTGATAAGTTTTCCCCTTTCCAACGGCTCAATACCCTTTTGGCGCGCTACCTTCTTCCTTTGAGTTTTTCCGATATCGTGTTTCTTTCCTTTTTGTCGGCGTGGGCGGAGGAACTTCTTTTTCGCGGGGTTTTGATGCAATGGACGGGTATCCACCTCAGTTCATTCCTGTTTGGTTTTTTGCATTATGGGGGGCGACGATCTTTTCTGCTATGGGGGGTGGTTGCGTGGATCGTCGGCTACATCCTTGGAGGGGCGTTTTGCCTGAGCGGTTCCCTCCTCACGCCTATGTTGGCGCATTTTACCGTGAACTATTTTAACCTATTGCGTCTCCGACGGTATAAAACGGGGGCCTCTTAGAAGGCTGCCATTTCTTGGAGGGCTTGGCGGTACTCCTTGAGAAGTCGTGATTTGGAGATACCCGTATCGATGAAATCCCATGGTAGAATTTCTTTTTCATCCAAGAGCCGGGTCGCGAAAAAGTCTGGATTGATGGGAGACTCTTTGAAACTTTGGGGCCAGTTTCCCCCATTTTGATGCACGCGTTTGAGAAGCATGGAGATCCGTCGATCTCCCTTTGAAAGGATGGCTTGAATATAGGCCCATTTGGGAAGGTCGGCGATGACGTGGGTATTGGCTTCTTTCGAAAGGTTTTTTTTCAGCCAGCCGAGCCGCGTTTTTATGTCAGACAGATCCAGGAAAGGAAACCATTGAAAGGGGGTGCCGGGTTTGGGGACGTAGGGGCTGATGGTGACGGTTATCCTCCCAAGACGTTTGTTTTGGTATCGGTGTTTGAGAACGGTATGCCGGATCTTCCTGATGAGAGAGAGAATGGCGTGGATGTCGTCCATCGTCTCACCGGGGAGGCCAATCATGAAGTAGAGTTTGAGGTTCAAAATGTCATAGGTAGCGAGGATGTCGACGGCTTCGAGGATTTGTTCTTCGGAGATATCCTTTTTGAGGAGATTTCGGAGTCGCTGGGATCCCGCTTCGGGAGCGAGCGTGACGGTTTTTTGCCCGCCCTTTTTGAGGAGACTGGCAAGGGTGTCGGAGATGCGGTCGATCCGAAGAGATGAGAAGGAGACGTGATAGCCGAGGGAAAGGATCTCTCGGCTGAGGGGAAGAAGGTCCGGGTGATCGGAGACACCCGTTCCCAAAAGGCCGATGGTCGATTGGGAGGGACGAGTCTCCCTGAGGAACGCCACAAGGGACTCGAGGGAACGATTCCGGAAGGGAAGGCATAGATAGCCGGCCGCGCAAAAGCGACACCCCCGGGGGCATCCGCGATTTACTTCAAGGATGGCCATGTCGGAGAATTCAGAAGCTTCTTTGGGAAAGGTGTAAAAGGTGATAAATCGGTTGATGTCCCTTTCTACCTGTTTGGGAATCGAAGTAGGAGCGGGCGGGTGGGCGGTGCGAGAAGCGATGGAGCCTTCGGGAGAATAGTCGATGTCGTAAAAGGACGGGATATAGATGCCTGGAATATCGAGCAGGGGACGAAAGTCTCGGTTCACAATATCGGGTCGGTAGCGTGAGAAGGTGTCTAAAAAGGTATCGAGAAGGGTTTCTCCTTCCCCGATGAGAAAGATATCGATGAAAGGGGCGATGGGTTCGGGATTGATGAAGGAAGTCATACCCCCCGCGATGACGAGGGGACTATCTGGATTTCGTTGAAGGCTTTCAAGGGGGATGTTGGAGAGAGAAAGAAAGGTTAAGATATTGATGAAATCGTTTTCGAAAGGAATGGAAAAGGCAAGGATGTCAAAAGCGGTAATGGGATTTCCTGAATCCCAACTGCGCGGAACGGAAGGGGGAGGAGGGGAATTCCCCCTTCCGTCGCTACGGGGTGGGTGAAAAAAGAATCTTTCGCAGATCACATCCTCTCGTTGATTGAGGCGTTGGTGCAAGGTTTGAAATCCTAGATTGGCCATCCCAACGGAGGGGAGGTTGGGGTAGGCCAATGCGATAGCGATCCTTTTTCCCCATGCTGTTCCCTTCGCGCGCATACACCTCAGTCGGCCTGTTTCCTCAAGAAGGCGGGAACATCGTACTCGTCGTGATTCAGATCGTCGATCACCCCGACCTTCGTGTAGGTGATGTCTTCAAACTCCGGGAGCTTCTTCGAGCGGAAGTTAAAAGAAAATCTTTTTCCCCTTTCTTCCTGCGCCTCTCCTGTGAGTCTCTGCGTGAACGGCATGACATTTTCGGTGATTTGGGGTTTGGGCATTTCCTCTTCCTTTCCAAAACCCGTTGCGATCACTGTGACTCGGACACTTTCTCCCAACGATTCATCTACCACGGCACCGAAGATTATGTTGGCATCTTCATGGGCGGCGTTTCGAATGAGGGAAGATGCTTCGTGGATCTCATTGAGGGTCATGGAGCGATTGCCTGAGATGTTAATCAAGATTCCCCGTGCGCCGTCGATGGTGAGATCTTCGAGTAAAGGATTTGAAATGGCCATTTGAGCCGCGTTTCCCGCTCGGTTTTCGCCGGAGGCGATACCCGTCCCCATGAGTGCCATACCCATTTCGGACATGATGGTACGCACGTCGGCGAAATCGAGATTGATAAGCCCCCGCACCAAGATAAGGTCGGAGATTCCCTTGGCCGCCTGGAGAAGGATGTCGTCGGCGACCTTGAAGGCATCCATGAACGAGATATTCTTTCCGGTTACGGAAAGGAGGCGTTGATTGGGGATGGCGATCAACGTATCGGCGATCCGTTTGAGATGGCTGATGCCAGCCTCTGCCTGTTCCATTCGCCGTTTTCCTTCGAATTCGAACGGTTTGGTGACGATTGCCACGGTCAATGCCCCGATTTCCTTGGCAATTTTTGCGATGATGGGGGCACCTCCCGTGCCGGTTCCGCCCCCCATTCCCGCTGTTACGAAGACCATATCGGCCCCCATCAAGGCGCTCTTGATGGTATCCACGTCTTCCAAAGCGGCTTCCTCTCCCACTTTGGGGTTGGCACCTGCCCCTAGCCCCTTGGTAAGCTTCGCGCCAAGTTGGATCTTTACGGGTGCCTTGGAGGCGCTCAGCGCCTGGGCGTCGGTGTTTGCCGCAATAAAATCGACCCCTTTAAGTCCCGCCTCGATCATGTTGTCGATGGCGTTGCACCCGCCACCTCCAATACCAATGATCTTTACCCTTGCCGTGAAGTTTTTTTCCTCTTCGAAGTTTATCATGCTATTCCCCTCCTTTTGGATGTTATGGTTAAAAGTATTCTCCTAGCCATTCCTTCATCCGAATCAAAACCTTTTTGAAGATATTGTTGTCCTGCGCCTTGAAACGCGTTTGGTGCAGGTTTTTGCTGCCGTAGAGGGCCAGGCCCACCGCTGTGGCGTACAAGGGGGAAGAGACCACATCGGTAAGTCCCCCAATCCCTCTCGGAATACCCAGCCGGATAGGCATTCCAAAGACTTTTTCGGCCAACTCTACGGTTCCTTCCATGATGCTGCCCCCTCCGGTGAGAACGATTCCTGCACCAAGGAGGTCCGCCAAACCGGATTCATTGAGTTTTTGATTGATGAGCTCAAAGATTTCCTCCATTCTCGGTTCGATGATTTCCGCGAGGGTTTTTCGCGAAAGGATCCGGGGTTTTCTTCCACCCACGCTCGGTACTTCGATCGTTTCGTCCTTGCGAATCATGGAAGCCATGGCGCACCCATACTTCAATTTGAGGCGTTCCGCCTCCAGTTTGGGAGTTCTCAATCCAATGGAGATATCGTGGGTTACATGATTGCCTGCTAGGGCGATGACCGACGTGTGTTGAATCGTGCCTCCCACGAAGATGGCAAGATCGGTCGTGCCTCCTCCGATGTCTAAAAGGGCGACCCCGATCTCTCTTTCGTCCCGATCCAGCACGGCTTCACTAGCCCCCAACTGTTCGAGGATAATATCGTTGACGTCCAATCCCGCTTTATTGGCGCATTTGATGATGTTTTGGGCGGAGGTGACGGCGCCCGTGATGATGTGGACCTTGCCTTCGAGGCGGACACCCGCCATCCCAACGGGATCTCGTATCCCCGTTTGGTCGTCCACGATGAATTCTTGAGGAATGACATGGATTACTTCCCGATCCATGGGCAGGGCGACGGCACTGGCTGTCTCGATGACCCGCTGGACGTCACGCTGCGTGATTTCTCTCGATTTTACGGCGATGATTCCGTGGCTGTTCATCCCGCGTATGTGGCCTCCCGCCACACCCGCATAGACGGATGTGATTTCACAGTCGGCCATGAGCTCGGCCTCTTCCACGGCGCGTTTTATGGACTCGACCGTGGCATCGATATTGATGACAACCCCTTTTCGGAGCCCTTTGGAGGGATGAATCCCTTTGGCAATGATGTTGAGCTGTCCCTCGATCACATTGCCGACGACTGCACAGATTTTTGTGGTGCCTATATCGAGTCCGACGACGAGATTATCCAGTTTTTTCACGTTTATCCTCCGCAGAAGGGGGGTTTTTATAGGTAACGACGATACGATCGGGATATCGACAATCGATGGCTTTGACGATGATTTCCTTTCTCCTGAGGTAATGGTAGATGATTTGAAACCTCCGTAGTCGAGAAGGAATGTTTTGCAATCCCAGCTTGACGGGTAGTGAATCGGTGAGGGTAATGAGGGTAAGACCGTGATAAAGATCGAGATGAATTTCCGAGATGAGCGAGTTGGTTCGAGGGCTGATGAGCGTAAGGGCTTCCTTGATGAGAGGCAGATAAGCCCGTATTTCCGAAGGCTTTCGAGGGCCGGTTAGGATGGGAAAATCGCACCCCACTTCTTTGTTGATCGTGTCAAACACGCATCCGTCTCCATCCACGTAGAAGAATCTGCCAGCTTTCAGAATGGCCACGGGAATGCGCTCTTCAATCGTGATCAGAAGGGTATTTGGCAGGCGGCGTTGGATACTTGCGTGCCTGATCCATGGATGGGAAGTAAGCTTTGCGTATAGGGATTTCAGGTTCAGTCTTAAAAGATTGGGCCTGGTGTTGAGGCCGAGATAGTAGAGAATGTCTGTTTTGGAAAGGGTATGGTTCCCGTGAATTTCTACATGAGTGGTTTGGAAGAAAGACGAGGTCAACAGCTGACGGTAGATTCGGTTGCCGGAGTAAACGAAAAGGGCGCAAAAAAGGGCAAAGAGAAAGACCCATGTCAGGCGATGGAGCACCTTGAAAGTCGATTTCAAGCGAGATGTCTTGTCTGTTCCCTTTTTCACCTATTTTTTCCCCCTGGAATGGTTTTTAGTGAAGCTGAGAGAAGAATGGCCTCGGCGAGATCTTCGAAGGACATACCCTTCGCCTGAGCAGCTTTCGGAACGAGGCTCGTTGGAGTCATGCCAGGGATGGTGTTGACTTCCAGGATCATGGGCCCACTTTCTTCGGATAGGATCATATCCACGCGGGCACATCCCTCGCATTCGAGAATTTCGTATGCCTGAAGTGCGACCGTCGTAAGCCGTTTCTCCGTTTCCTTGTCCACATCCGCGGGCACGTGGTAGGTCGTCTTTCCGGGTGTGTATTTGGAGGTGTAGTCATAAAATCCCTCGTGGGGTTCAATATGGATGAGGGGGAGGGGCATCCCATCAAGAATCGCGGCGGTGATTTCCCTTCCCGCGATGAACGGTTCGATAAGGATTTTCGTGTCGCTCTCGAAAGCGATTTTTAAGGCCTGGATCCACTCTTTTTTTGATCTGACTACTGAAACGCCGATGGTGGAACCCTCCATGGTAGGTTTGACCACAAGAGGAAGAGGACGAATGGGAGTTGGGGTGGGTTTGTCCAAGACGTCGTAGGGAGGTGTGGGAAGCCCCGCCTGTAGAAAGAGTTTCTTCGATGTAATTTTATCCATGGCGTTGGCGCTTGATTTAACTCCCGATCCCGTGTAGGGGATTTTAAGAATTTCCAGAAGACCTTGAATCGTTCCGTCTTCTCCCCAGCGGCCATGGAGGGCGATAAAAGCGACTTCGATGCCCTTTTCTTTAAGTTGAAGGCAGACATCTTCTCGGACGTCGATCGGTTCCACGTGGTAACCCTTCTTTTTCAGGGCGTTGCGATGGCCGTTCCCGTCTTGAGAGAGATTTCCCGCTCTTTGGACATTCCCCCCATCAGAACGCCGATCGTCTGCGATTTGAGATTATCCTTCTTCAGCAATGACAACCTCCGGCTCGAGATGAATTCCCGTTTTTTCGAACACCCTTTTTTGGATAAGGTCGATGAGACGGAGAACATCCTTCGCTCGGGCGTTTCCAAGGTTTACGATTACATTCGCGTGGTCCGGGGAGACTTGCGCATCCCCGATCTTGTATCCTTTGAAACCACACGATTCAATAAGCTGTCCCGCGTACTTCCCTTTGGGATTTTTGAAGATAGACCCCGCGGAGGGGAATTTCCGCCACCGCTGGCTTGTCCTTTTATTTCGATACGCTTCCATCTCCTTTCGGACGGTTTCGGGAGAGCCTTTTCGTAGCTTGAACGTGGCGCGGAGAATTATCCATCTGTCCGGTAGATTTAAGGACCGGTACGACGGGGAGAGATCCTGTATTCCGATCCTCACAGTGGAAAGGGTGTGAGTCAAACATACGACGGATGTAAGGGCTTCTGAAATGGTGAAGGAGGGAATTCCCGCATTCATTCGGATGGCTCCCCCTACAGTGGCGGGAATTCCTGTCAAGGGCTCCAGCCCTTTGAAACCGGCCCTAGCGGTATAATTGAGAAGCCGGGACATTTCAACGCCGGCTCCTGCCTCCAAGAAGACGTTTTCTTCATCGTGATGGGTAATTTTGATCTCCTCGAATTCCCCTTTCAGTTGGATGACCAATCCCTTGAATCCGCTGTCAGAAAAGATTAGATTGGCTCCCTTTCCCAGAACAAGGAAAGGAACGTTTTCCTCCAACAGGGTTGTCAGAGCCGAAACGAGCTGTGTTTCGCTCGTGACGACGAGGAACCCTTGGGCTGCGCCCCCGATTTTGAAAGTGGTGTGCGGGGCCAGGGGATAATTCATGGCAAAAGCGTCTCCGAATTGGTTTTCCAGCGTTGTCATCCACCTTACCTTCATTTGGTTTTTTCTAGGTAGCGTGCCAGTTCCTCACCGACCCTCCAAATGTCTCCCGCGCCCAAAGTGATGACCATGTCGTTTGGTTGTACGATGGAGGCGAGGGCGGAGGCAATTTCCTCCTTGTTCGGGATGTAGGTGACATCCCGATGGCCATGATGGAGGATTCCTTCATAGATGTTTTTGGCGTGGACCCCTTCAATGGGGAGCTCGCCAGCCGGGTAGATGTCTGT
>Ga0256914_1000695_pt1 | contig 32655 bp, 30 predicted proteins | sample HulkmetaG_FD_191571 | JGI IMG/M metagenome (GOLD analysis project Ga0256914, IMG submission 191571) | Hydrothermal chimney microbial communities from Main Endeavour vent field at the Juan de Fuca Ridge, Pacific Ocean - Hulk | ecosystem: Environmental > Aquatic > Marine > Hydrothermal vents ... | reverse complement strand
TTGGAGGGTTCGCTACTGTACAAGAGTCCCTTTCTGCCAAAATTGTTGTAATAGTATTCGGTACCTATTGCAAATTTCTGATATTCAGAAAGCGTTATATGAGCCATAATACGGCCTACGGTTTCGTCTTCGCTCCAGTGTCTGTCATCCATTGGTTGTTGAGGTCTGTGCAGCTTGTCAGGAAGCCCATAATTTATCTGGACGTCACTCAACATGTAACTCAACATATAGTCAAAGCTAAGACACTCATTGATATAGTGTGTGTACTTCCCTAGGAAGGTAAGCTGCTGATTGCCAGCTCCGTTATCCGTTAGGAGATCCGGATGGACATGGATATAGAAATATTGGTCTGCCGGTATGCGTTGGCCGCTAAGGGTATACCGGGCCCATAGCTCATAGTTCTCTCCATCGAGCTGGATATGTAACTTATGTCTTGCCAGCCCTCTAAAGGAACTATCGTCCCTTGGAACCACAAAATTTGGTTTGCTATGTTTTTTGTAAAAAATTGTATTTTTCCCCTGTGTGATGTTATAGGAAAATTTTAGAGGTGCAACATCGTTATCTGCTCCAGGATAATAGTCGGCACCATAGTATAGAAATAATGCTGCATTTTTGCCCAATTCTTTACCATACCGGGCCTCTAAAGAACCAAAATACTCCACACCGCCTCCGCGGGCTGATGCTTCAAAGCCTTGGAAGCTCTTACCATTCCACGTTTCTATATTAATAATGCCTGCAATTGCTCCAGGTCCATACACTGCTGAACCAGGCCCATTAACAACGGTAATCCGACGAATGTCTTCTAACATGGAAAACCATCTTTCAGTAACAGCACCGCCATCGCTGGCCCTAATATTCATGCTCCTGTCATTGACCGTGAGCAAAAGTTTGTTGTTACGGTCGCTTATGATTCCTCTGATGCCAGCCTGATTACCTTGTGTCTTGTACATGTACTGGAAACATGGCACAAAGATATCCAAAAGCTCATCGAGGCTCCTTGCACCAGAATTTTTGATGTCTTGTGCAGTGATTATAGTAACACTAGCGGGGGTCTCTCTAGGATCCGTTGTGCTAAGTGTTGCATAGGCCTCTTCAACGTTTATCTGGGACAAATCTTCTATGTCCAGATTGAGTAACTCGTCCTTACACAATCCTGTTCCAGCCAAGATTTGCATCAGGGCAAAAACTAAGCCCACCTTTAAGCACAGACTATACATTGCCAATCTGCTACGCATTGTCAGGAGCCCAAAGATATTATTTATAAAAAAAAGATTTTTAATGGCATAAAAAGATACATTGTAATTGAAATTGCAATCGAAATCAATCTCAAAATTTACTTTAAGTATTGATGAAAATTGAATATTTTTCATTCAAATGCTAAACAATAACAAACAGCAAAAGAAAAGTTGTTGATTATTTTAGACTTCCAAAAACAATTCACATGAAATTATCTTACTTAAATTTTTTTCTGGTTATAACATTAGTTGTCGCAAAGCCGATTCAGGCATTTGAACATACGAGAAGTTATGATGATGTAGTATCTGCATATATCTATCTTTTGAGCAAGAATACCCAGTGGCCAGATCAAGATTCGTTTGTTGACTTTAAAATAGCTGTATTAGAAAGGGGGAATAAGTTAAGCCAGGCCCTAAAACGTATGACTAAAGGTTTACATCTCAAAGGTAAACCCATCCGGGTCATCAATATTCCAGATTTACTGGAGCTAAAGAAAATAAAAATTAAAGAATTGCAGGTTCTTTACATCTCAAAGAACTTTAGAGACCATCTTGACAGGATATTCAAAATTTTTGGTAGCTCAGAGCCAGTTCTTGTTATAACTAATGAAGTCTCCGATCGATCTGTCATAATGGTAAATCTTTATAGAGACAGAAAAAACAGGATTCGTCTTCAAATTAATAAAAAGAATATTCTGCAAAGGGGCTTAAGAGTCAGTAGAAATGTTATTCTTACAGGGGAAGAAGAGATCGGAGTGAGTAAACTTTATGATGCCTCTATTGAGCAGATGCGCCAGCAGGAAAAACGATTTGAAAAATTAAGGATCACCAATCAAAAACTTGAAAATAAGATAGGGGAGTTTAACAAAAAGATTTTTTTATTAAAGCAAGAGATAAATATAAGGAATAAAGAACTTGGGAAAGCTACCCAAAAGTTGGCTGAAATGTCGAATCGTGTAAAACAACAACAAGAACTGCTTGAGCAAGACAAACAAGAAATAAAAGACAAAGAAGAGGCCTTGGCAGGGCTCAGGCAAGAATATGAGAAGCAAAAGGAGAAAATTTCAGAGCAAGTTAAAATGCTTGAAAGCCAAAAAAGGCTTATTGCAAAACGTGCAGATATACTCAAGGGACAACAGAAACAAATTATATCTCTAGACGCTAGAATCCAGGCCCAAGAAAAAAAACTAAATGAACAGGCCAAACTTCTAAAAAAGCAGACCAGTCTTATAGAAAGACAGGCCACCTCACTGTCTTTTTTAACCCTTATGACCCTGCTTCTATTCGGGTTTGCTGCCTATGTCTGGCATAGCAGACGAGCCTATAAAAGGCTTAGCCTTAGACTAAAGCGTGCCAAAGATGCGGCAGAATATGCCAACCGTTCCAAGACGGCCTTTCTCGCCAACATGAGCCATGAGCTTAGAACGCCTCTTAATGCCATTTTAGGCTTTTCTGAGCTTTTGTTAAGAGACCCAAAACTGTCATTTGCTCATAAGGATACCGCAGACATCATTCACAGGAGTGCTTATTTCTTGTTAATGCTCATAAACGATATCCTTGATTTGGCCAAGATCGAAGCTGGACATATAAGCATAAACAAAGAACCAGTAAACATTAATCTCATCGCCCACGATGCAGTTGACATGATTAAAGACAGGGTCATGGAAAAAGGCATGAGAATAGAGACAGAAAAGATATCAGATATTCCTCAATGCCTCATGGCAGATCCGGGCAAGTTGCGCCAAGTAATGCTAAATTATCTTACAAATGCGGTAAAATACTCTAATGGTGAAAAAATTACATTGAGACTTAACTTTCAAGACGGGAACTTGACCATAGAAGTAATTGATGATGGTCAAGGAATAGCCCCTGAGGACATAAAAAAGCTCTTTAATCCCTTTGTTCAGGTAGGAAGCGCCTCAGACAAAACTGGTAGCGGATTAGGGCTTGCCTATTACCAAGCAGATAGTAGAGGCCATGGGTGGAAAAACAGGTGTTGTCAGCAGCAAAGGAAAAGGAAGCCGTTTCTGGGCAACTGTTCCTCTGGAAATCTGTAAATATGAAAACGGATTATGGCATAAGGAGCTTCAACACAGAGTGGTTGGCCTTAGCCCCTCCCAAAGGAAACTCAGGGTACTGATTGTAGAAGACAAGAGCCACAATCGCCTTTTACTTAGAAATATCCTTTCTATTTTAAAGGTCCAGATTAAAGAGGCCCGCAACGGTAAGGAGGCGGTAGAAATATTTAAAAAGTGGCAACCGGATTTTATCTGGATGGATCTTAGAATGCCTGTAATGGATGGTAAAGAGGCAACTCGGAAAATACGTTCTTTACCTGGAGGAGAGCGGGTTGTAATTGTTGCCTTGAGCGCCAGTGCATTTGATGATGAAAGAAACATCATATTGGAGAACGGCATCGATGATTTTGTTCTAAAACCGGTTAGTGCAGAACAAGTTTTCGACTGTATGAAAAGACATCTTTCATTGAAGTACATCTTGGAGGAAAAAGAAAACGAAATACTGATGTCTGAAATTCCACAGAAGAGTCCCAAACAGCAGTACACGCAGCTTGTAGATCTCTTAAAAAATCTTGACAAAGGGCTTGTGCAAGAGCTTCGTCATTCTGTCTTACTGCTTAATTCCCAGGACCTTGAACAAGTACTGGGCAGGATTGGAGAAACAGATCCCAAACTGGCCCAGGCTATCAGAAGTTTTGTACAACAGATCAGATACGATTTAATTCTTGATGCCATAAAAGAGGCATGCAATATCCAGGAATAGGACCATTAGACTCCCGATTTCTCTCTTTGGGCTGCCTCATTTACAAATTTGATAAAGCTTTTGGCTACAGGGGATAGGACACGGTTTTTAGATCGAATAATATAAAACTTACGCCTTATATCTAAACCTACAACTTGTACAGGATGTAGCAATCCGCAAGAGATGTCATCTATAACTGCCCTTTTGGAAAGGAAGGCGCATCCTATTCCTGCTTTTACAGCCTGTCTTATTGCCTCGGTGCTTCCAAGTTCCATGAGAACCTTACCCCTATCCATATTTAGGCCCATTTTTTCAAACTCCATTTCAATGGTCAATCTGGTTCCGGACCCCTTTTCTCTAATAACAAGTGGTTGAGCCAGAACTTCTTCCAAGGTTATGCTTTTTTGTCTAGAAAGCCTGTGATTGTTGCCTACAATTAAGAGAAGCTCATCATCAAAACATTCCTGGAATTGAACTCGCCTATTATTTATTATTGCTCCTACCAATCCTATTTCAACCTCTCCAGCGTCTACCTGTCGAATTACTGCAGCTGTATCTGAAATTTTTAGGCTAATATCCACCGCCCATCTGTCGGCCTTGAACTTGGCTAGTAACTTTGGAAGCAAATACTGGCCTGGGATATTGCTTGCTCCAATATCAAGATAGCCGGAGTTTTCTCCGTTTAGGGCAGCGATTTCATCGATTACAGTTCGATTCAACCTCATTATTCTCCTTGCATGCGGATAAAGTATCCTTGCTGCCCTTGTAGGTTCAAGTCCTTTAGATGTCCGCTCAAACAGAAGCGTTCCGAGCTGCTCCTCTAAGGCCTTGAGGTGTGTGCTGACGGTTGGTTGGGAAAGATTTAGACAACTTGCAGCCTTGGTAATGTTTCTAAGTTCCCATATTATCAAGAATATTCTCAACTGATTGCAATCAAGAATGTGACAAGGGTTCATAAGATTATCTACTCCTGGCAATTAGTGCCATTATCACCTTTGAGAAATTAGTCATTGTTTCCCTTAAAAATTGTCTCAAGAAAAAACAATTTTCAAAATATGAATAGGCTTCTAATGTATCTTTTCTCATGATCCTAATTGTCAAACAAAAATTCTTAAGCTTAGAGGTGGTCATCTGTTAAAATTTCTAAATGACATTTTCAATTGGACAGGATTTGGTTATAAAGGCCTATCCCAGAAGACGCAACTAATAAAACAAGGAGGAAACCATGGAAAGAACCCTTTCTATCATCAAACCCGATGGGGTACGTAGAGGGCTAATAGGAGAGGTAATCAAAAGGCTTGAAGCAGCAAACATAAAGATAGTGGCCATGAAAATGATCCACATGACCAAAAAGGAAGCCCAGGGCTTTTATGCTGTCCATAAAGAAAAGCCATTTTTTGACAGTCTTACTGATTTTATGACATCTGGTCCAATAGTAGTAATGGTCCTCAAAGGGGAAGACGTGATTTCACGCTACAGAAAACTGATGGGTGCTACCAACTATAAGGAGGCCGAACCAGGAACCATTCGCGCAGACTTTGCCACTGATATAGAAAAGAACGTTGTCCATGGCTCAGATGCACCAGAGACAGCAGCTACTGAAATAAAATATTTTTTCAGCGAGCTCGAAATAGTAGGCTAGCTTTTTGGAACTCAATCTTATCAAACTGATAAAAAGTAATATTGAGGCCCTTCCTGCTATAGTATCGGGAGGGTCTTTAATAACCAGCATTGGGGATGACTGTGCCGAATTTTCCCCTCCTGCCGGCTTTGATTTACTCTTTACTACCGATACAATGATAGAAGGCGTCCACTTCCGTCTCTCGTATCACAGCCCTGTTTCCCTGGGAAGAAAGCTTGTCTCCGTTAATGTTAGCGATATAGCAGCGATGGCTGGAAGTCCCAAGATAGCCCTCTTAAATCTGGAGGTGCCACCCAGGTTATCGGACTCCTCTATGAGCTTTTGGCCTTTACTGATCCGAGGCATTGTCGAAAGATTAAGAGAGTTTGGGGCAATACTTGTTGGAGGAGATACTGTAAAGGCAGGTGGTAACAGGCTTGGCCTCACTCTGACTCTAGTTGGTGCAGTAAAAAAAGGTCAGGCCGTATACAGGAAAGGGGCCAAGATTGGAGATCAAATATATTGTTCAGGGTTTGTAGGAGAAAGCGCATTGGGTCTTAAGATCCTTGAAAAGAGACGTATTCAGCTTCCTCTGCCAGTCAAGAGGCACCTTATAAACAGACATCTCAATCCCGAGCCTCGGTTTCGCCTTAGCCAAATTCTTGCAGATTGTGGCGTTACGGCCATGATAGACGTATCAGATGGAATTGCAACAGACCTTGCACATTTGTGTGAAGAAAGTGGCGTAAGGGCAAACATTATTAAGAACAGGATTCCTGTTTCAAGGGCCGTACGGATTGCCAGTTCTGTCCTTGGTATTGATGCTGTTTCAGTGTCTCTTTGTGGCGGTGAAGATTATGAGCTTCTCTGGACTATTCCTCAATCTAGGGCACAGGAGATGGAAAAAAAGGTGGCTAGGGCAATGCATCAGAGACCTTATAGGATAGGTTGGATTGAAAATGGCAAAGGGGTATGGCTCAAAGATGGCGAGAAATCTATTGATGTAACCTTCAAGGGCTATGAACATTGAATCGAAAAGTGTCTGTGAATACTTGGACCTTTCTCCCCTCGGTTGCATTCCTGTAAGGCTCTATTTTCAAAGTGGTAATCTTGTCAAGATAACTCTAGGTACAAGATATCAAGAAGACTTAGAGAATTATCCAAACGGTGTTTATGCACATTTCCTCAGGGGGCTTCTTTCTGGAATGGCGCTTGAGAAATTTACTGTGCCTTTTAAATTAATAGGCAGCCCTTTTCAAAGACGTATTTGGCGCATCACTATGACCATCAGACATGGCCAGACAATGACCTATGGAGAGATTGCAGAGATTGCTAACTGTGCAAGTCCACAGGCTGTAGGCCAGGCACTTAAAAGGAATCCTTTGCCTATAATAGTTCCATGTCACAGAGTTATAGGAAAGGGAGGTCAGCTTACTGGTTTTTCTGCTGGAATAGAAATTAAAAAATTTTTACTTCAATTTGAAAGGATAGCTTCATATGAAAATAGCCATAATGAGCGACAGCCACGACAACCTTTGGAACTTGAGAATAGCAGTTGAAAAGGTGGAAGAGCTTGAAATAAAAGAAATAATACATCTTGGTGACCTCATTTCTCCATTTATGCTAGAAGAGGTCGAAGGTTTTTCTGGAACATTTCACCTTATTTATGGCAACAACAATGGAGACCACATTCTACTTCAAAAAAAGATAGCCTCTTTAGGCGGGTTGGTCCAATTCCACGGATGGCTTGGAGAGCTAGAGTTCGATTCAAAGAGACTGGCATTTATCCACGATCCATTGATAGCAAAGAAACTTGCCAAATCTGGAGACTATCACGTAGTGATGTTTGGCCACACTCACCTGTGGCATAAAGAAAAGATCGGCAACTGTCTGCTTTTTAATCCTGGAGAGTTATTAGGCAAAAAGGAGGCCCCAGGTTTTGGGATACTTGACTGTGAAAGCCTAGAAATAGAACATGTAATAATTGGTACTCAAAAAAGCTAATGCGTAACAGGTATAATCTCCTCCAAGACTCCTCAATGCCTCAATTCATAATCGGTATAGATACCGGGGGGACATTTACAGATTTTGTTATTGTTGACAGGAAAGGTACCCTCAATAGATGGAAGGTGCCCTCTACTCCTTCAGATCCTTCAAGGGCCATAATCCAGGGTCTAAATGATGTGCTTGGCGATTGTTTGGGAGAGCCAATAGAGATTATTCATGGCACTACAGTTGGCACCAATGCCTTTTTGGAAAGAAAGGGTGCTGAAACTTGCCTGATTACAACAAGAGGCTTTGAAGATGTTCTTTTTATAGGACGCCAGGCACGCCCAGCTCTTTATGATCTTTATGCTCAAAAGCCCAGGGATATCATATCCAGAGATGCGGTCCTTGGAGTGAAAGAAAGATGCAATGCCAAGGGAGAAGTTCTCGTTAAACTGGACAGCCAAGAACTGGATAGGTGTGTCGAGTTCATTAAAGAAATGTCAGCCCAAAGTGTTGCCGTATGTTTTTTGCATTCCTATCTAAATGGTGAAAATGAAGAAAGGCTTGGCCGCTTCCTTGAGAAAAAGGGACTAAAGGTCTGCCTTTCATCTAGGCTGCTTCCTGAATTCAGAGAATTCGAGCGTACAAGTACCACTGTAATAAATGCGTATCTTGGACCTGTAGTAGGAAATTATATTAGAAGCCTCGAGAAGAGGCTTCCCAGGGCCTCTATAATGGTCCAGTTGTCTGGCGGTGGCTGCCTGCCTGCAGCCATGGTTGATGATATGGCTGTGGCAACTATACTTTCAGGGCCAGCGGGAGGAGTCCTTGCAAGCCTTGCTCTTGGGAAATCCCTAGGGATAAAAAACATACTCACCTTTGACATGGGAGGGACTTCAACCGATGTATCCCTATGTCCTGGACAACTGGTTTATACCAGAGACTACAAGATCGAAGGCTTCCCGATAAACCTTCCTGTTATAGATGTCCATACTGTAGGAGCAGGTGGAGGCTCTATCGCCTGGATAGACAGGGGAGGGCTCTTGAAAGTTGGCCCTCAAAGTGCGGGAGCAGACCCTGGGCCTATATGCTATGGTAAGGGAGAAGAAGTCACAGTTACAGATGCCAATCTCTTCTTGGGAAGGCTGAGGGCAGATCGTTTCCTGGGAGGAAGGATGGGCCTTCAAATAGACAGGGTCCGTAAAGGGATAGGTGAGCTTGGTTCAAAGCTTGGCTTGACACCAATTGAAACTGCCATTGGAATAATTCGACTTGTAAATCTGAACATGGTCCAGGCCTTGCGAAAGGTATCCATGGAAAGGGGTTATGATCCAAGGGAGTTTCATCTGATAAGCTTTGGAGGAGCCGCAGGTCTCCATGCCCTTTCAGTAGCCCAAGAGCTTGGGATATCAAGAGTCATTATACCGCATATGGCAGGGGTTTTCTCAGCACAAGGGCTTGCATCTTCTGATCTTGTCTTTGAAGCATCAAAGGGATTGTTTTGGAAAAGCAGCATCCATGATGTGCTTGTGCTTAAAAACGCCATTTCAGGGCTTGAAAAAGCTGTGATGACCCAAGCGCGTTCTGTACTTTCAAGACAAAAGCAACAGGTAAATATAAGCTCTTTTGTAGATGCAAGATATCTTGGGCAGTCTTTTGAAATAACAGTACCTTTTAAAGACGGATGGCAGGAGGCCTTCCACAAAGAACATAAGAGACTCTATGGCTATTCAATTTCTCAAGGAGTCATTGAAGTAACGGCAGTAAGAACCAGGTTGCAAGTCATTCGTGAAAGAGAGGGGCCCTTTTCACAAGAATCTCCTGCTGACGATATTCACCTTTTTAACAAAGCTAATCCTGATTCCATTGCTTTTGAATTTTCTGATATAATCTTTGAAAAAGGCCCCAAAAGGGTGGCAGTAATAGACAGAGACGTCATGCCTGCTGGCACTTTGCTGAAGGGGCCTTTTTTAATAGTAGATGATTTCACTACAATTCTCATATTGGAAGGTTGGTCTGTAGCAAAATGTAATAGCCACTTGATTGCCTTTAAGGATGTAATCTTTAATGAAAATTGACAAGTCAGTAATTAATCAGGGGCGTAGTGACAGATTTTCCCAGTTTGTACTCGATGCAATAGACAGTGGCATTCTAGTCCTGGACTCAGAGGGCAAGATATTGTTTTCTAATCCAAAGGCGCAGGAACTTATACAATCGTCGCGTCTATTGGAAGGCCTTGAGTTTTCACTCCTTTTCCCAGATGAAGACAGAAAGATTCTGGCACCTAACATTCTAAAGATAGCAAGGGAGCGTGGAGAATTTCAAGGAGATGTAATGCTCAAACGGATTAATGGGACAGGCTTTATGGCGCACCTTTCCATTGTGTCTTGGCAGGGCTGCGAAGAAGATGCCCCTGTTTTGATAGTGACTCTAACAGATCTATCCAGACTCAAGGATCTAGAAAGACTCCTCCATAAATCAGAAAGGATGATATATCTTGGACAAATGCTTAGCGATATAAGTCATCAGATCAGGAATCCTGTGCTGGCTATCGGAGGCTTTGCCAGACGCCTTCAAACAACCCATCTGGAAAAACCAGAATATGTCAAGGTAATTATGGAAGAGGCTAGCCGTTTGGAACAGCTACTTGATATACTGACCAGATTCATTCAGCTTCCAAAACCAAAATTTTCTATATCCAAGGCCCAGAGAATAATAGATTTAGTAAGTGAGATGGCAAAGGAAATATGTAGAAATTTCCGGGTTGACTTACGGTTTTCCACTATTTATGACTCGGATCATTTCATAGTTACCGATCTCGCCCTTTTAAAGTCAGCCATTGAGCCAATAATAGTAAACGCATGCGAGGCCTACCAAGAAACAAGCCAAAAAGGTGACATCCGTATAGGTTTTGAGCAGGCTGGTAAACCACCATGGAAACTAAGAATTACAGTTAATGATTTCGGTATTGGTATTAGACCCCCGTTTATTGATAAGATATTTTCCCCTTTTTTTACTACTAAGACCGGGCACCTGGGCATGGGATTAACATTCACCAAAAGGATATTGGGAGAGATTGGAGGGAAGATAGAGGTAAGCTCCTCCCTGGGTAAGGGTACAATGGTTGTCATCGATTTGCCTGGCGACAGAAGAAAAGCGATACGCACAACCCTTTTATAAGAGTCTGTAAATATAACATGCCTAGAAAAAAAAGTGGTCTTAGAGAAGGGTTTTCCACCGGAGCCTGTGCGGCAGCTGCGGCCATGGCTGCTTCTATTCGTCTGAAAGAACCTGAAAAAGTCGTTAAAACAGTGGAGGTGCTCTTTCCGGATGGCGTAAGACGTGCCATGAATGTTTTGTGGACCAAAAGTCTTTCGGATACAAAGGCGCAGGCGTGCGTTATCAAGGATGCGGGAGATGATCCTGATGTTACCCACGCTGCAGAGATTTGGGCTACAGTAGAAATCTTGCCCTGCACTGAGAAAGAAAAGGGAATCGAAATAATTGGAGGCAAGGGCGTAGGAATAGTCACCAAACCAGGCCTTGCAGTTGAACCTGGACAGCCTGCAATTAATCCGGTGCCCAGAAAGATGATAACCGAGGCAGTACTTGGTGCAATAGGAGTAAACAAAGGGTGCATAAGGGTCACCATAGCCGTACCAGAAGGAGAACGGCTTGCCCAAAAGACACTTAACAGCAGGCTTGGTATAGTTGGGGGAATTTCCATCCTTGGAACCACTGGCATTGTAAAACCTATATCTGAGGCGGCTTGGTGTGCAACGATTTCAGTATCTATGGACGTGGCTCTTGCAATTGGCCTTGATACAATATGTTTGGCAACAGGTAGAGCGAGCGAAGAGGTGGCTATGAAGGCCCTTTCTCTTCCAAAAGAGGCCTATATTTCAATGGGGGACTATGTGGGCTTTTCCTTAAAAGAGGCGGCAAAGAGACCGTTTAATAGGATCATAATGGCCTGTCAATGGTCAAAATTAGTAAAAATGGCTATGGGTTGGGATCAGACCCATGTCAGGTTTGGACCTCTTGAACCAAAGGCCGCTCTTGAATTTTTAAAAAGGGAATTTGATCTTACCATCAAGAACCAAAAGGATATAAATACAGTCAGACAACTTTTTTTGTTGCTTCAACGGGAGGCAGGTGGACAAAAGACAATAAAAGGGGTGTGCCTATATGCATATAAGAGACTGAAGAAATTTTTGCATAGAAGGCAGGAACTTGCACTTTTGCTTGTATCCTATGATAAAAAGGTAGTTAATAGACTAGATTCCTCTAGACTTTAACTAAGTAATCACTAATAGTCAAAAAGGCCAAGAAGTTTAGGTCCCTCTATAAATTGTTCCTTTGTCTAATAACAGGAGATGGCTTGGGGGACTGGATTATTTTTCACTGTACTTTTCTCCTTTTAACTTTTTTAGGAGAAGCGGCCTTTTCGATGTCTATTATTCTTGTTTCTCCAATGTAATTTTTTACCTTATAGGAGCTTATTGACGAAATCTTTCCAGCGATGTTTGCCATGCGTTCGACTTCGGCATAAATCTTTTCTGCATTTTTATAGTTTGGATCGTCCTTCTTCAGCTTCGAAAGCATCATCCACGCAATACCTGAAATCACCTGTAAGGGTTGATTAAGTTCATGGGCTGTAGCGCCTGCCATTTCAAGAACACCTGCAAGCCTTTCTTTCTCTATTCTTTCTTTTTCAGCTTTCATCTTATCGGTAACATCTAACACGACAGCAATAGCCTCTGGTTCTACGTCTGGACTCTTGAGGCTTGTAATATGCCAGGATATATATCTTTCTCTATCTAGTTTATCGACAGTTTTGATTGTAATTTCTACGTTCTGATTACCTGCCCTAAGCTCATCTATGGCCTGCCTTATTTTGGACTGTTCTTCTTCTGGTACCAGTGTCATGAGTGAGGCTCCAACCATTTCACTTCTAGATCTGGTAAAAAGCAAAAGCGCTGCCCTATTGGCATCAAGGACCTTTGCCTCAATCAAATCGAAACGGATGATGCCTATGGAAGGTGGCGCTTCGGTAAAAAATCTGTAACGGTTCTGGCTACGTTTAATAATTGCAGCAGCTCTGGCAAGTTTTTTTTGTCTTTGAATAAAAAAATAAAGAATAAAGCATAATGTGGCAGAGAGGAGCAAAATGACCAGTGATGAGATGCTTATAAGGCCTTCTATAGAGTGCAAGAGGCTTAGGAAATCATCTTTTTGGGCTATTAAGGCATCAAAAGTACTTATTTGGAAACTCAAGGTAATACTTTTAAATAGTACTAAAACAACTCCAACAACACACAAAAGTAGCAACAGACCCAAAATTATCTCTCTTATAAAGGGCTTGAGCATTTTAAAGAATTTCATAATCAATCCAGTAACTCAAAGGCCTTTTTTACCGCCTCTTCTGGGCTATTAACATAGTGCACATCTGGTAAATTTTCCCATGTTCTGAGTCCTATTACAGGTTTCCACATTTTGAGGGCTAGGGCGATTTCTGACAAGGTGCCATGTGAGCCAGATATGGATATAATTGCTTGGCTCGAACGGACCAAAACTACATTTCGTGCATGGCTAAGGCCAGTCACTATGGGAATCTTTATATAAGGATTGGCTTCTGAAGCCTTGAATCCTGGCAAGATTCCTATGGTAAGGCCTCCTGCCTCTACGGCTCCACGACATGCTCCCTCCATAACACCACCAAGTCCGCCACAAAGCACTATTCCTCCACGTTCTGTTACCAGCTTGCCTGCCTCCCTTGCCAATTCGTAAGTTTCTCTATCGCACAAGCCAGCTCCTATTATCCCTATCCTTGTCCCTAAAAAAGCCATTTTAAGAAAAAATAACCTCCAATAAGAAGTATTGTAAATAAAATGGTAAAAAGATTGAAATAATTTTCAAGAAAATAGCGTACTTTTGGCCCAAAAAAATAAATAGTTGCTGCAACGAGGTAAAATCGCATGGCCCTAGAGACAACAGATGCTATAACAAAGATCAGAAAATTAATACGGAATGCTCCAGCCGTTATGGTGAAAAGTTTATATGGAAGGGGGGTAAATCCACCTGCAGCAACTGCCCATGCCTCGTAATGCTGATACATTTGCCTGACCTGATCGTACTTGTCGGTAAGGTGATAAAACTCTAAAATCTTGTCCCCTACTATTTCCATAAAATAGTAACCAAGCCCATATCCTATAATTCCTCCTATAACAGAACCAGCCAGACATACTGCTGCCCATCTGAACGAACGCTTAGGTACTGCAAATCCCATTGCTATTAACATAACATCTGGCGGAATAGGGAAAAAAGAGGCCTCGGCCAAAGCAAGAAAAAAAAGAAAAAACAAGGCATTCTTGTGGGCAGCCCATCCAAGTACGGTTTCGTAGATCCTTTTTATCAGAGAGGGGAAGAGTGTTAAGGCTCTATCTATACTCGCCATCCATGATCTCCAATGAGCTTTACGAACCGGACCCCTTCTAAATATTTTGTCTCTATTTTGCCGTCTTTTTTAATTATCTTTGTAAGGGTCTGTGAATATTCGTCACCCACTGGCACTACCATAACACCTGGATCTTTGAGTTGATCCAATAGGGGTGTGGGGATTGCAGGGCTCCCTGCTGTAACTAATATAGCGTCATAAGGGGCGTGTTCCTTCCAACCCCATGTTCCATCATCTAGCTTGATCATTACGTTATGGTAACCTAGGCTGTCAAGCACTTGTCGAGCTCTCTGCAAAAGGGCTGGGATACGCTCCACACTAAAGACCTGCCTGGCAAGTTCTGCAAGAATGGCAGTTTGATAGCCAGATCCCGTACCTATCTCTAAGACCTTTTCATTCCCCTTCAATCCGAGTTCCTCTGTCATTCTTGCAACTATATAAGGTTGAGAAATAGTCTGACCACTCCCAATTGGCAGAGGAAAGTCTCCATATGCCTGATCCCGCAAGGCCTCATCTACAAAAAGATGCCTGGGGACCTTTTTCATGGCCTCTAGCACCCTTTTGTCATGAATACCCCTGGCAGCTATCTGGTTTTCAACCATCCGCTGTCTTGCTATACGGAAGTGGTCATTTTTCGGCAACATAATAGATTACCTTTGATACTCTATCCTTATAGAATGTGACCTGTATCACCTCCAATTCCCTCTTGCCCAAGAGCCCTCCTAGAAACGGAATCTTTTTATAGAATGGAGTAATGTCATTGTAATAATACCACTGTTCATCGTCCCTTTCTGTCTTTGTAATATAATCAGGCTTGCCAACCAAATCTATAACCTGGGACTTGGTCTGCCCCTTGCTGATGATAGAAGCATCTACAGCAAGATGATACTGTTTGTTGGCACATGATGTAAGGTATAGAGGGAAAATGCCGATAATAACAAAAAAGAGTAGTAATTTTTTAGATATATCATTCATGAATTTTGTCCCAAAAATTTTTCAAGACAATAATCTATTGTTCAAACCTTTTCAAACATATGTTGTCTATCCCGATCGAGATATTGTACAAAAAGACAAAGGAGAAAAATAATGAGATGCAAAAAGTGTGGCTGGATTAGCTTTGACTACCTTGACGCATGTGGCAAGTGCGGCAAATCTATGGAAGATGAAAAGAGACTGCTGGGAGATTTTGTTCCAGATAGGGAATCAATAAATTGGTTTTCACTTGAAACGGCTCTGCAAGATGTTCAAGCCGAAAGAGATAACCCAGTACCTACTGATCAGCTTTCTGGAATAAATATGTCGGATTTGGTAGATAACACAGGTACAAAGTCAGAAGAAGAAATTGCCCTAGAAGAGGTGGAACTCAAACGAATCGCCCAAGACGAAGAATTTCAAAAGGCCCTAGACGAAATAGCAAGCTAAAAGGGATTCAGCAGATCTCAATAGACAAGCTTGTCTATGGCGGTAAAGGTCTTGGCCGCATAGATGGCAAGGCAGTTTTTGTACCTTACTGCATCCCTGGGGAAAAGCTTCTAGTTAAAATTGTCCAGGACAAAAGGAAATGGGCAGTGGCCAAGCCAGTCGATCTGCTTGTTCCGCATCCGTTAAGGATACAACCTTCCTGCAAGCTGTTTGGACTATGTGGTGGTTGCCATCTCCAACATATTCCTTATCAAGAACAGATAAGACTTAAAAAAGAGATCCTTTTTTCCATAGTTAAAAGGCCATTGAACGTTAATACCGCAGTGAAGGATTGTATACCGTCTCTTAACTGTTTGGGTTATCGCCAAAGGGCGCGTCTCTTTATTAAGCAAAAAGGCAAAAAGGTAAGGATGGGCTTCTATCGTGAGGGGACAAGACGGCTTGAGTCGATAGATTCATGTCCGATACTGACTACTGGAATCAATCTTGCTTTGAAGAAACTGAAAGAGACAATGGTTGATATGTTACATGTTGCAAGGGGATTGTGTAACGTCGTTTTTGAGGAAGATGTTTTCAAAAATACATTTATTACAATGAATTACAAAAGGCAAGATATTATCGGTAGCCTTACGCAATGCCTGAATGAATTTTCTAATATCCTTGGAATGGATTTTAGGATGCTTGATAACCGTATCTATTTTTACAGGGGGTCGGATAGTATCTGTTTTTATAAGGATCAGTTTTTTGCACCTAAAGGATTATTTTGCAAACCAACTTCTTTTTTTCAAGCCAATATGGAACAAAACAGGATACTTGTAAAAGAAGTGGTGCACATGATCAAAGAAACAGGGGAAGATTGTGTTGTTGATTTTTTTTGCGGTTCTGGAAACTTTTCAATTCCTCTGGCTAGGACGGGTTTCAGGGTAACAGGAGTCGAAATTGATGAATCGGCCATCGAAATGGCTAAAAAAAATGCCTTGCTTAATAGATGCTCTGATAATGTAATTTTCTTAAAGGCAAATCTTTTTAAAGACGGGTTAAACTGCTTGCCCATTGGACAGGTGAATACCGTGCTTCTGGATCCACCAAGGGTAGGGGCGAAGGAACTTTGCCAAAGGATCAGCAGTATGAGACCCAAAAATATTGTTTATGTATCATGCGATCCCATGACCTTGGCAAGGGATATGGTTTTATTAGGACAACAGGGTTATAAGTTGAAAATGCTACAGCCAATAGATATGTTTCCTCAGACCTTTCACATAGAGATTATAGCCTTATTTAATCAAGGCTGAAAGATTTGCCTCTTCTGGTGTGTGAATATTTATTGTCCTTCAGGCCATGAATTTGGTTTTTTGATATTATATAGTATCCTTTTAAGGAGTTGATAGGTCTTGCCAGGAGTTGAAAAATTTTTGATCTCATCTATGCTGAACCAGCCTGCTTCAAGGGCATCGTCACGGGCAATCGGAGGTTTTTCCTCACATCTTGCAACGACGTAAAGAATAATATAGTGGTAGAGTAACTTTCCATCATCGTCTTTATAAATGGCATCTATCGCATCAAAGATTTTGCAAGGATTACATAGTAACGAGGTCTCTTCAAAGACTTCCCTTCTTGCGGCATCGAATACGGTCTCTCCAAGTTCTATAGTACCTCCCGGAACAGACCATAGACCCATGGCCGGAGGTTTTCCCCTTTTAATCATGAGTAATCGGTCATTTTCAGATATCACGGCAACGCCAACAGCCGGGATCGGGAAGGTTGGATACCGACATCTGTCTTTTGGGGTTTCTCTGTCCATTGTTTGAAATGCAAAAGCCAAAAATATTTAATATTGAGTTATCTGTTACAAATTTACGAAAAAACGCAGGTACTATTTTTCCTATATGTTAAAGGTTAACATTGAAGTGTAATTTATTTGAAAAATCATAAAATGTAAGAGGAAAATATTATGATTAATCTTGCACTGCTTTATGGAGGAAGATCCGCAGAACGAGAGGTGTCTATTGCTGGTGCCAAGGAGGTGGAAAGGGCCCTTGATAGGCAGAAGTATATGATTTGCAAATACGATGCAGCTACTGATCTTGAGGCATTGGTACATGATGCAGACAGGCTAGACTGTGTGTTTATCCTTCTCCATGGGAAATTTGGAGAAGATGGAACGGTGCAAGGACTTCTGGATCTGCTAGGCTTGCCGTATCAAAGTGCTGGTGTTCTTGGAAGTTCCATTGCCATGAATAAGCATGTGTCAAAGGTGATGTACAGGCAGGCGGGCCTCCTGACTCCAAACTGGATGTATTTCCAAAAAGGACAGGTTTTGGATGTGAAGAAAATACAGGAAGAAGTTGGCCTGCCAGCAGTTGTAAAGCCATGTACCCAGGGCTCGAGTGTTGGTATTGTCCTGGCAAAAGATGAAAAAGAGATGTTAGATGCAGTGGATAAGGCATTTAGTTGGGATCAGGAAATAATATTGGAACAGTATATAAAAGGAACAGAAATTACTGGTGGCGTTCTTGGTCTTGAACGGCTTGACTCTTTACCAATTGTAGAAATTGTACCAGGAGATGATTTTGATTTTTTTGATTACAAAGCCAAGTATACACCTGGAGCCACTAAGGAAATATGTCCAGCAAGACTTGCGCCTGATATAGCTCGAAAAGCTCAAGATATTGCTAAAAAGGCCCATAATGCCCTTAAATTGAGTATTTATAGTAGAACAGATATGATAATCTCTGATGATGGGAAGATTTATTGCATAGAGACAAATACTATTCCAGGCATGACGCCCACCAGTCTTTTTCCGCAGGCAGCAAAGGTTTATGGCCTGAATTTCTCCAATCTACTTGATAGACTTATAGAGTTGGCTATTGCCAGGAAGAGACAGGAAAGGGAAACAACGACAACTGTTGACTAAAAAAGCAAATGTTCCCTATACACAGCGAGACGAGGGCTGAGTCCTATTCGTTCAATGATTGGAAGGCTTTTTTTATAAAGGCTTGCAGCCTCAGAAGGATTAAGGCCTTTTAGGGTCTCAAATTCAAAAGACCTGGCACCTCCACAATTGTCAGGCAGTGCTTTCATGTTTCTAATAAAAAAACGCTCTGGTCTTTTTTGCGCTTCGCATCCTTCGACAAGCATAAAAAGTCCTTTTGAGATGGCATGAATATGCTTTTGGTTCCTTTGCAAGAAGTCTATGGTCATTTGGAAATCATCTTTTGCCTCTCCGGGAAAACCAAACATGATAAATACGAGGTTCCTGATGCCAGCCTCGCTAGAATTTTTGAGGACCTGTTCCATTTCTTCAACTTTGGTCCCCTTTTTCATAAGCTGCAATATCTCTTGCGAGCCAGACTCTATTCCCCAAAGCATGACTCGTCCTCCGGCTTTTTGTATCTTGTTCAAAAGTTTTTTGTCAAAGGCCTTTGTAGGCTTTGCATAGGCAGAAAAGGTAATATCAATTTTTTCTTGTAAGATAGCATTAGAGAGTCTTCTGAATCTAGCAGGCGGGATCATTTCATCAAATATGTTAACATAGGTTACCTTGTAAGAATCACGCAACTCTTTTATTTGTTCTATTGCCCTGTCAGTATTCATTTGCCTGTATCTTTTGTAGATCTTGTGATGGGTGCAAAATGTGCACTTACCCCATGCGCATCCCCTAGATGTCATAAATGGGAGCACGGGAGAGGGAACCATGTACTGTCCAAGAGGAACGTCAGAAAAATCAGGGCAAGGTAATTCATTCATATTTAATGACGGAGGGAAGTCTGTAATAAAATGCCCTGGATTTTTTTGAATTATCACTCCTGGTATCTTATGCATTTTGTTAGACTTTGCAGCTTTTAGTAGATAGTACAAAGGAAGCTCACCCTCACCAGGAATTATTGCATCTACCCATGAAACTTCCCTTATCCTTTTAATTTTTCCTTTTGCTTTTATGGTGATTCCCTTTTTAAAGAGCCTTGCCGGGTCAGGATTGGTGCCGAATCGCGCTCCTCCAAGACATACAAAGGAGCCTGTAAGGTGTTTTATTATTTGGGCAATTGCTAATCCAAAGAGCATCTGTGCATCAAAAAATATAGAGATAGCGCAGATATCAGGTCTAAATTTAGCTACAGGATCCACCAACCTTTGAAAATACTTATCTATGCCTTGTGGAAGTTCTAAGCCGGCCAGGCAGCGTGCAGCCATTTCTTCGATAAAACCGTTAAAAATATTTTCAAAACTCAAAAAAATGGTTGCCTGTTTATGCCACCTTTCTGGCTTTACGGAAGAAAACGGGTGAGATTTAAGAAATTCAAAGGCATTTATGACCCTATTTGTTGTCTCAATAGTGTCCCAGTTATAGAGTCTTAGGCCTATCCTCCCATGTTTCAGATAGTCAAAGGCCTGATAATAGTGACGTAAATTTAGATCGAACACCTTTATCATTGCATCTTTTGCTTCCCTTTTCAGAAAGGCTGCCAGACAAGCTGGACCAAGGGTTGGGGCTGTAGGATGCAACCAAGGTGGTATAATTATAGAGACCTTCATAAGGCCTTAATATAACCAATATATTGCCTGACAATAAATCTAATTTTGCAAATTGCCAAATGGTCTGGTGTAACATGCAATTTTTCGTAATCTTAAATATTCTGGCAAATCTTTTTGCAAATTCAAAAGGGCTGCCATTGCCTATTATCCTGCAGCCCTTTTAACTTTTAAAATGATATTGCTTGGGTCTGTTTTTTTATCTCATAAACGGTAGAAGTTTTGTGTACTTCATGAATACAATAACAAGGGCGAGGGCAAGCATTCTTTTTAAAAAGATCTCGGGTAGCTTTTTTTGTATCCTTGGGCCGACCATGCCGCCACCAATAGCACCGCCGGCAATGCAAGCCGCCATTATCCAGTCTGGCTGATACCCCATAAGTATGTACTTGGCTATTCCGCCAAGAGATGTTGAAAATGCACCTGCAAGGGCAATTGGAACGGCAAGATACATTGGATATCCCATAAATGTAGTCATAAAAGGCATAAACATAAAACCACCGCCAACGCCAAAAGAGGATGCGATCATTCCCATTACTATACCGCCTATTAGCATGGTGAGCGGTTTAGCAACAAAGGTCTCTCCCCAGAATCTCATATCGAATTTGATAAGATTGAATTTATCAAACTCAACCTTTCCAAGCTCTGCTGCCTTACCCGTCTTTTTTGCCTCTTCAACAGCCTTGTTAAATTTCTGTACAATAGCCTTGAGGGCTTTTTTCTTCTCAATGGTGCCGGGAAGAGATTCGTGGAAGAGCTTAAAGCCTATAAGCAGACATATTATGCCAAGGTAGAACTTGTAGGCCTTGAGTGGCAGATACTTGGCAGAAAATGTTGGTCCTATAAAAAATGCACCGATCAAAATACCTATTGCAAAAAAGAGGGCAACAGGCCATGCAAAGCGTTTACTTTTATAATAGTTGATGAGTCCTGTTAGGGGAGAGACCAAGGTAAGAAATAGGTTTGTTGGTTTGATGGTGTTGGCAGCGTTGATTCCAATAGGACCTTTGGTGCCGATCACAGTAATCTGATAGGCAGCAGTGAACAGACCTCCAGCAGCACCCATAATGACAAACAGTACCCCAATTACAAAAGCCCCAAGGAGCACAACAAGAGGATTCATGTAACAACAGGCGGTTTTGAAGTAAAAGGTAGAAGGTATAATCGTGAAGGTGCTTACCTTTTGTCCATTTATCCAGACGGCCATCTTCGTATGTGGGGCGAGATTCTTGTATGGAGACATGCTCATTTCGAACTCGCCTGTTTCTTTATTAAGTTTCAAAGAGACACCTTTGTTCCAATCTTCTTTTTGGGTTTCGTAGTCTGTAAGAATCATTCTTGCATTACCGCCACCAATGGGTCTCTCTTTGGAAACGGTGTTGATGCCAAACTTTTTTTCATGGGTAAAGATTAGAAATTTCCACTGCTTGGCAGAGTTTACCGGTCCGAGTTGGGATTTGACAGCCTCAGGGATACTTGTCCAATTTTTTATTTTGTTGACACGAACCATGAACTTGAATGGCGGAAATGCAAAGGGGCCTGTAGTCTGACCCATTGCAACACTTTTGGGTGTCGCTAGATCTTCCGGTCTGTTAGTAACTACATAATAGGTGGTTGGAATGGCCGTATCCCCAAATTTTTTTGTCAGTTTTTTCCTTTCCTTTGTGCCTGGGGCGTCAGCCGGTTTAAACATTTTGTCTGTGCAAACTACAATATAGATGTCTTTCCCTGGATCTATTTTGCCTTTAACAGTTATGGGCTTACCGGCCTTGACATTTTCAGAGTCAAGTTTTGCATCTAAGGCACTGGCCTGGACTGCAAAGAAAAGCAAAACAACTAAGGACAGACCACTCCATAAAAGATATTTGGTTTTCATAACTCCCTCCTCTTCCCGCTACTTTTAGTTTTCTAACTGGTATAGGTTATGCTGTATCCGTTTGAATTAGATTGAACCACTGGCCAGCTGTGCTCACTTCCCCATTTGAGCTTTTGTATTTCTTTCTCAGTATGTTTTGTCTCTCCCTTTTTTCTACTCTTTGAAATATTATATGTAAGGCTATCCAGTAGGATGGTGAAATCCACATATTGGATGCTCACGTTCTTTGGAACCTTTATGCGGTTTGGCGAAAAGCTTAGTATTCCTTTTATGCCTGCATCCACCAATATGTTGCCCACTTCTTGGCTTTGTTCAGAAGGTACTGCTATTACAGCAAGTTCCACATTTTTCTTTTTTACTAATGCCGGCAACTGGCTTAGAGGCAATACCTCCATTCCGTTTTCCAGGCTTTTACCTATGTTTTTCTCATCAACATCGAAAACGGCCTCAAAGTGATAGCCTTGCTGTGCAAAGCCTGGGTGCCTGAGAAGTGCCTGGGTTATTGGACCAGCCCCAACAAGTATCACGTTTCTCTCGTCAATTACTCCAAGTATAGAGGATATACTTTGGAGCAAGGTGCCAACGCAGTATCCAACGCCCCTGACTCCAAATCTCCCAAAATAAGAAAGATCCTTTCTTAGTTGGGCAGGGTTGACATTTGCCTGGCTTGCCAGGTCTTGGGACGATACAACCTTTACACCTTGCGCTAACAGTTTTTTAAGATAGCGCTGGTATACAGAGAGTCTGATGATGGTAGCTGCTGGAATCTTTGATTTCCTCACGTGTTTTTCCTCCTGTAACGTTGTCGTTGCCATAACTGAGCAACTTCCGTGCCCTTGGGAAGAAATGCTTCCCGTAAGTTTTTTATGAATGATTTCAACTAGTAAAAAATTATGCTCCAGATTGAATTCTAAAAATTAGAGTTATAATGCAGCCTTTTGATTGCAGAATGAATAGATGTAACCTTATGATTTTTCAAGAAAAATTTGAAAAACGAATTTGTAGCAGGCGAACAAGAAATTAAAAATATATCATTTTTCAACAGGTTATCAGGTGGCGAGTTTGTGCGGTTGTGCAAAAGGTGCCTTGTGTATTAAGGGATGATTTTCACAAAAGTGCATCATAAATGTTGCACCAAATTCAGGTTAGGCTGCACCTTTTAGGGGACATAAATTAATATGATAGTCGAAATTTTAATGGAGATGTCTTTCCTGCAAGACGCAATTAGAAATTTTTGCGAGGTCAGAGGTGGTTGCTGAAGTGCAGGTTTAGAAATGTTTTTTCATAAATTTTTCAAGCCTGTCATAGGCCTCATTCAATACCTTTTCTTCAGGAAGGAATACAATCCTAAAGTGTGGTGTCTTTGGCAGGCTTCCAAAGCCGCTTCCGTGTACCACAACAACTCCTGTTTCTCTTATTAGGCGCTTAACAAATTCTTGGTCATCAATATCAAGATCTATGCGTGGAAACGCATAAAAGGCCCCCTCGGGTTCTTGGCAGAATATTCTAGGTATATTATTTAGTCTTTGAACCGTAAGGTCCCGCCTGCTTCTGAGTTTTTGCCTGGTCTCTTTAAGGTGAGCCTGGTTGCCGTTTAGAGCTACCGGGATTGCAAATTGCTTTGGATGGCTAGCACAGAGCCTAGCCCTAGCCAGCTTACGCATTGCCTCAGTGTAGTCTTCGACCAATTCTGGCGCGCCGCTTACAATTGACCAACCGATTCTGAATCCTGGAGCAAGATAGCTTTTGGAAAGGCCATTAAAGGTGACCATCGGTAAATCGTGGTCTAGGGCTGCAATACTTATATGCTCCTTCCCATTTAAGATAAGCTTATCATAGATCTCGTCGCTCATAATGAGAAGGTTGTATCTTTTGGCTAACTCTATAACTTGGAGAAGAGTCTGTTTACTGTAAACTGCTCCTGTAGGATTATTGGGATTAATTAAGACAATAGCCCTTGTTTTGTCATCAATAAGAGACTCCATGTGATTAATATCAGGCTGCCAATCTTTTTCTTCATTGAGAAGATAGGGTCTGGCTTCACCAATGAGCCTGCTAAGAAGGGCATTGTATAGAGGATAGCCTGGAGAGGGAACCAAAACATTCTCCCCTTTGTTTACTAATGCAGACAACGCAAAATCTATGGCCTCACTGGCTCCAGTAGTTATAAGAATCTCATGTGGCTTGATGCCTTTTTTCTGGGCTTCTTTTCTAATGGCCTCTATGGCTTCAGGTACCCCTTCTGATGCACTGTAGCATGTATGATCTCGAAGCATTGCTTCATAAGTGGCGTCAAGTAAATGCCTTGGTGTATGGAATCCGTAAAGTACCGGATCCCCTATATTCAGATATATCAGATCTCCTCCAGATTCCTTACGCCTGTTGGCCTCTTGGAGAATGTCCCTGATGGCATACTCTATGTGTTCTGTTCTGCGAGAAGGCTCTATTTTTTTCAACATTTTTTTTTACCAAGTATAAAAAAATAATGCATTTAAACGATCTATGTTTTCACCTATTTAAAAAAGTTGTCAACTGGTTTTTTTAACATATCAGTGTTGGCCATATGTAAAATGTTAAGGAATGAGGTGAATATCATTGATAGCCAATAAAGGGTCACCATTCTATTTATTCTTTCTCTTATATCTATAATCGTAATAATACTTTATTTTCTTGACTCAATACCTGTAACGTGTGAAGGTTTGTCGTAACAATCAAGCTGAGGTTTAAAAATGATGAAAAAATGGCCACCGTGGTCTAGGGATGTCTTTCTGGCAGATTTTCATATACATTCAAAGTACAGCCGTGCCACTAGTAAAGACATGGAGCCTCTTGGTATCAATCGTACGGCCAAGTTAAAAGGCATATCGGTTGTTGGGACAGGAGATTTTACTCATCCAGGATATGTTAGAGAATTGGAAGAGAAACTCGAGCCCCTTGGAAACGGGCTCTTTGTATGTAAAGAGGACCCAGAAGGGACAAGGTTTATTCTGACAGCCGAAGTATCTAATATATTTACTTGGAAGGGTAAGGGGCGTCGTATCCATACAGTACTATTTGCCCCGGATTTTCAGGTGGTAAAAGAGATACAGAGGCGGCTAAAGGCTATTGGCAATATCTCATCCGATGGGCGCCCTATTTTTGGGTTTCCTGTTAAAGAGCTTGTAAAGATGGTGATGGACGTCAGCCAAGAGTGCTTTGTAGTCCCTGCCCATGTGTGGACTCCTTGGTTTTCATTGTTTGGCGCAAGGTCTGGATTTGATTCGGTTGAAGAGTGTTTTGAAGAGCAAAGTCAGCACATTTATGCTTTGGAGACTGGACTTTCTTCAGATCCGCAAATGAATTGGAGATTATCCAGCCTTGATAATTATACACTTGTATCGAATTCAGATGCCCATTCGCCTTGGAAGCTTGGTAGAGAAGTTAATGTATTTTCCTGTAATATGACCTATAGAGATATAATAGAAGCCATGAAGGAGCCGTCTAGAGGTTTTGTTGGCACAGTGGAGTTCTTCCCAGAAGAGGGGAAATATCATTTTGATGGTCATAGAAGCTGCAATATCTGTTTTTCTCCATCACAGACAAAAGAACACAAGGGAATATGTCCTGTTTGTAAAAGGCCACTTACTATAGGGGTATGCCATCGGGTGGATGATTTGGCAGATAGGCCAGAGGGGTTTGTGCCAGATAACGCTATCCCTAATATCCATTTGATTCCTCTCGAGGAGGTCATAGCCCAGGCCTTTGGAGTCAAGAGCATCACTAAAAAGGTGCATTCACAATATCTGCATTTGATGGAGATGTCTTTGACAGAGTTTGATCTTTTACTTTGGCAGCCAGAGCAAGAATTGAAACGTATTTTGCCTGAGGAGCTTTTTTTAAGGATTATGGCCATGAGACAGGAAAAGGTGGAGGTAGTGCCAGGCTTTGATGGAGTATATGGGAGAATAAGCCCAATTGTTGAAGAAGTATTAGCGAAAAATGGGAAATTTCATAAAGAACAGTCAAAAAGCGGAAAGGCAAGACAAAAGAGCCTCTTTTAAGGTTAAAGCTTTAGGACCCTCGTTATGGCCACTCTGGTGCTGTCAAGCTCGAAAAGTTTGGCCAGTACCTCTGCTGGCTTTAACAGGGGAGGGATTGATTGATCAAGGACCAGTTTGACGATAGTCTTTTCCTTTCCAGAAAGCTGATCTTTGACAAGCGATATCCAACTTTTTATCTCTGGCTCACCTGTTTCTTCTTTGAAAAGCTCAAGGGATAGCAGTCTTTTTTTTAGGTCAACCTTTACCTCCCCTTTTTTCCTTTTTAAACAGATTACAAGTTGATCTATGGATCCTAGTCGTCTGATGGTTTCCTGAACAGATTCTTTGTCTATATCTGATAGCATGACCACAAAAGACTGGATTGACAGGGGAATAAGGGCCTTTTTTTTGGGGATAACCGTTACTTTTTTAAGGCTGATGCCATGGGTCAATTGTGCCATGAGTCTTGTTTTTAGTTCAAGGCCTTCCATGTTGCGTTCAAGTTGAATGATAAGTCTTTCTCTAAGGCTCTCCATTCCAAGGGGAATAGGATTTTCAAACACGATTTTGGGCATAGGATGGAAACCCTTTGAATACGCAACAGGTATCTTTGCCCTTCTTGCAGCCCTGTGAAAAAGCCTCACCATGTCTAAGTGGCCTATAAATCGTGCATCGAAGAGTTTTCGATACTCTATAAGAAAAAAGAAGCTATGGTTTTTGGGGTTGGCGGATTCCTTGTATGCTTTGCTGATTTTAGAGGTGTTTGCGCCTTTTAGAACGTTTTTTATCCTTTTAAAGTCGCAGACACCGCATCCTTGGCAGTCGTTATATCGGCAGTCTGGAGTGTAAATTCCTTTTTGGGATCGGCTATTTTCAAGAAGTAAAAAGGACTTTTTAACCCCAGAATTGATGTGATCCCAGGGGAGGGGAGCCTTTTTGCCTATCGGTAATAGAAAGGTTGGCAGATCAAGTCCTAATTCCTTTGCAGCTTCGTTGTAGAGTTCTGGTTTCATATGATCTGTCCATGCATCAAGGCGCGCTCCTTTGCTCCAAGCCTTGTGAAGCAGTTTGGAGAGACGTCTGTCTCCACGTGAAAAGATTCCTTCAAGAAAGGACTGCCTGGGATCATGCCATTTTACCTTAAAAGCCTTGCCCTTTAGCCCCTCTTTGATAGCCTCTATACGTCTTTTCGATTCCTCAATAGAGATCTGTCCTTCCCATTGGAAAGGTGTCTGGGGTTTGGGCACAAAGGTGCCTATGCTTGCTGTAACTTGTGCAGACCCTTTGAAATTTTTTACATGTTTAACCTGGTCTTTGACCTTTTTTACAAGTTTAACAAGTTCCTCTATGTCTTTGTCTGTTTCACTAGGAAGACCGATCATGAAATAGAGTTTTATATTTCTCCATCCCCTTTCAAAAGCCGCCCTTACAGTGTCAAGAAGGTCTTTTTCTGTAATGCCTTTGTTTATGGCAAGCCTTAGCCTTTCACTGCCAGCTTCGGGAGCAAGAGTTATACCTGTCTTTCTCACTCGCTTGATTTGATCCATTATTTCTGGAGTAAGTGTGCCTATCCTCAGGGAAGGTAGAGATACCGAACAATGTATTTGGGCAAATTCGTCCATAACCCTTGGTACGAGTTCATCTATGGCTGAGTAATCTCCAGTGCTCAGAGACAGGAGCGATATTTCTTCCCAGCCTGTTTTTTCTATTCCTCTTAAGGCCGTATTGATGATTTCTTCTATAGATTTTTCACGGACGGGTCTGTAAATAGTAGATGCCTGACAGTAGCGGCATCCCCTTGTACATCCTCGTGCGATTTCAACTCCCAACCTGTCATGAACAATACGTATGTTGGGAACAAGCGGTGTCTGGATTTCATGAAAAGGGGAAAGATCTGGTATCAACCGCCGTCTTACTTTATTGGGCGCTCCACATTTTACTTCTATATTTTTAAAGGCGCCGTGTTTTTCATAGACCGGTTTATAAAATTGTGGAACGTATATTCCTTCTATGGAAGATAGCCTTTTTAAAAGCTGGCCTTTATTGGCCTTGCATTGCTGGCATTCTTCTACTGTTCTAGCAACTTCTAGAATGACTTCTTCTCCGTCCCCTATAACTATGGCATCAAACAGGTCAGCTACAGGTTCAGGATTGAGGCAGCAACTGCCTCCTCCCAGGATCAAAGGCCAGCGCCCACTAAAGCGTTCCTTGCTAAAAAATGGTATAGAGGCCAAGGCTAGAATGGTAAATATGTTAACATAACAAAGCTCATAAGGGAGGGTTATTGCTAGTATGTCAAATTCAGCAAGTGATTTTCTTGTTTCGAGGCCAAAGATGGGCAGGCCGCTTTTTTTTAAGAGCATTTCCATATCTGTGTCTGGGCAGTAGCATCTGTCTGCCAGGAGGGCCTCTTGTCTGTTTATTATGTCATAGAGTATAAGTAATCCCTGATGAGACATTCCGATTTCGTACAGGTCAGGGAATATGCAGCACATCCTCAGGCGGGTCTCATCCCATCTCTTGTTGCAGGCATTTTTTTCTCCACCTATATATCTGCCAGGCTTGTTGACTAGGCTAAGTATCTCGTGCAGGTTCATCTGTTCGTCTCCAAAAGCATGTTGAGCTCTATCCAGCTTTTAATACGGACAAAGGGTGGTTCTCCTTGATTCCAAGGCTGGTCAAATACAATGGGCTTAAGTCCTGCATCAAAGATGGCCTTGCAGGTCTCCAGGTGATCTTCCAGAAAAAATGTTTTCCCAAGTTTTTTGATTACCCGTGGCTTAATGTCGTGTTGGCCTGTTGCATGGACTATTATCTTGTGTGAGGGCACCTTTCTTAATACTGTTTTTAGCCACTTTTCTATTGGGTCCTTGACAGGTCTTGCAGTTACAAAATGGACAGGGCCGAAGCTTGTAAGGCGAGTAAGGGTCTCTACCGCTCCTTCTATGGGTTTTAGCTTGGTCCTAAAAGGATCTTCAAGGATTCGGTTAATAATGGCCTTTATAGTCTTTTCTGGTAGATCAAGACATTCTTCCAGCCAATAGGATGTAATCTGTTCTTTTCTTATGGCGTTTATGCCAAATTGTTTCTTTGCCACGTATATAAAGGAAGACATGGTGTCTGCCACGACTCCATCTATATCAAAGGCTATATCATTAGGTTTTATCTTTATCATGATGTTTTTTTGGTGTAACTTCATAAAGGCTGCCTTTAAAATGTTTTTGTCTAATAATGGCGTGCAGTTGGAAAATAATTTTCGAAATGGTTAATGCAGTTTATTTTTTGTGCGCCTTGTTTCATAAATCAAAACTCCTAGCTTTTTAGAGGGAGCCCAAACTATTCAGATCAATTTCTCATAGGAGCCGAATATGCACAAGCGCATGCTGGTACTCAGGTTTCCCCCAGAGATTACAGACAAGCCGATAGTTTGCAGCTTGAGCCGGGAATATAACCTCTGTTTCAATATACTCAAGGCCACAATATTGCCGGGTCATGAAGGCATCATGATCCTGGAATTGAGCGGTCACAAAAAACATGTTCAGGAAGGTTTGAAGTATCTTAGGGCCCAAGGTGTTAAGGTAAAGTCGGTAGCTCAAGAGATAAGGCGAAATGACGAACTGTGTTTCATGTGTGGTGCCTGTACAGGCATCTGCCCTACAAGGGCCTTATATGTGGATCAGGAGACAAGGGAAGTGATCTTTGACCCAGATTATTGTAAAGGATGTGGCCTTTGTGTGGCTGTTTGTCCGGTCAGGGCCATGGAGATAAGATTTGCAGCAGAGAAACTCCTTAGTTGAGGAAAATGAAGGAATCAGTTCTGCTGCTTGTCAGTGGTGGCATAGATAGCTCCGTCACTGCCTATATTTTGCTCAAACAGGGGTTTGATGTTCAGGGCCTTTTTCTAAGAATGACAGGACTTCCCCAAGAAGAGAAGGCCTTGGAGCGTACTTTGCGTATCTTGGATCATCTTGGAATCAGGCTCTATGTGGAAGATGTCAGAGACAAGTTCAAAAGGAGTGTGATCGATTACTTTGAAAAAAGTTATCTTTCCGGACTAACTCCAAACTGCTGCTGCATTTGCAACTTGACGGTTAAGGTCCAGACAGGCCTTGGGTTTCTTGAGAGGCTTGGTATGGATATTCTCGCCACAGGCCACTATGCACGTATTCGGAAGGAAGAAAGGCCTCTTTTGTTATCAGGTAGAGATCCTAAAAAGGATCAGAGCTATTTCCTTCATCAGCTTGGAACAAGGGCGCTTGAAAGGATGATCCTACCCCTGGGAGGGATGTTTAAGGAAGATGTGAAAAAACTGGCTGAAAATGTAGGTCTATCACGGTTGGTAGAGAGCGAAAGTCAAGACATCTGTTTTTTTAAAGGAGATTATCGGACCTATCTCAAGAAGAGATCCAAGGTCTTTTCTCAGCCCGGTCCTATAGTGACTATAGACGGCCAGCTAGTTGGTACTCATCAAGGTGTTTGCGGCTATACGGTTGGACAGAGAAGGGGTTTGGGCATCTCTGATGCTGCTCCTTTCTATGTTGTCGAGATTAAGGCAAGAGAAAACGTTATAGTAGTTGGCAAAAAAAAAGATCTTTTAAAAAAGGAGGCCTTTGTAGAAGATATAAACTGGATAGTGGAGCCAGAAGCATATCCTTCTTTAAGATTTTATGTGAAAATAAGGTCTAGGCATAAGGCGGCACCAGCCACCCTGACGTTTCTTGGCAGGGATAAGACAAGGGTCAAAGTGCAGTTTGATGAGGCTCAGAGGGCGATTACTCCTGGCCAGTTTGCAGTATTTTATGCAGGCCAAGTGGTGGTAGGAGGTGGAAGAATTTGCGCGTAGCCTTTTATACCCTTGGATGCAAGGTGAATCAGTTTGAATCTTGGGCCATGGGAGAACAGTTTGAATCTCAAGGGTGCCAGATTGTGGATTGGAGGGAGGAGGCGGATATTTATGTGGTAAATACATGTGCGGTTACATCCAAGGCCGCCTATCAGTCCAGACAGATATTAAACAGACTAAAAAGACAGCGGCCTTCTGCCAAGATAATCGCAACCGGATGCCATGTTCAGACCCAGCCTTCTATGATAATAGAGTCGGTTGGTAGTGGTATCTGTCTTGCTGGCAATGAGCAAAAGCCCCAAATTGCTACTATGTCTTTTAAATATAAGGGTTGTACAGGAATATTTATTACTGATATATCCTTGGCTAAAGAGATAGGGAGGTTGTTGATCTCTAGGCCGCCTAAGGGCAGGACCCGGGCCTTTGTGAAAATTCAAGATGGTTGCGATGCCTTTTGTTCTTACTGCATAGTTCCTTATGCCAGGGGACGAAGCAGGAGTCTGCCTCCCAGGCTTGTTTTTAAGCAAGTTGGCGATCTTTTAGCAAGCGGGGTTAAGGAGATAGTATTAACCGGAATACATATAGGCCTTTATGGACGCGATCTAGTGCCAGAAACATCTCTTTATGGCCTGTTAAAAGATCTTTGTATGGCCTTCCCGCAGATCCGTTTCAGGCTCAGCTCTATAGAGGCAACTGAAGTCACAGATGAGTTTATCCTTTGGGCAAGTGATACGGAAAACTTTTGCAAACACTTTCATGTTCCTTTGCAGAGTGGCTCTGCGAAGGTCTTGAAGGATATGAATAGGAAGTACAGCCCTTCGGATTTTAGAGATCTTATTTTCAGAATAAAGAAACAGATGCCATTTTGCGGCATAGGGACGGATGTAATGACAGGATTTCCAACAGAGACAGAAACAGATTTTTATGAAACCCTTAACTTGCTCGAAAGACTGCCCATTTCCTATGTTCATGCATTTCCTTATTCGCCGCGGCCAGGAACTGTGGCTTCGGCAATGGTTTCTAGGTCTAGCAGGAAGGAGGCAAGAGAAAGGGCAAGGCACCTTATTCGTCTTGGAGATCAGAAAAGAGGAGAATTCTGCCAAGGACTTGTTGGCACTGCGCAAGAGGTTGTAATTGAAAAAAAAATCAAAAAAGGAGCTTTTTGGACTGGAAAAAGCTCGAATTATATGGAGGTAATGGTGAAATCAGACCAAGACCTTGCTGATTCCGTAATAAATGTGCATGTAACAGAGGCAAGGGGAGGAGTGCTTGTTGGTATCCCAAAATAGTTTTTTGATGTCTTTTATCTTTTTAAGAGTTCCTCCACAGTCTCTTTCAATAGAGTGATAGAGTAGGGTTTGGGTACAGCAGCATCGAAACCGCTTTCACCTGCCTTAGATTGCAACTCTTCTTGGGAGTATCCACTGGATACAATAGCCTTGATGTCAGGATCAATTTTTCTGATTTCTTTAAGGACCGTTGCTCCGTCCATGCCGCCTGGTAATGTCATATCAAAGAGCACAAGATCGAAAGGTTGTCCTTGATCCTTAGCCTGTTTGAATTCTTCTATTGCTGCCTTGCCGTTAGTCACAGAGACAACGTCAAAACCTATAAGCTGAAAGATATCAGATACCAAATCAAGGATCATTTCTTCGTCATCTAATACAAGTACTCTTTTGGTTTCTCCCATGATAACTCCTTGATAATAATCCTGACGGATTTGGTAGAGACGATAAAATAAAATTTAGAGTCTTTGTTTACTTGTAATAACGACATATCTTATAAACGTCTTTAAATTATAATCATGATATTCAGAATTTACAGGAAAAAAATAAATTTTGTCCAAATAGTTGGAAAATTTTGTTTGTTGAAAATTTTTTCAATGATTGATTTGCTGATAGCC
>Ga0256914_1000694_pt1 | contig 32699 bp, 30 predicted proteins | sample HulkmetaG_FD_191571 | JGI IMG/M metagenome (GOLD analysis project Ga0256914, IMG submission 191571) | Hydrothermal chimney microbial communities from Main Endeavour vent field at the Juan de Fuca Ridge, Pacific Ocean - Hulk | ecosystem: Environmental > Aquatic > Marine > Hydrothermal vents ... | reverse complement strand
CTGCGCGTGGAAGAAAAAAGGCTGACATCCCGTAATCCCGGGACGAATACGGCGAAAAGCGCCCGGTTTCACCCGAACATTTGGCGGGCCCTGACGGTCCAGTCGTAGTTCTCCCGGGCGATCCTGGCCAGCGTGGAGGCCGGGTCCCGGGCCTGGAGAAGAGAGAGTAGGGTCGTGGCCTGGTTCGCCAGGGCCTGGATCCTGCCGCCTGGGGAGTGGGGAATGCGCATCCGGTCTACCAGCTCCTTGCCCAGATTGGGTTCGAGTTCGTCCAGGCCTTCCTTGAAGCCGCTGAAGTCTGTGGCCATGGGGAGGACCCCGGCAGAGAGGGACTCCATCAGGACCAGGGGGTAGGCCTCGGGCAGCAGGGAGGGGAAGATGGCGAGGTCGGCGCAGGGGAACAGTTTACTTAGCAGAGTATGGTCCATCCGGCCCAGGAAGTGGACCTGGTCCAAGAGTTTCCTCCCGGCGGAGAAGAGCTCTTTCTCCCCCGCCGGGTCGGCGATCCAGGAAGCCAGGTCCGCCCAGGGCCCTTGGAGGGCCGTCTCCTCCAGGTCGAAGCCTTTCAGGATCAGCCTCCGGGCCAGGTCTTCCTCCTTCTCGGCCAGGGCGAAGAGGAAGGCCTCCAAGACCTCCCTGTAGGCGCCGGACCCGACGATCAGGAGACAGGCCTCGGGCTCCCGGGCCAGGATGGAAGGCATGGCCCCGATCAGGCTCTGGACGCCCTTGCCCGATGTGAGGGCTCCCACGAAGAAGAGGACCCGGGCCCTGTCCCAAGGGATGGAGTCGAGTTTCTCCAGGACATGAGCGTCGGGAAGGCTGTGGTCGTAGGCCCGGCGATAGGACTTCACCGCCTCCAGGTCTCCCGTGAAGACCCTCTCCCGGAGCTCCCTCTCCTGGGCCCTGGTCTTCCCCCCACCCGGCGAAAGGGCCCTGATGGCCTCGATCGCCCGGGGCCGATCCTTTCGCGAAAGGGGAGCGAACAGGGAGGTGTCCACTCCCACACCCACGATGGGGGCGGCCATGATCTTCTCCGATAGCTCCGGAAGGAGCCGGGCGATCCGGTCCCGGACCTCCCTGGAGCCGATGACGAGTTTCTCCGCCTTTTCCACCCCCTCCCGGGCGATGGGAAGAAACCGCTCGTCCCGGCGCAAGGTATACTCGATGGAGCTTCCGTGCGGATATACGAAGTATGGTATGCCGAGAGGGCCGCAGGCCCGGGCGGCGATCCAGGGCTGGGGAACCAGGTGGTTTGCCTGGAGGATGTCCACAGGGAAGGCCTCCAAGGCGGCTCCCAGGACCCGTGCGGTGAACTCCAGGTATCCCCAGAGCTCCTCCTCCGAAAGATCCGTGAAGGCTTTGACCGGGCCGGAGCGTTGCTTGTCCGTGACATAGACGGGCCGGACGGCCGGATGGTGAGGGAGGACGTGGAGGGTGAAGCCCCTCTTCCCCTCCCGGTGAAAGAGCTCGCGACAGGAGCCGTCTTCTTCCCAGAGAAAAGCCCGGGCCGGTTCGTCCAGTTTCTCGGGACGAGGCTCGCGGCAGAAGACCTGGACCTGGTGCCCCTGGGCGGCCAAGGTCCGGCCCAGGTAGCGGACATACTCGTTGCTCCCCGAACCGGAGAGTTCCCATCCGTGGAAGAGGCCGATTCTCAAGAGACGACTCCTGGGAAGAAGGGGGACCGGTCTGGCCGGGCCTTTTTAGCCCTTTTCTCCCCCGGGCCCAAGCCCGAGGAGGCCGGAAAGGGCAAGAGGAGACCAAGCCCGTTGTTGCTTGCTTGAAAGCCCCGGCCCTGGCTCGGCCGATGCTCCCTGGTTCCTTGTGGCCAGACCCGGCCGAGGTCCGGCCTGAAAGGCAACCTCTTCATCGTCAGCCCCGGCCGGCTCCAAAAAAAACCGGGCGGGGAGATCCCCGCCCGGTCGGATGAAGCGATCCCACCCTGGAGAAAGCCCTGGAGATCCTGACCCCCCCCTTCGTTATAAAACTCCTCCCGGCAAAAAAGGGGGGGATCTTCGTTATAAAACTCCTCCCGGCAGAAAAAGGAGGTTTAGAGGATACCCATCTCCTTGCCCACCTTGGTGAAGGCCTCCACGGCCTTGTCGATGTGCTCCGTCTCGTGAGCGGCCGAAAGCTGGACCCGGATGCGGGAACGCCCCTTGGGAACCACCGGGTAGGCGAAGCCGATGACGTAGATGCCCTCGTCCAGGAGCTTGTCCGCCATCGTGGTGGCCATGACGGCGTCGTTCTCGTACTTGGAGAACATGATGGGAACGATGGGATGGTCGCCGGGAAGGATGTCGAAGCCGGCGGCGGTCATCTTCTCCCGGAAGTAGTGCTGGTTGCGCTCCAGCTTGTCCCGCAGTTCGGTGGACTCGGTGAGGAGGTCCATGACCTTGATGGTGGCGCCCACCACGGCCGGGGCCAGGGTGTTGGAGAAGAGGTAGGGCCGGGACTTCTGGCGGAGCCACTCGATGAGCTCCCTGCGGCCGCTGGTGCAACCGCCGGAAGCGCCGCCCAGGGCCTTGCCGAAGGTGGTGGTGATCAGGTCGACCCGGTCCATAACGCCCCGGTATTCGTGGGTGCCCCGGCCGGTCTTGCCGACGAAGCCCGTTGCGTGGGAATCGTCCACCATGACGAGGGCGTCGTATTTGTCGGCCAGCTCGCAGATCTGGTCCAGCCTGGCGATGTCGCCGTCCATGGAGAAGACGCCGTCGGTGCAGATCATCCGGTACTTGGCGTCCTTGGCCGCCTTGAGGCAGGCCTCCAGGCCCGGGAGCTTCTTGCCGTCGTGCTCGTATTCGCCGTCGCCCATCTGGTTGTGGGCGTAGACGTAACGCTGGGCCTTGCAAAGACGCACACCGTCGATGATGGAAGCGTGGTTGAGCTGGTCGGCGATGATGGCGCTGTCCTTGCCCAGGAAGGGCTCGAAGACGCCGCCGTTGGCGTCGAAGCAGGCGGCGTAGAGGATGGTGTCCTCCGTGCCCAGGAACTTGGAGACCTTCTCCTCCAGGACCTTGTGGATCTTCTGGGTGCCGCAGATGAAGCGCACCGAAGAGAGGCCGAAGCCCCAGTCGTCCAGGGTCTGGTGGGCGGCCTTGATGAGCTCGGGGTGGGAGCTCAGCCCCAAGTAGTTGTTGGCGCAGAAGTTGAGGACTTTCTTCCCGCCTTCCACTTCGATCTCGGCCCCTTGAGGAGTGACGATGATCCTCTCCTCCTTGAAGAGGCCCTGCTTCTTCATCTCCTCCATTTCACGGATGAGGTCTTCCTTGATCTTTCCGTACATCTTCACCTCCGGTTCCTGCGGATTCGGCCTGCCGGGACACGAGCGCCCCGGACAGAAGGGTTTCCAACGGCCCGACTCGGGGGAAGGGTGGGACGCCGGCCGGCGGGCCCGCCCGCCCCCTCTTCCTCCCGGGAGGAGAGGAAGAAGGGCGACTTCCAAGGGGAGAACGAATCTGTGAACAAGGTCCTTTCCCCAACGGGCGGGGTCAACGCTTTTCCCGGGCTCCGGGCCGGGAAGCCGGGCCCGAGGCGGAAGGCTCGGCCCGACGGGAGGAGGCCCGCCCGACGGCCCGGGAGGCGGGAAGGAGGTAGATCCTGATCCAGGGCCCGGGATTGGGGGAGTCCGGGCCGGTGACCACCTGGTCCGCCGCCCCGGCGGCAAGGGGTTTCTCCGCAGGAAAGCCCCTGCCGAACTCCACAACTTCGAAGGCCTTCTCCTTCAGGATCCGCGTCGCCGCCAGGACACTGCGATAGGTTCCGCTCTTTCGGGTCTCCAGGAGGCCGTCGGCCCAACTGGACCAGAGGTAGGCCCGCCAGGGAGAAGGCCCGCCGTTCCGGATCTTCTCCAGGACGGGCCAGAGCTTGTGGTTCATCACGGGCTTGTAGCTCACCTGGGTGAGAGGGACGTCCCGGACGGCCGGGCCGCCCAGCTCGGGATAGGCGTCCCGGCAGGTTCGGGGACAACCCGGAGGGCAAGGGGCGTTTTCGCGAAGCGGAAGGACCGTCACCAGGTCCAGGACCCCCGCCGAACGGGCCTTCTTCTCCAGGAATACCCTGGCCAGGACCCGCGTATCGGGCCTTCCCAGGATCCGGGCCTCCTGGTAGAGGCCCGGGACGGGAATGGCCACCATGACCGCCACGAGAAGGGTGAGCACCGCCGCGCCCGGGTGGCCCGAGAGCTTGTACCAGAAGGAGGCCACGAAGAGCCCCGCCCCCGTGGCAAGGATGACCCCCAGGGGAAGGAGGGAGGATGCCCGCCTGTCCTGGACCCCCCCCACCAGGACGAAGTAGATGCAGAAGGCCCAGAAGAGGAACCGCCATTCGAATCTGCTGGAGCGCATTCCAAAGAACAGGCCCACCACGCCGGTGAGGGTGAAGAGGGGGAATCCCAGGGCCTCTCCGAGGGTATAGGTCAGGTGGAAAGCCCACCCCGTGGGTTCCCCTTCCAGGCCGAAGGCGGGTTTCGGGGGCCCCACCAGGTGGGAAGCCAGGTATTCCTTCCACCAGGAGATGTCCCCCAGCCGGCCCGCAGTGGAAAGGGCCGCCCCGGCCAGGAGGGCCAGGACCAGGAGGGTCCCCCGGCGGAAGCGGGCCTTGGGATGGGTCGTGATGTCCAGGTGGATGAGGAAGAGAGGAAGGAAGAGGAGGATCCCGTAGGGGATCCCGCCGAAGGAAAGGCCGAAGAAGAAAGCCGCCAGGAAGGCCGGGAAGGTCCGCCCGATCCGGACTCCCCAGGCGGCGAAGCCGATCCCCAGGGCGGTCATGGCCATGGAGGCCAGGGCCGGCGAGAGAAGCCGTCCCTGCTGGACCGCCAGGGGGGAGAAGGCCAGGGCGAAGCCCGCCGTGAGGGCCCCGGGCACCCCGCCGCACTGGTATCCCGCCAGGAAAGCGCCCGCCACGGCCAAAAGCCCGAGAAGCAAGGCTGTCAACCGGGCCAGGCGCAGGGCCCTCGTAGGAGAGCCCGGTGGAGAAGAACTCCACTGGGACAGATTCTCCGCCGGCCCGGGAAGGACCCCCAGGGCCCGGCCCCCTGCGGCAAGGGCAAGGAAGCAGTAGTGGGCGAGTGGGCCTGAAGGCATCGAGGGAGGCGTGAGGCTCCCGGTCTTCTCCATCTCCAGGGCCTCGGTGATCAGGGCCGCCTCGGCCCGGCCCGGGTAGTGGGTCAGAGAAAACCCTCTGAGGACGCCCCCCGCCACAAGGACCAGGAAGAACCCCAGGAGAGCCCGGAACAGCCGCCGGGCCTTGCGCCTGTTCCAGCCGCTCCCCGGCGGAGAAGCAGTGCGGGAGGGAGGGGCGTCCTCCCGGAACAGGCCGTTTCCATCCTGGGCGCTCGAGACCAAGGGATCCTTCTTTCTCGCGGGCTTCGCCTACCTTCTTCTTCTCTTCTTCCCCGCTTTCTCCAGGAGCTTGCCGAAGGCCGGATCCCCTCTCAGAGGATCCAGCTCCTTGTCGTTCTCCATGGTCTTGGCGGAGACACCCCCTGCGGCCAGGGCCGCCTCGAGATCGGCCAGGGCCTCCTTCTTTTTCCCAAGGGCGGCGAGACTGCAGGCCCGGTTGTAGTAAGTCAGAGAAAGGATGTCCGCCGGCCAGGCCTTCTTGTCCACCAGGTCCTTCACCAAGGGAAGGGCCTTGGTGTAACACTCCACCGCCTTGGCGTGGACACCGATGTCGTGCCAGAGGCCGGCCAGGGCCTGCCAGCCCCGGACACGGGCCTTGGGGTTCTTCCGGGTCGTCAGCTTCCGGGCGTCCTGGAAGAAGGGCTCCAAGGCGTCGGTCTCCCCCAACCTGGCCAGGGTCACCGCCACCTGGCGGCGCAGGTCCCGGGCCTCGTATTCGTCGGCCGCCAGGGAACCCAGGGCCTGGAGGGCCGGTTTCTCCAGCTTGCCCATGTCCGCCAGGGCCCGGGCCGCCAGGATCCGGATCATGTCCTCCTCCATGGCCCGCTTGTCCAGGACCATCTCCAGGAGGACCCCCATAGCCGCCTTGCCGTATTTTTCTTTCAGGGGAACGTACTGGCCGGGGTAGCTGGCCCCGGTGGAGACCTGGGCCTTGATGAAATCCAGGATCTTCGGCCTGAGGAGGTAGAACCTGAGGCCGTCCAGGAGGCCCAGGGCCTTCTGGAGCCCCGCCAGGGAGCCTGCCTTCTTCAGGACGGGGTCGGGGTCCTCTCCCCGCCGGACCACCCGGTCCACCAGGGCGGCCACCTTTTCAGGGGAAACGGCCTGGATGGGCTCCTTCCTGCGCCTGAGCCTCTTCCGCTCCGCCTTGGCCTCCCTGTAGCAGGGGAGGAGAGCGTCCATGGCCCTCTGCACCGCCTGGACCAGGGGAAGCCCCAGGTCCTTCATCTCCTTTTCCAGGAGAGCCTTCCTGGCGGCCTGGTCCTTTGCACCCAAGTAGTCCGCCAGGATCTCCGGGACAGACCGCCCGTGAGAAGGCGGCTCAGAGACCAGACCCGCCCCCGGCAGAAGAAGAACTCCAAGAAAAAACCAGCTTCCAAGCATCGAACCTCCAAAAGTCAAACCATCCATCCCCCCATTTTCTGCCGGGAATAGTTTTATAACGAGGGGTGGGGGGTGATTTTGAAGTGGAGTTTGGCCACTTGGCCCAACAGGTCCATGCCTCCGATCTCCACGACCCTTCGTGCGGTCTTCTTTGCGGCGGGGCCGCTCCCCTTGGGCAGGTTGGTGGCGGCCCGGCGGGAACACTCCTCCAGGCCTTCCAGGAACCGGGCCCGGGCCACGATGGAGGCGGCGGCCACGACGGGATGGACTTCCGCCCGTGGCACCTGGAGAAGCCTGATTCCCGGCGGCAACTCCCCCATCTCGCCTTCCACCCTTGCCTGGGGCCCGAACTTGTCCACCAGGACGAGCCCCTCGGGGTGCCCCTCCAGGTGGGGTAGAAGCTCCTTCAAAACCTCTCCGTGGAGGCGGGCCATGAGCTTGTTCAGGTTCCGGTCCGCTTCCTGCCAGGCCGTGTTGTAGACCTCGGGCATCAAGGTCCTGTGGGCCGTGGGGAACTCCTTCTCGATCCAACCCGCCAGGGTGAGGGACCGCCTGTCCTGGAGGGCCTTGGAGTCCTGGACGCCCGCCTGCTGGAGGAGGCCCCATCGGTCCGGTGGGGCGTATACGGCGGCCACGACCAGGGGGCCGAAATAGTCCCCCTTGCCCGATTCGTCGGAACCGATGGTGGGATTCCTCCCACCGGGAAAGTCCTCCCTCCCGCCTTTCTCCTCGGGAAGACCCCCGGCGAGACGCACGGCCCAGGCCTGGGCCAGGGGCCCCTGGAGGAGGAGCTTGCCCGACTTGTAGAAGGTGATGACGCAACCCTCGGCCCTTCCCCGGAAGAAGGCGTAGTCGCAAGGTTCCAGGGGGACTCCCTCGGACTGGAGGATCTCTTCCACCCGGCGGGCCTTCCCGAGAGGAAGCTTGAGAGTGACCGACTTGGATCCCCCGCCGGCCCCGGTCATTTCCGAACCGTCACGGTCTGGCGGACGATGGAGAGGGGCGAGAGGACGGCGCTCACCAGGAGATCGGTGAAGGTGAAACCCGTCTCCACGGTGTAGCTCTTCTGGGGCGAGGCCATGGCGGCCGAATCCACCCGGTTCAGGTTCACCAGGCCGAAAAGGAAGAAATACTGGTGCCTGGTGACCTCCACCGTGCCAAGGGCCCCGTTGTGGACCTTGTGGTGGAAGGTCATGCACGAGGGAAGGACCGCCAGGAGGCACGCCAGGACCAGGGCCACCGGGAGTCCGGAAAGTAAGGCTCTTCTTCTCATGGAATCCAGGTTACCCGAAGCGTTCCGCCTGGTCGTTGAGATTCATCAAGATCTCCTTGAGGCGCTCCCCCCGGCGCCCCAGCTCCTCCCGATCCAGGTTGGGCGAGACGTGGATCGGGTCCCCGGCGGCGATCCTCACCTTGGTGAAGGGCTTGGGGATCATGAAGGCGTCCCAGCTGCGGAGGACCCACTTGGAACGGGCGGCGATCCCGCAGGGGAGAATGGGCGACCCTGTGCGGGCCGCCAGGAGGAAGACACCGGGGTGGACCTTGAACCTGGGCCCCCTGGGCCCGTCGGGCGTGATGGCCGCCAGGCCCCCCCTCTTAAGGAGGGCCGCCATGGCGGAAAGGGCGGAGTTCCCTCCCTTGCTCGTGGACCCCCGGATCCTCTTGAATCCCAGGCGGGCCAGGGCTCGGTTCATGATCTCCCCGTCCCGGTGGAGGCTCACCATGACGGCCACACCTTTCTTCCGGTAGGCCCAGGCCGGAATCAGGGCCTGGCCGTGCCAGAAGGCGAAGATGCACCCCTTGCGGGCATACTCCTCCACCAGCTCCCCCCGGATCCACTCCAGCCTCCAGGTCCGCCCCAAAAGAGAGAGGCCCCCCACGGCGATACGTGCGGCCAGACGCACCCCGAGGGGCGCCGGCCGGAGAGGAGGGCCCTCTTCCAGGATGGGAAGGTCTTCTCGCGGATCGGAGGTCTCGGTCTTCACGGTTCCTCGTCTTCAGGGTCTTCCAGGTCTCCCGGGGGAGGAAAAGAATCCCAGGGGGGCCCGCCATTGTCCCAGCTTTTTTCCTCTTCTTCCTCCCCGTGCGCCCCCTCTTCTTCCCAGGCCCGCTCGATCTCCTCATCCCGCTTGAAGCGCCTCATCAGGGCCAGACCTACCAGGGGAAGGGAAAGTGCCAGGAGGATCAGGAAGAAATTGCCTGCGATCAGTTGAATGGTAGCCCAAGGCTCGGCCAGGAGAACGGACCTCCAATGGGCCTCCAGGGAGATGTAGGAAAACCCCGTGGCCGAAAGGAAGGCCTTGTCGAAGTCGGGAGCCCTCTCCTGGGCCCGGACCACCCTGGCGAAGACGTCGTCCCCCAGGCGGTCCTCCAGGAAGGAGCAGAAGGAGAAGGCCTCCTGGTAGGCCAGGTCCGTGGCCCGGCGGCTCGGGGACTCCCCCCGGCCCAGGTCCTTCAGGAGGGGAAGGCGGTTCCCCTGGACCAGGGCCCCCAGGTCCGCCTCCTGGGCGAAGAAGGGAAGGCCCGAAAGGACCTGGGCCGTCCCCTCGTGGAACCACCAGGGAAGCTTCCGGAAGGTCTCCCGGCCCGCCTCCCCCATCACCAGGTGGACCAGCTCGTGCTCCAGGACCACCCGCAAGGTCCCGCCGGGCGAAAAGGAGGAGAGCCGGTCCAGGCGGACCACAAGAACGCCCCGGAAGGGGAAGGCCACCCCGGCGGCCCAGGCCGGCATGGCGGCTTCCAGGTCCGGAGGCACCTGCCGGCCCCCCCTGGCAAGGATGATCGTAATCTCTTTGGGAACAGGGAGTTGCAACCGTCCGGCGATCCGGGGGAGGGCCCGGGAGGCGATCTTCGCCGCCGCCCGGGCCGGCCCCTCCAGGCCCGCCGGCGCCCGGACGGTCAGCCCCCCCTCCCGCAAGACCACATCCCCCGCCGGCGCCCCGGCCGAGGCGGCCCCGCCCCGAAGGGAGAGGAAGAGAAGGACGATTACGATCCAGAAGGTTTTCGGAGAGCCAGGGAGAGGAGAAAGACCCCCAGGATGAAGAGCACCACCCAGGGAACGGCCTTCACCAGGAGGAAGATGAGGGAAACCGTGGTGAGCAGGAAACCCGCCCCGAGCAGGGCCTTCTTCAGGACGTCCTTTCCCTGGAGGATCCCCAGGATCTGGTCCCGGATCTCCCGGTAGTTCTTCTGGATTTCCCTCATGGCGTCTCAAAAGCTTTCCTTCGGCCCGGGAAATTCGCCGGTGCGTACGTCCCGGGCGAAACGCCGCACCGCATCCATGATCTCCTCGCCGAGCTCGGCGTAACGCCGGACGAACTTGGGACGGAAGGAGCGGAATAGGCCCAGCATGTCCTGGGTGACCAGGACCTGGCCGTCACAGCCGGGCCCCGCGCCGATCCCGATGACCGGAACCTTCAGCTCCGAGGCGACCCGGGAGGCCAGCCCGGAAGGGACCTTCTCCAGCACCAGGCTGAAAATCCCCGCTTCCTCCAGGAGCCGGGCCTCTTCCAGGAGGCGCCTGCCTTCCTCCTCCGAAGCCCCCTGGAGGGCGTAGCCCGTGGTCTTGATGGACTGGGGAGTGAGGCCCAGATGCCCCATCACGGGGATTCCCGCCTCCACGAGCCGCCGGATCAGTCCGGCAACCCGCTCCCCACCCTCCAGCTTCACCGCGTCTGCGCCTGCCTCCTGGAGGAACCGCCCGGCGTTGCGGAGCCCCTCCTCGGGACTCACCTGGAAAGAGAGAAAGGGCATGTCGGCCACCACCATGGCCGACCGGGCCGCCCGGGCCACGGCCGCCACGTGGGCCACCATCAGGTCCATGGTGACGGGAAGGGTCGAGGGAAAGCCGTGGACCACCATTCCCGCCGAATCCCCCACCAGGAGGATGTCCACACCGGCTTCTTCGAGGAGTCCCGCCAGGAGCCAGTCGTAGGCCGTGAGCATCACCACCTTCCGGCCCTCCTCCTTCATCTTCCGGAGCCTGAGGGGGGTGATCTTCTTGCGGGGCTCTTCTCTCTCGGTGCTCATCGCTTTGCTCCCTTGGTTCCAGGGTTCGGCCCGGAGACAGGAGATTGTAACCTCCCGAAGAGATCCTTCCTCCCAAGCCGGTGGAAGGTCGTCGCCGCTGCGGGGATCCGGCCGAAGGCGAAGAGGACCTCTCCGGCGGCGGGCCGGAAGACCATGCATTGCACGTTGATGGGCCCCAGGGCGGCCATGCGCAACACCCCCCGCAGGATCTTGGGGGTGAAGACCTTCCTCTTGCGGACCTGGGCCTCCAGGAGGCTGTAGCGCCGGCAAGGGTGGGGCCCCCCCAGGGAGGAGGAGCGGAAGTAGTTCGTAGCGAAGAGGGCCCCCCGGCTGGGACGGCGGAGGGCCCACTTGTCGCCGGGGCTCTCCAGGACCGCCCCATCCCCCCGGGCGTCGACGACCATGAAGTTTCCCCCCGAAAGGGCCCGCACCCCCCGGACGGCCCGGATCACCTGGTCCACCCGCTCCCACCGGGAAAGGAGCTCCCTGTAGAGAAGGAACCGGGGGATCGCCCCGGGGAAGGCCTTTCGGGCGTTCCGGTAGACGTCCATGGTGGCCCCGCAAAGCCCGGCCTCGTTCATGCCCGAGAGGACCCCCACCAGCCCGGGGAAAGTGAAGGAGGCCAGGGCCTTCCTCCCCTTTTCGTGGTAGACCACGACCAGGCCAAGGCGGTGGATGTCCGCGATGGGCGGGTAGTCCAGGTTGCGGCCCATGGCGGGCGCCCCGTCGCTCATCCTGGATGAGGCGAGAAAGAGGGTGGAACAGTGCACCCTGGGGGCCACCTCGGGAAGGAGGTTGGCCAAAAGAATGGTGTCGGCCTCCACCCCCGCCCCCCGGGCCAGGGCCCGGATCTCCTCCATCCGCTCCTTGGGTATCCCCGCCTCGGCCTTCCGGACGAGTTCCAGGACGGCCCGTTCCCTGGGTTTTTTACGGGCAACCGGAATTACCCCGAAGAAGGTGTCCAGGAAGCGCTTCGCGAAGACCGGGGCGAGCCTGCGGAGGACAGGGCCGGTGAGCCTCCCCGCCGCCTCTCCCATCCGGGAAGGGGTTCCGTAGAGATGCAGGACGGGGACCTCTCCCACGTAGACCAGGCGGGCCTCCCCCCACCGTCCAGGCTCGTAGACCCTCTCGGGCGGTGCTCCAGGCAGGGAGGCGGCGGCCGGAAGGAGAAGGAACAGGGCCGTCCCAAGGGCTCTCTTTGCCTGGATCACCATCTTCGCTCCTGGTCCTTTCCAAAAGGGAACCCCCGGGGGAGCGCCCCGAGGGTTCCTTGGTCCGCAAAAGAGGAAGGTTCCGGGCCTCACCTGGCCCGGAGGATGTCGTCACCCTTGCCGCCCTCGTCCTTCCCGTTGGGCCCAACCGACCAGAGCTTGTAGCCCGTGGGGGTGCGCTGGTAGCGGTAGGGATGCCCCCAGGGATCCTTGGGCAGGGAGGTCCAGTCCGGCAGGAACCCGCGGGGATAGTCCTGGGTCGGCTTGAGCAAGGTGTTCAAGGTGTCAGGGTAGGTGCCGTTCTCCACCTTGTAGATGACCAGGCCCGAGGAAAGGATGTCGAAGTCCTCCTGGACCCGGCGCTTCTGGGCCGGCGTGGCTCCACCGGGAGGGGCCGCCTTGGGCCGGGCCTTGGGCCGCACGGGGGCCTTGCCCTTCTGGATGGGAAGGGGAACCACCACGGCCTTCCCGCCCTTGGGTTGCCTCCTGCCCGTCGAGGCGGCGGTGACGGCCTTCATGTGGGCCACCCAGCCGGCCACACCGGCCCCCACGGCGGCGAGACCGACCACGACCTCCGGCCCGAAGGGGCTCACCGTGCGGCTGAAGAAGCCATCCTTCGTTTTCACCGAGTAGGAAACGGATGGGAAGAGATACTTGGCCACCGTATCCGAACCGGGCAGGAGGGCCAGGTCGACGGGGATGTCCTCGGGAAGGCTCAGCATGTTGATCATCCCGGAAGCGAACTCGTAGGAGGTCTGGATCTGGCGCTTCAGGTCGTTGAAGGAGAGGCTCGTCACCTCGGCGGGGAGGCTCTTCAGGAACCGGGCCACCTCTTCGTTGCTCCGGATGTCCGTCTTCGGAGTCTCTTGCATCCGGGCCACGGCCGACTTCAAGTCCCTGGGATTGAAGGCGACCACGAGGTAGCCCTTCTGGAAAGTGAAGGAGGGTTTCATGACGGTGAAAATCTGCCCCAGGATCATGGCCTTGTCCGGGGGAAGCTGGGAAACGTCCACCTGGACCTCCCAGATATCCAGGCCCGCCGCCGGGTCCTTCCGCTTCTCCAGGGTGATGGCTCCCTTGAAAAACCCAAGGAGGGTTTCCAGGGAATTCAGGAACGTGTCCGGGTCCTTCACCTGGGTGATGAACACCCCCCTGGGACCGGCCATGAGGTTGGTGGAGATGAACCCGTAGGAAAGGAACTCCCCGCCGAACTGGTCCAGGAAGTCCTTCTGGATGTCGAAGCCCAGTTTCTTCCGGAAGGAATCCAGGTAGGCGTCGACAAATCCGCCCAGGTCGGGATCCACTTTGTGGAGGATGTCCATCACGGTCCGGAAAAGCCCCCGGATCGGCAGGGTCCCCATCTGGAACTGGGAGGCCTTCTTGGGGATCCAGGCCAGGTGATCCAGGTTCACCGGCCTGTTTCCTCCCAGATTCAGGAAGCCCTTGCGCGGGGCCGGGGCATCGAGGAAGCCATCCCAGTAGCACTTCCCCCCTTCATAGTTGGCCAAAAGCCCAAAGGCCCGGCACCCCAGAAGGCCCGAGGCGTCCAGGGCGGCCCGGATGTTGGGGAGCCGGCGGAGGAACTCCTCTGTCTTCGGGTTCGAAGGAAGGACTTTGGGAAGGAACTGGAGCAGGGTCTCCAGCATGGCCCTGGGCCGGCAGAAGAAGAGAGCCTCCGGATCCTGGCTCTTGAGTTTCGCGAAAGTGGAGTGGAAGAGGGGCTCCACGGCCAGGCTGGCCTTGGGAGCCGCCCCCAGGACCTGTTCGGCCAGGGCCTTGGAACTGGCAAGAAGGAAGAGGCCCTTCTTGTAGGCCAAGGTGATGGACCGGAAGGGCCCCTGCATATTGGTCGTGTCCACGACAAAGGCCTGGGCGCCTGCGACCCTGGCGAGCTTGGGCAGTTTCTCCTGGTCGACGCCCATCTTCTGGTAGGCCTGGATCTGCTCTTGGAACTTCCCGACAACGAACTGGACCAGCTTGTCCAGGACGGCTTCGTTGCCGTGGAATCCCAGGGTGAAGACGAACCGGACCGGCTCTCCCGGGCCGCCGGGGCCCACGAGGGCAAAGGAGGCGTTTCCCGGGCGGAGGGCCATGACGTCCTCGAAGCTCAGGGGGACCATCCCCTGGTCGTAGGCGGCCTTCCACTTCACCTTGGCCTGGGCCAGGTAGGCCTTCGCAAATTGCAGGGGCTGGGCCAGAAATTCCTGGACTTCTTCTTCCTGGAAAAGCTTGCCCAGGGGCATGGACTGGAACTCCCGGGCGCTCCTGGTGAGGTCGGGGAAGGAAGCGTAGAGAAGGGTCTGGGGAGGAAGGTTCCTCTTCAGGTCGAAGCCTTGCTGGGCCGGCAGGCCGGAGGAGGCCAGGACCAGGCCCAGGGCCAGGGAGGAAAGAAAGGTGGATCGTCTCATGGAGAACACTCCTTTTCGGGTCCCAAAGGAGCCGGAGCTCCCTTGTCGCAAGGGTCCTTGGGAATGTCCCTTCTACGCAGGAGAAGGGGAAACATTCGGGGCCTTCCGGGTTCCTCTCCCCAGGCCCCGAAAGGTTTCATCCTGTCAGGATCTTCTGGAAGAAGGCCCGGATCTTCTTGTTGCTCTTGGCCAGGTGGCTCTCAAGACGGTAGATCGGCCGGACCAGGGTCCGGGGTTTTCCCCCTTTCTTGATCCCCTCCCAGAATTGCTTCCAGTACTTGAGGGCGATCTTGTCCCCGCTGTCCTTCACGTAACAGATGAGGAAACCCGCGTCCTTGAGGAGTTTCTGGGAGGCCTTGAAGGCGTCGGGAGAGAGGGCGTACCGGGAGAACCAGCTCCTGCCGTAGTTTGCCACCCCCCCGGCGCGGACGATGTTCTCCGCCCCCCACTTCCTCAGGACCTGGGCGTCGAAGAACCGGTCGCAATAGACGGCCACCCCGGCGTAGAACCAGAGGGGACACTCCTTCAGGCCCGCCCCCATGTAGAGGAAGAACTGGTACTGGAGGGCCAGGGCGTGGGGAAGGTTGATCTTACCGAAATTCTTGTCCCACAGGCACACCGCCGGGAGGTTCTCGTCGGCCTGGGCGAACCACCCGCCCGAGACCGATGAATACGACGTGCCATATTTCGAGCCGTAGGTGTTGTAGTCGCCCTGGGTGGCGAAGATGTAGACGTTCATCCGCTCCGCCCGCCGGGGCTCCAGGCCCTCCATGACGTTCTTCAGCCGAACGTACACGGCCTCCACGTCGGCCTTGCGGAGCTTGGCCTCGCTCCAGGGCAGGTTGGTCCAGACCTTGTAGTGCTCGGTGGTCAGGATCCAGGGGTGGGACCAGTCGGAGTGGTAGTTGTTGGCCTCCCCCACGTCCACCCATTTCCCCTCCACCAGAAACATACCCTGCTGGGCCTTGGGGAGGTCTTCCTTCTTGATCCATTCCCCCGTTTCGGGATGCCGGACGAAGCCGGCCTTGACCTTCTTGGCGTCCTGGGGAGAGTACCACTGGTCCCCCACCTTCACGAAGCCGGCCTTCATCTTGGCCGCTTCATCCTTGGTGACCCACTTCCCCTTGTATTTCACCAGGCCCAGGGCCTTCCGCCGGGCCTCCTCCTCCTTCTTGACCAGCTTGGCCTTCTCCCTCTCGGTCATCCACTTTCCCTTGTAGTAGACGTGCCCCAGGAGCTTGTGGGCCTTCACGTTGGAAGGGTCGATCTTGAGGACACGCTTCAAATGGCGGACGGCCTTGGACTTGAGCCCGTTGGCGAGGCACCAGACGGCCAGGTCCAGGTGGCCGTCGAGGTCGTCCTTCTCGAGGTCCGATGCCATCTTCTCGTAGGCCTGGAGAAGGGCCTTCTTGTCCGGTTTCTTCTGGGCCTGGAGGGGAGCGGCCGAGAGGCCGAGGACGAAGAAGAACGCCAGGAAGACCAGGGCCGCGGAAACGTACCGTTTCATGATTCACCCCCTGCGGGAAAGAGGCCGGGTACCGCCCGGCGCCGGAAGGACCGGTCTATTTTGCCAGGAAGTGCCCCTTTCCCGCCAGCCTGGAAGGGGCTCTACTTCCCAAGGAAACCTCTCCAGGAAGGAGGGAGGATCCCTCCCCTGGTGAGGAGGTTAGGGTTCCAGTTGGGCCTGGCGGGCTTTCTCAGGAGGGTCATCCCCGCCTCCTCCAGGGTCCGGTCCCCCTTGTGGAGGTTGCAACTCACACAGGCCAGGACGCAATTCTCCCAGGTGGTCTTCCCCCCCCTGGACTTGGGGACCACGTGGTCGATGGTCAGCTCCTCCGCCCGGAACCGCTTCCCGCAATACTGGCAAGTGTAATTGTCCCGGCGGTAGATGTTCCTCCGCGAAAAGGGGACTTCCTTGGAGGGAACGGAGTTGTACCGCTGGAGCACGATGACCTCGGGGACCCGGAATTTCAGGTTGACCGTCCTTAGGACAGGATGGGTTCCGTCCCCGTCGGCCCGGATCCAGGACTCGAAGTCGTGGACCTCGAAGGTCTCGGGTGAGATGATCTTGGCCTGCCCCAGGTAGACGAGGCAGATGGCCCTGCGTACGGTGGTCACGTTGACCGCCGTCCAGGACTTGTTGAGGACCAGCGTAGCCTGGTCCAGGAGCGTTTCACCCGCAGTTGCCATGGACGAGGTTTCTCCCCATGAAGGGGAGAGTGTAGCATGGACTTTCCTGGGGGGGGAGCCTGGTTTTTGGATCCCCCCGTGGTTCGCGCGGAGGAGGAAATCCCTAAGTTCTTGTTTTAGAGGGAGTTAGGCATGAATACCTACATGCGGGCGGTTCTCTTCCTGGTACCCCTCCTGGCGGGATGCGCCAATGTGGACCGGAATTACGTCCCAGTTCCCGGGCAGAATTCCCTGATGGTCCGGGCCACCCAGTTCCCCGATCTCCCTGTGCCGGCGGAACTCCAGCTCCAGGTGTCCCACAACGAGAGCGCCAGTTTCTCCGCCGGCCGTTTCCGGTGGGCCGTCCTCCACTACAGGGGGATCATGTCCATGGGCTCGGCCCTGGCCTTCCTGAAGGAGCAACTGGCCCAATTCCAGTGGAGAATCACCTCCCAGGAGAGGCCCGGCCCGGGACAACTGGTTCTCCACGCCGAGAAGTCGTGCTATGTTGCCCAGTTCCGCCTCCGCCAGCTGGGGACGGTGCTCCACATGGACGTCTACCTGAACACCCGACTCCAGACCCGGGACACCCCAGGGGGTACCGGGGCTTGAAGCCGGAGGAAGAGCAAGAAGTCGAAAAAAGCTGAACACGCTCTGAGGCCGAGAAAGATCCATGGCAAAGAAGAAAAAGAAGAACAAAGGTAAGTCACAGGCCAGGAAGACTCCCAGGCCCCCCATGCCTCCCCCGGAAAACCCGGACGCCCACGCTGTCGAGTTCTCCCCCAATCCTTTGGAGATCTACTGGGAGAAGTATCACAACTACGTCTACCTGGCGATTCTCCTGGTGGTGGTGATCTGGGGCGCCGTGTACATCGGTGGCCTGATCCGCCAGAAGAAGAACAATCTCCGGTGGGAGAAGGTGTTCCACGAAACGGGTGTTCTCTCGCAGGACTCCTACAGTCTCTGGGGGAGCAACCTCTTCGACAGGATCGAAAAAGCCGATCCTGTGAAGGAGAAGGCCCTGATCCAGGAGAACCGGGGAGAACCGGTGGAACCCTTCCTCCGCTTCCTCCGGGGCCGGACCCTCTCCTTGAGGGGGGAGGACCAGAAGGCCCGGACCGAGCTGGCCGACCTGAAGAAGGCTTTCCCCAAGAGCGAAGTGGCCTCGGCCGTCCTGAACTACTCCTACTACTCCCAGCCCTGCACCCCCGTGGAGGGTGTCCTGACGGAGATGAAGGAGAACGAAGAGGCCCGGAAGAAATACCCCTTCCTCTTCCAGAACCCCAAGCCCGACCCCACCATCACGGCGATCCTCCAGACCAACCGGGGGGTGATCAAGATTCGTTTCTACCCTGCCCAGGCCCCCAAGCATGTGAAACGCTTCCTCCAGCTCGCCAAGGCGGGTTTCTTCGACGGCCAGAAGATCTTCAAGGTCTCCCGGGGAGGGAATGACTTCACCCCCATCTTCCTGGAGTTCGGCGACCCCAAGACGAGGGATCCCAAGTCCAAGCCGGAAGAGTGGGGGAACCTGAAAGAAAAAGACCTGCTTCCCATGGAAGGAACCCGGCTCTTCCACTTCGCCGGAGCCGTCACGGCTCCCCGGGACCCGGGCCAGGCCAAGACCTCCTCCAGGCTCGTACGAATCCTGGGCGAGGATTTCCACAATTGGGACGGCCAGAACCAGGTCTTCGGCCAGGTCGTGGAAGGCCTGGACCTGGTGAAGGATCTGGCCAAGGGCTTGGAGCTCCGGAACCCCACGGCCTTCGAAGGAATCCCCGTCCAGCCGCCGGTGATCCAGAAAGTGATCCTCAAAGGGGACCTGACCAAGATCCTGGGCAAGGAAGCCGCCTCCAAACCGGCATCCAAGCCGCAGGCCCAGAAGCCCAAGGACAAGAAGGGCGGAAAGAAAAAGTAGCCATCCCCGGATCGAGGCCGAAAAGAAGGGCCATGTTCCACGTGGAACATGGCCCTTCTTCTTTCCCCTTAGGGGCCCGGAATCCCCCAAGAAAACGTCACATCAGGTATTCCCCTTCGCCCACGCCGCCCTCCTCGGAAGGAGAATCCTCCAACCTGGTGAGCCTTTCGAAAAGGTGGTCGAAGGTATCCTTGTCGGGAGTTTCGATCAGGATCTGCCCCTTCTTGCCCCGGAACTTGACCTTCACCCTCACTCCCAGGGCGTGGGAAAGCCTCTCCTCCAGGTCCCTGTGCCAGGCAGGCAAAGGCCTCTCCTTCCGGGACTTCTCCTTCTTCCCCTCCAGGATCTTCCGGATCCGGCTTTCCAACTCCCTCACGGAAAGCCCCTTCTCGACACACTCCTGGGCCAAGAGGATCATGGCCTTGGGATCCTTCAAGGCCAGCAAAGCCCTGGCGTGCCCCATGGAGAGTGTTCCACGTGAAACATGCTCCTGCACCTCGGGGGGGAGCTCGAGAAGCCGAAGGAAGTTTGCCAGGGCCGGACGGCTCATTCCCAGGCCCTGGGCCACTTCCTCCTGGGTCTTTCCTGTGAGCTGGAGGAGCTGGGCATAGGCACGGGCCTTTTCCAGGGCATTCAGGTCGGCCCTCTGGATGTTCTCCACCAGGGCCATGGCCAGGAGCTGGTGGTCCGTCAGATCCCGCACCACCAGGGGAACCACCTTGAGGCCCGCCAGCTTGGCGGCCCGGAGCCGTCGCTCCCCCGCCACCAACTCGAACCCCACTTCGGTCCTGCGGGCCACCAAAGGTTGGAGGATCCCATGGGCTTGGATGGAAGCCTTCAAGGCCTCCAGCTCCTCGGCGGGAAACTCCTTCCTCGGCTGGAACCGGTTGGGACGGATCTCTTCCACCGGGACGAGGAGCATCTCTTCCGTGCTCCCTTCCCGGGCCGTCTCGGAGAGCAGAAAGTCCAGGCCCCGCCCAAGTTTCTTCTCAGGGTTCATCCCCATCCACCTCCCTTGCCAGTTGCAGGTAGGCCAGGGCCCCGGGACCGGCGGGATCGTAGTCCCAAGCCGGTAGCCCGTGGCTCGTCGCCTCGGCCAGTTTCAAATCACGGGGGATCTCGGTCCAGAACACCCGGCCCTTCATGTGATCCCGCACCTCCTCCACCACGTCCCTGTGGAGAGGCTCCCGCCAATCTACCATGGTGAGGAGAATCCCTTCCACGGCCAGCTTGGGGTTCCTGGTGGACCGGACCCCCTCCACGACCTGCAGCATCTGGGCCAGGCCCTGCATGGCGAAGAATTCGCTCTGGACGGGGACGAGCACAGAGTGGCTCACCTCCAGCCCCAACAGCCCCCAGGCGTCCACCCTGGGCGGACAATCCAGGAGGATCCACTCCTTTTCCTCCAGGAAGGGCTCCCAGGCCTCCTGGAGGAGGGCCAGGCTTGGGGTCCTCTGGCTCTTCCCGTGAAGGAAGTGGGGGAAGGAGAGAATGTGAAGCCCGGGACAGACCAGACGTGTCCAGGAATCCCCCCCCTTGCCGGGCTCCATTCCCTGGAGGGCCAGGGAGGCGTTGGCCTGGGGATCCAGGTCCACCAGGAGCACCCTCTGGCCCCGCAAGGCCAGGGCCCGGGCCAGGTTGACCGCCGTGGTGGTTTTCCCCACGCCGCCTTTCTGGTTCGCTATACTCGTGATCCGCATCCTGAAGGAGGTCCCGTGGAGCGAGAGTTGCAGGTTTTCTTTTCCGGCCACGTCCAAGGCGTGGGTTTCCGTTACTATACCTTCCAAATCATGGCAGGCTATCCTGTCCGAGGTTTTGTTCGCAATCTGCCCGATGGCAGGGTAGAGCTGGTACTTCAAGGCGAGGAACCGGTCCTTCTCGAAGCCCTGGAAGCGGTTCGGCGAAGGATGGCTCCTTATATCGCTTCCGTGGAAACGACGTGGAAGGAACCGAGAGAAAAGTTTTCCTCCTTCCAGGTTCGAAGGTGACCGGGCCGGGCGAGGGAAAGGCCCTCTTCCGCCTCAGGTTCCTCCAACTGAGAAGGGACCCCACCTTCCTCCTTCTTGGCGGAGGGGCCATCCTCCTCACCCTCCTCTCCACCTGCCTGGCCCCCCTTCCTGCCCTGGAGGGCGGCCGGGTCTGGGCGGACTTCCTCCTCTCGGGCCTTCAAGCCTGCCTTCTCCTCTTCAGCCTGAGCCTCCTCCTTCTGCCCGAAGGCGGCCTCCTGGCCAGGCTTCCCGCCCTTCCGGGAAACCCCTTCCGGGGCCGCCTTGCCTGGTTTTTCGCCGAATGGGGGGCCACGATCCTCCTGGTCCTTCCCGCCCTTGCCTTGGGGTGGTTGCTCCTGCCCCGGCCTTGGGGCCGGAACCTCCTCCTTCCCTCCCTGGTCCTCCTCTTCCAGGGAGCCTTCCTGGTCTCCCTGGCCTCTTTCGCCAGGACCTTCCTCGGGCGGGCCGCCGGGACGGTCTTCCTCCTGGCCTTTTGGATCCTCCTCTCCCTGCCGCCCCTCTCCTGGGCCGACCCCCGGGGAATGGCTCCCGGCTCCTTGACCGGCGGAGGAGGAAGTCCCATAGGGGCATTTTTGCTTTGGGCCGGTTCGGCCTGGTTCTTCCTTTCCCTGCAAGCCGGGGGGCAAAAGAGTGCCCCAAGAAGGGGGGATGCGTGAGACTTGCCTTCCTCGGGGACATCCATGGAAACCTTCCCGCCCTGGAAGCGGTGTGGGCCGTCCTGGAAGAGAAGTCCCCAGACATGATTTTCGTTACGGGGGATTTGGTCGGGTACGGCGCCGATTGCCGGGCCTGCGTGGATTTCCTCCGGGACAAGGCCGACTTCGCCTGCCTGGGAAACCACGACGCCGTGGTTTGCGGAAAAATGATACCCTGGGGCTTCAGGCCCGAGTCCCTGGAACCTTTGGAGCGCTGCCGGGAGGAGCTCTCTTCCGACGCCGTGGGATGGCTCGCCTCCCTCCCCCTCGTGGGGGTCTTCCCCGACGTGGGCTGGACCGTCTCCCACGGGAGCCTGGCCGCGCCCGAACAGTTTCCCTACGTCCTCTCCCCCCTGGAAGCCCGGGCCCACTTCGCGAAGCAGAAGACCCCTTTCGGATGCGTAGGCCACAGCCACGTCCCGGGCCTCTTCTTCGAACCCCGGCGCAACGACCTTCCCCAGTGGACCCAGCTCCTGGAAGGAACCTTCCTGGTCCCGCCGGAAGGAAGACTCCTCCTGAACCCGGGGAGCGTGGGCCAACCCAGGGACGGGGACCACCGGGCCTCCTTCGCCCTCTTCGACCAGGATACCCGGGAAGGAGAGATCGTCCGGGTGGACTACGACATCCAGGAGGCCGCCCGGCGAATCGAGGCGGCCGGGTTCGCCCGCTCCCTGGCCGACAGGCTTTTCCTGGGGATATGAGCTCCAGGATCCGATAGGGAAGAACATGGAGGTCCACGACGAATCGAAGGCCCCCGCCCTCCGGGAGGCGGCGGCCCCGGAAGCCCTGGCGGTGAGCGCCATCCTGGTGAACTACCGTTCGGCCCGGGAGACCCTCGAGGCCGTCTCCTCCCTCCTGGAGACGGCCGGCGACCTTCCCCTCCAGGTCCTGGTCGTGGAGAACCAGAGCGGCGGCTCGGACAGGGAGATCCTGGAAAAGGAGCTCCCCAACGAAGCGGAACTCCTCCCGAGCCCGGAGAACCTGGGCTTCGCCGGGGGCATCACCCTGGCCGTCCCCAAGGTCCGGGGGAAGTACATCCTCCTGCTCAACCCCGACACCCGCCTCCTTCCCGGGACCTTGTCCGCCCTGGTGGACTTCATGGAGAAACAAAAGGACGCCGGCGCCGTGGGACCCCTCCTGGTGGGGGAGGACGGCAGGATCCAGGGAGGGGGCCGGAAACTGCCCACGCCGGGCCTCCTCCTGGGAAAGGAGCTTGGCTTCCGCACCCTGGAAGAGGAGATCCCCGACCCGCCCAGGCCCTTCCAAACGGGCTGGGTCGTGGGGGCCTGCATGTTGATCCGGAAAGAAGCATATGAAGAGGTGGGGGGGATGGACACGTCCTACTTCCTCTACTTCGAAGAGACCGATCTCTGCCGGAGGCTGGCCGCCGCTGGATGGGGGGTCTGGTGCCACCCCCTGGCCCGGTGCGTCCACGCCCACGGCACCAGCTCCGAACGAACGGGGGAAGACCTCCTGGGGAAGGACATCGCCCGTTTCTTCCTCCCGAGCCAGCGCCGCTACCTCGCCAAGTTCCACGGAAAGGGAGCCGCCCTTGCCGTGGAGGCCGCCCTCTGGGCCCTGGCCCTCGCCCGGTGGATGAAGGCCTCCCTCCTGGGCCTCTTCCAACCCGCCGGGAAGAAGACCGCCCGGGCCAGGCTGGCCCAGGCCCGGGCCTACTGGACCCTCTGGCGGGGAGGCTTCGAAAGGAAAGGGGAGTAGGAGCCCCTTTCTACAAGGAAGGCTCCCGGTTCCGCAGGTAGGAGAGGGACTCGGGGAAAGGCTGGTCCTCCCGAGTGCCCAGGCCCGAATCGAAGAGGGCCTTCAGGTCCATGAGGACCTTCCTGTCCCCGCGGAAAGTGACCTTCCGGGCCCGGGGATTCCGTCCCGCCAGGATCATGACGGCCATGATCGAGGAGGCATTGGCCTTCTGCCCCTGGATCTCCATCTCCACGGGCATTCCGTAGTGATTCACCACGGCCACGATGAGCGAAGCCGGCCGGGCGTGGAGGAAGACCCCCTGGGGCAAATCGAGCTCGATCTCCTCCTTCTTCATGAACTTGGGAAGGAGGTTCCTGGCCAGGCCGGCCCCCTCTCCCAAAAAGGCCTGGGCCTCGGCCAGACAGAAGTCGGTCACCAGGGAGAGCAGGGAGGGCCGGTCCACCAGGGCGGCGATCTCCCGGCGGGTCCGGGCCACCCGGAGATCGTTCTGGTGCCTCTCGTCCAGGTGGACCAGGGCGGTGGCGCACTCGAAGAGGTGGAGGGCCGCCGAGATGTGGCCCCTGAGCCTCCGAAGATCCGGTGTAGCGGATTCGAGTGGAGTGGACTTGATGTAGGTGTCGTACCGGGACTGGAGGTTGTGGACCGAGACCAGGCAGACCCTCAGTTGCTCCTCACGGCAGAAGCGGGAGACGAAATCCTTCTTCTCCTCCCTTCCCAGGACCAGGTCCAGGGGTATGGCGGCCCGGACCATGTCGTTCACCGCCAGGTAGCGGGCGGCGATCTCGGCCATCCGGGTCTCTTCCTCGGCTCCTTCTTCCTCCCCCAGGTTCTCCGGGAGGTAGCGCTCGGCCCGGACCTGGACGAAGGCCCCCTCCCCCAAGGAGCCGGCGGGAACGCGGATGCCCAGGCCCGAACACTGGTCCTTGATGGCCTGGATCACCCTGAGGACGGCCGTTTCCAGGTAGCCGAGGCCGTCCTTCAGGCGAGGCCGGAATTCCCGGACGTGGCCGGGGTCGAGCTGGTAGCTCTCCAGGCGTCCCGAAAGATGGCTCAGGGAGAAACAGGCCTGGGCCAGCCACCGCAAGGTGGCCACGAGCTCGGCCAGAAATCCGAAAGTCCGGTTCTTCCTGGCGCCGAAATCGTCGAGGAAACTCTCCAGCTCGTTGGTCTCCAGGACGAGGCGGAAGAGGTGGCCTTTCTCCCACTGGGGCGGGGCGATGGATTGCAACGTGTTGCCCAGCAAGAAGAAAGGTCTGACCTGGGCTTCCAGGAGAGGAAGGAAGTCTTCTTCCCGGATGACCTCTTCCAGTGAATCTTGGGGAGTCGTTCCCTCGGGTTCCATGGGCTTCCTTCCAGGAGTCTTCCTTGTTCCCGAAAGGGAAAACCTTAGGTGGCCCCCCGAAAGGTGTCAAGGAAGGGTCAAGCCCCCCTCCAAGGGGGCCGATAGGTTCCAAGGAGGAGAGTCGGAGCGGGGACTTCCAGGGAGGGTGGAGCCATTTCTCGGGAGCAAGGACTGGAGACCTACCTCAAGGAGATCAACGAGGTTCCCTTGTTGACTCCCGAAGAGGAGAAGGAGCTCGCCCGGCGGGTCCAGGAGGGGGACCAGGAGGCCCGGGAACGCATGATCCGGGCCAATCTCCGCCTGGTGGTGAGCATCGCCAAGAACTACGTGAACCTGGGCCTCTCCTTCCTGGACCTGATCGAGGAGGGGAACATCGGCCTCATGAAGGCGGTGGAACGCTTCGATCCCGAGAAGAACTGCCGTTTCTCCACCTACGCCACCTGGTGGATCAAGCAGGCCATCCGCCGGGCCCTGATCAACACGGTGAAGACCGTGCGGATCCCCGCCTACATGGTGGAACTCGTCTCCCGGTGGAAGTCCATGGCCCTGGAACTCACCTTCCGCCTGGGCCGCCAGCCCACCGAAGCGGAAGTCGCCGAAGAGCTGGGCATCCCCACGGAGAACTGGAACATCGTCCGGAGGACCGTCCAGACCGCCACAACCGGTGTTTCCCAAGGACCGGATTTAGAGGTGGCCGCCTCGGAGCTCCTGGAGGACACCGACGGCGTCACCCCGGACGAAGAGTTCTTCCAGTCCTACGAGGTCCAGCGCCTGAGAGAGCTCCTGGACTCCATCGACGAGAGGGAGGCGGCCGTCCTCAAGATGCGCTACGGCCTGGAGGGTTCGGAGACGATGACCCTCAAAGAGATCGGGAAGCGCATCGGCGTGACCCGGGAGAGCGTCCGCCAGATCGAGGGAAAGGCCCTCCGCAAGCTCCAGGAGATCCTGGTCAAGGACTTCGGGATCGAAGGCCCCGTGAAGGAGCCCACCCCCAGCATCTGCAAGCCTCCCAGGAAACGGAAGAAGAAGAAAGCCCAGGGAGACAGCCCCAAGAAAGGCAAGAAGAAGAGGGAATGAGCGGTTCAATACCGCCATTTTGACGAAACTCCACCCCTTTCTCCCGGCGACCGCCTTGCAATGACCGGTTGATTTCCACACAATCCGGTCATGACTCCTTCTGCAGGCGACCCGGTCCCCCTCTCCTTCACCCAGGTGCCGCCCGGCCCGGGGCCCGCCTTCCGCCGCCTGGCCCGGGTCCTGGAGGAGGAGATCCTGGCGGGGAGGGTCCCGCCTGGGGCCCGCCTCCCTTCGGTGAGGGACCTGGCGGAGCGCCTCCAGGTCCATCCCTCCACGGTCCGGGCGGCCTACAACCTGCTGGAGACCAAGGGCAGACTGGTCTCCCACGTGGGCCGGGGGACCTTCGTCCGGGAAAGCCCTCCTCCACCGCCGAGGCTCCGCTTTCCTCCCACTGTGGAGAGGGCCCTGAACCTGGCCTCCCTCACGGGCGGCCTGGAGGAGGTGCCCCAGGACGGCCTGGATCTCTTCACCCTCACCCCCGATCCGCCCCGATCCTCCCTGGAGGCCTTCCGGACCTGCTTGGAGAAGGTCCTTCGCGAAGAGGGGGAGGCCCTCCTCTCCTACCTTGGGCCGGCGGGACACGAAGGGCTCCGGACCCAGGTGGCGGAGATGCTCTCCCGGGGAGGGCGGAAGGTGGAGCCCGCGGAGATCCTCGTCACCAGCGGAGCCCAGCAGGCCCTGGAGCTCGCCATCCAGTGCTTCGTCGGGCCCGGCGAGGCCGTCGTCACCCCCTGTCCCACGTACCTGAACCTCATGGGAACCCTGGAGGTCCAGGGGGTCCGCCTCCTTCCCGTGCCCTTCCGTGGGGAAGGACTCGACACCTGGGCCCTGGAAAGGGCCCTCCAGGACCCCTCGGCCCGGCTCCTGTACCTCATGCCCACCTTCCAGAACCCCACAGGAATTACCATAGACCGCAATACGAGACTCGAAGTTCTCGATCTCACCCGGAAGGCCGGAATCCCGATCCTGGAAGACGACCTGGAAGGAGACCTCCTCTTCGAGGGGGAAAGGCTGGAGAGCCTCTACGCCCTCGACCGGGAAGGCCGGGTGATCCTGGCGGGATCGGTCTCGAAGGCCTTCTTCCCCGGCCTCCGGGTGGGCTGGCTGGCCGCTCCTCCCGAGGCCGTCTCCAGGCTCATGGCCCTCAAGCGATTCAAGGACCTGGAGACGGCGGGCCTCCTCCAGGGAGCCCTGGCGGCCTTCCTCGCCGAAGGGGGCCTGGCGAGGCACCTGGAGGAACTCCGGGAGACGCTCAAGGTCCGGAGGGACCTCCTGGTTGATTCGCTGGCAAAGTATATGCCGGAGGGGACGCGCTGGACCCTACCGGGGGGCGGAACATCCCTCTGGTTGGACCTTCCCGCCGGCGTGGACGGCCGGGACGTGGCTTCTGCGGCCCGGAGGGAGGGGGTCCTGGTGGCCCCGGGGGACCTCTTCTTCCCGGGACGCCGCCGATCCTCCAACCTCCGGCTCTCCTTCGCCCGGGCCGGGCCGGAAAAGATCGAGGAGGGAACGGCCCTCCTGGCTTCCCTGGTGAAAGAAAGGATTCCCTCCAGCCGTCCCGGCGGGAGGAAGGCACCGGTTCTCTGAACGGATTTTCTCGACTGATTGGAGGTTGAAACCATGAAGGACGATCGCGGAAAGGATAGGCCCAAGGTGACGGAAGGGATGAGCCGGGAAGAGGCCTTCCGAGTCAAGGTGGGCCTGGCGGAGATGCTCAAGGGGGGGGTCATCATGGACGTGACCACCGCCGAACAGGCCCGGATCGCCGAAGAGGCCGGCGCCGTGGCGGTGATGGCCCTGGAGAGGGTGCCGGCGGACATCCGCAAGGAGGGGGGCGTGGCCCGGATGGCCTCGCCCAGGATCATCCGGGAGATCCAGGAGGCCGTATCCATCCCGGTGATGGCCAAGTGCCGGATCGGGCATTTCGCCGAGGCCCAGCTCCTGGAGGCCCTGGAGGTGGACTTCATCGACGAGTCGGAAGTCCTCACACCGGCGGACGAGGAGAACCACGTGGACAAGCACGCCTTCCGGGTCCCCTTCGTCTGCGGTTGCCGGAACCTGGGCGAGGCCCTGAGGAGGATCTCCGAAGGGGCGGCCATGATCCGCACCAAGGGCGAGGCGGGCTCGGGGAACATCGTCGAGGCCGTGCGCCACATGCGGATGGTCCAGAAGGAGATCCGCCGCCTCACGACCCTCTCCGAAGACGAGCTCTACGCCGCCGCCAAGGAGCTGATGGCCCCGGTGGAGCTGGTGAAGGAGACGGCCAGGCTCGGGAAGCTCCCCGTGCCCAACTTCGCCGCCGGGGGCGTGGCCACCCCGGCCGACGCATCCCTGATGATGCAATTGGGGGCAGAATCGGTCTTCGTGGGCTCGGGGATCTTCAAGTCCGCCGACCCGGCGGCCCGGGCCCGGGCCATCGTGAAGGCCGTGACCCACTACAAGGATCCGGCCACGGTGCTGGAGGTCTCCTTCAACCTGGGCGAGCCCATGAAGGGCCTGGAGATCAGCACGATTCCCCAGGAAGAGCGGCTCCAGGAACGGGGGTGGTAGGAAGGATGGCCGATCCCGCCGGACCTGTGGGCGTCCTGGCCCTCCAGGGGGACTTCCAGGCCCACGCCCGGGCCGTGGAGGCCGCCGGTTTCCGGCCGCGGGAAGTGCGGCGGGCCGGCGAACTCCAGGGGATCTCAGCCCTGGTCCTCCCGGGGGGAGAGAGCACGACCATGCTCAAGTTCCTCCGGGAGGAAGGCCTGGAGGAGGAGCTCCTGGCCTTCGCGAAGGAAGGAGGCCCCATCCTGGCCACCTGCGCCGGCCTGATCCTCCTGGCCAGGAAAGTCACCTCGCCGGAACAGCCCTCCCTGGGGGTGCTGGACGCCGAGGTGGTCCGCAACGGCTACGGCCGCCAGGTCCATTCTTCCATCCACCGCATCCAGGCGGCCCCTCCCCTGGGGGAGCTGGAGGCGGTCTTCATCCGGGCCCCCCGGGTGACCCGGGTGGGGCCCGGCGTGGAGGTCCTGGCCAGGCTGGGAGAGGACCCGGTCCTTCTCAGGCAGGGAAAGCTCGTGGCCGCATCCTTCCACCCCGAGCTCTCCCGGGAGAACCCGGTCCACACCTGGTTCCTCGAGGAGGTGGCCCGCCTGGAGGCCTGAGGGGCGGGTCAGAACATGCCCCCGTCCACCCTGAGGACGTGGCCGTTGACGTAGCCCGCCTCGTCGGAGGCGAAGAAGGCCACGGCGGCGGCCACGTCGCCTGCCGTTCCGAAGCGGCCCGCCGGGATGGTCTTGAGATACTCCTCCCGGACCTTCTCGGGGAGCTTGTCCGTCATGGGGGTCTGGATGAAGCCGGGAGCCACGGCGTTGACCGTGATATTCCTTGCTGCGTATTCCTTTGCCAGGCTCCGGGTCAGCCCGATCAGGCCGGCTTTCGATGCAGCGTAATTCGCCTGGCCGGCGTTCCCCACGACCCCGATGATGCTGGTGATGTTCACCACCCGGCCCCACTGGTTGCGCATCATGGGGCGCTTGCGGTGGAGGGCGGCCTTGCAGCAGTTGAAGGCCCCGTCCAGGTTGACCTTGAGGACCAGGGCCCAGTCCTCGGGGCTCATCCGCATGAAGAGCTGGTCCCGGGTGATCCCGGCGTTGTTCACCAGGATGTCCAGGCTCCCCAGCCGGGAGATCACTTCCTCCACGCCGGCCTCGACGCTCTCCGGGTCGGTCACGTCCATCTTGAGGCCCAAAGTCTCCACGCCGGCCTCGGAGGCCAGGCCCGCCGCCGCCTTGGATGCCTCCTCCTCCAGGACGTCCGCCAGGGCCACGGAGATTCCCTCCCGGGCCAGGCGTCCCGCGATGGCCAGGCCGATTCCCCTGGCTCCGCCCGTGACGAGGGCCACTCTCTTGGTGCTTTCCGCCATGGATCTTTCCTCCAGCTCTCTTTGGGAAGGAGGAAAGACTGGCTCCCCACCCGGGCGGTGTCAACGCAGAGACCGCCCGGGTGGGAGGTTGTGAGAATCTTGAAAAAAACGTCTTTTCCCGGGAAGAGGAGCAAAGGATCCGCTCTCCTCGGAGAAAGTGGGGGGTAGAATGGCTTCCCGATCCTTTCCCAAACGAGGTCCCTACCCATGCGAAGCTCCTTCTCCCTCCTCTTCCTCTCTCTCTTCCTGGCCCTGCCGGCACCGGCCCTGGAGGTCCAGGAAAAGGCGGAGAAGCCCAGCCCGACCCTGGGCGTCCCCCTCTCCACCCCCCTGGGAAAGGCCCTGGCCTCCTTCGACGCCGAGCGCTACCGGAAGGAGCTCCTCTGGTGGGCCTCGGACGAAAGGGACGGCAGGGAGACGGGGACCCGGGGCGCCCGGGAAGCCCGGGCCTGGGCCCTGGCCAGGTTCGAGGAGTTCGGCCTGATTCCCATGGGAGTGGAAGTGGGGGGGAAGAGGACCTACGACCAGCCCTTTCCCATCCACATCCAGATGAGAGACCAGGTGGACCCGGCCGAGGCCAGGCTCACCCTGGCGGGAAAGGACCTGCTCTTCCTCCGGGACTGGACCCTCCTGGGGGGACGGAGGAAGGCCGAGATCGGGGAGGCTTCCCTGGTCTTCGGGGGTTACGGTCTCACCGACGAGGACCTGGTGCGTTGCGGCGCCAAGGGAAAGGTCCTGGTCCTTCGCGAAGGGAGACCGGGCAAACCTCTGGACATGGTCCGCGACCCCAGGCCCGGCTGGCTCCCCACCTTCCTGGCCAAGGCCAAGCGGGCCGCCCGCTTCGGCGCCCTGGCCCTCCTCATGGTTTCCCCTCCCGGGTCGAAGAGGCCCCTCTTCTCGGAGCACCAGGATCTGGTTCCCTGGAGAGGGAGCTTCTGCCCTGTGATCCAGCTCTCCTGGAAGGCCTCCCAGGCCCTCATGAAGGACCTCCAGGCCGGCGAAGGGGGAAAGGCCGGCACCTTTCCGGGTGTGAAGGTCACCTTGAAGTACGCCGCCGACAAGGAGCGGGTGGGCCGGAACCTGATCGGCCTGTGGAAGGGGTCCGATCCCAAGCTCTCCAAGGAATACCTGGTGATCGGCGCCCACAGGGACCACATCGGCATCGGGGCCTATGGAAGCCGGGCCCGGAAGCAGCGGGGGGAGATCCACAACGGGGCCGACGACAACGCCACCGGGTCGGTGGGGGTGATCGAGATCGCCCGGGCCCTGGCGACGGCCCGATTCCACCCCAAGAGGTCCATCCTCTTCATCCTCTTCGACGCCGAGGAGATGGGCCTCATCGGGTCCCGCTACTGGGTGCGCCATCCCACCGTCCCCCTGGAGAGAGTGGTAGCCATGATCAACATGGACATGATCGGCCGGGTCCGGGACAAGAAATGCCAGGTCATGGGAACCAACACTTCCCCTGCCTGGGAGGCGGCCCTGAAGAAGGCCACGGCCCGGTCCCCCCTGGAGTGGAGAATCCTCCCCTCGGGGTTCGGCGGCTCGGACCACCTCCCCTTCATGATGTCGCAGATCCCGGCGGTGTTCTTCCACTCCGGTCTCCACCCGGACTACCACACCCCCCAGGACGACCCGGAAAAGTGCAATCCCCGGGGGGCCGTGGAGGCCCTGAAGGTGCTCTTGTATACGGCCCAACAGATCGCTGACGCCCCGGCCCGGCCCAAGTTCCAGGCGCCGAAGCGTTCCGGGAGAAGGCCCAGGAGGAGGTTCACCCTGGGAGTGGCCCTCCGCCAGACGGGCAAGGGCCCCGAGGTTCGGGCCGTGGTGAAGGGGAGCCTGGCGGAGAAGCTGGGGATCCAGGAGGGGGACCTCCTCCTATCCATCAACGGAAGGAGAGTCCGTTCCATCTCCGACGTATACAGGAGACTCCGGAGGGCCTCCCGGTCGAAGAAGATCACCGTGACCTGGTCCCGGGGAACACGGAAGTTCACCAAGTCTTCGCCGGTGAAGGCGAAGAAGTAGCCCATGGGGGGAAGGCCGGGAAGAGGAAGACCCTTCGCCGCCCCGGCGGCGGCCCTCTTCCTCCTTCTTCTCTTTCCGTCTTCTTCCTCCGCCGCCGGAGAACACCCCTTCCCGGACGTCTACTTCCACTACCACCTGGATCTTTCCCGGAACCTGCTGGTCCTGAGCCACGAAACCCGCTGGACCGACCTGGTGGCCGTCCAGGTCTGCCAGGCCCTGGACAAGGACGGCGACGGCCTCACCTCGGCCCGGGAGGCGCAGGCCTTCGTCCGCTCCTGGGTCCGGTCCGTCAGGAAGAACTTCCGGGTCGTCCTGGAGGGGCGGAAGCTGGAGCTTCCCGAACCCGCCACCCTGGACGAGACCCTCTCCTATTTCGCCGCCAAGGGCAGGGAGGCCCTGGAGGTGGCCCGGTGGGAGATCGACTTGGACTTCGAGATCCCCCTTCCCCCCGGGGAGGGACCCTTCCGGATCGTCCTGGAAGAGGGGGCCTACAGGGAGAAGGACGGCCGGGACACCTACTGGCTCACCAGCTCCCTCGGCGTGGAGGGAGACAAGGGACTGAGAATCCTCTCGGCCACCAGGCCCGAAGACCCCATGTACATGACCCGCCGGTTCGAGGTCCGTTGGGATTGGAAAGGGCGTGGCGAGGCCTCCTTCTCCACCCGGGAGGTGGAGGACGTGAACGCCCCGGCCAGGAAGAAGATGAGCCGCCTCCTCCGCCGACTGGGGGAAAACCCCTGGTATCTCCCCCTGGCGATCCTCCTCGCCGTTCTCTACGGAATGGGGCACGCCCTGGCCCCGGGCCACGGAAAGGCCCTCGTGGCGGGATACCTGGTGGGGAGCAAGGGAACCCTGGGGGATGCGGTCCTCCTGGGGCTGGTGGTGACCTTCACCCACACCTTCATGGTCTTCCTCCTCTCTCTTCTCTGGCTCCTCTTCCAGGACGAGATGAATACCAAGGCGGCCGAAACCTGGCTCGGCGTGGGCTCGGGCCTCTCCATCGCCCTCCTGGGAACCTGGCTCTTCTGGAGGCGGTTCCCCCGGAAGGACCTCCCCCGGCCGGCCCTTGCCGGCGGCCCTCCCGCCCGGCCTTGCTCCCACTCCCATCGCCGGGACGATCCCCTCTACGGCCATCACCACCACCAGGGCCACCATTCTCACGATCACCACCACCCAGGCCACCAGCACTCCAGCCACAGGACGGGCAGCCTGGCCCACTGGCTGGCCCACCTGAGGGGAACCGAGCATTCCCACCTTCCCGCCGACCCGGACCAGGTGACCCTGGGACAGCTCCTGGGGCTCGGGATCTCCGGGGGGATCGTGCCCTGCCCTGCGGCCCTCTTGGTCTTCCTCCTGGCCCTTCAGACAGGAAGGTGGGGGTGGGGGATCCTGGTGGTGGGGGCCTTCAGCCTCGGCCTGGCGGGAGTCCTGGTGGGGCTTGGCGTCCTGACCGTGACGAGCAGGAAGCTCCTGGAGAGGGTTTCGGGGGCGGAAAAGAAGCTGGCCCCTCTCCTGGCCTGGCTTCCCCCCCTGTCCGCCCTCTTCGTGACGGCCGTAGGGCTCTTCTTCGCCTGGCAATCCTGGTCGGCGGGCTTCCGGTCCTGAGGGAGAAAAAGGGGGTTGGTTGTCTCAGAAAAGAACAATCTTTCTTTGGGACCCGATCTCTCCTCACCCTTTGAAGGGGAAGGCC
>Ga0256914_1000693_pt1 | contig 32712 bp, 28 predicted proteins | sample HulkmetaG_FD_191571 | JGI IMG/M metagenome (GOLD analysis project Ga0256914, IMG submission 191571) | Hydrothermal chimney microbial communities from Main Endeavour vent field at the Juan de Fuca Ridge, Pacific Ocean - Hulk | ecosystem: Environmental > Aquatic > Marine > Hydrothermal vents ... | reverse complement strand
CGTGGTGCGCATCGTGCAGGGACGACCGGTCACTCGACGTCGTCCTCGCCCCGAGGAGACCACCCGGGCTTGAGGATCACTCCCTCGCCGGTGCGGCCGTTCATCAGGATGGTCAGCGGCTCCTCGAACCGCAGGTGCCGGACCAGCGCGCCGCTCTCCACCGCGGGCTGCTGCGCCAGCCAGTCCCAGTCGAGAACGCCGTCTCCCAGCTCCGGGTTGACGGTGAAGTAACCGACGCGGAACGACGTCAGGTTCTGGAAGAAGTGGGTTCCCTGCGAGGGCTGGACCTGGAAGTCCCGGAAGCCGGCCTCGACGATCGCCCGCGCCCCGTTGATGTCCGACCAGGCCACCGGGATCCCCAGCCACGGGTCGGCCGACCCCCAACGCCCCACGCCGATCAGCAGGTACCGTACCCCTTCCTCGAGCAGCCGCGCGTTGAACCGCGCGACTTCCTGGGCCGCCTCCCGGCTGCGCGAACGGTCGAAACGATGGGCGTCGACGACGACGATGTCCCGTACGTCGTCGATCCGGCCGTGGCCGAGCACGTGCCCGGTGCGGCACAGGACCGCTTCCGCGGGCAGCTCGCCGATCTCCAGCTCCTCCTCCTCTCCCGAGAGCGTGAGGGGACGCATCTGGAGGATGGCGAGCTCCTTCGGCCTGCCGGGCGGCGTCGAGTAGTTGACCGCGAACTCGATCTCGACCGGCATCGACATGCCCCATTGGCCGATCCGCAGGAGGAGCGTGAGGATCCTGGCGAGGGGAAACACGTCGTACTTGAGGATCGGTGCGAAGCTGACCAGCCGGACACCGCGCCGCGAGATCCCGTCGTAGATCGCGTCGTTCTCCGGGGACCACGTCGAGGCCAGCGGCCCGAGCGTCCCGTCCTGCTCCGCCACCGAGAGCGGGTACTTCACCTCCCGGGCGAACGCCTCGTCCTCCGGGGAAACCTCGGGCGCCAGGTCGATCGCCCAGAATTCCCGCTGCGAGTTCTCCAGCATGTCCTTGACCGAGGAGAACTGGACCAGGTGCTTCGGGTAGCGGGGACAGAACCGGAGGCAGGTCTCCCCGTCGACCACCGTTCGTCCCAGGCCAAGCGCGACGGCGGCGATTCCATCCTCCGCCCGCAGCGGCGGCGTCGGGTAGAAGTTCCACGAGCGGGCCACCCCGGAAAAGTCCGGGTAGAACCGGTCCCCGTGGGCCGACCCGACGACCGGCTGCACGATCACCGCCATCTTCTCTTCCTCGAGCCTGTACGGGGTCGCCCGAATGTAGTCCTTGGCCCGGCGCGAGAAGGTCGACGCGTAGACCCGCTTGACGGTTCGCACCAGGTGCTCGAGCCGCACGTCGACGTCCTCGTGGATGTTCGGCAGCATGAACGTGTCGTAGACGCCGGTGAACGGCTGGTACTGGGAGTCCTCGAGGAGGCTCGAGGAACGCACCGCCAGGGGTTGCCGGACGCGATCGAGGAAGGCACGCAGGTCCCGCGCCGCCCGCCCGGGGAAGGGAGCCGCGAGAAAGCGCGCAAGGATTTCCTCGTCGTCGTCGGTCACGAGGGCGAAGTCGCGCAGGTCGTTGGACTCGAGGAACTCGTCGAAGACGTCCGTTCCCAGGATCACGGCGGGGGGCACGAAGATCCGCACGTCGGGGAAGATCTCGTCGACCCGGTACGTGTCGAGCAGGAGGCGCACGAAGGCCAGTCCCCGCGCCTTGCCCCCGAGAGACCCGCCGCCGATCCGGGCAAAGCTGGTCTCCGGGTCGAAGTTCTCCGGCGTGAAGTCGATGATGATCCCCTGCTCGCGTTCCCGCCGGTACTCGGAGATCGAGCGGATCAGCTCCTGGCGCAACGCCTCGAGGCTGGGGAACTCCTCCACCCGCCTCGGCCGCAGCCGGTGCGCCAGGGCGAACTCGGTCCGCATCTTGAGCCACAGCGAGAAGTGGTTGCGCGCGCCGTGGTAGGCGATCGACTCCGCCGGGACGACCCGCAGCTTCTCCTCGAGGTCCTTCAGGTCGCGGGCCCGTGCGACCTCGGTGCCGTCCGGCATCCGGAAGACGAAGTCGCCGAAGGCGAAGTGCTCGATCATGAACGAGCGCAGGTCGTGGAGCAGTGTCGGCGACCCCTTGAGCAGGAACGCGGCGCCCAGTTCCCGGGCCAGCCTCGCGTTCTCGGGCCGGCTCGACTGCATCATCACGGGGATGTCCGGGTACTGCTCCTTGACGACGCGCACGAAGTCGGCGCCGGCCCGCGGGTCCGAGACACCCCCCCGCGGGAACTGGACGTCGCTCAGGACGCCGAGCACGTTCTCGCGGTAGCGGTCGAAGGCGGCGACCGCGTCCTCCCAGGTGCTGACCAGGAGGATCTTCGGCCGCGCCCGCATCCGGAGGACCTTGTGGGACAGGTTCACCCCCTCCGAGATCAGGTTCTGGGAGTGCTTGAAGACCTCCGTGTAGATCAGGGGCAGGAACGAAGAGTAGTAGCGAACGTTGTCCTCGACGACCAGGATCACCGGCACGCCAACGGTCCGCGTGTCGTGCTCGACGTTCCACTTGTCCTCGATGTACTTGATGATCGCCAGCAGGATCCGGACGTCTCCCTGCCAGAGGAAGATCCGCTCGATGTCGGAGACGTCGTTCCGGGCGACGAACTCCTTCAGTTCCCTGTTGTCGTACGCGAGCAGGACGACCGGGACGTCCAGGCCCTCCTTCTTGAACGCCCGGGCCAGCTCCAGGGCGTTCAGGTCCCCGACGTGGAACGTCGAGATGACGAGGTTGTAGCGACTGTCCTCCCGGGCCATCTGGAGGGCCTCCTGGCCCGAGGAGACGAGGGTGAGACCCGGCGTGTGGCGCAGGTTCAGGTCGAGGAACTCGCCGAGGACCAGCTCGTTGAGCTGGCCGTCTTCCTCGAGGATGAAGCAGTCGTAGAGGCTCGCGACCAGGAGCACGTCCTGGACGCGGTGGCGCATCAGGTCCTGGAAGCCCTGGAAACGGTCCCGGCGCACGGCCGGCCGCAGGGTGTCCGGCTCTCTCGGCGTCATCGGCGGCCTCCCGGAGATGGAGGATACCAGCCCCCGGGCGCTGCGCGCCGCCCGGGTCGCCTTCCGGCGGCCCCTGCGCGATCCGCGCGAAGAACGGCCAGGGGCGCCCGGAAGGGCGCCCGAGGGTGCACCGTCGACGAGGAACGGGGCCGCCGCAGCGGCCCCGTTCGCAGGTCTGGCTGGTTCCGGTCGAGCGATCGATCAGACGACGCCCTGGTCCATCATCGCGTTGGCGACCTTGAGGAAGCCGGCGATGTTGGCGCCGTTGACGTAGTTGCCCGGCGTGCCGTACTCCTCGGCCTTCTCGACGCACGCCTTGTGGATGTTCTTCATGATCTCGCGGAGGCGACGGTCGACCTCCTCCCGGCTCCAGGAGAGGCGCAGGGAGTTCTGGGACATCTCGAGGCCGGAGACCGCGACGCCACCGGCATTGGCCGCCTTGCCCGGGCCGTAGAGGATCTTCTCCTCGAGGAAGACCTTCACGGCGTCGAGGTTGGACGGCATGTTGGCCCCCTCGGAGACCACGTAGACGCCGTTCTTGACCAGGTTCTGGGCGTCCTTGCCGTTGATCTCGTTCTGGGTGGCGCTGGGGAACGCGCAGTGGGCCTTGTGGTCCCACAGCGGGTTGTAGTCGAGGTTCGGGTCCACCGGGGTGTAGACGGCGTTCGGGTACTTCTCGACGTACTCCTTGATCCGGCCGCGGCGGACGTTCTTCAGCTCCATCACGAAGTCGAGCTTCTCGCGGGTGATCCCCTCCTCGTCGTAGATGTAGCCGCCGGAGTCGGAGAGGGTGACCGGCTTGGCGCCGAGCTCGAGGAGCTTCTCGACGGTGTACTGGGCCACGTTCCCGGAACCGGAGACGAGGCAGACCTTCCCCTCGAGGGTCTCGCCGCGGGTGGCGAGCATCTCGGCGGCGAAGTAGACCGAGCCGTAACCGGTGGCCTCGGGCCGGATCAGGGAGCCGCCCCAGTTGAGGCCCTTGCCGGTCAGGACGCCGGAGAACTCGTTGGCCAGCTTCTTGTACATCCCGAACAGGTAGCCGATCTCCCGGCCGCCGACGCCGATGTCACCGGCGGGAACGTCGGTGTTCGGGCCGATGTGGCGGTACAGCTCGGCCATGAACGACTGGCAGAACCGCATGACCTCGTTGTCCGACTTGCCCTTCGGGTCGAAGTCGGAGCCGCCCTTGCCGCCGCCCATCGGCAGGGTGGTCAGGGCGTTCTTGAAGACCTGCTCGAAGGCGAGGAACTTCAGGATGCCGAGGTTGACGGAGGGGTGGAAGCGCAGGCCGCCCTTGTACGGGCCGATCGCGCTGTTCATCTCGATGCGGAAGCCGCGGTTGACCTGGACGTTGCCCTGGTCGTCCACCCACGGCACGCGGAACATGATGACCCGCTCGGGCTCGACGATCCGCTCGAGGATCCGGGCGGCCCGGTACTCGGGATGGCGGTCGAGCACGAGGGCCAGGGACTCGAAGACCTCCTCGACGGCCTGGTGGAACTCCGGCTCGGCCGGGTTCTTGGCCTTCACCTCGGCGATCAGCTCCTTCACGTAGTCACTCATCTTCTTCTCCTTCGCGGGGCCGGGATGGCCCCGGGTCGCATCCGGCGGGGCCCCACGGCCCCATCACGCGGCCCATCCTACGCCGGGGCATCCCCCTTCCGGCATCCGGTTTACCATGTAGTCACTCGGGAGTAAGCCGACGCTTTCCGCCCTGCCTTCGCCCGCCGTCCGGCCCCGGGGCCCCGGGAACCGGTCAGGCCAGGAGCTCGGCGAGAAAGGCGTCCAGGTCGGGGGCCTCGAGCAGGCGGCGAAGGCGGTCCTGGTCGCGGACGACCTTGGCGATGGCACCGAGGGCCTGGACATGCTCGGCGGTGGCCTCCGGGGGGCCGAGGAGGGTGAAGACGAGCCTCACCGGCCTGCCGTCCTGGGCGCCGAAGTCGATCGGCCGCGCGAGCAGCACGGCGGAGATCCCCACCCCCTTGGCGTCCGGGCAGCGCGCGTGGGGCACGGCGACGCCGGGGAAGATCGCGGTGCTCATGATCCGCTCCCGCTCGACCAGGCGGCGGACCGCTCCCTCGGCATCCTCGAGGAAGCCGGTCTCGACCATCCGCTCGGTCACCCACCGGAACAGCTCGTCCCGGCCGTCGACCACGAGGCCGACGGCGGACCACTCGCGCCGCACCCAGCTCGAGAGGCTCACGGCCCGATCATCCCGGAGGCGATTTCCCCGAGGGGCCCGAGCACGAGGCCCGGGGCCAGCCCGAGGACGATGGTGAGCACGGCGCTGACGGCGAGGACGACGCCGGGCGCCAGCGAGACCGACACGCCGGCCGGCAGGTCACCCGCCGGTTCCCGCAGGAACATCGTCGTGATCACCCGCAGGTAGTAGGCCGCTCCGACGACGGCCGCGAGCCCCATCACGGCGGCGAGCACCGGGTGCCCGGTCCGCAGCGCCGTCACGAAGATGACGTACTTGCCGGTGAAACCGCCCATCGGGGGGATCCCGGTCAGGGAGAGCATGAAGACGCCCATGGCGATCGCGAGGAGCGGGCGCCGCTTCCACAGGCCGGCGAACCGGTCCAGGTGGTCGGCGTCGTCCCCCTGCTCCTCCTGGAACAGCGAGACCACCGCGAAGGCGCCGATCGTCATGAACGTGTAGACGACCAGGTAGAACAGCAGGTTCCTGGCGCCGATCGCGAGGGGCGCCAGGAGGGCGAGCAGCAGGTAGCCGGCGTGGGCGATCGACGACCACGCGAGCATCCGCTTGACCCGTACCTGGACGAGAGCGACCAGGTTCCCGCCGATCATCGTCGCCACGGCGAGGGCCGCGATCACCGGGAGCCAGCGCTGGGCCAGGGCATCCGCCACGTCGGCGGTGCCCGGCAGGAGCCGCAGCAGCACGCCGAAGGCGGCGGCCTTCGTCCCCACGGCCATGAACGCGGTGACCGGCGTCGGGGCCCCCTGGTAGACGTCCGGCGCCCAGAAGTGGAACGGCACGGCTCCGACCTTGAAGGCGAAGGCGACGAGGATCATCGCGAGGCCCGCCGCCAGGAGCCCGGCGCGGGCTCCACCGGCCTCCAGCACGCCGCCGGCCGCCGCGGCGACCCGGCCGAGATCGAGGTGCCCCGTCGCCGCGTAGACCAGGGCGATGCCGTAGACGAGGAACGCCGCCGCGACGGCCCCGAGCAGGAAGTACTTGAACGCCGCCTCGATGGACGCCTCCCGCTCGCGGGTGAGCCCGCTCATCACGTAGAGCGGAATCGACAGGACCTCGAGGCCCAGGAAGATCATCACGAGGTTGGTCGTGGCGACGAGGATCGTCATCCCGGCGACGGCGATCAGCATCAGCGCGTAGATCTCCGGGCGGTGGGCGCGCGCCCGCTCCAGGTAGGCGGGCACCAGGAGAAGGGCGAGGAGCCCGGCGACGGCGAACAGGAGGTCGAGCCACAGCGACAGCGGGTCCATCACGACCATCGGGCGCCCGGGCAGCCCCGCCGTCTCGCCGGTGGCCCCGGCTCGGAAGAGCAGCCAGGCCGGGAAGAACGCCGCGAGGGCCATCCCCCCGAGGGAGACCGCCCACAGCCACCTCCGGTCGTCACGCAGCGCGGGAGTGAACAGGAGCAGCAGCAGCCCGTACGCCGCCGGCACCAGGGTGGGCAACACGACCTGGATCTCGAACTCCGGCATCGATCCGTGCTCCCTGCCGACCGGCTCGCGCCGGCCCGGCCGTCGTCAGCGCATCATCATCCAGAGGACCGCGACCGCACCGCCCAGCAGCCACAGGGCGTAGTGCCGGACGATCCCGTCCTGGAACAGCTTCACCACCTGCCCGGTCAGCTCGGAGGCCGCGGCCGCGAAGTTCACCGCCCCGTCGACCACCCACCGGTCGAAAACATCCATCCCCCGGGCAATGGCGTAGAACGGCTTCAGCACCAGCTTCCCGTACAGCTCGTCCACGAACCACTTGCGGTGCAGCAGCCGGCGCACGTACGCGAACCGCGGCGCCAGCGCCCGCGCCCGCGCCATGTCGTTCCCGTACGCCCACCACGCCAGCCCCAGCCCCGTCGCGAACACGCCCAGCGCCAGCAGGAACAGCCCCCACTCCTGGCCGTACGTCGGGTGCACGCGGAACCCCTCGCGCAGGACCCCCTCGCCCGCACCGTGACCGTGACCCCCGTGCGCCGCCGACACCACCCCGCGCGCCGCCACCACCGGGTGCAGCACGTGCGCGAACCAGTTCACGTCACCAAGCCCCACCAGCCGCGACACCCCGTGCGGCACGCCGATCAGGCCCAGCGTCGCCGCACCCAGCGCCAGCACCACCAGCACTCCCGTCATCACCCGCGGCGACTCCCGCAACTGCTCCCGCACCCACTCCGGCGAACGGTTCCGACCGTGGAACGTCATCCACACCGCCCGGAACATGTAGAACGACGTCAGCACCGCCCCCAGCGTACCCACCAGCCACAGCAACCAGTGTCCTCGCGTCGAAAACAGCGACTGCGCCAGGATCTCGTCCTTCGACATGAAACCCGACAGCGGCGCCAGGCCCGCGATCGCAAGCGTCGACACCAGGAACGTCCAGTACGTCACCGGCATCCACTTCTTCAACCCGCCGTACAGCCGCATGTCGTTCGTGTGACCGCATCGCGCGATCACGGACCCGGAACCCAGGAACAGGCACGCCTTGAAAAACGCGTGCGTCACCAGGTGGAACACAGCCGCCACGAACGCTCCCACCCCCGCGCCCAGGAACATGTACCCGAGCTGCGACACCGTCGAGTACGCCAGCACCTTCTTGATGTCGTACTGCGCCACCCCCATCGTCGCCGCGAACAGCGCCGTCAGCGCCCCCACCACCGCCACCACGAACATCGCACCCGGCGCGTGCCAGTACAAAGCCGACATCCGCGACAGCATGTACACGCCGGCCGTCACCATCGTCGCCGCGTGGATCAGCGCCGACACCGGCGTCGGACCCGCCATCGCGTCCGGCAACCACACGTACAGCGGCACCTGCGCCGACTTCCCCGTCGCCCCCACGAACAGCAGCACGCCGATACCCGTCAGCAGCGGCGCCGCGTACCAGTATCCACTCGCCCCGTTGATCGCAGCCGACAGCGCGTCGAAATCCAGCGTCCCGAACGTCACCACCAGCAACAACGCACCCAGCAGGAAACCGAAATCACCCACCCGGTTCGTGATGAACGCCTTCCGACCCGCGTCCGCGCACGTCAGCCCGCTCTCCCTGTCGAACGGCTGGTCGTAGAAAAACCCGATCAGCAGGTACGAACACAAACCCACCCCCTCCCAGCCCACGAACATCACCAGCAGGTTCCCCCCGAGAACCAGCGTCAGCATCATCGCCATGAACAGGTTCAGGTACGCGAAAAACCTCCCGTAACCCGGGTCCCCCGCCATGTAACCGATCGAGTACACGTGGATCAGCGTCCCCACGAACGTCACCACCAGCAGCATCACCGCCGTCAGCGCGTCCAGCGAGAACTTCCATCCCACCCGCAGGTCCGACCACCGACGATGCCCCGGATCCCAACCCCTCAGCACCGTCCCCCCCGCAGGCACCCACTCCGCCACCGTCACCGAGAACCGCGACGCCTCCTCCTCCCCCCCCACCGTCACCGCGTAACGACCCGGCGCCGACGACGCCAGCGACTCGTACCTCTCCACGCCCCCCGAAAAATCCCACACCGCCAGCGCCGACACCACGAACGCCAGCGCCGACGCCGTCACCGCCACCCGGTGCACCCACGCACCACGCAGCACACCCATCGTCCACAGCGTCCCCACCACCAGGAACCCGGCCAGCGGGAACAGCGGGATCAGCCAGATGTACGGCAGCACGTTCATCGCGAGGACCTCCCGGTCACCAGCGCAGCATCCGGGCCAGGTCGACGTCGACCGAGCCCTTGTGGCGGAAGAGGGCGATCACCAGGGCGAGCCCGACCGCCGCCTCGGCGGCGGCGATCGCCAGCACGAGGAAGGCGAGCACCTGCCCGTCCATCGCGCCCAGCTCGCCGCCGGCGGGAGTCACCCGCGCGGCGGCAACCAGGGCCAGGTTGCCGGCGTTGAGCATCAGCTCGACCCCCATCAGCAGCACGACGGCGCCGCGCCGGCTGATCACGCCGAAGACCCCGATCGCGAACAGGATCGCGGAGAGGACCAGCACCGAGCCGGGATCCACCTGCATCGCGTCACTCCTCGAGGCGCCGCTTCGCGATCACCACCGCCCCGACCATCGCCGCGATCAGCGCGAGGGAAACGATCTCGAAGGGCCAGAACCAGGCACCGAACAGGGCCTTGCCCATCGCGGCCACCTTCCCGAACTGGGGGTTCCAGGCGGCGTCCGCCACCCGCGGACCAAGCCCGGCCGCCGCCCGCCCGACCAGCAGCGCCAGGGCCAGCGCCAGCAGGCCACCGAGCACCACCGTCAGCGGGCCGGGGCCGCCGCGGGCCTCGGGGCCGAGGTTGAGCAGCATGATGACGAACGTGATCAGTACGACGATCGCGCCGGCGTAGACGATCACCTGCAGGACGGCCAGGAACCAGGCGTGCAGCAGGGCGTAGATCCCGGCCACCGCCAGCAGGACGACCACGAGCAGGAGTGCCTCCACCACCGGGTTGCGGTGAAGGACGACCCCGAGGGCCGCCACCACGGCAACGAGGGCCAGGCCCCAGAAGGCCGCCTGTGGCAGCGCGATCGCCAGGGGGAACAGCGTGGCGAGGGAGATCACGGCGTCACCCCCAGGACGGCGACGAGAAACGCCGCCCACACGATGTTGAGGAAGCCGAGGGGTACCAGGACCTTCCACCCGATCCCCATCAGCTGGTCGAAGCGGAACCGCGGCAGGGTCCAGCGGACCCAGACGAAGAACCACAGGAAGAACCCGACCTTGAGGGCGAACGACGCGAGCTCGGCCGCGGCGAGCAGGTTCCCCTCGAGCCCCAGCGGCCCCCGGATGAAGGCCGGGACCGAGTAGCCGCCGAGAAACAGGGTCACCAGCAGCGAGGCCGAGACGATCATGTTGACGTACTCGGCCATGAAGAACATCGAGAACTTCATCGACGAGTACTCGGTGTGATAGCCGCCGACCAGCTCGGACTCCGCCTCGGGCAGGTCGAAGGGAAGCCGGTTCGTCTCGGCGAAGCCCGCGATCAGCATCACGAGGAAACCGACCGGCAGGAAGACGACGTTCCAGAGCCCGGCCGCCTGCTTCTCCACGATCTCCACCGGGCGGAGCGTTCCGCACAGGACGAGCACGGAGATCACCGCGAGGGAGAGTCCGAGCTCGTAGGAGATCATCTGGGAGGAGGAACGCAGCCCACCCATCAGCGAGTACTTGTTGTTCGACGACCAGCCCGCCACGAGGATCCCGTACACCCCGAGACCGGATGCCGCGAGGAGCAGGAGCACGCCCGCGTCCACGTCGACGATCGCCGCCGGGATCGTTCGACCGGCCACCTCGATGGCGCTCGCCAACGGCAGCACGGCCAGCGCGAGGATCGCGGCGAAGAGGGAGATCCCGGGGGCGAGCACGTAGGTCGGCCGATGGACGAACGGCGGAACGATGTCTTCCTTGAAGAAGAACTTGATGCCGTCGGCCAGCGGCTGGAACAGCCCGAACGGTCCGACGCGGTTCGGACCGAGGCGGAGCTGGATGATCCCGGAGCCCCGGCGCTCCACCCACGTCAGGATCGGCACCAGGCTGACCATCGCGAGGACGATCGCCGTCACCTTGACGACCGTCGCGATCAGCAGCACGGCGTCCACGTCCGTCCTCCCCTCACTCGTCCGCCGGCGTCCAGCCGACGGCCAGCATCTTGACCAGGGCCCCGGTGGCCGGCGCGGCGGCGGCCGACGCGTCCGCCCCGGCCAGGTCCTGCCCGGCGCCACCCGGCAGCGCCGCCCAGTCGATTTCCGCGAAGGCCGGGACGTCCGCCGAGATGCCGGCGTGGATCTCGTCCATGCGCGGCGCACGGTCCCTGCCCGCGAGCCCGGCCAGCAGCGCCCCGAGGATCTCGATTCCCGGCCGGCAATCGGTCCGCGCCCAGAGGGCCCGCGCCACGTGCTGCACCCGGCCGGCAAAACTGACCCAGGTCCCCTCCTGCTCGCCGTACCCGGCGACCGGCAGGACGACCGTGGCTTCCTCGGCGAGCGGCGACGACCAGGCATCCAGCACGACGCGGTGCGGCGCGCAGCCCGCGGCGTCCGGCGCCAGTACCGGCGGCTCCCCGTCCACCGGCCCGAGCAGGCCCGGGCCGATGGCCAGGAGCGCCGCGACCTTTCCCGCGCGCAGGCGCTCCTCGAGCTCGGCCACCGGCAGCACGTCACCGCAGACCGCGCCCAGCACTTCCCGGACGCCCCGCGCGTTCGGCGCCTTGTCGGCCCGGACCAGCAGCTCGTCGTCCTCGCCGGCCACGTGTTCCGCCAGGAAGACCGGCGCGCCGGAGAGCGGGCCTGCCGCGAGCCGGCCGAGGAGCCAGGCCTCCTCCACGGTCATCCGGGGACTCGCCAGCACCGCCGCCTTTCCGGCACGGGCCTGCTCCCCGAGAACGCGAACCGCTTCGTCCAGCGCGGCGCGCCACGGGTCGTCCGCCCCTTCCACCGGGGAACGGGGGCCCGCGAGCCGGCGCTCGCCCGCCGCCTCGAGGCGGCCGCCCCACAGGCGGCCCTCGTCGCAGATCCACCAGCGGTTGACCGCGTGGTTGACCCGCGGCGTGATCCGCTGGATCTCGTTGCGGAACGTCCCCAGGTGGACCGAGCAGCCCCGCGCACATCCCGGGCACACCGAGGGCACGTCGGTGAGGAACCACACGCGGGTCCGGAAGCGGAACTCCCGCAGCGTGAGCGCCCCGACCGGGCACAGGTCGACGACGCACCCGGAGTACGGGTTGTCGAGCGGACGACCGGGGAACGTGCCCACCTCCTCGCGGACGCCCCGGTGAAACATCCCGAGCTCGGCGGTCCGCGTCACCTCCTGGCAGAACCGGATGCAGCGGGTGCACTTGATGCACCGCTCCCAGTCGTACAGCACGTGCGGACCCAGGACCCGTCGCTTGGGACCGTGCTCCTTCTCCTCGCGGAACCGGGTCGTCGCATCGCCGTGCTCGTACGCGTACTCCTGCAGCCGGCATTCCCCGGCCTGGTCGCAGATCGGGCAGTCCAGCGGGTGGTTGACCAGGAGGAACTCCATCACCGCCTCGCGGAGCTTCCGCACCCGCTCCGTGTCGGTATGGACGACCATCCCGTCGGCCACCACCGTGTTGCAGGCGATCGCCGGCTTGGGGAACTTCTCCACCTCGACGAGACAGACCCGGCAGTTGCCCGAGATTCGCAGCCCGGGGTGGTAGCAGAAATGGGGAATGTCGATGCCGTTCGCCAGCGCCGCCTGGAGAACGGTCGTCCCGTCCGGCACCGTCAGTTCCCGCCCGTCGATCGTGAAGGTCGGCATCGCGTCAGGCCTCGCTCAGCCCGCCGCGACCGGCGAGCGGCCGTGGCGGACGTAGTGCTCGAACTCGTCCCGGAACTTCTCGAGGAACGATCGGCAGGGCATGGCGGCGGCGTCCGCGAGGGGGCAGATCGTCACGCCCTGCATGTTCGCCGCCACCTGGTCGAGCAGGTCCAGGTCCTCCGGCGTCCCCCCGCCGCGCCGGATCCGGTGCAGGATCTTCTCGATCCAGCCGGTGCCCTCGCGGCAGGGCGTGCACTGGCCGCAGGACTCGTGGGCATAGAAGTGGGCGATCCGCTCCATGACGGCGACCATGTCGGTCGTCTCGTCCATCACGATGATCGCCGCCGAGCCCAGCATCGACCCCGCCTTCGCCACCGAGTCGAAGTCCATCCGGAGGCCCCGGCACTCGTCGGCCCGGAGGACCGGGGTCGAGGATCCTCCCGGGATCACGGCCTTCAGGGCCTTCCCCTCCCGCAGCATCCCGCCCGCGTGCTCCTCGATGATCTCCATCAGCTCGGTGCCCATCGGCAGCTCGAAGACGCCCGGGTTCTTCACGTGCCCGGAGACGCCGTACAGCTTCGGCCCGGTGTTGCGTTCGTCCGTGCCGATCGAGGCGAACCAGGACGCTCCGCGCTCGATGATGAACGGCACGCACGAGAGGGTCTCGACGTTGTTGATCGTCGTCGGGTGGCCGTAGACCCCGAACTGCGCCGGGAACGGGGGCTTCAGCCGCGGGTTGCCGCGCCTGCCCTCGATCGAGGTCATCAGCGCGGTCTCCTCGCCGCAGATGTAGGCCCCGCCGCCCCGGTGAACGACGATGTCGCACGACCAGCCGGACCCGAGGATGTCCTCCCCGACGAAGCCGGCCTCCCGGGCCTCCGCGATCGCCCGCTCGAGAACCCTCGCCCCGAGCACGTACTCGCCGCGGATGTAGATGAACACCCTGCTCGCCCGCATGGCGAAGGCGGAACAGAGGCATCCCTCGAGGAGCAGGTGCGGATCGTTCTCGATGATCACCCGGTCCTTGAACGTGCCGGGTTCCGACTCGTCGGCGTTGCACACCAGGTAGTTCGGACGCTCCGGCGCCGGTTCCTTCGGCATGAACGACCACTTGACCCCGGCCGGGAACCCCGCCCCGCCCCGGCCCCGCAGGCCGGACGCCTTCACCTCCTCGATGATCGCGTCCGGGTCCATCCTGAGGGCCTTCGCCAGGGTCTCGTAGCCGCCCCGCTTGCGGTAGACCTGGATCGTGCGGGACCCCTCGATGCCGACGTTGCGGGTGAGGACCTTCTCCATCAGTCCCCCTCCACCAGCACGCGCCGCGGGCCCGGCCCGGGCGGGAACGGCGGTTCCTTCCCCGCCGCCAGGGCGTCGAGCAGCGCGTCGAGCCGCGCGACGTCCATGTCCTCGTAGTAGTCGTCGTTGACCTGCACGACGGGCGCGGTGCCGCAGGAGCCCAGGCACTCGACGGTCAGGATCGTGAACAGGCCGTCGGGAGTGGTCTCGCCGACCTCGATCCCCAGCTTCTCCTTCGCGTGCGCGAGCAGGTGGTCGACGCCGCGCAGCATGCAGGAGACCGTGGTGCAGAAGTGGAGCACGTACCTCCCGTGCCGCTCGGTGCGGAACATCGTGTAGAAGGTGACCACCCCGTGCACGTGCGCCGGGGAAACCCCCGTCTTCTCGGCGACCCACCGCTCGGCGGCCAGCGGGACGTACCCCTCCCGCTCCTGGACCAGGTGCAGCAGCGGCATCACCGCGCTCTCCCGGCGGGGGTAGCGCGCGAGGATCTCGTCCGCCCGCTTCTCGAACTGCTCGTCGAACACGTCAGCGTCCCCCGCGGATCACCGGTCGACCTCGCCCATCACGGGGTCGAGACTGCCGATGATCCCGACCACGTCCGGGATCATCTGGCCGACGGCGATCTTCTCGATCACCTGGAGGTTGACGAAGGCGGCGGGCCGGATCCGGCAGCGGTACGCCGACGGCCCGCCGTCGCTCACGATGTAGAACCCGAGCTCCCCCTTGGGAGCCTCGATCGCGTGGTAGACCTCGCCCTCCGGGGGGTGGAACCCCTCGGTCACGATGACGAAGTGGTGGATCAGCGCCTCCATCGAGGTGAGGACCTTCTCCTTGGGCGGCAGCACGACCTTCGGTGCGTCGGCGTTCAGCGGGCCGTCCGGCATCCGCTCGATCGCCTGGCGGATGATCCGCACCGACTGGCGCATCTCCTCCATGCGGACGAGGTAACGGTCGTAGACGTCGCCGACGGTCCCGACGGGGACCTCGAAGTCGTACTGGTCGTAGTCCAGGTAGGGCTGGGCACGGCGCACGTCCCACTCGACCCCGGAGCCCCGCAGCACCGGCCCGGTGCAACCCCAGGCGATCGCGTCCTCGCGGGAGATGATGCCGACGTCCTGGGTGCGGCCCAGCCAGATCCGGTTTCTCGTCAGGAGCCGGTCGCACTCGTCGATCACCTTCGTCACCTGGTCGGCGAAGGCGCGCACGTCGTCGAGCCACCCTTCCGGGATGTCCCGCGCCATGCCGCCGATCCGGACGGTGGACGTGGTGAACCGGGCCCCGGTCAGCCGCTCGTAGAGGTCGTAGAGGATCTCCCGCTGCTGGAACGTGTAGAAGAAGACCGTCGCCGCGCCGAGATCGAGGGCGTGGGTCCCGAGCCACAACAGGTGCGCCGAGACCCGCGCCATTTCGCACAGCAGCACCCGCAGGACGCGGGCCCGCTCCGGCACCTCGATGCCGAGCAGCTTCTCCACGGCCAGGGCCCAGGCGACGTTGTTGGAGACCGGGGCCAGGTAGTCCATCCGGTCGGTCCACGTGATGAACTGGGTCCAGGTCTTGTTCTCGGCGATCTTCTCGAAGCCCCGGTGAAGGAAACCGATGTCGGCCCGGCAGCGGGTGACGACCTCGCCGTCCACGTCGAGCACCAGGCGCAGCACGCCGTGGGTCGAGGGATGGCTCGGCCCCATGTTGAGGACCACGGTCCCCTCGTCCCGGTCGGCTCCCTGCAGCTCCAGCGGTTCGCTCATGGAACAGGTCTCCAGGACGCGGCCCCGGGGGGCCGGCGCCCGTTCAGCACTTGAGGGGGAACTCCTTGCGCAGCGGCCAGCCCGCGAAATCCGCCGGCATCAGGATCCGGCGCAGGTCCGGGTGGCCGTCGAAGCGAACGCCGAACATGTCGTAGCATTCCCGCTCGAGCCAGCCGGCCGCGGGCCACAGCTCCACGACGCTCGGCGCCTCCTCGTCCGCGCCCAGCTCGACCTTCACGCGCAGGCGCACGTTCCGCGGGAACGAGTAGAGGTGCCAGACGACCTCGAACGGCTTCTCCCGGGCGGGCCAGTGGACCGCGGTCACGTCCGTCAGGAAATCGAAGGCGCATCCCTCCGTGTCACGCAGGTACGCGAGCATCTCGAGGGCGCGTTCCCGCGGGACGACGATGGTCGTCTGCCCGCGGAACCGCTCCTCCCGCAGGATGCCGCCCGGGAACTCGCTCCGCAGCAGCTCGAGGGCCTCTCCCGTCTCCCAGCCCGCGGCCGGGCCGGTATCGTTCACGTCGATCATGTCAGCGATCCCACTCGAGGGCGCCCCGTCCCCAGGCGTAGACGAACCCGACGACGAGGATCCCGAGGAAGGCGATCATCTCCCAGAAGACGAAGCTACCCGCCGCCCGCTCCACCGCGTGGCGGAGTTCCACGGCCCACGGAAAGAGGAACACCGCCTCCACGTCGAAGACGAGGAACAGCATCGCCACCAGGTAGAACTTCACCGGGAAGCGACGGCGCGCGGACGCGAACGGCTTGCTCCCGCACTCGTAGGGGGTCATGTCGGTGACCCGCGCCGACCGGCGGGGGCCGGCGAGCCACGAGAGCACGAGGATCGAGCCGGGCAGGACGACGGCAAGCCCGGCCAGGGTCAGCAGGGCCACGAGGGTGGCATCCATCGGAATGCGCCTCCGCGGGAGCTCCTTCCGGGCCGGCTCCCAGGGTCCGGATCACGCGGCATCGGGTGGCGGCACACGAGGGGGGATGCTAGCAATCGGCCCCCTTCCGTGTCAACGGAAACCCCTTGCTTCCGGCGGGTTTGCCGGACCGGCAACCGGGAGGCGCAACCCCGGCCTCGCCGGGCGAACGGACGGCGATTGTCCCCCGCAGAGGACGCCACGTCGGCACAAGAAGAAGCCCCTGCGCCATTCCGGCGCAGGGGCCCGGATCCCCGCCGCCGCGGAGGCTAGTCCTTCTTGCCCCCGCCGCCGCCCTCGCCCTCGAGCTTGCGCCCGGTGCGAGCCTCGTACTCCCTGATCTTCCGCTGCATTTCCTCCTGGCGGCGGCGCTCCTCCTCCTGGAGACGGCGGATCCGCTCTTCCTCGGCCTTCTGCTGCGCGATGTACTCCGCGGCTTCCTTCCCCTTCTTCGCGTCGGCGAGCACCTTGCGGGTCTGGGGCGTGTCCTTGAGGGAAACCGCCTTCTGGGCCATCCTGATCGCCTCGTCCCAGTTGTTCTTCAGCTTGATGTAGGCGAAGGCGAGCTGCTGGTACCCGAGGTAGTTCTTCGGATCGCAGGACACGGCCTTCTTGCCCCACGTGATCACGTCGTTCCACTTCTCGAGGGCCAGGTAGGCCTGGGCGATGTTGAGCATCGCGGTGCAGTTCTTCGGGTCGCGCTTCAGGACCTCCTGGAACTCCCGGATCGCCCCGTTGAAGTCGTTGGCGCCGAGCAGGGCCGCCCCGTAGATCTCGTGGGGATCGGTCTTCTTCGTCTCGACCCTGGCGTACCGCGCGGCCACCTGGGCGGCCCGCCGGAAGAGCGCCTCCTTGGCCTTCTTGTCCCGGGTCCGCCGTGCCTTCTCGATCATCGCCTTTGCCAGCATCTTGAGCACGAACGGATCGTTCTTCCTGAGGGCATCCGCCTTCTGGAAGGAGTCGATGGCGCAGGAGTAGTCCCCGGCGATGTAGCACGCCCGGCCCAGCTCCTTGGCGACGGTGAAGTCCTTCGCCGGGTTGGCCCGCTTCAGGTCCTCGATCGCCCGGTCGTACTGCTTGATCCGGGCGAGGGCGATCCCGCGGGTCTTGTACAGGCGCCGCTTCTCCGCCGGCGACTGGGCCAGCTCCACCGCCTTGTCCAGGGTGGTCACGACCTCGGAGTACTTCCGCAGCGCGAGCAGCGTCTGGGCCAGCATGTAGTGGTAGTTGAACTTCCCCGACTCCAGCTCGATCGCCTTGCGGAACGCCTGCTCCGCGTCCCGGTACTTCTTCAGCTTGAAGTAGCAGTTGCCGAGCATGAAGTGCCCGAAGTCGTACTCCGGGGCGTTCTCGAGCACCGCCTGGAACTCCGAGGCGGCCTCGACGTACTTCCCCTGCTTGAAGTAGGCCATCCCCTGCTCGTAGTCCGCGTGGGCCAGGGGGACGGCAAGGAGCAGCACGGCCGCCACGAGGGCCGCGAGGGTCAGGCTCAGGGTCGTCTTCTTCATCGTGTCCTCCCGGCGGGCTCGGCGTGCCTGGTCCCGCCTGGGTGTTCATGGTTGCAACGATCGTGCCGCCGGCCGGTCACGTTCGCCATGCTTCCGCCTCTTCCGGCGACGGGAAGGGCCGGGTCCTCCCGGACCCGGCCCCGGCAACTGCGTGCTCGTCGTCGCCCTTCACGCCTACTCGATGGTGAAGTTGACGACGACGGTGAAGTAGACGTCCACCGGCCGTCCGTTCTGCATCGCGGGCCGGTACCGCCACTGCTTCACCGCCGCGATCGCCGCCTCGGCGAACCCGAGGTCCGCCGCCGGCTCCTTGAGGACCTTGATGTCCCCGACGGTGCCGTCCTTCCGGATCACCGCCTGGAGGATCACCTTCCCCTGGATGCGCGCCTTCCGGGCCAGCTCCGGGTACTCCGGCTTGACCTTCGTCTCCGGGATCAGCTCCGGCTCGGTCACGCCGCCGATGCCCGGCATCAGGGGGCCGGAGACCGGGGGCGGCTCCGGGGTCCCGAGCACGACGTCGACGTCCTCCGGGATCGGCTCCGGCTCCGGCTCCGGCTCCGGCTCGATGATCGGCTCGGGCTCGTCCGGCGTCGGGTCGGGGACGGCGACCTTCTTGGTGAACTTCTTCTGGATCTTCTTCTTCGGCTTCTGCTTCGGGGGCGGCGGCACGTACTTGCGCACCACCATCACCTTCCGGGTGCTCGTCACCTCCGGCGGCTTGTACTTGATCTCCGGGAAGGTGATCGCGAACAGGATCGCGTGGAGCACGATCGCGATGATGATGAACACCGCGTTGTACCGGAGGCCGGACTCCTCGAACTGCTCCTGGAGGAAGATCTCGTCCACCGCCATCGCCTGCAGCTTGGCGCTGGACCCGGCCCCCCCGGCGGCGCCGCCGCTTTCCGGCTTCTTCTGGGGATTGTCCGCCATCGGTCTCTCCCGGCCCGCTTACTGCTGCTCGAACGGGTTGTAGCCGAACAGGGCGATGTAGTCGTTGACCTCGCTCTGGGTCGGAATCGAGATGTTCGGCGTCTTGGCCAGGCCGAGGCCACCCTTGTCCGGCGGCTCGGTCGCCTTTATCAGCTCGTCGTAGATGCGGACCATCGCCTTGTAGGGCGCGTCCGGCCGGGTGTAGATGATGATCGGCTTGTCCGGCCAGCGTTCGAGCTTCGGGCCGATGTAGGGCAGGATCTCGTCCACCGTCGCCGGGCGCCCGTCCATCAGGAAGGAACCGTCCTCGAGGACCTTGAAGAAGATCGCCTCCTGCGTCTCCGCCTGGGCGGTCTTGTCCTCGTCCTTCGGCAGCTTGAAGTCGAGCCCCTTCGTGGCCGAGAACACCGTCGTCACCATGAAGAAGATGATCAGCAGGAACGCGATGTCGGCCATCGAGGCGGACGAGATCTCGGCCTCCTGCGGCTTCAGCTTGTCGGTCAGCTTGCCCATCTCGCTTCCTTCCGCGGCCCCGCGGCCGCGCGACCCGCCAGGACTACTCGGTGTCGTCCTTGGTTCGCTGGAAGGTCAGCATGACGATCTCCTCCACGCCGGCCCTCCGGAAGATGTCCATGACGGTGTCGATGATCCTGTAGGGCGTGTCAGCCTCGGCCTTGATCACGAACGGGCGAGTCGGGTCGACCGCCGCGACCGCGCTGACCTGGGCCTCGAGATCGGTCAGGCTCGCGACGGGCGTGGACATCTGTTTCCCGTCGCTGAACTTGTACCCGTAGTTCTCGGTGCCCGGCTCCTTGTAGATGACGACGTAGGCCGACCCCTTGGGAACCTCGATGCGCATCTGCGACTTCGGCAGGTTCACCCGGGTCCGGTCGACGTCGAACGTCGTCGTCACCATGAAGAAGATGATCAGCAGGAACGCGATGTCGGCCATCGAGGCCGTCGGGATGAAGGCCTTGATCTCGGTCAGTCGCTTCTTGAAGGCCATGATCCCCTCGTCAGCCCTTCTGGCCGGAACCCTTCAGCGCCACGTGCGTCTCCAGCACGATGTTCGCGGTGGTCTCCATCTCGCGGACGTAGGAAGCCACCTTGCTCGTGTAGAAGTTGTAGAACGGCAGCGTGAGCACCGCGACGATCAGGCCGCCCGCGGTGGTGATCAGCGCGACGGAAATACCTTTCGCCACCTTGCCGGGGTTGTTGAGCCCCTCCTGGGCGATCACGTCGAAGGACTGGATCATCCCGACGACGGTGCCGAGGAAGCCGAGGATCGGCGCGATGTTCGAGATCAGTGCGAGGATCCACAGGCCGCGCTCGAGGCGGGCGATCTCGTGCAGCGCCGCGTTCTCGAGCAGCTTCGTCATCTCCTCGTTGTCGGCATCGTTCCAGCGGAGGAGGGCCGCCTTGACGACCGCGGCGGTCGGGCCCTTGTACTGCTCGCAGGCCTTGAGGGCCGCGTCGACCTTGCCCTCGGCCAGGAGCTTGCGCACCTTCGAGATCAGCTCGGTCGTCCTCGTGCGCGCGCCGAAGTAGAGCATGTATCCGCGCTCGAGGATGATCATCACGCCGATGATCGAAAGGATGAGGAGCGGCCACATGATGAGACCGCCCTGCTGGAAGTAGTGAACGAGGGTTCCTCCGAAATTGCTCACGGTGCCTCCTTCGGTGGCTCGTCACGCCCGGGCGCCCCGGGCGGCTGCCTCGATGCGGGATCCTCGTTCCCGCCGCTTGCCATCGGTCCACGGGCGGCCATCGAACCGCCCCTGCCTCGATCCGCTCGCAGGATAGGGGGGGAACATGGGGCTGTCAACGAATCGGAACCCTTCACGGGCAGGGAGCTTGCGCGCGGATCGCGCGGGGACGGTGCAGCAGCGTCCGGCCGGAATCGTGGCGCAATCCGGCCGGGACTGCCCTCCCCGTTCCGGGTGAATCCCGGTCAGCCGGGAAAAGCCGGCAGGCCCGGGACCCCCGCGCACCAGCGCGGTTTCCCCCGGCGGTCCCGGGCCCCTTCGACGAGCTTTCGCGCTACCGGCCCGCGGTGACCCCGACCTCGGCGGGGGCGGGCACCTCGATCCCCCGCTGCTCCAGCAGCACGCCGCGCACGCGGAGCAACCGGACCAGGGCCTGGTTGTAGTCGACCGCCGCGTTGATCAGGCGCGACTCGGCGTCGCGCAGGTCGGTCTGGAACTGGAGCACCTTGAAGGCGGTGGACAGGCCGTTCTCGAAGCGCTTCTGCTCCGCCTCCATCTTCTTCCGCTGCAGGACCACGTTCGCCCGGGCCGACGCCATCCGGCGGAACGCGCTCTCCACGTCCCGCACCGCCTGGCGCACCTCGACCCGGACCTGCAGGCGGGTCTTCTGCACCTGCAGGCGCGCCTGCTCGCTGGCGAGCCGCGCCCGGGCGAGGTCGGCGCGGGCCCGGCGGTTGCGGATCGGAAGCCGCAGGTTGAACCCGATCGACCAGTCGCTGTTGTCCCGGTCCGGGATCTCCGAGAACGCATCGGTCCGCCCCTGGTCCTTCCGTACCCAGACCTCCTGGGGCACGCCGCCCGGTCCCGGGACGATGAGCGGGTAGTAGTCGTAGTTGTTGCCCGTGGCCCGCCACGTGCCGACCAGCGACAGGTCCGGGCGCACCTGGTTCTTCCGCCACCGCGCATCCAGCTCCCGGTTCCGGAGCTGCAGCTCGGCGACCTTCACCTCGGGCCGGTGGGCGAGCGCCTCCCGGATCGCCTCGTCCAGGTCCACGTCGACCTTGTCCGTGACGGGGCGATCGACCGGCACGATCGGCCGCTCCCACTCGGCGGAATCCTGGGGCACGTGGAGCAGCACCCGCAGGTTGTCCTCGGCGTTGCGTACCGCGTTCTCCGCGACGATCACGTTCCCGTCCCGGTCGGCGACCTCGGCCTCCGCGGTCGTGATCTCGATCTCCGGCAGGGTGCCGACCTCGACCTTGACGCGGGTGTCCTTGAGGAAGTCCTGGGCCAGCTTGTAGGACGCCCGGGCCACGTCGAGCTGGCGCCGCGCCCCGAGCAGCTTCCAGTACGCCGACTCCACCTGCTCGACCACTTCCATCACCCGCTGGCGGAGCTGCTCCTCGGAGATCCCGAGGGAGTTCTTCGCCTGCTCGATCGCCGTGCGGTTGATCCGGAGGCCGTAGTTCCGCAACAGCGGCTGGCGCACCGTGAGCTGGACGCCGGCCACCATCGTCGTCGGGACCAGGCCGAAGATGTCCGACCCGGGCGGGTAGTTGCTGACCATTTCCCGGTAGAAGACTCCCGCCTCGACCTGGCCCCCGGTGCGCAGTGGATCGACCCAGGTCGCGCTGAGCTGCTTGTCCGTCCGGCTCGCCGGGGAGAACCGGCTCGAGGGTTCCTGGGTCTGCCGGTCCCAGGAACCGCTGCCCTGGAGCTCCGGCTCGAAGACCGCGTCCTGGTAGGTCACGGTCTCCCGGGCCGAGGCCGGATCGATCCGGGCGACCTGGATGTCCAGGTTCTCGCGGAGCGCCCGGGCGACGGCGTCCCGCAGGGTCAGCTCCCACGGGGGCGGGCCACCGTCCTCCGTCACCGGCGTCGGCGGAGGCAGGAGTCCCTCCGCCGGGTCCGGGGCCTGGGCGAGGGAGGGAAGCGCCGCGACCAGGAACAGGCACGCGAGCGCGAGGACGGGGACGAGGGTGCGCGGGGTCGTCGTCATGGACGGGACTCTCCTCCGGGCCCGCCCGCGTCGGACTTCGCGGGGCGGGGAAGGGAAACATCGGCCGGCGGCAGCCGGTCCGCAAGATGGCAGGCGACGAACCGCCCCGGACCGCGGGGAACGAGGGCGGGCTCCTCCCGCCGGCACCGTTCCTCGGCGAAGGGGCACCGCGGGTGGAAGCGGCACCCGGGGGGCACGTCGACCGGGGACGGCAGGTCCCCGGGAAGGGGGGCGGTGCGGCCGCGGGCGAGCGCCGGGTCCGGCGGGGGCACCGCCGCGAGCAGTGCGCGGGTGTAGGGGTGCGCCGGCCCCGCCAGGAGCTCCCCGGCCGGGCCGGTCTCGACGATCCTTCCCAGGTACATCACGGCGACCCGGTCGCAGAGATGGCCGACCAGGGCGAGGTCGTGGGCAATGAAGAGGTAGGCGATCCCGTGGCGCCGCTGGAGCTCGACCAGGAGATTGATCACCTGGGCCTGGACCGAGACGTCGAGGGACGCGACCGGCTCGTCGCAGACGACGAACTCGGGCCGGACGGCGAGGGCCCGGGCGATCATCACCCGCTGGCGCTGGCCCCCGGACAACTCCCCGGGCCGGCGATCGACCAGCGCGGGGTCGAGCCCGACCTCCTCGAGCAGGGCGAGGACCCGCCGACGCCGCTCGCGGCCCCGGGCGAGGCCGTGGATCGCCAGGGGCTCCCCCACGAGGGATCCGACCCGCATCATGGGGTTCAGGGCGGCCGACGGGTCCTGGAAGATCACCTGCATCCTTCGCCGGAGCGCCCGCAGCTCCCGGGACCGGAGGGCGAGAACGTCGATCCCGTCGAAGCGTACGGTCCCCGCGGTCGGTTCGACGAGGCGAAGGATGGCCCGGCCGAGGGTCGTCTTCCCCGATCCGGACTCGCCGACGAGGCCGACGATCTCGCCCCGGCCGACGTCCAGGTCGACCCCGTCCACCGCGCGGACGGTGACCCCTCCTCCGAGGAGCCCGGCCCCGGCCCGGTAGTGGTGGACGAGGCCCCGGACCTCGAGGAGCGGCCCGCCGCCGGTCATCGCGCTCCCTCCCGGGCGGGAAGGGCCTCGAAGCACGCGACCGCCCGGCCCTTCCCTGCGGGCTCCAGGGGCGGCACCCGCTCCCGGCAGCGGTCGGTGGCCCGGGAGCACCGCGGCGCGAAGGCGCAGCCGGGAGGCAGGTGGGCGAGGTCCGGCACCTGGCCCGGGATCGCCGGAAGGCGGCCCCGGGGAACTTCCGGACGGGGCACGCCGGCCAGCAGGCCTTCCGTGTAGGGGTGGAGCGGTGCCCCGAACAGGGCATCCACCGGCCCCTCCTCGACGATGCGGCCCGCGTACATGACGAGAACCCGGTCGGCGATGGCCGCGACGACCCCCAGGTCGTGGGTCACGAGGAGCACGCCCAGTCCCTCCCCGTCGGCGAGTCCCCGCAGCAGGTCGAGGATCCCGGCCTGGAGGGTGACGTCGAGGGCGGTGGTCGGCTCGTCGGCCACCAGCACCCGGGGCCCGGCCGCCAGCGCCATGGCCAGGAGAGCCCGCTGCTTCATCCCGCCGGAGAACTCGTGGGGATACTGGTCGGCCCGGCGCGCCGGGTCGGGAATCCCGACGCGGGCCAGGGCCCGGACGGCCTCTTCCCGGGCCGCCTCCCGGCCGAGGGGCCGGTGGGCCCGCAGCACCTCGGCCACCTGGGCCCCGACGGTCAGCACCGGGTTCAGGGCGTCGCCGGTCTCCTGGGGCACCCAGGCGATGCCGGCGCCACGCCGCCGGCGGAGCTCGCGCTCGGGCAGCGCCAGCAGGTCCTCTCCCTCGAGGAGCACCCGCCCGCCGGTGACCCGTCCCGGCGGGGGCACGAGGGCGAGGAGCGCGAGGCCGAGGGTCGACTTGCCGCACCCGGACTCCCCGACGAGGGCGACGACCTCTCCCTCGCGCACGTCCAGGGAGACGCCGTCCACCGCCGGGACCGTCCCGTCCGGGCGGGGATAGTCGACGCGCAGCTCGCGGACTTCCAGGAGGGCGGCCATCGCGCCCCAATCTAGCACCGCCCCCTCGCCCCGTGGCCCCGCGGCCCAGCCGACGGTTCCCGGCCCGCCCCGGGCGGTCTCGTCGGGGACTCGACGGCCCCCGGGACCGGGTGACGGGATCCCGTCGTCGATCCCCGGGAACGGGGGTATTCCACCCCTCCGATCGTGGCCCCGATCTTGCATCGAAGGGCACCCGCGATCTCGATGGAGGGCTCCGGAGTGAACGTCGCCGTTCTCGTACCCGGCCCGCGGGCCGCCCATGGCCTCGGGGAACTCCTGGTCGCCCTCGGGCGGGAACCCGGGATCGATCCCGGGGTCGTCGCCCTCGGCCAGGCAACCGCCGCCGCCCTGCCGGAGGGGCTGGACGTGCTCGTCTACCCGGTACGGGAGGACACGCTGCTCCCCGGCCCCTTTCTCGGCCCGCTCCTCGAGCACCTGGGAGCCGAGGCCCTCCTCGCTCCCCTCGGGGCGGTGGACACGGCGCCGGTGCCCACCCTGCTGCTGGACCTTGCCGGCACGGACGAGGAAAGAGAACTCCCCCTTCCGCAGGACCCGGCCCACCTGGCCTGGACGGAGGCGGTGACGGCCCGGCCCGAGCGACGCCGGCAACTGGTCCGGGAGGGACTGTTCACCGTCCACCTGCTCCCGGAGTGGTTCCGCGAGCCGGGCCACCCGGCCGCCGCGGCCGCGGGACCGATCGCCCGGAAGCTCCGGGAGCTGGCCCCCCTCGCCGCCGGGGCACGGCCCTTCCCGGTGGCGGAGCGCGAAGACGAGACCATCACGAGCCCGGTCGAGCCGACCGTCGCCTCCCGGGAACCGGCACCGGCCCCGGAGGAGGAGATCACCGTGCAGGTCACCAGCCCGGAACCCGTCGTCGAGGCCCGTACACCCTCCCCGGCCGCCTGGGAGCCCGAGGTCCACGACCCGGAGCGGTACCGGGACCGGCACGCCGGCCGCGAGGCGCTGGTCCTGGCCTCCCCGGACGGGCTGGACACGCTCTCGCCGGCCGAGCTGGCCGCGCACGTGGTCGTGGCGACCCCCGCGGCCCTCGGCTGGCTGATCGCCCGGATGGGGATCGCCCAGTACACGTGCGCCACCGTCGAGCCGGGGTCGGTCGAGACGCGGGGGGCGCTCGCCGGGGTGCGCACGGTCCTGGTCCACGCTTCCCACCTCGACGGGAGGCGCCTCGCCCCGGCGGCCCGGGCCCTCGTCTCCGTGCTCGATCTCTCCCGGGCCGGCGGACCGGCCCTGGGCTGGTCGGACGAGATGGGGACCGGCTTCTTCCCCGGCCCCGGGGACGCGGCCCTGGCCGTCCAGTGGGCGGCCTGGCTCGGCGCCGGGGAGATCCGGGTCGCGGGAACGGCGCCGCTCGCGGCGCTCCCTGCCTGGTCCGCGTTCGTCACGGGAGCCCGGGCGATCCTGGAGGCCCGGGGCACGCGCCTCCTCCTCGAGGGGGCCGCGACCGGTGCGCGACCCGGGGCGGGAGCGGCAGGGACGACCGGGGGACTGCGGGCGACGATCGGCGGGTAGCCCGGCCACCCGGGAGCCCATGGGGCAGCGAGGCTTCCGGGAGCCGTCGCCAACCGCATCGGCGACAGGTGCCACGGTCGGCACCCCGAGCCACCTCGAAACTTTCTCGCGGGAGCCTGGACGGCCGACGCGCGGCCCGCGCTGCCCTCCTGCCGAGAGCTCCGCTGGACCATGGCGGGGCGGGGTCCGTTACCCTTCAAGCTCCCCTGGCATCCCATCCTCCACGCCGGCCGCGAGACCCGTGCGCCGGCAGGCCTGGGAGGAACGATCCATGGAGATCGCCGATCGCTACGACGTGATCGTTGTCGGCGGGGGCCCCGCCACGCGGATCCTCAACAAGTACCTGCACATGCTCCAGCCGGGCATCCGGACGCTCGTCGTGCGCGACGAGGACCGGATCGTCAACCACTGCGGCACCCCCTACATCGTCGAGGGGAAGATCGAGTGGGAGCGGGGCCTGATCGCCGAGGAGCTGGTCACCCGGTTCGGGACCCCGATCCTCGTCGACCCGGTCGTGGGGGGCGACCCGGAGAAGAAGCTCGTGGAGACCGCCTCCGGCCGGAAGATCGGGTACGAGAGGCTGGTCTTCGCCACCGGGACCGACCAGGTGCTGCCGCCGGTACCCGGGATCGAATCCGACCGGGTTCTCAAGGTGCGCCGGACCGACGACCTGCGTCGCACGATGGCCCGCATCCGGGACGTCGAGCGGGCCGTCGTCCTCGGCGCGGGTTACATCGGCCTCGAGTTCGCCATCGCCCTGCGCAACCTGGGCAAGCAGGTCACCGTGATCGAGCTGGCGAACCACGTGATGGGAGGCCGGATCGACGAGAAGATGGCCGAGGCGATCGAGACGCACCTCCGGGGCCTCGGCATCGACCTGCGACCGGGGCGCCGGGCGACCTGCATCCACGATCGGGCCGGGAACTGCGAGGTGGAGATCGACGGCGGCGACCGGGTGCCCGCCGACGTGGTCCTGCCGGCGGTCGGCGTGCGGCCCCTCGTCGACTACGCCCCGGCCTTCGGGCTGACGACGACCCCCGGGGGGATCGTCGTCGACGAGTACTTCCGCACGGGGGTCCCCGACATCTGGGCGATCGGCGACTGTATCGAGACCCGGTCGCGGATCACCGGGAAACCGGTACCCGGCAAGCTCGGTTCCAACGCCGGCCAGATGGCCCGGCGCCTCGGCCTCAACATGGCCGGCATCGCCGCGCCGTACCCCGGCGTGGTCAACGCCGCCGTGACGATGCTCGAGGGGCTCGCCTACGGCGGCGCGGGGCTCTCGGAAGCCGACGCGGACCGGGAAGGGATCCCGGTCCTGGTCACCCGCAACACGTCGACCAGCACGTACGAGAACATGCCGGATCCCCGGCCGGTGGAGTGCAAGCTCGTCTTCCACGCGGAGACCCTTCGCCTGCTCGGCGGCGAGCTGCTCGGCGAGTTCAACCCGGCGGGCTTCGTCGAGGTGATCGCCCAGCTGATCGAGCGGGAGGCGACGCTGGAGGACGTCCTGGTGATGACGTACTCTTCGCATCCCGAGCTGACCCCGAAGACGTCGAAGCCGTACGTCGCCTGGGCGGCGGAACCGCTCCTGAGGAGCCTCGCCGGCCAGGGCCAGCTCGCGCGGCTGCGGGCGGCCCGGGGAGAGTGAACAGGACACCGTAGCGACGCGCCGGTCCCCGGGAGGAGGGAGCCCGGGGAGCCGGCCAGGCCGGGGGAGAGGGAGCCCCCCGGGGAGGGAGCCGATGAACACGTTCGTGCTGCTGCTGATCGGGTTCGTCGCGGGACTGTTCGTGGCCGTGCTCGGAACGGTCCTCGCGATGCGCAAGCTGATGGTCGTCCCCCACCGGAGTCACCGGACCTTCGAGGAGACCTGCGAGGCGATCGAGAAGGTCGTCCCGGCGCACCAGGGGTGGGGCTTCCCGATCGAGACCTGGAACTTCTACGAGACCTTCCTCAAGAAGAACCTCGTTCCGCGGGGCATCCGGAAGCTGAAGGTCTTCTTCGTCTGCAACGCGGGCCTCGCCTCGAAGGTGATCTCCGACACCCCCGGCATGGCCGGGATCATGCCGTGCTCCTGGGCGGTCTACGAGATGGACGACGGCTCGGTCTGGCTCTCGAAGATGAACATCGCCCTGATGGCGAAGATGTTCGGGGGCGTCATCCGCGAGGCGATGACCGAGGTCGCCCGCATGGACGAGGTCTTCCTTCGCCAGGTACTCGCACCGAGGGAGGAAGACGGGAAGGAAGGGCGCGAGGAAGCCGCCGCCTGACCGGACCGCGCAACGTCTCGCCCTCGGCCCGGGGCCCCGCGCCCCGGGCCGCTCGCGTCTACCCGGCCAGCCGCCAGGGACCCTCGGGCTCGCCCGCATCGCCGGCGCGCGCGACGCGGCCGGTGCGCTCCAGGTGGAGCAGGTGGGCGAGGGCCTGGTCCCGCCGCAGCCGTTCCGGGGCATCGGGCCGGTCGTCCCAGGCGACCGTCGCGATCTCCCCCAGGGTGCGGGGACCGGCGGCGAGGGCGGCGAGGACCCTGGCCTCCCGCTCCTCCCGGTGCGCGAGGGCGGCGGCCAGGGCCCGGGGAGGGAGCGGCGGGCCGTGCCCCGGGTGGAGGAGGCCCGGGTCCCGGGAGGCGAGGAGCCGCAGCGAGTCCATGTACGCCCCCATGTCGCCCCGCCGCGGGCTCACGTAGACCGAGCCGAACCCGGAGACCAGGTCTCCCGCGAGGGTGTACCTCCGCTCCGGGCAGCGCAGGACGACGTGGCCCGGCGCGTGGCCCGGGGTCTCGATCACCTCGAGGGTGACGCCGCCCAGGTCGAGCCTGCCGCCGTCCCGCAGGTCGCCCCGCACCCGGGGATCGTCCCGGAACGCGAGCAGCTCGACCGTCGCCGGGTGGGCGCGGACCGGCAGGTCCAGCGCCCCGGCGATCGCGAGGGCGCCGTCGACGTGGTCCCGGTGGTGGTGGGTGAGGACGACGGCAACCGGCTCGTCCCCTTCCTCCTTCCGGCGGCGCTCGATCACCTCGAGCAGGCGCGCGTTCTCGCCCTCGTCCGGGCTGCCGGGATCGACGACGACGAACCGCTTCCCGCCGGCGAGCCAGCAGTTCGTGTGGGTGGCGGGAGGCAGGGTCTCCGAGCGCACCGGCAGCAGCCAGGCGCCGGGGACGAACTCGATCCGGTGGACCCGCTCCGCCAGCTCGTTCGCCTCCCGTAGCACCGCGAGCAGGCCGTCGAGACCCGTCGCCCGCGGGTGGTCCATCGCCCGCAGGAGCGGCGGCAGCGGCGGCGGGAGCTGGACGCGCCCGGCCCGCCACTCGGCGAGGATCTCCCGCGGGTCGAAGAACCGCAGCGCCTCGGTCTCCTCCGGGATCGGCGGGGTCTCCGGCAGCTCCTGCCCCTCCGGGAGCTCGGCGAGGAAGAAGAGCGTGTCGTACCGCCGAGGGTGAAAGGGAGGCGTCAGCTTGAATCCGACCGGCGCGAGCCGTTCCGGCGGGATCTGGAGCCCGGTCTCCTCGGCCAGCTCCCGGCTCGCGCAGCGGGCGTAGCCGGCCTCCCCCTCCCCGTCCTCCTCCTCGAGGCGGCCGCCGGGAAAGGCCCAGTTCGAGGGGAAGAACCCCGAGCGGCGGCTGCGCAGGCCGAGGAGCACCTCCCAGCGCCCGGCCGCGCCCCGGCGCACGACCATCACGAGCGCGCTCTTCCGCGGTTCCGGCGGGCGCGCCGGTTCGATCCCGGGGAGCCGTTCGCTCATCGGCCCGGCGTCAGAGCTGCCCGTCCCGCGCCGCCCGGGCGACCTTGTCGAAGGCGGCGACCACGTCGGCCATCGCCTCCGGCCCCGCGAGGAGGACGTTCTGCTTGACCCAGATCGTCGTCCGGCAGAGCTCCTCGCAGACCGGCAGCCGGTAGTCGCGGTACGGTTTCGGGAAGACCTCCCCCCAGGTCTTTCCGCCGCCGGTCGGGCGCGCGGCGAACCAGTCCCAGAACGACTGCTGGTAGAGCGGCGTCGTGTACCCCGGGTGGGCGGGGATCCCCTCCTCCTGGAGCGCCTTGACGAAGGTCATCTTGTCGGTCGGAATCACCTCCGGGTCGAGGCGCACCATGTAGATGTGCGCGCCGTGGCCGGTGACCCGGTCGTCCCGCTCCGGCGTCAGGATCCCCTCGATGCCGGCGAGGCCCTCGTCCAGGGCGGCCATCGCCCGGCGGCGGGTCTCCTGCTGCTCCGGCAGCCGGTCGAGCTGGGCGAGGAGCATCGCCGCCTGGAACTCGGTCAGCCGGTAGTTGAGGCCCGGGTGGTCGTGGACGTACCACTCGCCCCCGAGGGTCCGCCCGCAGTTGTGGTACGACCAGGCCCGTTGCCAGACCTCTTCGTCGTTGGCCAGGACGATCCCGCCCTCTCCCGCGGTGATGTTCTTGCTCGACTGGAAGCTGAAGATGCCGGCGTCGCCGAGCGCGCCGACCGGCGTCCCCTTCCAGGAGGCGAGCCAGGCCTGGGCGGCGTCCTCGACGACGAGCAGGTCGTGCTTCCGCGCGATCTCGAGGATCCGGTCCATGTCCGCGGGCCGGCCGCCGATGTGGACCGGCAGGATCGCCCGGGTGCGCGGCGTGATCGCGCGCTCGACCTCGTCCGGGTCCAGGTTGTGGGTCCCGGGCTGGACGTCGGCGAAGACCGGGATGCCCCCGACCGTGAGGATCGCGAGGGCGGTCGCCATGAACGTGTAGGGGCTGGTGATCACCTCGTCCCCCGGCTGCACCCCGGCGGCGACGAGGGCGATCTGGAGGGCGATCGTCCCGTTGCAGCAGGCGACCCCGTGCTTCGCGCCGTGCAGCTCCGCGTACCGCTTCTCGAACTCCGGCACGCGCGGACCGTGGACGCCCCAGGTGCCCGAGCGCAGCACCTCGAGCAGCGCCCGTTCCTCTTCCTCGCCGTGGACCGGCCAGCCCGGCCAGGGTTCCTTCCGCACCGGCTCGCCGCCGTGGATCGCCAGCTTTCCGCTCATTTCCCTCTCCTCGGGTGGGGCGGCCCCGTGATCCGGGGGCCCGGGTGGGGCATCATCGCGCCCGGAGGCCGCCGAGGCAATCGCCGCCCCGGCTTACGCCGGTGGCGTCGCGCGTTCGCCCCGGCGACCCGCGGAAACCCCGGAGGGCCCGATGGACGCTCCCGCCCCTTCCCCCGTGCCGCTGGTCGACGCCCACGCCCACCTGGCCGACCCGTCGTTCGACGCGGACCGGGAGGACGTCCTCGCCCGCGCCCGGGCCGCGGGGGTCGCCCGGGTGGTCACGGTCGGCGAGACGGTCGAGGACGCCCGCCGGATCCTCGAGCTGGCACCCCGCCACCCGGAGATCGCCCCGGCGATCGGCCTCTACCCGACCGTGCTCGACCGCGACGCCCTCGCGGAGATCGCCGCCCTCGCCCGGGAGCACCGGGACGCGCTCGTGGCCCTCGGGGAGGTCGGCCTCGACCGGTGGAAGGTGCAGGACCCCGCCGAACGGGAGCTCCAGCGGGAGCTGTTCCTCGCCCAGGTGGACCTCGCCCTCGAGCTGGACCTGCCGCTCAACGTGCACTCCCGGAGCGCCGGCCGGTACGCGATCGAGGCCCTGGTCGAGCGGGGGGCCCGGAGAGTGCTCCTCCACGCGTTCGACGCCCGCCCGGCGACCACCCGGCGGGGCCTCGAGGCGGGCTTCTACTTCTCGATCCCCCCGTCGATCGTCCGCTCCCCCCAGAAGCGCAAGCTCGCCGCCCTCGTTCCCCTCGACCGGCTCCTCCTCGAGACCGACAGCCCCGTCCTCGGCCCGGACCGGGAACGCCGCAACGAGCCGGCGAACCTGCTGGTCGTCCTGGACGAGCTGGCCGCCATCAAGGGGGTGTCCCGGGAGGAGATCGCCCGCGCGACCACCGGGAACGCCCGCCGCCTCTTCGGCCCCTCCCTCCTGCCCTGACGACGCCGGCCCCGTTTCCCATCCCCGTTTCCCGGGAGGACGTCGGCCCCCCGTTCGACGGAAGCTGCCGTCCGCGGCCCTGGGGGCTCGACGAGGCTTGCCGGACCGTCGCTCCCGCCCGCCGCGCGGAACCGCCCGCGGGCCCGGGAACCACCAGCCCACCAGGAACTTCGCGTCGACGCGCCCCTCCGCCCCGGGTGCTGGCACGCTCCGTGCTCTTCCGGCGGGCGACACGAAGGAACGGAAGCCCGGAGGTCGCGGGGCACGGATGGTCGGGATCGCGACGGCGGGCTTCCCCAACCCAGCGAGAGGAGACGAAGCGATGAAGAAGCTCCTGGCGATCCTGTTCATGTTCGCCCTCCTGGTCGGCGGTGCGTCGGCCACGTTCGCCGGCAACGGTCACGGCGCGGGCGACTGCACCGGCCCCATCGGCGATGGCCCCCACGCGGGCAGCGGCAATGGCGGCCACGGGGGCGGCGGCAACCCGGACTGCCCGGACGCCGACGGCGACGGCACCTGCAACGGCCAGGACCCGGACTACACGCCCGGCGACATGTGCCCGAACCCGGACTGCCCGGACGACGACGGCGACGGCATCTGCA
>Ga0256914_1000692_pt1 | contig 32743 bp, 35 predicted proteins | sample HulkmetaG_FD_191571 | JGI IMG/M metagenome (GOLD analysis project Ga0256914, IMG submission 191571) | Hydrothermal chimney microbial communities from Main Endeavour vent field at the Juan de Fuca Ridge, Pacific Ocean - Hulk | ecosystem: Environmental > Aquatic > Marine > Hydrothermal vents ... | reverse complement strand
TCGAAACGGCTGCCGATGCGGGCCAGCGCCCGGTCCACCTCGAAGGCCGCCTCGGGCGGCCGGTGCAGCCCCAGCTCGTGGTAGTGGGCCGGGCGGTGGCGGGTACAGCAGTGGACGAAGGCGTGGAAGGTGCGCTTCAGGGCCACGCCGAGGCGGCGCCGGAAGGCCTCATAGGCGAAGACGTAGGTCTCGGAGCCGCCATCGGTGACCGGTAGCGAATCTCCACCCGCGGCACCTTTCGGTGGATGGTGGCCGCGAGCAGCGCCGACTCCATCTCCTCCAGCATCGGATGGGGAGGATGGGCGGCCGGTGCATGGATGCAGAAACGGTTCTGCGCGCTGCGCCCGCCCGCCTCTTCCGGGCTGAGCCACAGCTCCAGCAGCAGGAAGGCGCCGAACTGCCGCGCCAGCTCCCGGGCCAGCGCTTCCAGCAATGTATCGAACCCCTCTTGCTCCGGCGCCGCCACCAGGTAACTCGCCTGGCCATGCAGCACAGCGCTTCGGTGGCCGGATCCTCACCCTCCTGCCTGCGGTAGAGGCAGAGGAAGGATAGGAGCCGGCCGATCCGCAGCAGCCCGCCGCCGGCCAGCGCCTGCTACACGCCCCGCCCCTTGCGCAGCACCTCCACCAGCCGTTGCGGTTCCGACTCCTTCATTTTTCGCGCTCCAACACCCGCCGCAGGCTCTCTTCCAGCCCCGGCAGGGCACGCCGCAACAGCTGGCGCAGCTGACCGAACTGGTCGAGATCGCGGATGCCCGTTCATTCGTCCATGAAGAATTTCTTGAACCCCACCGCCAGCACGCAGCCTCTTCCCGCGTAGTCGCGGTGGACCCGGCGGGCCAGCTCGCGCCCGCGGAAATTGATGTTCTCGCGCACGTCAAGGTGGCGGCCACAACATTCGAACCGGTGGAGGTCGTCCATTAACAGGCCGTTGAAAATAACCCAACTAAGGCGGCCGCCCTGACGGTGAGTAGCGGCTGAAGCACGGCAACTCGTGCCCTGTGGCCAAAAATTGGCTAATTTGACCTGATTTGCCCCTTTCCAGGCACGCCAACCCCTCGGAACTGGGCCATCAACATGCCACTACCTCTAGATTGCGCATCCGAACCAGGTTGTCGGCGACTGCTCCCAGCACGAAGTGAAAGTCGAGCTTGACACGCCCTACAAACCGGCTTTTGCGCAACCCGCCGATGGTCTTGAGCCAGCCGAAGCATTTTTCGATCCGCTTGGCTGCAGGCTGGCTGGTTCGGTAACCGGGGTGGCGGGTGGTGCGTCCATCAATGTCCGATGAACGGTGGGTGTCGTTTGGGCCACATGGGGGGGTGGCGCGGGCATCACGCATCGCCTCCACGAAGCCCTTCGTGTCGTAGTTTTGTCCACGCCCACTGTTCCCGGTCCACGGAACCAGTGCCGATGTTCACCTCCGGGTTGAGACAGGGATTCGCCGGCGGCCTGTGGGGGCCCTGCGCGGCGATGGTTGTAGGCGTGAAGGTCGAGGAGCACGAAGCCGTCCTCCCCCTCCACCATGGTGTCGAGCAGCCGATAGAGTGCTCCATAAAACTCGTCGTAGGCCGCCGGCGAGCGCTGCACCACCGCTTTCTGGCAGGGGCCCTTTCCACACCTGGAGTCCCCAGGCCATCTGGGGCGTGCGATAGAGCGCCTCCTTCCGCGAACGGTTGAGGTCCACCTGGAGACCTAGGGGCCGACCCCGGTAGTTCAAGGCCCGAGGCCATTTCCCTGCCGGAAATGACTGTATTATAGTGAACGCAGGACGAAGGGGAGGATCAGACCACCGCCATGCACACACAACTGATCAAACTCATCGGCAAGCGGTTCCGCTACCGGGGACAGGTCTGGGTCATCGTCGAGGTCATGCGTGAAGAAGATGCGCTGGTCATCGTACCGGAAGAGGCCGCCCGCAACCGGCACATCCAGGCCGACCAGTACGGCAACGCCACGCGCCGATGTGAACGCTGTATTACCCTGCCCCTGAGCGATCCCGACGACCCCGACAGCTACTCTCCCCAGGTGATGGAACTACTGGCCGGCAGCCTCGGCGAGTAGCCGCGCCGCCACCCGCTCCAGGTCTTCCGGCGTGTCCACGCCCGCCGGTGGCGCCTCCGCAGCCAGCGACACATGGATACGCCGTCCATGCCACAGCACCCGCAACTGCTCCAGAGACTCCGCCGCTTCCAGCGCCGTGGCCGGCCAGCGCACATACTCGCGGACGAAACCGGCACGGTAGGCGTAGAGCCCGATGTGGCGCAGGTGCCGCCGCGCCACCTCTCTCTCCACGGGCCGCGTCCAAGCCATGGCATCCCGCACCCAAGGAACGGGCGCGCGGCTGAAATAGAGCGCATACCCTTTGCCGTCCAGCACCACCTTGACCACGGCGGGGTCAAACAACTGATCGGGGTCGTCCAAGTGGGCCGCCAGGGTGGCAACATCGGCACCCTCGTGGCGTTCCAGGTCCTGGGCCACCTGATCCAGCAGGCCAGGCGCGATGAGCGGCTCGTCTCCCTGAAGGTTGACCACGATCTCGTCGTCGGGCCAGCCCATCACCTCGATCACTTCGGCGATGCGTTCGGTCCCGCTGGCGTGGCCTGGATCGGTCATGCAGACCCGGGCACCGAACCCATCCGCGACTCGGGCGATCCTTTCGTCATCGGTGGCCACCACCACCTCGACGGCATGGGCCGACACGGCCCTTTCCCAGACGTGTTGCAGCAGCGGCTTGCCCGCCAACTCGATGAGCGGCTTGCCCGGAAGGCGGGTGGCGCCATAACGGGCCGGAATGACGATCCGCATCAGGCCGTCTCGTCCGCATCCAAGGGGCGGGCCTCCTCCTCCAGCATGACGGGAATGCCGTCACGTATGGGAAAGGCCAGCCGGTCGGCCTTGCAGATGAGCTCCTGGTTGGCCTTGTCATAGACCAGCTTGCCCTTGCACAAAGGGCAAACCAGGATGTCAAGCAGCTTTTTGTCCATTTCGGAATTCTCCCAGCAGCAGATCCAGATTGTGGACGAAAGTCTCGTCCGGTTTCACGTCGATCTCCACCACCCAGTGATTCTTCCCGGCGAACCGCCGGCATTTCACCGCGTCTTTCTCCGTCATCAGCACCGGGAGATCGGATTCGAAGCGAAGATCGCGCGCCTGGAAGCGGTGGTGGTCGGGAAAAGGGTGGGGAACCACCTCCAATCCGTGCCGGCGCAACAGTTCGAAAAAACGCTCGGGATGGCCGATGCCGGCCACCGCATGGACGCGCCGCCCCGCCGCCTCGGAAAGCGCGTGCACACCGCCTGCCCCTTCGCGCAGCGGCACAATCCGCGCTGCCGCCACCTCCATCACCGGAACGCCTTCGCGCCAGAAGCCGTTGCTCACCACCAGATCCACCCGTCTCAAACGCGAGGCCGGCTCACGGAGCGGCCCCGCCGGCAGCAGCCAGCCGTTGCCCAACCCGCGGCGGCCGTCCACCACCGCGATCTCCAGATCCCGCCCCAACGGAAGGTGCTGCAACCCGTCGTCGGACAACACGATGTCGCAGTCGGTGTGCTGGAGCAACGCGCGTACCGCCGCCACCCGGTCGGGCGCCACGCACATGGGACAACCGGTGCGACGGGCGAGCAACACGGCTTCGTCCCCCACCACCATCGGATCACTGTCGGGGCGCACCTGTTGCGGCCAATGGCGGGCACGCCCGCCGTAACCCCGTGACACGATGCCGGGTCGCCAGCCCTTGCCGCGCAGATGGTGGGCCAGCCAGATCACCAGGGGTGTCTTTCCGGTACCGCCCACGGTGATGTTGCCCACCACGAGCACTGGAACTCGAAACCGCGTCTGTCGGCGCAGGCGAAGGCCGTAGGCGAGCCGGCGCGCCCCGACGGCGGCACCGAAGAGCAGGGAAAAAGGCAGCAAGGGAATGGCAAGCCAAGGGCTGGCGTACCAGAGTCCCATCACTCCGTGTCCCGAGGCGCCCGGGTGAGAAAACTGAGCCGTTGCAGACCCAACCTGCCGGCGGCGTCCATCACCGTCACCACCGCCTGGAAAGGCGCCTGCCGGTCAGCGGTCACCTGAACGGGCAAATCGGCTCTGCCGCCGGACGCCTTCTTCAATGCCCGCTCGAGGGTGGCCAGGTCATGGGTCACCAGCTCCCGGTCGTCGATGTAATAGTGGCCGTTGCGATCCACCACCACCTCGATGACCTTGCGCTCCTCCTGGACCTCTGGCTCGGTCGAGGCTTGCGGCAAGTCCACCTTGAGCTGCTGTTGACGATCGAAGGTGGTGGACACCATGAAAAAGATGAGCAGCAAAAAGACCACATCGATGAGCGGCGTCATGTCCACCAGGACGGTGCGCTGCCTGCGCGAGGGCCGGATGTTCATTCTTGCTCCCGCTCGCCGTGGAGCACTTCGACCATCTTGATGGCCTGTTCCTCCATGGCGATGGCCAGGGCGTCCACCCGCCCGCTGAGATAACGGTGGGCGATGAGGCTGGGAATGGCCACCGTCAGACCCGCAGCGGTGGTGATGAGCGCTTCGGAGATGCCGCCCGCCAGCACCGCCGGGTTGCCCACTCCCGCATCGGTGATGGCGGTGAAGACCTTGATCATGCCGATGACGGTCCCCAACAATCCCAGCAACGGCGTGATGGCGGCGATGGTGCCCAGGGTGTTGAGGTGGCGCTCGAGGTCGTGCACCACCTGGCGCCCCTCCTCTTCGATGGCCTCCTTCATCACCTCGCGCGAGTGGTGCAGATTGGTCAAGCCCGTGGCCAACATCCGCCCCAGCGGCGAGCTTTCCCGAATGGCCAGGATGCGTTGCCGGTCCAGCTCCCCCTTCTTGTAGAGTTTCCAGATCTGGGGCAACAGATGATCGGGCACCACCCGCTTTCGCCGAAAGGCCCACAACCGCTCCAGCGTGATGGCCATGGCCAGCACGGAACAGGCGATGATGGGCCACATGAGCAGCCCGCCCGCCTCGATGAGCTCGTACATCCGCTCCCTTCCCCCGTGGTTGCCGTACCGTGAAAGTCAGCCTTCAATCATACCGCATGACCGTTGGCGATGGCGGTGCGGCCTGAACTCCCACCACCGACCATGAAATCGGCGCCACCGGTCGATCCGCACCCCTCCCTGAGCGGAGAACGTCAAACGCAACGCGCCGGAAGTCGCCGTGTTCAACGGTTGCGCGCCCGACCGACACCAACGCGCCACCACCTCGGGACGGGGAAAACCCCATCGGTTGCCATGGCCCGCGGAAAAAAGCACCCACCGCGGACGGGTCGCCGCCACGAAAGAGGAACTGGACGAACCGGCGCTGCCGTGGTGCGCGGCCACAACCACGGTGGCGGCCAGACGCGGGCCCCAGCGTGCCACCAACCGTTTTTCCGCCGCCGCCTCCAGATCGCCGGTGAGCAGCAGGACCTGCTCCCCCACCGATATCCGCAGCACGCAGGAGGCATCGTTGCCTCGTGCCCCCACCCTTTCCGGCCAGAGCACCTCGAAACGAACCCCGTCCCACCACCAGCGATCGCCGGCACGACACGGTGCCGCAACGCGCCGCAGGGCCAACCTTTCCGGCTCCCCCGACAGGACGGCTTCCACCGGGACGGCGCGCAGCAGGCTGCCCGCGCCGCCCTGATGATCCTGATCCGCATGGCTCAACACCAATAGATCCACCCGAGTGGCGTCCAATCGGCGCAAGTAGGGCACCACCACCGCCCGGCCGGTATCGAACCCCGATGCAAAGGCCGGTCCGGTGTCGTAGACCATCAGATGGTGACGGGTGCGCACCACCGCCGCCAACCCCTGCCCCACGTCCAGGAGAGTCAACTCGAATCCATCACGGGGCGGCGACGGGGGGCGCCCCAGCATCGAAACCAGGGCACAGCCGAACGCCAACAGACCCAACCGCCGAACGGACCAGCGCCCAGCCGTCACCGCGGTGACGGCCAGGAACGCCGGCACCCAGACCATGAATCCACCGCCGGGCCATGCCGGGTTCCAACGCGCCGCCCAGGCCAACGCATCCATCGCAGCCTCCGCCATGCCACCCAACACCACGGCGGGAAGATTCCCCGGCCAGTCCAGAGCCCATTCCATCCCAGTAACCACCAGGGCCGACGGCACCAGCAGGAAAGAGAACGCCGGCACGGCCAGCAGATTCACCAATGGAGAGAGCAGAGAAGGCACCATGCCTTGCAAGGCGAGAACGGGATTCAGGCCCAAAGAGACCACGGGCTGCACCCAAAGCCAGGAAAATCGTCCGGGCCGATGCCTGAGCACGAGGAAGATGAGCGCTACGGCCCCAAAGGAGAGCCAGAACCCGGCCTCGCGCACCGACTGGGGATCCATGACCAGCACCAGCAGCGCAGCCACGGCCAGCACCCGCCAGGAAACGGCGTGCCGTCGCAAGATCACCGCGGCCGCCGCCACCAACAGCATGACCAGAGCACGCCGGGTGGGCAGGCTGAAGCCGGCGAGCGCGGCATAGGCCAGGGCCGCTGCCATGGCTGCGGGCGCGCCCGCCACGCGCGCGGGCCAGCGGCCGCACAATCCGGGGACGAAGCGCCACAAGCCCGCCGTCACCCACCAGGCGAACCCGGCCACCAGCCCCACGTGCAGCCCTGAGATGGCCACCAAATGGCTGGTTCCGGTGGCGGCGAACACCGCCTTGTCCTCATGGGTGAGGCCGCCCCGGTCGCCCACCACCAGCGCCCGGACCAGCGCAGCGGCGCGCGACGGCTTCACCACCGCGTCCAGGGCCTGGGACAGCTTCCATCTCAGCCGGTCGAGGCTCCAGCGCCCGGTCGCCAGTCGCAGGGTTTCTCCCTTGACGTATCCGCTGTAACGCACGCCGCGGGCGTACAACCACCCGGCGTAGTCGAAGCCGCCGGGATTGCGATAGCCGACCACGGACCGCACCCGAACCGGCAGTCGCCACCGTTCTCCAGGGACCGGCGCCGCGGAGGCGTCGTAAGCGGCCAATCGCAGCCGCCAGCGGCCCCGCCATCGACGGTCGGCGGTCTCCAACACATGGGCGTCGAACAAGAAAGCACAGCGCCGCGCACGGCAATGCGGCAAGCCGGTCACTTCGCCCTCCACCACGACCGTGCGCCCCAAGGCCGCCTCCGGCAAGGAGGGCGGCCGGTTCCAATGGGCGTGGGCCAGGCTGTAGAGAAGCCCGGCGCAGAACCAGGCGGGCAGGCCGCCGGCGAACCGGCGAACCGGCCACAACGCCGGAATCGCAACAAGCCACGCGGTGGACGGCAGGCTCGGCAGCGAGTAGAACAGAAGCACGCCGCCGAGGAAGGCGAGAGTCCCTGGCACCATGGAAAACGTCCCTGTTTCCTGAGCCGAATTTGACCTGGAGCATGCTACAGGGCGCGGCTTGTGGTCAAGGCGGATCGGCCGTGCTGAAATAGGGCCTCATCGAAGGCCCCAAGGTGCTTTCATGCCGCGACATCTGCTCAGGCGTTACGCGCCGGATCACCGCAGGATCCGTGATCACCGGCACCTGCAGATCTTCGGCAAGCTGCTGCACGACCCCAATCTGTGGCACCTGAACCGGCGCTCGGTTTCGGGCGCCTTCGCCATCGGCCTGTTCTGGGCCATGATACCCATGCCTTTCCAGATGGTGGCCGCCGCCGCATCGGCCATTTTGTGGCGCGCCAACCTGCCGGTGAGCGTGGCCCTGGTCTGGATCACCAATCCCGTCACCATGCCGCCCATCTTCTATTTCAACTACTTGGTGGGCACCTGGATCCTGCCCGACTGCAAGCCGCTCGGAGAGGCGGAACTCTCCATGGAGTGGTTCACCCATAGTCTGGCTGAGATCTGGGAACCCCTCTATCTGGGGTCGGTGGTGGTGGGCGCGATCTTGGCGGCGCTGGGGTACGCCGGGATGCGGGGATTCTGGCGATGGCACGTGGTGCGCCAGTACCGGGCACGCACTCAAAGAGGACGCAACACCCCCTCCACCAGCCGATAGACGCGGTCCATACGGGCGGCCAACTCCGGATCGTGGGTGACGATGACGAAAGCGGTGCCCTGAGCCCGGTTCAATTCCAACATGAGTTCGTAGATCACCCCCGCGGTGGCGGGATCCAGATTGCCCGTGGGCTCGTCTGCGAGCACGCAACCCGGCCGGGAAACCAGGGCACGGGCCACTGCGGTGCGCTGCCGCTCGCCGCCTGAAAGCTCCGCCGGCTTGTGTTCCAGCCGTGCCCCAAGCCCCACCCGCTCCAGCATGAGCGCGGCCTGCTTGCGCGCTTCGGCCACCGGCGTGCGCCGTAAGAGCAAAGGCATGGCCACGTTCTCGAGCGCGGTGAACTCGGGCAACAGATGGTGGAACTGATAGATGAAGCCCAAGTGACGGTTGCGCAGCTGACAGCGACGGGCTTCCGGCAAAATGGAAAAAGGCCGGCCCGAGAGCCGCACCTCTCCGCCGTCGGGTTCGTCCAACCCACCCAGGCAGTGGAGCAACGTGCTCTTACCCGAACCCGACGCCCCCACCACCGCCACCTGTTCTCCGGCCGCCACCTTCAGATCCACACCGCGCAACACCTCCACTCGAGCCGGCCCCGTGGTGTAGGTGCGCCGCAACCCCACCGCTTCGAGCACCGGCTCATTCATGGCGCAGGGCCTCCGCCGGCAGCGTGCGATAGGCGTTCCAGGCCGGATAGAGCGTCATGAGGAAACTGCACAGAAAAGAGCCCAGGCCAATCAACGCCACGTCGTCCCAATGGAGGTCCGAAGGCAACATGCTGATGTAATAGACATTGGGATCGATGAAATGGACGTCGAACAACCGTTCGATCCAGGCCACCACCTGCTCCACATTGAGGGCCAGCGCCACGCCTCCCAGAACCCCCAGAAGCGTGCCCGCCAAGCCGATGACCGACCCTTGGACGATGAAAATGGCCATGATCTGCCGGGGAGAGGCACCGAAAGTCTTGAGGATGGCGATGTCGGCCCTTTTGTCCACCACCACCATCACCAGCGTAGCAACGATGTTGAATGCGGCGATGACCACGATGAAAAAGAGCAGCAACCCCATCATGCGCTTTTCCATCTTCAGCGCCGCAAAGAAATTGCGGTGCTGATCGGTCCAATCGCTGACCAGGAACCCACCTCGAAACCCCCGCGCCAGCTCCACCGACACCTCCCGCGCGGCGAAAAGATCATCCAGCTTGAGACGGATGCCGGTCACACCGTCTCCAAGCTTGAGCAACCGGGCCAGGTCCTGGATGTTGACCAGGGCCACTCCCCGGTCGTACTCCCCCATGCCGACGGAAAAGATGCCGCTGACGGTGAACCGCTTCATGCGCGGCATGGAGCCGGTGGGCATGGCGGTGAACCGGGGCACCAGCACGGTCACCTTGTCGCCCGTCCGCACGCCGAGGGCCAGCGCAAGCTCGCGCCCCAGAACGATGCGGAAACCACCAGGCTGCAGATCGTCGAGACGGCCTTCCAACATATGCTCCCCCACTTCCACCACGGCGGGCTCGAGCGCGGGGTCGATGCCCCGCACCAGCGCGCCGCTCACTTGGCGTCCGTGGACCAACATGGTCTGGCTCTCCACATAGGGCGCCGCCCCAACCACCCTGGGATGCTCGAGCGCCTTTTCCAAAGCCTCGCGCCAATCCCTGAGGCTGCCGGAAAGCGCCCGGATGTCGGCATGGGAGGCCATGCCCAGGATGCGTTCGCGCACCTCTTTGTGAAAGCCGTTCATCACCGACAACACGGTGATGAGCACGACCACCCCCAGCGTGATCCCCAAAGTGGAGATGAAAGAGATGAACGAAATGAAGTGATTACGTCGTTCGGCCCGGGTATATCGCAGGCCGATCCAGATGGAGAGCGGATGGAACATGACGCGCCATTATAAGGCAAGGGGTGGCCGTGCCGCCCCTTGCCGTTCCACCCGGAGATGGGTGACGCTCAAACCTTGCGACGCAGCCTGAAAAGCCCCAGAAAACCGGGAACGAGCAGGAAAAGCGTGGACGGCGTTGGAATGGACTGAGGATCGGGATCCACCTGGATCCAGTCGTTGGCGCACCAAGCGGTCCAATGAGCCAGGAAAGGATCATTCCCCAAGTCGATACCCAGTACACTCAGATCCAGCTTGGTCTCGATGACATAATGGGAACCGGTATATTCACCCAAGCGCGCTATGGAATCGCCATCATAGAGAGCCTCGGTATAAACCAGCTCCGCCTTCCCCAATTTGTCTCCCGATTTCACACCGACCGGATGAGCTGACTTGTAATCGGAGCTTCCAGACGGATCATACTCATCAGGCTCGATCCACAGCCCGTAATACCACTCCGCCACTTCCACGACATCGCCCGACCGGAAGCCATCGTGATCACGGGTAATCACGCCGATTTCGAAACTGGCGTCCTCGGTACCCACCACCCAGTTCAAATTGAGAGCAATGTCGCCTCCGGGGTAGCCCGCGGCGTTCGGTGCACGACCGGTCACCACAGCAATGTAGAGATCATCATCGATGAGATCGATATAGATGGCTTCGGCATCGTACGGCTGGCCGCCGTACCCAGGATTCAGATAGCTGCTGTTCTGATCTTCAACCACCCACTTCAGGGAATGGTCGCTCCAGGGGGTCCAATCCGAAGCATTACCCTTGGGCGGCCCGGCCAGCCAATCGGCCAGATCGCCGTCCACCACATAGGGGGATGCACTGGCAGCAGCAGAAAAGGCCAGCGTGCCGATGAGCAGGAGTAATGAAATTCCTTTCGTAGATGTCCAGGTCATAATGATCGCCTCGGGATTTTTTCGTTGAAAAACCCAAGGCAAATGTCATGCCACAAAAAAGGAGCAAACTCCAAAACGACGGGATTACCTATTCACTTTTCAATAGGTTATAAATGATTCTAGAAAAATGAAGTCAGCTTTGGAGAACCGACCGCCTCATCGACGGCTGACCTGGACTGTCAAAAACATCGACAACCGACGTCGTCGCTGAAGTCTGGCCCATCGATTGGGAAAAAACCCCTGCTCCGCCCATTCAAGACTTGGGCTTTTTCTTGGCCTTGCGCGCGGCCCGCTGGGCCTTGGCCTTGGCTGCGGCTTTCTTCGCCTGGCGCGCAGAGTATTTGCGATACTCTTTGAGTTGTTTTTCCAGCACCGCCTGCTGACGGCGTTTCTTTTCGGTGGCCTTGCCCACCTTTTCCATCACCGCCTGGGCCTTTTTCAACGCCTTGTCGGCATCCCGAGCCGCCGCCTCGGCCGCGGCGGCCGCCTTCTTCGCCTTGCGAATGGCCTTCTCCAGCTTGGCCAGTGTTTTCTCCTCGCGACTGGGCTTGTCCTTCTTCTCTTTCTTGCCTTTCTTGCTCATGAGTTCGCCTTTTGGGTCATTCACTATAGACCTTGTTGGGGGGACCGACGATGAGCGGATCGGGTGCTCTCACCACCTCGTGGTCCTTGTTGGGGTAATCCAGGTTGTAGAGGAAGTGGCGCATGCAGTTGATACGGGCCCGCTTCTTGTCGTCGGACTTGACCACCGTCCAGGGCGCGTCGGCGGTGTTGGTATAGAAGAACATGGCCTTGCGGGCGGCGGTGTAGTCGTCCCAGCGCTCGAGCGACTGCAGATCAATGGGGCTGAGCTTCCAATGCTTGAGCGGATCGTGGTAGCGGGAATGGAAACGGCGCAATTGCTCCTGGCGGCTCACTGAAAACCAGTACTTGAAAAAGATGGTATCCGAGTTGACCAGCATGGTCTCGAGCTGGGGTGCCTGGCGCAGGAACTCCAGGTACTCCTCGTCGGTGCAGAACCCCATGACCCGCTCCACGCCGGCGCGGTTGTACCAGGAACGATCGAACAGCACGATCTCCCCTCGGGTGGGCAGGTGCTGGATGTAACGCTGGAAATACCACTGCCCCCTTTCCTTGTCGGTGGGCTTCTCGAGCGCCACCACGTGGGCGGCACGGGGATTGAGGTGTTCCATGAAGCGTTTGATGGTGCCTCCCTTGCCGGCGGCGTCCCGCCCCTCGAACAGGGCGAGAATCTTTTTGCCCTCCTCTTTCACCCAGGCCTGCACTTTGAGCAGCTCGATCTGGAGCAGATGTTTCTCGTGCTCGTACTCCTCCAACCCCATCTTTTCAGGATAGGGATAGTCGCCCAGCTCATAGCTCAGCCGCAGCAACTTCTTTCCGGAGATGATCTTCGGCGACTCCAGCACTTTTTTGGGATTGCTCAACCGCTTGAGCAGCTTGCGCAACTTTTCCCGGTTTTTCTTTTTCTTGCCCATAGTCCTCAGACGCCTCCTAAATGAAGACAAAACGATTCTACGCCTGCTGCAAAGCGCAAAACATGCGGCAGATCAACAAATGCCGAAGCGGCAACGGGTATTTTGCCTCCAGTGTACCGATGCTATAGTCGCCCGACCCCTTCGACCGGAGTGATGCCGATGCCCAAGATCGTCCATCTGCTTCTGTTTGCACTCTTCATTTGCCTGCCGGTCCAGGCGGAGACCCTTCGCGTGGGCCAGGCCACCGACCGGGCTCTGGCCGAGGGGGTGAAATTTCCCGCCCGCGGCATGACCATGAAAAAGGTGAAGCGCTGGTTCGGCCCGCCGACGAAAACCTATGCACCGGTGGGCGACCCCCCCATCACCCGTTGGGAGTACCCGGGCTACATCGTCTATTTTGAATACGACCGGGTCATCACCAGCGTCGTCAAACGGAAACCAGGCGCCGACGGCGAATAATAATTCCCCATCGCCTTCGCTGTTGACTGCCCTCGGGGGCTTTCTATACTGCCGGCATCCCACCCTCATCCGAATACGGAGCCGGTCATGACCGTCACCGACAGCGACATCCACCAGTTGATGCGCAGTATCATCCAGCGCATCGCCACAGGCCCCGAGCTGTCCAAAGACATCTCCCACGAAGAAGCCTACGGCGCCACCGTGGGCATTCTCGAAGGCAAGGTGGACGAGGTGCAGGCGGCCATCTTTCTCATCGCCCTGCGCATGAAACGTGAGACCCACGACGAGTACAAAGGGGTCCTCGACGGCATCCGCGCCCTGGTGAACGGCGTCACCGCCGAGGTGGATCACGTGGTGGACCTGGCCGATCCGTTCGACGGCTACAACCGCACTCTGCCCGCTTCTCCTTTCCTTCCGGCGCTGCTGGCCGAATGCGGCTTGAATGTGGTCTCTCACGGCCTGGATGCCGTGGGCCCCAAATACGGAATCACCCACCGACACGTGCTCCAGGCGTGCGGAGTGGACGTGGATCTGCCCCCCGGCGAGGCCGCCGCCCGCTTGACAGACCCCTCGCTCGGCTGGTGCTACGTGGATCAGTCCCGCTACTGCAAGCCGTTGCACGATCTCATTCCGCTGCGCACGAAGATCATCAAGCGGCAAGTGCTCACCACGGTGGAGGTGCTGGCCAAGCCCATCGCCGGACGCAGAGGCACCCACTTCGTCACCGGTTACGTGCACAAACCCTATCCGCCCATCTACGCCATGCTGGCGCGTCACGTGGGATTCGAATCCGCCGTCCTCATCCGCGGCGTGGAAGGCGGCGTCGTTCCCTCCCTGCGCCAAGAGGGCAAATACTTCAGCTACCACGACCTGGGCGAGGAGATCGAGGTGGACATCGACCCCGCCATGGTGGGCATCGAGCAGACGGTACGCGCCGTGCCACTGCCCGAATCCTTGCCCAAGGCCAAGCGCCCCGGAGACGAGATCGCCATCGCAGTGGACATCAAGGCAGCGGCCGAGGCCGCCGCCGAAGCGGGCATGGCGGCGCTGGCGGGCAAGAAAGGCCCGACCTACGACGCCTTGGTCTATTCGGGTGCCATCATCCTCAAGCACATGGGCAAGGCGAAGGACCTGAGGGAAGCGGCCGACGCCGTGCGCGCCGTGCTCGACTCCGGCAAGGCCGAGGCACGGGTCCGATGATGGAAGCCGGGTGGGTGAAGGTGGCCAGGGAAGGCGAGCTGGCGTCGGACTCCATGAAACGAATCACCGCCGGAGGACAGCGTCTTCTGCTCTGCAACGCCGGCGGTCGCTTCTATTGCGTGGACGAGATGTGCAGCCACGAGGACTACCCTCTCTACCTCGGCTGCATCCAGGAAGGCAGGATCAAGTGCTCGCTGCACGGCAGCTACTTCGATCTGGAGACGGGCGAGCCCACGATGGAGCCGGCCACGCAGCCCCTACGCACCTATCCCGTAAAAGTGGAGGACGGCGCCGTGTGGGTGAAGCCTGCTTGAGCCGACCCTTTAGACAACCCGCTGACCCGGGGTAGAATGCCACCCCGTTCCATACTCGGCAGGTGACCTCCCATGACTGCCCAGATTCTCGACGGCAAGGCCATCGCCAAAGAACTTCGTGCCACCGTCCGCGACGAAGTCCAGGCCCTCACCGCCGTGGGCCACCGCCCACCCGGTTTGGCCGTCGTCTTGGTGGGCGACGATCCCGCCTCTCAGGTGTATGTACACAACAAGGAAAAGGCATGCCGTGAAGCGGGATTCCATTCACGCCTGGTGCATCTGCCCGCCGACACCAGTGAAGACCGGCTGTTGGCCCTCATCGACGAACTCAATCACGACCGCAAGATCGACGGCATTCTGGTGCAGCTCCCTCTACCCGATCATATCGATCCGGAAACGGTCATCGAACGCATCCTACCCACCAAGGACGTGGACGGCTTCCATCCCTACAACATGGGACGGCTGGCGCTGCGGATACCCCAACTGCGTCCCTGTACGCCCAAAGGGGTGATGACCCTGCTCGAATGGACCGGCGTGCAATTGGAAGGGCTGGACGCAGTGATCATCGGCCAATCCAACATCGTGGGCCGTCCCATGGCCCTGGAGCTGCTCATGGCGCGTTGCACCATCACTGTCTGCCATAGCCGCACGAAAGATCTGGCGGAAAAGGTGCGCAACGCCGACTTGGTGGTGGCGGCAGTGGGCCGACCCAATTTCGTGCGGGGGGAGTGGATAAAACCCGGCGCCATCGTCATCGACGTGGGCATCAACCGACTCGAAGACGGCTCACTGTGCGGCGACGTGGACTTCGAGGCGGCGAAGGAGGTGGCATCCTGGATCACCCCCGTGCCCGGCGGCGTGGGCCCCATGACCGTGGCCAGCCTGCTGGAAAACACCCTGCAGGCGGCCAAACTGCACAACAATTGAAATTTGCGAGAACGGAAGCATGACGAAGACTCGGTGCAAGGAGCCGATGTCCCCGCACATTCGGCCCTTCGGATGTGCAATGACCGTTACACACAGGTTCTCTAAAATCTGACACCGATCATTCGAATCAAAGGCACGCCACATGGCCCAATACATCTACACCATGAACCGCGTGAGCAAGGTGGTGCCGCCCAACCGCACCATCCTGCGCGACATCTCGCTCTCCTTCTTCCCCGGCGCCAAGATCGGGGTGCTCGGCCTCAACGGCGCCGGCAAGTCCACCCTGCTGCGCATCATGGCGGGCGTGGACACCGAGTTCGACGGCGAGGCCCGCCCCCAACCCGGCATTCGCATCGGCTACCTGCCCCAGGAGCCCCAGCTCGATCCCGCCAAGGACGTGCGCGGCAACGTGGAGGAAGCGCTGGGCGAGGTGAAGGCGGCCATGGAGGAACTGGAGAAGGTCTACGCCGCCTACGCCGAGCCCGACGCCGACTTCGACGCCCTGGCCAAGCGCCAGGCGGAACTGGAGAACATCGTCCAGGCCGCCGACGGCCACAACCTGGAACGCCAGCTCGAAGTGGCCGCCGACGCCCTGCGCCTGCCGCCCTGGGATGCCGACGTCACCAAGCTCTCCGGCGGGGAGAAGCGCCGCGTGGCGCTGTGCCGGCTGCTGCTCTCCAAGCCCGACATGCTGCTGCTGGACGAGCCCACCAACCACCTGGACGCCGAGTCCATCGCCTGGCTGGAGCGCTTCCTGCACGACTACAAGGGCACCGTGGTGGCGGTGACCCACGACCGCTACTTCCTCGACAACGTGGCCGGCTGGATCCTGGAGCTGGACCGTGGCCACGGCATCCCCTGGGAGGGCAACTACTCCTCCTGGCTGGAGCAGAAAGAGAAACGGCTGGAACAGGAAGCCAAGCAGGAAGCGGCCCGCATCAAAGCCATGAAACGGGAGCTCGAATGGGTGCGCTCCAATCCCAAGGGGCGCCACGCCAAATCCAAGGCGCGGCTCAAGCAATTCGAAGAGCTCCAGAGCCAGCAGTTCCAGAAGCGCAACGAGACCAACGAGATCTACATCCCGCCGGGACCGCGCCTGGGTGACCTGGTCATCGAAGCCAACGGCCTGAAGAAGGGCTACGGCGACCGTCTGCTCTTCGAAGACCTGAGCTTCAACCTGCCACCAGGCGGTATCGTCGGCATCATCGGTCCCAACGGCGCCGGTAAGTCCACCCTCTTCCGCATCATCACCGGCCAAGAGCAGCCCGACGGCGGCGAGCTGCGCATCGGCCCCACGGTGCAACTGGCCTACGTGGACCAGAGCCGCGACGCCCTGGACGACGACAAGACCGTCTGGGAAGAGATCTCCGACGGCCAGGACATCATCCGCGTGGGCAACTTCGAGATGCAGTCCCGCGCCTACGTGAGCCGCTTCAACTTCAAGGGGCCGGACCAGCAGAAGAAGGTGGGCGACCTCTCTGGCGGCGAGCGCAACCGGGTCCACCTGGCCAAGCTGCTGCGCTCGGGCGGCAACGTGCTGCTGCTGGACGAGCCCACCAACGACCTGGACGTGGAGACCTTGCGCGCCCTGGAGGAGGCGCTGCTCGCCTTCCCCGGCTGCGCTGTGGTCATCTCCCACGACCGTTGGTTCCTGGACCGCATCGCCACCCACATCCTCGCCTTCGAGGGCGATTCGAAGGTGACCTGGTTCGAGGGCAACTTCGCCGACTACGAGGAAGACAAGAAGCGGAGGCTTGGGGAGGAAGCGATCAATCCCCACCGGATCAAGTACAAGCGTATCGACGCCTGATACTTCCCTGTAGCGCCCATCCAGCCGGCCAATTCTCCCGACTCCAGGCACATGAGCGGTTCCGCCGGTCTTCGGCGGAACCACTTTCCCGGCCGTTCGGTATCAGCACGTAGGCCCGCCGAGGCCGAAGGCCGACGCGGGCGCATCGGCCCGAGCCGGCTGGGCTGGCGGGATCGGCCGCGCTGCAGCCTGGCCCGGCCTACGGGGAACGCCGCTTCCCCAGCGGCAGCCGCAGGACCATCAACAGGGCGAACACCGCCAGGTAGAGCAGCGGCTCGCGCACGTCCGCCTTCACCAACCACCAGTAGTGGAGCACCCCCAGCAGCGCCGCCACGTAGGCCAGGCGGTGGAGCCGCTTCCAGTTCGCGCCCAGGCGGCGCATGCTCCAGGTGTTGGAGGTGGCCGCCAGCGCCAGCAGGATGAGAAAGGCGCTGAAGCCCACCACGATGTAGGGCCGCTTGACCAGGTCCACCAGGACCTCGCTCCAGAGCAGTTCCCGGTCCAGCACCAGCCAGACGGTGAAGTGGAGCGCGGCGTAGAAAAAGCTGAAGAGCCCCAGCATGCGCCGCCAGAGCACCGGCCGCCGCCAGCCGGCAAGACGCCGGAGCGGCGTCACCGTGAGGGTCACCAACAGCAGGCGCAGCGCCCAGTCTCCGGTGCCGTGGAGCAGCGCCTCCACCGGGTTGGGCTGGAGCGCGCCACTGTACAGCCCCCAGGCCATCCAGCCCAGGGGCAGGAGACAGAGGAGAAAGATCAGGGGTTTCAGCAAGGAGATCGGCATTGGGGGTTCATGGGCCAACGGCTTCTGCCCGCGGCGGCCTGGCGGCCTTGGCGGGCCTACGTTCTGTCGTGCCATTTCGCCCGTAGGCCGGACGAGGCCGCAACGCGGCCGACTCCGGCATCCGCGTTAAAAATATTTCCTCAGATCCATGCCCCGATAAAGGTGCGCCACCTCGTCGCCATACCCATTGAACGGCAACGTGGGCCGCTTTTCCGCGAACAACCCTTCGCCCAGCATCCTCTCTCGCTTCTGGCTCCAACGGGGATGGTCCACTTCCGGATTCACGTTGGCGTAGAAACCGTACTCGTCCGGCGCCAGCCGCCGCCAGGTGTTGAGCGGCTGGTTTTCGGTGAAGCGGATGGAGACGATGGATTTGATGCTCTTGAACCCGTATTTCCAAGGCACCACCAGCCGCAGAGGAGCGCCGTTCTGCGCCGGCAACGGCTTGCCGTAAAGCCCGGTGGCGATGAGGGTCAATGGATGCATGGCCTCGTCCATGCGCAGCCCTTCCACATAAGGCCACGGAAGTATGTCTCTTTTTTGTCCCGGCATGCGCTCCGGGTCGTAGAGCGTGCGGAACTCCACATACTTCGCCTTCGACGTAGGCCGGAAGCGCGACAACAGCCGCCGCAGCTCGAAACCCTCCCATGGCACCACCATGGCCCACGCCTCCACGCACCGGAAGCGATAGATTCGCTCTTCCGTGGGGATGCGCAGAATCTCTTCGATATCGACGACCCCCGGCCGTTCACAGGCTCCCGAGACTTCCAGGCTCCACGGACGGGTCTTCAAATAATGGGCGTTTTCCGCTGGATCCTGCTTGGAAGTGCCGAGCTCGTAGAAATTGTTGTAGCGGGTGACGTACTTCCACGGCGTGGGCTCGAGCCCGCCTGCGACAGACCGTTGCGGCCCCGCTTCGGGCCGGCCAGACAGGGCCGAAGCCAGGCCCACCGCACCCAGTCCCAAACCGGCTGCACCCGCCGCTTTCAACAACCGGCGACGGTTACGCCACACCTTCTCGTCGGTGATGGCAGAGGGCGGTATGCGAGGAGGAAGACGAATGGGCATGGTATCTCCAGGCGGCAGCCGCACACCGGTACGGCACCGATAATGTCAATAGTAGACCGGCTCGGGCGGCGGGGGCTCATGGGCCTTCGACTCCTCGCCCTCTACGATGGGCTTGAGGTAGATCTCCACCCGGCGATTGAGTTGCCGACCCGCTTCGGTGGCGTTGCTGGCCCGCGGTTCTCTCTCACCCCGCCCCTCTGTATGGATGCGGGCCGGATTCACCCCGCGGCCGATGAGATAGTCCGCCACCGCTCGAGCACGCCGCTCGGACAGCTTCTGATTGTAGGCTTCCGATCCGGTGCTGTCGGTGTGGCCGACCACGTGCACCACCGTTTTGTCATATTTGCGAATCACCTCGGCAAGCCGGTCCAACGCATCGGCAAACCCCGGATTGATCCGGGCGCTGTCGAAGTCGAACGAGACCTGGGCATCCAAAATGAGCTTCAAACTGTCGTCCGCCATGCGCTGGATCTGGATCTCGTTGGCCGCCGCCTCCTCGGCAAGCTCCCGCTCCAGCTCACGCTGTTGGCGATCCATGTACTGGCCGATGGCGCCGCCGGCCAGGGCGCCCAATGCCGCGCCCACATACGCTCCGCGCCCATGGTGGACCTGGTGCCCGATGACGGCACCCGCCACGGCACCCACCACCGCGCCCGTGGTGGTCTTGGGGTTCTCTTGGATGGTCTGGCAACCGTTCAGCATGAGAACGGCGGCAAACCCGACGGCAGTCGTTTTTCGGTTCATGATTTCAAATCTCCCTGATATGAGGCCTGACCGACATCAGCCATGATAACGGCGCATCGAAACACTCGCATCCATCCATGCCACACCGTTTTTAGTGAGACCCCCGTCATAATCCGCGGGTTCCCTGCTGAAAAAGGCGACCCAAACAGCCCAAGTCGCATTGAAGCCAACGTCATTCTCCCCCACAATAGCCCGCACCTGTCATTTTTTTTGACGCTTTTCCGTGCCCATCGATTACAAGTTCCGCTACCTGCTGGACGACTGGCAAAAAGAGGCGGTGGAAGTGCTCAACGAGCGGTTCCGCAAGCTGTTGCGCGCCAGCGACGACGTATTGATGGATTTCGCCGAAAAAGCGGAAAGCGGGCGTATTCAAAACCACTTTTTCGACGCGCAGCGGGAAATCTGGCTCAAGATGGAGGACATGTCGCTGGACTTCCACGACCTCCTCACCAAGAAATTGAGCCGATTTCCTCTCCACGAGGAACAGGCGGTCCCGGAGCTGGGCTCGGAAACCCTGAGCCTGGTCAACATCGACCTCTACGAACGCAATCTGGCACTCCACACCCTGGCTGAACGGGCCGAGGCGGACAACCAGCAGGAGCTCTATCTGTTGGCCCAACGGCTGTCGGTGATCAATGGCGGACAGCCGGTAAGTATGGAGCAGATCCCCGCTTCCCCCCATCAGATGTGCGAGATCTTCGCCCGCTGCGTCAACCGCCTCACCATCGAAAACGACGCTCTGCTCGTACTCTACACCTTGTTTGACAAATACGTGCTTTCGGCCCTGCCCGGGCTGCACGAAAAGCTCAACCAGAGTCTGATCAAGGCCGGCATCCTCCCCACCTTGAAATACAAGGTGAAAAACAAGCCCGGTCAGGCGGCGGGATCGTCCAAGCCCCAAGAGGAACAAGAAAAGGCCGGGCGAGACGGTGAAGAACCGGACAGGCCCCAAACCCCGGCCGAACTGGGCGAAGAGACCATGCGCCGGATCCACGAGTTGCTCCAAGCCAACCGGCGCAGGCGACGCAAGAAACACCCTCTGCCGCCCGGCGTGTCGCCCGCCACGCACCAAGAGGTGCTACAGGCGGCTCAGGCCATCACCCTCGCCCAGTCCGCCAATTTCCCAGACGAAGAAACCCTGTTCCGTCCGCCGACCCCCGAAACCTTGCACAAAGTGCAAGCACAAATGGCCAACCAGCGGGAGACCATCAAGGAAAAGGTGGGCAGCAACCGTTTGAGGGACGAGCAGGAGGACATCATCGACTTGGTGGGACTCCTGTTCGAACAGATGCTGGACGACGACAGCATCCCCAACGCGGTGAAAGCCCTTCTTGGCCATCTGCACACCCCCTATATCAAGATCGGCCTGAGTGACACCGACTTCTTCTCCAATCCCGACCACCCCGCCCGTGTCTTCCTCGATCGGGCCATCGCCGCATCCGCCGTCTGGGTGGACGAGATCGACCTCAAGGAAGGGATCTATCCTTACATCAAGGACGTGGTCTTCAACGTGGTGCGCATGCGCAAGCAGAGCCGCGAAGACTTCGAAGAGTACATCGAAGGTCTGGAAAAAGAGGTCGCTCAACGCGAACAGAAATTCCAGGTGCTGGAAAAACACACGGTGGAAGCGGAGATGGGCAAGGAACAGCTGATACAAGCCAAGGAGCAGGCGCAAAAAGCGACGGCAGACATCTTCGGAGGCCAGCTGGTGCCCGCCTTCTGCAAACGATTCGTGGATGAGGTTTGGGTGGACTTTCTCACTCTTCTACAGCTGCGTACGAGCGGAGACGAAGAATCCCAGGTGTGGCAGGAGGCGCTGGGCCTTGGACGCCGCATTCTGGCGCTGTGCGTCAATGTGGAGCAAGGGCTGGGGCGTGCCGCACAGGTGGAGACAGTGGCCAACCAGATCCGCCAGCAGATCGGGAGCCTGCTCCCCCACCAGGAGCGCAAGCTGGAAGAGTTCATCGATCAGCTCTTCAGCCCCACTCAGGAGCCTCCCGTGGTTGCCATTCCAGCGGAACGCGAGCCCGAAGGAGAGGCGGACCAACCGGTGGATGAAGAGACCTTCAAACTCTACAACACCCTCCGCAAGCTGCCGGTGGGCACTTGGTTCGAGTTCAATGCCGGAAGTGACAACGCCTATCGTGCCAAGCTCTCCTGGTACAACCCCATGACCGACCACTTTCTGTTCATAACGCCCAGAGGCAAACAGTCGGTGTTGGTGGACATCGCCAAGCTGGCCAAAGGAATCCGCGAGGGAAGCGTGCTCTACTTTACGGACCTGAAGGAATCCTTCTGGAACCGCGCCATGCGTAAGATTCGGTCCCTGCTGGAGAAAAACGAAACGCCCCTCAGCGGCGAGGCTCAGGCATGACTGAAAAAAGAAGACACCCGCGGTTCGCGCCGCGTGCCACCATCCAGGCCATCAACGTCATCAACGGGCGTTCCCTGGGCATCGTCTCCAACCTCTCCCGTGGCGGGTTCATGCTCATGTGCGGTAACAATGCACCAGGACGCGGAGAGATCTTTCAGCTCCACCTACTCGACCCCCGAGAACATGAACTGGACATCGAAGTGGGCGCCACCTGCATCTGGCGGGAGGCCGCCAGTGCTTCCGGCAGTTATTGGTGCGGCTTTCAATTCATCGACCTATCGGATGACGCCGCCGCCCGGCTGGAGCGCTATCTAGACACCCTCATCGGCGATTGACGCCTTCCCGGATTTTGTTGTAGGTTCGTCTATACTTCATGGACAGGGGCCGTCAGAACCCCTGCAAAACAACAACTTGTAACACCACCATTGGAGAAAGCAGGAGGAACAGATCATGCCCAGCGGGGTTGTAAAGTGGTTCAACAATGCAAAAGGGTACGGGTTCGTCACGCCTGACGATGGGGACGAGGACGTCTTCGTCCATTTCTCGGCCATTGAAATGGAGGGTTACAAAACCCTGAAGGAAGGCCAACAGGTAGAGTTCGACATCGAACGCGGCCCCAAGGGGCTGCATGCCCAGAACCTGAGGCATGCCGGCAGCCGCGACTGAAAAACCAGACCGGTCACGAAGAACCCCCGGACGACGTCGGGGGTTCTTTTATTTTACGCGACTGGAAGCCGCCTAGATGGCCACATAGGTCCAGCCCCGTTTGAGGCGCTCCACAACGAAACCCACCGCCGACGGAGCCACTTCAGCCCCCTCCACCAGCTGCACCGGTTGGCCTTTTCGCTTGAGATTGAACAGGGTGTTGTTGCAAGCCACGAAATGGAGTGAGCCAAACTCGGCCTTGAGGGCCCGGATCTCTTTCGCCACAGGTGATGTGGTGCGTCTGAGCAGATCCACACCACCCGCGCTGGTGACCACATAGACTTGGGTATCCGAACCATTGGAATCACGTTCGAGCAGGGCACGGGCTCGATCGAGCGCCGCTCGAAATTTCGCCGGATCGGAATCCCCCACATACAACAGGACCCTGTTGGGATCGGGCTGCACTTGGGCGAGACGGAATCCTTCGGCCAATGGGTCGGCACCCCAACGTGCCGTCCACCAACCACCTGCAAAAGCGGCGGTCGTGATCAGCAGTGCAGCGGCCGCCGCGCGCAACCGGATCTTACGCCTCCCCCCGATCCGCTCCGACTCCTCAGGTTCGAGAGGATAGGCGTAATGCAGCAGATCTTTCACCCGACGGATATCGCACAATTCAGCGGTGAGGACGGGATCGTGCTCCAGCCTTTCGAGCAGCGCTCTGCGCGCCTTTTCGTCCAACTCATTGTCGGCCAGGGCATGAAGCCGTTCGAGATCCTGTTCACGTGCCATTATTTGACCCTCCTAAGCAGTGGCCGGCGCGCACGCTCAGGCGTTTCCAAGTGGAGCAGCTCGCGTCGTAACACCGCACGTGCCCGGCTGAGCCGACTCATCACGGTGCCGATGGGAATCTCCAAGATTTCGGCCACTTCCGCATAGCGGCACCCCTCGAGGTCTACCAGAGTCACCACCTCCCTTTGGCCCACCGGCAGACCGGCCACGGCGGCACGCACCCGATCGGCCAATTGTTGCCGTTCAAGGCGGCCGTCCGGCCCCTGTTCCATTTGCGGCGGCACTTCGTCCAGATCGGTCGTGGCCCGTGCCCGTCGCAGATGCTCCATCCAACAATTGTGCAGGATGCGAAACAGCCAGGCTTCCAGTTTACGTTCGTCTTTCAGATGGGTTCTTTTTTCCCAAGCCCGCACCAAGCATTCCTGCACCAGATCGTCGGCCAGCATGGCATCTCCAGTCCAAGCCAGAGCCATGCGAAACAGTCGCCGGCGCTGCTCGTAAAGCCGGCGCTTCAACATCATTCCCATGCCCAACCCCATTTCGGCGGTCCTCCCCTGTCATGAAGATGCGCCAACGACCGGTTTTATTCCAGCGAACAAAAAAATTTTTCGTAGCGGAATAAAACGGCCCCTGCCGGCATCCACAAAGGGAACCCTCGAACCACCAACGGGAGGCACGCAATGCCCAGATTGAGATTTCCGCTCATCCTCTTCCTGACGGCTCTGGCTTTGTCCGAACCGCTCTCCGCGGCAGAAGCAGAAGACAAACCGTTTGCAGAAAAACATGTGGTACTGCAAATCAGCGACCCGAATCCATTCAAGCAAACCCTGGTTCTGAACGTGGCCAACAACCTGCTGCGCCACTATGGACAAGATCGGGTGGACATCGAGGTCGTCGCCTTCGGTCCCGGCTTACGCCTCCTCCTGGCCGACAACGTGAACCACCAGCGTATCCAAGGACTGGTCGATCAAGGGGTGAGGTTTTCGGCCTGCTCCAACACCATCCGTGCATTCACCAAGAAACTGGGGCGCGAACCGGAGCTCAATTCCAACGCCAATCGCGTGGCGGCCGGCGTGGTACGCATCATGGATCTCATCGATCAGGGCTACGTGCTGATCAAGCCCTGATCCACGAATCCGCTCATCGACAGCCACCAAAAGGAGAATTCAAATGAAAAAGATCCATGCCGCAGCAGCTCTGGCGGGCGCATTGACCCTGGGTGAATCCCATGCCGCCAACTGGCTCATGTTGCAGGGCACCGAACCCGCCGGCGCTGCCCCCCGAGCCAAAGTATGGGGCTTCATCCAACCCGAATATCAACAGACCGAAGGCACCCGCCTGGCCGCCGGCCCATGGAAAGGCCAGGATGCGGTTTTCAACGTCATCGGTCCCGACCTCGATTCGGACGGCACTTTCCAGTTGCGCCGCGCGCGCATCGGAGTCCGGGGCACCGGCTTCGGCCTGGACAGCCGTGTCAACTATTTCATCCTGGCCGAGTTGGGCAACAACGGAATCACCCAATTGGGAGATTCCGGAGCGGTCAAGCTCACCGACGCAAGCATCACCCTCAATTACATTCCCCACGCCCGCATCCGAATCGGCCAGTTCAAATACCCAGGATCGGAAGAGGGTCTTCAGGCCATCCATGTCTTCAACTACGTCAACTTCACCACCATCACCAATCAGCAATTGCTGGAGCGTTTCTTCGACGAAGACGGTTCACGACCTGCCCTCAACGAAGACCAGATCAATGAGCCCAACGGACCCATCGGTGCCTTTCGTGACATCGGCATCCAGGTGTTTGACAGCTTCCGCCATGGGGAGTGGGAACACAGTTACGCCTTCATGGTGGGCAACGGCAACGGAATCGCCCGCAGCGACAACGACGGCAATAAAGATATCTATCTCTATTGGTCTTCGGAATGGATATTCGGAGGAAAAGGACCGCAGCGCCAGGGTTGGAAACTCTTTGCCTGGCACCAGGACGGTAAACGCACACTGGAATACGCCGGCAGCCGGGCCGACGAGCAGGAATTCGACCGTACCCGCTGGGGCTTCGGCACCACCTACCTCAAAGGCAAATGGCGTGCGGCGGCCGAATACATCAAGGCCGAAGGCATGATCTTCAACGGCTCCGACGGCGGCGCCGTGCCGGGGGCACTCAACAACGCAGGGACCGCCTACGCATCATGGAATCTGTTGCCGGAAGACGAAGCGGACGGCTGGTACCTGGATGTGGGTTACAAGGTGCTGCCGCAGTTGGAACTCGACCTGAGGTACGACCGCGCCAACCGAGGGACGGAGACAGACGCCGGCGAGCGCAGATTCCAGACCTGGACCCTGGGAGCTCAATGGTTCTTCAACAAAAAAGCGCGGGTCATCGCCAACTATGAATTCCGCAAAGCCGAGGCACCGGGCCTGCCATCCAGCCATCCGGCCAATCAGATCCTGGACGGCATGGACGACCGCTTCTCCATCCAACTGTTGGCCATCTTCTGATAAGTTGCGGTCTGTTGCCGTACAAGGGGCCCGTCGATGACGGGCTTTTCTTTCATCTTTCAGCGCACATACTGCTGTAGTTTGGCGGCCAATTGTTCCGGCGTGATGCCGTGGGCGAATTTGGTGATGTAACGTCCGTCGGGGGCCATCAGATAGACACTGGCGGTGTGGTCGATGAGGTATTTGTTCGGGTCCCCGCTCTCATCGGGCACTTTTTCCGCGGTGACGCCGAACTCTTCCAGCAACCGGTCGATCATGGCCCGGGTGCCGGTGAGGCCGATCATGGACTTGTCGAAATAGGTGACATAGCCGGCCAACACCTCCTGGGTGTCTCGCTCGGGGTCCACGGTGATGAAATAGGGTTGAATGCGGTTCCGAACCGCTTCCGGCAGCCGCTTGAGTGCCATCGCCATCACTTGAAGGGAGGTGGGACAGACGTCCGGGCAGTAGGTGTAGCCGAAATAGATGAGCTGATACTTGCCCAGCATATCCTCGCGCATGACCAGATCGCCGTGGTGGTCGATGAGAACGAAGCGACCACCCACGCCGTCCCCGGGCAGCGGTTCGACGACCTGAGCGCCGGCGCCCTCCCCCTGGACACAGCGGTGGATGACGTCGGTATTGTGTTCCATCAGCGCCAGGTAAAGATCCGGCCCCGGAGTCTGACGGGTGCCGAAGCTGTCCAGCTCGCCGCGACGCACCTCCACACCTTGGGTCAGCAGGGCCAGCTCAGGAGAAGGCAACCCCGCCTCGGTGAGAAGGCAGGCGTATTCCCCGGCATGGAGCCGCGCCCGCTCCCTGAGCAACCGGGCGGCGTCCTGCGGAGTGTCCGGATCCCGGTTGACGATGCCGCCCACCTTGAGTGCATAGGCCTGTTCGAAATATTGGAGGGTATCGTAATAGTTGAGCGCCACGCCCCCTTTGAGGCCACGGTAACCATATTCCAGCTTGCGGTCCAAGGCCGCCACCCGTCGGTGCAGCCGATCCCGGTTCCGCCGGTAGAGATGGGTGCGCGCCGGATCCCGTGCCATCAAGTAGTGGGTCAGCTCATCGATCAGAATGAGCATGTTGCGGCTGTCCAGCCAGAAGAAAGGATCGCGGTCGGTGTCGTCCCAACGTGACGGCAGGATCTTCATGGCTTCGTTGTCGAGCAAGGTGAGCACCCCCACCGACTCCGGCAGCGCCTCCACCGCTTGGGCCATGAACCGCTCCAGCTCCGGCCCCACCCAGACCACCAGGTCGGCCTCACGCAACAGCCGAGCCTGGTCCGCAGTGAGCCTCTTGCCGTAAGGAACGCCGTCCTCGACCAACAGAACCGGCTCGGTCACCCCTTCGAGAAGGGCCGCCATCACCGAATGCACCGGTCGCAGGCTGGTCACCACCCGAAACCCGTCTCCCCAAGCGAGGACCGGCACGACACACAAGATCAACCACAACAGCCGTTTCATCGACATCACTCCGTCATGACCCGCCAGCGCCGGCATATGCGCCGGCCAAGGCTTTCACCGCCTCGTCCACCTCCGCTTCGAACTGTGCAGGCGAGGGACATGGCCGTCCGGAACCGTGGAACTCGAGAAAAGCGGCATTGGTGTCGTCGTCGAACTTTTGGCCCAATTCCCGGCGCTTGGGCAGGTACTCGATGAGCGCCTCCTTGATGCGCCGGGTCTGCTCGAAATAGCCGCAGGCCAAGGCCACGCCGTTGAGTTCACCCATCCGCTCCAGCGCCTGCATCCGGCCCGAGCCGGGTTCCACCGCCGGCAAAGATCCCATCATCAGTAACGACAGGACGATCAACCCAAAGTACCTCATGAACGCCCTCCAGAAGGGTGCGCAAAATGCAAACGTCAGTATAGTGCGCCGACACCCCATGCCCTGCTTTGACTTGGATCATACGGTCGCCAAAGCGGCAGCGCACCGTTATCATGGACTGACTCCACCCGCCGCCGTCGTCCATGGGCCTGATCCGAAGATACACCACCGCCAATCCCCACCTGAAAATCGCCTTGGTGGTGGCGCCCCTCCTGGCCGTGGGGGGCTACATCGCCGCCGACCTCTACTCGAGCCAACGGGAAGAGGCCCCAGCCCCGAAAGACCAGCCCCTTCGAATCGAAGGCACCTGCCGTCTGGTGGGCGGGGTATGTAAGCTGCTCCACCGGGAGATCGCCGTCAACCTGGGCGCCGAGTCCGATCCCGCCGGCGGGGTATGGATCTACCTGCGTGCGTCGATACCCATCGAAGGCGCCCTCCTGGCACTGGACGACGCCCCGCCCCGACCCATGACCCGGCGCGGGGATGCGACCCGTTGGAAGCTGCACCTGAACGCCTTGCCCCGAACCGACGGTCGATTGCGGCTGGTTGTGGCACGGGAAGGGCACCGTTATTACGCCGAAGTGCCTCTCTCACCCTGAGTATGAACCGCACCCATGGAAATCGAGCTCAAGGAAATCCGTGATTTCGTCACCGCCATCCCCCCTTTCGACCGGTTGTCACCACAAATACTGGACCGGCTGGCCGGCCGGCTCTCCATAGAATATGTCCGCCGGGGCCGTCCCGTACCGTCCGAAGAAGCCTCGGAACCGCGCCTCTACATCATCCGCCGCGGCGCCATCGCCCTTTATTCCAAGGAGAGTCTCATGGGCATGCTCGGCGAAGGCGACGTCTGCACCAGCTTCTGCGCCGCCCAGTTGATGCCCGAATTCACCGTCAAGACCACCGAAGACACCCTGTTTTACACCATCCCTTGCGATTCGCTCGCCGAGCTGGTTCGGGACGAGCCTTCGGTGCTCCATTTCATCCGCCATTCGGCGGCCCAGCGTTTGAAAGAAGCGGTGAGCCGCATGCAGGAGCAGAGCCAATCCAGCCTCTTGCACAGCTACGTGGGAGAGCACTGCAAGGGGCCCGTCGTCACCGCCACGCCGGACATCAGCATCCAGGAAGCGGCACGGCTGATGACGGACAAGGGGATCTCGTCCCTGCTTCTGACCCGGGAAGGACGGCTGGTCGGTATTCTCACGGACCGGGACATTCGCACCCGTTGCGTGGCGCCCGGCCTTCCCCTGGAGACCCCGGTGGCGGATGTCATGACCCCTCACATCATCTCCGCGCGCACATCGGACAGCCTGTTCGACGCACTGCTCACCATGACCCGTAAGCAGGTCCACCACCTTCCGGTCTTCGACGAGGAGCGGCTGGCGGGCATCATCACTCTCACCGACATCATGCGCCACGAGGGGCTGAGCACGGTGCATCTGACCAGCACCATCCGCAAGGCCACCACCCTGGACGAACTGGTGGAAGCGAGCCGCATGTTGCCGAGGCTGCAGATGCAACTGGTGAACATGGGCGCCGATCCGGCCCATGTGGGACACGCGGTGAGCGCGGTCACCGACGCCCTCACCATCCGCCTGATCGAACTCAAAGAGGCCGAGATCGGCCCGCCTCCGGTGCCCTATGCCTGGATCTGCGCCGGCTCCCAAGCACGGCGCGAACAGACCTGCCACTCCGATCAAGACAACGGCCTGATCATCGACGACGCCATGGCACCCGAGCACGCCGGCTGGTTCGAGGCGCTGGCCCGATTCGTCAACGACGGCCTCGATGCCTGCGGCTTCACCTATTGCCCGGGCGAAGTGATGGCCTCCAATCCCAAATGGCGCCAAACGGAAGCGGTGTGGCAAGGCTATTTCGACCGCTGGATCAATCAGCCCGAGCCCAAGGCGCTCATGCTTTCGAGCATCTTCTTCGACATGCGGGTGGTTCACGGTGAACGCCGCCTGCTGAGCAATCTCCGCGGTCGCATCCTGGAGCAGACCCCGAAAAACCAGCTCTTCCTCGGCCACATGGCGCGCAACGCGCTGAGCCACCGTCCGCCTCTGGGCTTCTTTCGCGATTTCGTGCTGGTCCATGACGGACAACACGACGACACCTTGGACCTGAAGCACTCCGGGCTGGTGCCCATCATCGACATGGCCCGTCTCTATGCGCTCGCCGAAGGCCTGCCCGAGATCGGAACTACCGAACGATTGGAAGCGGCCGCCGGCACGCCGTCCCTGAGCCAGGGCGGCGGCGCCAACCTTCAGGATGCCTTCGAGTTCATCAGCCGTTTGCGGTTGGAGCATCAGGCGGCTCGGATCCAGGCCGGTGAAGCGCCCGACAACTACATGTCCCCGGCCAGATTGTCGAAACTGGAGCGGGAGCACCTCAAGGACGCTTTCAAGGTGGTGCAGACCATGCAAGCCACCCTCGAGTTGAGATACCAGACCGGACGGATCTGAAATGGCCGTCATCAACCCGTTCAGCCTGGACGCCCGGCGGCGAAGGCTCCTCAAGCGGGCCCCCGAAGGCCCCTTGCGCGACTTCCTCGCAGTGCCCTTTCCCGACCCTTCGACCCCCATCGACCGCGTGCCCATCCTCTCCGTGGATTTCGAGACCACGGGACTGGACCCGAAGCGGGACGGCCTGTTGAGCGTGGGCTGTGTGGACATCGACCGTGCGCGGGTCGAACTGAGCACCGCCTGCCATCTGTTGGTGCGCACCCGGAACGGACTGGAGGGCGACAACGTGACGGTCCACCAGATCACCCATGATCTGGCGGCGTCCGGTCGCCCGTTGGAAGAGGCGGTCGGCCGTCTGCTCCAGCGCCTGGCGGGCCGAGTGATGCTGGTCCACCACGTGGCGGTGGAGCGCGGCTTCCTGCAGGCCGCCTGCAGAAGGCTGTGGCACATGGCGCCGGTCTGGCCGGTCATCGACACCCTGCAACTGGCACGACGCACCCTGGAGCGGCGCAACCAGCCGATCGACGGCGCCGGCCTGCGGTTGTTCAACCTTCGCGAGCGCCATGGACTGCCCCGTTACAAAGCGCACAACGCGCTGTGCGACGCCATCGCCACCGCGGAGCTGTTCCTGGTACAAATGAGCCACGCTTACGCCAACAAGCCGCTGCCCCTCAAGCGGTTCCTGGCCCGGGGCTGAACTTGACCCGGCCACGGCGGTGCAATACAAAGACCACAAAACCAACAAGGGAGAACCCGACATGTCCGAAGAAGCCTTCTATCCCGTGCCCGAGGATTTCGCGGCTCAGGCCAACGTCACCGCGGAAGAATACGAGGCCATGTACAAGCGCTCCATCGAGGATCCCGAAGGGTTCTGGGCGGAGCAGGCGGAGAAGTACATCACCTGGTTCGAGAAATGGGACAACGTCCTCGACTGGGACTATACGAACGAAATCAAGATCCGCTGGTTCGAGAACGGCAAGCTCAACGCCTGCTACAACTGCCTCGACCGTCACCTGGAGACCCGCGGCGACCAGACCGCCATCATCTGGGAGGGCGACGATCCCGAGGAGGATCGCCACATCACCTACCGCGAGCTGCACGAGGAGGTGTGCAAGTTCGCCAACGTGCTCAAGAGCCGCGGCGTGAAGAAGGGGGACCGAGTGGCCATCTACATGCCCATGATCCCCGAGGCGGCGGTGGCCATGCTCGCCTGCGCCCGCATCGGCGCCATCCACTCGGTGGTCTTCGGCGGCTTCTCCCCCGACGCGCTCAAGGACCGCATCCTCGACTCCGACTGCCAGACGGTGATCACCGCCGACCAGTCCATCCGCGGCGGCAAGAAGGTGCCGCTCAAGGCCAACGCCGACCAGGCCCTCCAGAGCTGCCCCAACGTGCACACCTGCGTGGTGATCAAGCGCGGCGGCGACCCCATCGACTGGCACGAAGGGCGGGACGTCTGGTACCACGAAGCCATGGAGACGGCCTCGGCCGACTGCCCCGCCGAGCCCATGGACGCGGAAGACCCCCTCTTCATCCTCTACACCTCCGGCTCCACCGGCAAGCCCAAGGGGGTGCTCCACACCACCGGCGGCTACATGGTCTATGCCGCCATCACCCACAAGCTCACCTTCGACTACCACGAGGGCGACATCTACTGGTGCACCGCCGACGTGGGCTGGGTCACCGGCCACACCTACATCGTCTACGGCCCCCTGGCCAACGGTGCCATCACCCTCATGTTCGAGGGCATTCCCACCTACCCCGATGCTTCACGCTTCTGGCAGGTGGTGGACAAGCATAAGGTGAACATCTTCTACACCGCGCCCACCGCCATCCGCGCCCTCATGCGTGCCGGCGACGAACCGGTGAAGAAGACCTCCCGCGCTTCCCTGCGCCTGCTGGGCACCGTGGGCGAACCCATCAACCCCGAGGCCTGGGAGTGGTACTACCACGTGGTGGGCGACGGCCGCTGCCCCATCGTCGACACCTGGTGGCAGACCGAGACCGGCGGCCACATGATTACCCCCCTGCCCGGCGCCCACGGCCTCAAGCCCGGCTCGGCCAGCAAGCCCTTCTTCGGCATCCAGCCGGCGCTCATGGACGACCAGGGCAACGAGCTGGAGCTGCCCAACCGCGGCAACCTGGTGATCAAGTTCCCCTGGCCGGGACAGATGCGCACCGTGTACGGCGACCACAAGCGGTTCAAGGAGACCTACTTCTCCACCTACCCCGGCTACTACTTCACCGGGGACGGCGCCCGCTGCGACGAGGACGGCTACTGGTGGATCACCGGCCGCGTGGACGACGTGCTCAACGTCTCCGGCCACCGCCTGGGTACCGCCGAGATCGAGTCGGCCCTGGTGCTCCACGACAAGGTGGCCGAGGCCGCCGTGGTGGGCTTCCCTCATGAGATCACCGGCCAGGGCATCTACGCCTATGTGACTCTCATGGCCGGTGTGGAAGGAACCGACGCGCTGAAGCAGGAGCTCATCGACCTGGTGCGCAAGGAGATCGGTCCCATCGCCAAGATCAACTTCATTCAGTGGGCACCCGGCCTGCCCAAGACCCGCTCCGGCAAGATCATGCGCCG
>Ga0256914_1000691_pt1 | contig 32764 bp, 30 predicted proteins | sample HulkmetaG_FD_191571 | JGI IMG/M metagenome (GOLD analysis project Ga0256914, IMG submission 191571) | Hydrothermal chimney microbial communities from Main Endeavour vent field at the Juan de Fuca Ridge, Pacific Ocean - Hulk | ecosystem: Environmental > Aquatic > Marine > Hydrothermal vents ... | reverse complement strand
ATATAAGCAGAGAATTTGTGTTGAGTAAAGAGGATATATCTAAGGGTCCGTATAAAAAATACAAATTGATTCCCCATAGGCCGGAACCCAATATGGTACTTGTGTATCTCTGGATAAGCAGGGAAAACCTTATCCATCAGATAGAGATAATAGATTTCTTTGGAAATACCAATACCATCACCTTAAAAAACACTGTTATAAATCAAGGTCTGGACCCTGGTCTATTTGTCTTTAGACCTAATAAAGATACCCAGATCCTGGAAGGTGTCCCTGGAGGGGGACAATAGAGGAGCAAACAAAATAAGTAAAGGAGATGTTGAAGAGATGAAAGATATCCTCATGGAAGGTGCTACCATCTTTATGGGGTTTTTTGCCATCATGAATCCCATAGCCAATGTGCCTATATTCCTGGGGCTTACTGCTGGGGACGACCAGGAGACCGTACGGGCCATAGCCTTTCGTTCCCTTATGCTGGCATTTATCATAGTTCTGGTATTTGCCATAACTGGAAAACTAATATTTGCCATGTTTGGAATAACCCTTGCGGCCTTCAGGATAACTGGTGGACTTTTAGTACTCTTGATTGGTTTTCATATGCTCCAGGGAAATCACTCCAGTGTCCATCATCCAAGTGCACGGGACAAGAAACATGCCCGAGAGGCAGAGCTGAGCATTGCTGTATCTCCATTGGCCATGCCCATACTTGCGGGACCTGGCACCATAACCACTGCCATGAATTATGCCGCAGGTGGGATGGTTGATATGGTGATTACCATCGCCATGTTTGGACTGCTATGTATCATAACATATCTTTTTTTTGTCTTTGGAGAGAGGTTTGTAACCTTTATTGGAAATAATGCCCTTGGGGTAATAACCAGGATGATGGGACTAATCCTCGCGGTAATTGGGACCCAGATGCTCATAGAGGGAATTCATGGGGCATTTAAGATTTGAGACCTTACCCTTATTAGAATTGTCTCATAATGAATATTATGTAAACTTTTATATTCAAACAAAAAAGTAGAGAAAATCAGCACAACTTCTATCCCTTCCTTGAAAGGTTTAGATTGTTTTGTTTGTTTGCAAATCATTGAGTCGTGCTGACCAACAAAGGCTGATCTAAAATAGGGAGCCAAGGGAGCGGATAACAGCAAATAAGGCTCTTTTTTTTGAGTGAGAAATGAGGATATTATTTTGATATTATTTTTTTGTTTAAAAATATTAAACTAAAATTTTGTGTTTAACTAAATTAAACCAAGGATGCAATCACTATGATGAAAAAAGGTCCAATTTTCAAGGGGATGATGGCGGTATTTCTTGTCCTGATGATATGTGAATTTTCCTTTGCTGGAGCAAATCCAGAAAAGGGATTTAAAAAACTAATACAAAGATATGGGGCATATGAGGCCCTTGCGGCTGAGTTTTCTAATAATAAAGGCTCCCCTTCTCCAGGGGTGCTCCTTGAGCTTGCTCAGATACAACTTCGTTTAGGCAAGGCAAACCAGGTTATTAAGATGTTAAGGTATAAGAAATTTTCAGGAATATATGAAGGACGGCGATTATTATTGTTGGGGGATGCCTATAGGATGGAGCTGGATTTTAAAGATTCTCTTATCTATTATGCCAGGGCAAGGGATTACCTTACCACAAAACAAATGATGTTGACACCCGCTCTTGCCTCCTTCTGGGAAGGTGCCATACGGAGATGGATATGGGACTATATATATGGGGCACAATATCTTGTGGATAAAGAGGAGATCTCATCTCTGGAGAACGTGGTCCTCACTGGAAGACTGTTATGGAATCGGTCCCACCTCTGGGAGGTGTGTGTGGGAGTGTGCTCTCTTCTTTCCAGGGAAAGGCTTACTGTACCGGTACCCACCTCTGCTCCTATAAGAGATGTCCTTATTCGGTTTTTTGCCCGCATATCCCTTCAAGACTATAAAACTGCCCAGGAGCTTGCATCTTCCTTACCCAAAAAATATCAAACCCAAAGCCTTTTCTACCTCTTGAGCCTCATAAAAGGGGAAGGTAATGCCCCATCCCTACAGAAAACTTATCCCAAGCTGGATGCCCTGGTGGAGATCCTTCCATCCCTGCTGAGTGAGATAAAGGGAAAGGAAGGGGGCATAAATTGGAGCATTTGTGTCCCTGCTAAAGAAGGGATAAGGGCATTCCAGCATAGGCTCTTATCCCTCTCTCCTACCCTGGCCCTCTCACTTCTAAAGAGGGAACTTAATTCTCCCCTTATTTCTCCCTTTCAAAAGCGATTTATAGAAAAATTCAGGATCTCCTATCTATTGTTAGTTGGTGATTACAATGAGGTAAAAAGGCTCCTCTCCCCTACTCTCCTATCTTCCCTCCCCCTATCCCTGAAGATATCCCTCCTACTGATGCCTGATCCCCCTATGATAACTTCACCCTCTATGAGAGATGCCTGGAGATGTGCCCTGATTGTGCTTCAGCCTTTTGATGTATCTTTATATGGGATAACAGCCCCTTTTGATACCCCTTATAGTGAAGTGGAGAAAAGGATCAAAGATTATCCCCTGGATATGTTATTATATTATGCCTATCTAAAAAGAGAACTCCTTACTAACAAAACTACAAGGTATTCTTGCTTGAAATATCTGGCTATGTTATATCCCTCCACCCCCGCAGGGAAACAGAGTCTTCTTTCTTTGGCCCAACTTGAACTGGATAGAGGAGATGTGATACGTGCCCAGAGCTATATAGGGATGTTTACCTTTGAGCATCTTACCCCTGCACTGGTTACTAAATACTACTTACTCATGGCCCGCCTTCTGGATAAAAAAGGAGATAGAGAGGGGGCCCTCTCCTACTATGAAAAACTCCTTGAGTTTTCCCCCAACCAGGTCCCCCCTATGAATTTTTTAAAAATAGCCCTCTATGCCCAACAGACCCAGAGGTGGAAGGTGGCGCAGAATTTTCTTTTATATCTGTGGCATCACAAAAAAAGGCTTTCTAGGGCCATGCAGGCAGAGATACTTTTCTGGCTTGCAGAGGGGGATGAGCAATTGGGAAAAGAAGACCTGGCCATAGATAGATATTTAAAGGTTTACTGGTACTACAAAGACCAATACATCTGGTCCATTACTGCCTTATATCGGGCAGGTCTCATATATGAGAGAAAGGGAAACCTTATTGTGGCCAGGAATATCTTTCGGGATGTGTTAAGGGATGCCCGAAGAAAGAGCGAAAGAGAAGCCGCTCGGGCCCGTTTAAAGGCCATAGAACAACAGAAAAGGGGATATACTACCTCTCCCTATCTTTTTTAAAGGCATTTTGGTTATGGTGGATTAACTCCTCCATCTTTTTCTCTAAAATACGAATCTGCTCCTTTATAAATGAGGAGGTGATCCTCCTGGTTTTGCACCAGTAGGGTCTTCCATATATAATCTTACACCTTGCCCCAGGGAGGGGGAGTTGAAATTTGTCCCATGACCTTTTAAAGACCTTTTTATGGGAGATCTGGACCCTGATAGGCATAATTGGGACCTGGGCCTTGGCCGCTAGATAGACTATTCCCTCCTTTACCCTATGACGGGGTCCCCTGGGGCCATCTACTGTTATGGTGACCTCTCTTCCCTCCTCTTGAAGAAGCCTCAATATCCCTTTTAGGGCCTTAAGCCCCCCGCGGGTGCTGGACCCACGAACAGTTAAGAATCCCATGGAGCACAATATCCGGGCTATTATCTCTCCATCTCCACTCTCACTTACCAGGGCCACCACAGATTCATGCTGGTGGGCACAGATGGGTACAAAGAGTTCGTCGTGCCATATGGCATATAGAACCCCCTTTCCCATCTCTCTAGTGCTTAAAAAAAAATCATAGTTCTTTCTCTCAATGCGTAAAGTAACGGCCCATACCTTTACCAGGGGTATCAGAAGAGAGGAAAGGATTTTTGCTGTACTTTTTTTCATCTTTTTAATTGAATACAAAAAAAAGATAAAGTAATACTTTATTTTTTCTCCCACCCTATCTCCCTGTGCCAACCTGTTATAGATAACCTCTGGAAAAGGTATTGACAAGATTTTGTATTTTTAATTAAATGTCGTTTGACTTTCAGTCAAACAATGACCAACAGTCAACAAAGGATAGAGATATGTCAAAAAGACAACGTGAGAAGTCTCTTCAGACAAAAAGGGAACTTATGAAGTCCGCCGTCAGGCTTTTTGGGGAAAAGGGATTTGTTGCTACCACTGTGCAGGAGATAGCTTACAGGGCTGGTTATGCAAAGGGAAATTTCTACAGGTACTGGAGAAGTAAGGATGATATCTTTTTGGATATAATGGAAAACAGGCTTAAAGAGTATAGAGAAAAGAGGAAAGAAGGGCTTGAGAAGGCAAAGGATGTGAGTGAGGTGATGAGTGTTATTGTGGACTTTCTGGAGACCATCCTTGACGATAAAGACTGGTCCAGGGTCTTTCTGGAATTTACCATATATAGTTTTGGCAAGGAGGAGGTGAAGAAAAAGTTAAATAATAGCAATTATCGCCTCTCCACAGACCTATTTGCTGAGATACTCCAACCTTTTTATCAGGATACAGAGAGTGCAAAAAAACTGGGGGCCCTTATAACTGCCCTTTTTGAAGGTTTTCTTATCCAAAAGGCCTTAAACAGTAAGGTAATAGACAAGGGAGACCTCAGGGAGGCAATTCTCATTTTGTCCCGGCATTTTTTAAAATAACCCCCTTTTTTACTACTCCTTTTATTCTATCTTAAAAAAGGGAATAAGGAGCGCAAGGGAATGGAATTTGGGAGTATATAGGATTATAGCCCATCTTTATTTAGAAAGGGAAGGGTCCCCCTATCTGCTTTTTCCCTTTGAAATTAATCAGATTTTATCTATCTCTTTATCTTTATCCACCTGATTTCTTTTCATACCTCCCTCTACATAATAGACTCTTTATGCAGGATCATCTTGTCCTCCAAGGGAGAATTTGCCCTTGACAAGGTTTGCAAAAATAAATAATCGTTGGGAAAACTGAAAAGGAAGTTGGGTAAACAGGGATCTGTTATATTTGTAACAACACAGCAAAGAGAGTAATCCCATGAAAAATTTGTCCTTTTCGTCGGGCGGTATAACCCTGAACCCCCCTACCTCCACCTCCACTCTAAAGCTCACAGAGATCTCTCCTTCTAAGACTTATGTCCTTCCCTTAAGGCAAGACCTCACAGGTGTATGTGAGCCCTTGGTAAAGAAAAAGGCCTCTATATCCCAGGGAACTATGGTTGCTACCAATGGTAGATCTCACATCTACAGTCCATGTTCAGGGGTGGTAAAAGAAGTTAAGAAGGATTTTTATCACCTATGTGGGGAACGTACAGGCGCCATCGTCCTTGAGATGAAGGATGAGGGAGAGGAGGAGGGATTTTCTTTAGGTGAAGAGGGGACTTTGGGCAAGATCACCAGGACCTGCCTTGTGGACAATCAAGATGGACCTCAGCTACTTCTCACAAAGATACAGAAGGCACAACGGGAAAAGGTGGGGACTATTATTATAAATGGATTGGAGGAAGTGGTCCTCACTGGGGCAAAACATTATTTACTTACCCATGAGCCCAAGGTGGTATTTCGTGGTATAGAGGTCCTCAAAGATCTATTGGGTTCTCCACGGACTATTTTGGCCCTGTGTGGGGAGAAAGGGCATGAGTATGAAGAGCTTATCTCCCTGTGTGAGGGGGCGGCTATAGAGATAGCCCCCTTGAAAAGCAAGTATCCTCAACATATGACGCCCCTTCTGGTAAGGGCCATATTAAATGAGGATTATCCTGTTACCTCCTCTGTGGAAGAGGAACTGGGGATAGGTGTCTTTGACCTGCTCACCCTTTATTATCTGGCCAGGATAGAGGAGGACCCCTCCTCTTTGTTTGACAGGATAGTAACCGTGATAAATGGGGATCTTTCCAGGACCTGGGTGTGTAAGGTAAGGGTGGGGACCCCCATATCCCATTTACTAAAGGAGCTTGAGGTAGAAGTGGAGGAGGTATCCAAGGTGGTTTTCAATGGGGTCCTCTCTGGAAAGGCCATCCCCACCATTGACTATCCAATAACCAGCGAGACCTATCAGATATTTTATCAAACAAAGGGACAGGAAAGAAAATTTTCTTCAAATGTATGTATAAAATGTGGACTCTGTGTTGATGTGTGTCCCATGAATCTCATGCCATTCTTTATATCGGGATATGCAGAAAGCAAGCATTTTGAATTCCTTCCCAAGTACAATATTTTCAGTTGTATTGAGTGTGGATGTTGTACCTATGTATGTCCCATCTCCATTCCTTTGGTACAATGGATAAAATATGGAAAGCATAATCTCTTGAAAAAATAAGGAGAGTATAGTCCATGAGCAATCTTATTGTATCCCCTTCACCTCATCTTCATAGTGGAAATAGTCTGGAAAAAATAATGGTGGATATCATGATAGCCCTCCTTCCATGCGTGGGTTTTGCCATATATTTATTTGGAATAGCGGCCATAAAGGTAATCATTATCTCCATGATATCGGCTGTATTGTGGGAGGTCTTTTTTCAGGTAATCACAAGGAGGCCCATCAAGATCAAGGACCTGACCTCTCTGTGTTATGGTCTTATTTTTGCTATGGTGCTTCCCCCTACTCTCCCCTGGTGGATAATATTGGTGGGTACCTTTTTTCTCGTCTTATTGGGAAAAGAGATCTATGGAGGTTATGGGACCAACCCCTTTAATGGGGTACTCATCTCTTGGGTAATATTAAAGATGTCGTTTCCAGATTATATGGGCAAATGGATAGTGCCATTACAGGATATTGCCACTTCCAAGACCCCTCTTGAGGTCTTTAAGAGTGAAGGGATAGATTTTGTCCACCACTATTTTTCTTACTCCAATATGTTCTGGGGGTTTGTACCTGGATTTATGGGACAGATATCCGGGGCCGCCATAATAGCAGGAGGTCTTTATCTTATATTGAGAAAGAGGATCAACTGGAGGATACCAGTTAGTTATATCCTGGGACTGTTTATATTCTCTGGAATATTCTGGCTCCTGGGCTCAAGTTCCTTTGGAGACCCCATATTCCATCTCCTCTCTGGAGGTGCCCTATTTGTGGCCTTTTTTCTTGCCACAGATATCCCTTCTACTCCAGTGACCCCTCAGGGGATGGTCCTATTTGGACTCTTTGCAGGGATGCTAACGGTGATAATAAGGGTGTGGGGCACATGGACCTTTGGGGCCTATTATGCGGTGCTCATAATAAGCCTTATCACTCCTTTTTTGGATAAAATCACACCAGAGCCGTATGGGAGGTAATTACTGTGAATGCCAAAGAAATTTTGAGGATGGTGATTGTCTTGACCCTGGTTTCGGGCATCTGGGGAGGGGCCCTTGCCCTGGTGAAAAAGGCCACAGAACCTCAAATAGAGTATCAACGGATAAAAAACATAAAGGCCCCTGCCCTTAAAAAGGCACTTGCGGTAAGTTATGACAATGACCCGGTAAAGGACAGGATAAAGGTGGTTGTTGGGGTGGACAAGCGAGGCCACAAGATAGAGAAAAATATCTTTTTGGCCAAAAAGGGAAAGAAGTTGGTGGCGGTGGCCCTAGAGGGCTTTGGAGTAGGTTATGCAGGGAAAATAGGGGTTATGGTTTCCATCAATATCCCTTCTGAGACCATTGGAGGGATTGCAGTTACTACTTATTCCGAGACTCCAGGTGTTGGGACCAGGGCCATAAAGAGCAAAAAATTCATGGGACAGTTTAAAGGTAAGCCCATTTCCCTCAATTTTGCTCCTGGAAGCGGCACCATAGATGCCTTTACTGGCGCCACTTACACCTCCCATGGAATTATGATGGCAGTACAAAATGCAATTAATATCTACAAGAAGATAAAGGATAAGATACCGGGAATCAAAAAATCCTAAAAATAACTCAAGGAGAAAGACGACATGTCCAGTTTTATCCGAGAATTCACAAAGGGCCTGTGGAAAGAGGTCCCTCCCTTTAGGTTTGTCTTGGGACTGTGCCCTACTCTAGCAGTAACAGGGCATGTGAGTAGTGCCCTGGGACTTGGATGTGGAGTTATATTCGTGTTGCTAGTGAGTAATGTGGTAATATCTGCATTTAGAAAGTTTATCCCATCTAAAATACGGGTTCCCGTCTTTATCGTAATTATTGCATCTGCTGTAACTATTGTGGAACTCACCATGGAGGCATATTTCTATTCCCTCTATCGGGTATTGGGAATATGGATACCCCTGATAGTGGTCAACTGTCTCATACTGGGAAGGGCGGAAGCCTTTGCCAGAAAGAATGGGATAATTTTATCCATAGCAGATGGATTGGGGATGGGACTTGGTTATACCTTATCCATTGTGTCCCTTGCCTCCTTGAGGGAAATATTGGGAGCAGGAACCTGGTTTGGAATCCGCGTAATGCCTGCCTCCTACATAGGATTTGAACTCCTGCAGAGACCTCCTGGGGCCTTTATCTGTCTGGGCTTAATCCTGGCCCTTATGAATTTTATCTCCCTTAAATTGGAGAAGAATGAGGGATGCGGATGTTAATAACATATCCTTATTATAAGAGATAAGAGAGGGTGATATCATGGGCAATTATATTTTGATGATGGTCACGGCGATATTTGCCAATAACATTCTACTTATCAGATTCTTGGGAAACTGTCCCTTTGTGGGGGTCTCCACCAGTCTTGATAGTGCCATTGGGATGTCAGGGGCAGCACTCTTTGTAAATGTGCTCTCAAGCTGTATAACCTGGATGTTATATAGCTTTGTCCTGGTGCCCTTAGAACTTGAATATTTAAAGACAGTGGTCTTTATATTGGTAATTGCATCTCTTGTACAACTTGTTGAAATAATTTTACAAAAAACAGCTCCTGCCCTATATCGTTCCCTGGGGATATATCTTCCATTGATTACCACCAATTGTATGATATTTGGTGTGGCAGTATTAAATGTTCAGCAGAAACACACCTTTATGCAGACGCTGGTATATTCCATTGCCACCGCAATTGGTTTTGATCTGGCACTTCTTATCTTGGCGGGAATAAGGGAGAGGTTCTCCCTGGGGAGGATACCCCCCCTATTTCAGGGATTTCCTGTGGCCTTGATCACTGCTGGTCTAATGGGGCTTTGTTTCTTTGGCTTTGTTGGTCTGGGACAATAACCAATAACTATCAGGGGAAATGGATATGTCTCCAATCATAACCGCCATGTTGGTAATGGCATGTCTGGGTCTGGTGATGAGCCTTTTTCTAGGGATCGCCGCAAAGATATTTTATGTATATGTAGATCCCCGGGTGGAAGAAATATCTGACATCCTTCCAGGAGCAAACTGTGGGGGATGTGGTTATGCTGGGTGTAGTGACTATGCAGAGGCCATTGTAAAAGGAGAGGCCCCCCCTAATAAGTGTGTGGCTGGAGGAGAAAATGTAATTGAGGCAGTATGTGCTATTATGGGGGTAAAGGCCACCTTGGAAGAGAGAAAAGTGACCAAGATATTCTGCAGGGGAGACAATGAAAAGGCAAGGCGGGATTTTAAATACCTAGGAGCAGAAGACTGTTATGCGGCGATCTTACTCACTGGTGGCGATAAGTCCTGCAAATATGGGTGTGTGGGGCTTGGCAGTTGCGTAAAGGCATGTCCCTTTGGGGGAATAACCATGGGTGAAAACGGGCTGCCTGTGATAAATGAAGACATGTGTACAGGTTGTGGGAGTTGTGTGGAGGCCTGTCCCAGGAATATCCCCAAATTGGTCCCTGTATCTCAAAAGGTAGCGGCCCTGTGTTGTTCTTTAGATACAGGTAAAATGGTAAAGAGCGTATGTAGTGTGGGATGTATCGGGTGTGGTATATGTCAAAAAAAATGTCCAGAAGGGGCTATCACCATGGTGGATTCCCTCCCCAGGATTGATGTAAAAAAATGCACAGGTTGTCTGGAGTGTGTAGAAAAGTGTCCCACCAAGGCAATGGCCTGTCTCTTTCCAGGGGTAAAGACAGAGGCAGAAGATAAGCAGGAAAAAGAGGCAGCGGATGCAGCTTGATGAAAAGATAGAACAGGGAAAAGTCATAGAGGTTATTTCTTTTAATAAGGCAAAGATACAGGTGCGACGGGGAAAACAGTGTGTTGGATGTAGCCAGAGATCTCTGTGTTATCCTTTTGGTAGTGACTATATGATTATTGAGGCATCTAATCCATTAAATGCAAGGGTTGGGGATAATGTGGAGGTCCTATTTGAGGTAGTGACTCGCAATCAGGCCATTGGAATCCTATATCTCATCCCCTTGGTCTTTTTTATTATAGGCTCTGTGGCAGGAAATTATCTAAACCCTCTCCATAACAAAGATCTATCTGGATCCCTGGGGGGAATTTTTTTCTTGATAATCTCCTTCTTGTTAATATACTTCTACAACCGGGGGCTGGTAAGAAAAAAGCCAGCTCTGCAGCCAAGGATAATAAGGATTATTCCAGAATTAGATAAAAATGATAAAGGTGCTGGAGAAGAGAGATGAATAGATATAGACTCCTTTTTTCTGGTTCAGGGGGACAGGGCATTATTACTGCTGCCATTCTGCTCGCAAAGGCCGCGGTAATTTATGAAGGATTAAATGCGGTACAGTCTCAGGCATATGGGGCAGAGGCCAGGGGGGGACTGAGTCGTTCCGATGTTATAATCTCAAATGAAGAAATATACTTTCCAAAGGTGATTCAGCCAAATATCCTCATATGTCTCACTCAAAGGGCCTATAATAATTTTTATCGCATGATAAGACCAGGTGGTATCCTTATAGTGGATGATTTCCTGGTGAGACGGGATTATGCTGCAGATGCTATTGTATATCCCCTTCCAATATATTCCACAATGAAAGAGGAGATGAACACTACCCTTGGCATAAATATATGTATGCTGGGGGCCCTTATCGGGATAACCAGCATTGTAAGTTCAGATTCCATTAAAAGGACATTGGAAGACGATATTCCTCCTCAATACAGAGAGCACAATCTCAGGGCCTTTGAATTGGGGCTCTCCATGGTGAAGAATAGGAAGAAATTTGACCTACAGATGTAGGTATTAGACCTCCTTTCCTCCATCCTTCCCTCAAACAAAAAAGATACGAGAGGGTCTCTTCTCCTGCTTGACATCCTACCTACCACTAAGTACTCTGTCTGAACTCCCGTTCAGGGGGCTAGTCTTTACTGTTATTCAACAAAACAATCAAGGAAGGAGGAAGGAGTATGAGGCTTAAAAAATTAAAGCTGGTGGTATTGTGTGTAGGCGCATTTTTTATGTGCTGTTCTGCGGCCTTGGCAGGGGGAGTCATAAAGATAGGGGTAGCAGGGGCCCATAGTGGCGACCTTGCCTCCTATGGCATCCCCTCTATCCATGCAGTGAAGTTGGTGGCGGACCAATACAACAAACATGGTGGGCTCCTAGGTAAAAAGATAGTAATCCTAACCGGTGATGATCAATGTAAGCCAGAACTTGCCACCAATGTGGCCACCAAGATGGTCTCAGATGGCGTGGTTGCAGTAATAGGACATATCTGCAGTGGAGCCACTAAGGCGGCGTTGCCCATCTATAAGGATGCCAAGATACCCTGTATTTCTCCCTCCGCCACTAATCCCCCACTTACCCAAAGCGGAGAATATCCCAACTTTTTCAGGACCATTGCATCTGATGATGCCCAGGCAAAACTGGATGTGGATTTTATCTTGAACAAACTCAAGGCAAAGAAGATAGCCATAATACATGACAAAGGGGATTATGGAAAGGGTTTTGCCACCTATGCCAAACATTTCATTGAGACAAAAGGAAAGGGAAAGGCCAAGGTGGTCCTTTTTGAAGGTATTACCCCTGGAGGGGTGGATTACTCTGCAGTGGTCCAAAAGGTGAAAAGGGCAAGGCCAGATGTGGTGATATTTGGTGGTTATTATCCAGAGGCATCTAAGATAGTGATGACCATGAGAAGAAAGAGGTTAAAGATCCCCTTTGTGTCTGATGATGGCGTAAAAGACATTACCTTTATCAGGGTGGCTGGAAGATATGCAGAGGGTGTATATGCATCTGGGCCAAAGGATATTTCTCACAATCCTCTCCATATAAAGGCGGTTGAGGAACATAGAAAGGTCTATGGTACAGACCCTGGAGCCTTTTTTGACAACGCCTATGCCGCGGCTCTCGCCCTTTTTAACGCCATTCAAAAGGCAGGTAGTACTGACTATAGTGCAGTAACAAAGGCCCTTAGGACCTATTATGTGGAAACACCTTTGGGAAAAATAAAGTTTGACTACAAAGGAGATGCCGAAGGTGTTGGATTTTCTATCTATCAGGTGCGAGGAGGGAAGTTTGTGGAAGTGAAGTATTAAGTGAGGCGCCGCAATAATGGATTGTTTAAGAAGGCTAAAATGGAACTCACCATTTTAGCCTTCTTCTTTGTTTAACTCCTTATAGCAAATAATTAGTCAAAAGAGGATGGGCTCATGGAATATTTTCTGGAACTATTTCTAGGAGGACTATCAAAGGGAAGTATATATGCCTTGATTGCCCTTGGCTACACTATGGTATATGGAATAATTGAACTCATCAACTTTGCCCATGGAGAAATATACATGATAGGGGCATTTACTGCCCTTATAGTGTCTGGGGTCCTCTCTTTTATTGGTTTTAATAAACTTTCCATCCTGATCCTGGCCACCCTGGTGGCTGTAATATACTCTTCTGCCTATGGATATACTGTGGAAAAGATAGCATATAAACCCCTGCGAGGCTCCTCCAGACTCTCTCCCCTTATCAGTGCCATTGGGATGTCCATCTTCCTTCAAAATTATGTCCTTCTTGCTCAAACACCTGATTTTGTGCCCTTTCCTGAACTCATCCCTGAATTTAAGTGGCTGGAACCCTACTCTTCTATTATTGGTTCCACAGACTTTGCTATAATTGTGGTAACAGCAGTGGTAATGATACTTCTCACCCTACTTATCAAGTTTACCAAAATAGGTAAGGCCATGAGGGCCACTGCCCAGAACCAGGTTATGGCACGGCTGGTTGGGGTGAATGTGGATAGAGTTATATCTATGACCTTTATAATTGGTTCAGGACTGGCCGCTATTGGAGGGGTCTTAATTGGTTCACATGTGGGACAGATAAATTTTTATATAGGATTTATAGCAGGCATTAAGGCCTTTACTGCTGCAGTGTTAGGGGGCATTGGAAGTATTCCCGGGGCAGTGTTAGGGGGTCTGGTCCTTGGACTAACAGAAAGCTTTGGGACCGGTTATATCTCCAGTGACTATGAAGATGTATTTGCCTTTCTTTTACTTGTTCTAATCCTTATCTTCAGGCCTGAGGGAATACTTGGGGAATCAACCACTCAAAAGGTATAACACATAGGATGTTGTCTATGATAAGGGAATTAAAAAAATCTCTAGTGGTATCTCTTTGGTTCATGTTTCTCACCTTTCCCATCATGGTAATAAAGGTGGATACCCTGCAAAGGACTATTATCTGGAGATGGAAGAATCTCTTTCTGGTGGGTATAGGTAGTTTTTTCCTTTCCATTGTATGGAGGTACCTCATAGAAAGAAAGACGAAGAAGGCAAAACAAAAGGAACTTGGACTTGAGGGGGCATCTTTTGTAAGTAAGGTAATAACAAATCCAAGATATTCCAGGCCCCTCTATCTCGCTTTTTTTATATTTATACTTGCTTTCCCCTTTTTGTTCTCCACCTATCAGACCAACATCATGATCTCTGCTCTCATCTATGTAATGTTGGGACTGGGACTGAATATAGTGGTGGGGATCGCAGGACTGCTGGATCTGGGGTATGTGGCCTTTTATGCAGTTGGGGCATATAGCTATGCCCTTCTCAATTATCATTTTCACATAGGATTTTGGACTGCCCTTCCCATTGGTGGATTCCTGGCCGCCCTTTTTGGAATAGTCCTTGGTTTTCCAGTACTTCGTCTGAGAGGAGATTATCTTGCCATTGTAACCCTTGGTTTTGGTGAGATAATAAGACTTATTTTAGAGAATTGGGACTCCTTTTCCTTTGGGCCAAGTGGTATTTCCAACATACCAAGACCCTCTTTTTTTGGAATGGAACTTGGAGTAAAAGGGGCCACCATTTATATCTATTATCTTATTGTGGTAATGGCATTGATAACCATATTTGTAGTAAACAGACTTCAAAATTCTAGATTGGGACGTGCGTGGCTTGCTCTAAGAGAAGATGAGATCGCATGTCAGGCTATGGGAATAGACAAGACCAAGACAAAACTTACTGCCTTTGCCCTAGGAGCAATGTGGGCTGGATTTGGAGGGGTGGTATTTGCAGCAAAGACCACCTTTATCAGCCCTGCATGTTTTACCTTTCTAGAATCTGCTATAATCCTATCTATTGTGGTCCTTGGAGGTATGGGATCCATTGTGGGAGTGGTGCTGGCGGCACTGGTTATGATATTACTCCCAGAATATCTAAGGGCGTTTTCAAATTACAGGATGCTAATATTTGGGGCATCCATGGTGCTTATGATGGTCTTTAGGCCAGAGGGACTGATACCCAGTGTGAGACGCAAGTATGAATATAACCCTGCGGAAAACCAATCCTAAAAACAGGACAGGTGGAGGAAAATGCAAAAACAAAAACACTCTTCTCCCATCCTGGATGTGCAGTCCATTTCCATGCAGTTCGGGGGATTACGTGCCCTGGATAATGTAAGCCTTCAGGTATATCCCCAGGAGATCGTGGCCCTTATTGGTCCAAATGGTGCTGGAAAAACCACTTTTTTTAACTGCATTACGGGAATATACAAACCCACCCAGGGCGATGTCTTTGTCTATAGAGAAGGGAAAAAGAAGAGGGTTAATGGATTAAAACCAAACAAGATAACAGAAATAGGTCTTGCCAGGACATTTCAAAATATCCGTATATTCCCCAATATGACAGTCCTGGAAAATGTAATGGTGGGAAGACACTGCAGGACCCATGCGTGGGTAATAGGGGCAATATTTAAGGGGAAAAAGACCAGAGAGGAAGAGAGGCAGATAATTGAATACAGCTATGGTCTTCTCCAGAAATTGGAACTAGAGAGGTTTGCCAATGAAATGGCTAAAAACCTTCCCTATGGGGCCCAGAAGAAACTGGAGATAGCCCGCGCCCTGGCAACAGATCCTCTTCTCCTCCTGCTAGATGAGCCTGCCGCAGGTCTAAATCCCCAGGAGACCCAGGAGCTCAGGGAGATCATACTTACGATAAGTAGAGAAGAGGATGTTGCCATACTCCTTATTGAGCATGACATGAAGTTGGTGATGAACGTTTCTGACAGGGTATATGTAATGGAATCAGGGAAGATGCTGGCTCATGGCACCCCCACAGAGGTGAGAGAGAATCCAGCAGTAATAAAAGCCTATCTGGGAGAGGAACATGCTTAGGTTGGAGAAGATTAATACCTTTTATGGAAAGATTCAGGCATTGTTTGAGGTCTCTCTAGAGGTAAAAGAAGGGGAAATAATCACCCTTCTGGGAGCAAATGGGGCAGGCAAGACCACTACCCTCATGTCCATTTGCGGGGTAGTTCCAGCCCTTGGGGGTAAGATATACTTTGAAGATAGGGATATTACATCTCTCTCCACTGAAAAGATAGTATCTCTGGGAATCGTACAGGTCCCCGAGGGGAGGCTCATATTTCCCAGACTTACTGTCCTGGAAAACCTGGAGATGGGGGCCTATCTTAGAAATGACAAAAAGGGGATAAAACAGGACCTGGAATACGTCTTTGAGATATTCCCCATATTAAAGGAGAGACGCCATCAAAAAGGGGGGACTTTGAGCGGTGGTGAGCAACAGATGCTGGCCATAGGCAGGGCTCTTATGGCAAGACCCAGACTCCTCCTTATGGACGAACCATCCCTTGGTCTTGCCCCTCTTATCATAAAACAGATATTTGAGATAATAGAACGAATAAACCAGGAGAACAATACCACTATCTTTCTGGTGGAACAAAATGCACATCAGGCCCTTCGTATAGCACATAGGGGATATGTCATGGAAAATGGCAGGATTGTAATGCAGGACTCTGCAGAAAATTTGCTAAACAACGAAGACATAAAAAAGGCATATCTGGGCCTTTGATGAAGATGTAGATGAGTAACTTCACCATTGTAGTGGGAGCCCTTATATTTTCTATCCAGATGCTGGGGGCCATTCATGCTCTGGTATATAAAAAGGACCCCAGGGCGGCCTGGGCATGGATTGTAATCTGTCTGGCCCTTCCCCCTCTGGGCACCATTGTGTACTTTCTCTTTGGAATAAACCGTGTAAAGCTCAAGGCAAAAAAAATACGCTGGTTCTGGCCTGAACTTAAACAGGACAGGACCATAAACAGACCAGGCCATGCCTTTACAGACCATCCAGGCCTTAGATACTATATTGTTTCTGGAGACTTTCACCACATAGCTCGGGTATCTGATTCTGTCTCAGAATTCCCCCTGGTCAGTGACAATCAGGTGGATGTCCTTTACAATGGAGACCATGCGTATCCTGCCATGTTAAATGCCATTAAAGGGGCAAAGAATTTTGTGCATCTAGAGAGCTATATCTTTGAAAAGGGGGAGGTGGGAAGAGAATTTGTGGATGCCCTGTCTCATGCCCAGAAAAGGGGGGTGGATGTAAGGGTCATTATTGATGGCATAGGGGAATGGTACTCCTATCCCCCTATTGGAAGATTTCTCCTTCAGGAGGGGATAAACTTTGTGAGATTTTTGCCCCCTCGCCTCTATCCCCCTTCTCCCCTTATAAATCTTAGAAACCATCGTAAGATATTGGTGGTGGACGAAGAGGTGGCCTTTACAGGAGGAATGAATATCAGAGATAGACACCTTGTGGGAAGACGTTCCTCCATTAGGGATATACACTTTCGGTTTAAAGGACCCATTGTTATTCAATTGGAAAATATATTTTGTCGCGACTGGTTTTTTTGCTCAGGTCAATCCCTCTTCAAGGAGAGGATTCCCTCTTCTTGTGAGGGAGATTCAATGTGCAGGGCCATTTCTGTGGGACCAGATGATGACCTCAATTCCTTAACTGTAGTCCTCATTGGGGCCATCTCAGAGGCAAAGGAGTCCATCTATATAATGAACCCCTATTTTCTTCCCAGCAGGGAAATAATTGGCGCCCTTCAGTCTGCGGCCCTCAGAGGGGTGGATGTACGCATTGTGCTTCCGGAAAAAAATAATATCCCCTTTGTACACTGGGCCACAAGGAATATGCTGTGGGAGCTTCTCATCTATGGGGTGAAGGTCTATTACCAACCTCCTCCCTTTTGTCACTCCAAACTCTTTGTAGTGGATAGCTATTATTCCATAATAGGCTCGGCAAACTTAGACTATAGAAGTCTCAGATTAAATTTTGAACTGGTGGTGGAAAACTTTTCTGAAAAACTGGGGGTCCAATTATCTGAACACATCCTCTCAACCATTTCTTCCTCCCGGGAGATTACCCTCTCCGAGGTAGATGCCCGTCCTTTTCTTCAGCGTATCCGGGACTCTCTGTGCTGGCTCTTTACCCCTTATCTCTAGGTGGGGAGAAATAATGCTTGATGGTTTTTTTCTCCTGGTTTAAATTAGCATCTTCCATATAACAGAAGTAAATAAGGGGTAAATGATGGAAGACGTCTTCAGGATTTCAATATGGTTAAAAGATACAATAGAGGACGTGAGAGGAAGGTCCTTATGTACCCAGATAAAAAGGGACCTTGGCATAGAGGTGGATAACATAAGATTATCTCGCATCTATACTATTGTGGGACTCCTGGAAGAAGAGGTGGAAGAGGTGGTGAAAAAGGCCATCCTCCATGACCCTGTATTACACATCTGTTCCCTTGCTCCAGTGGAGGGTACCTTTGATTGGATACTGGAGATAGGCTTCCGTCCAGGGGTTACAGACAATGAGGGTCGGGTGGCAAAAGAGGCCATTGTTAATGGACTGTCCCTTGGAGAGAGGTTGTTTAACGTATATTATTCCACACAGTACCTCCTGGAGGGAAGGCTATCTCAGGGAGATGTGGTCTCCATTGCCAGGGACTTCCTCTGCAATGAACTCATAGAAGAGTTTTTCATAAAAAGTGGGAAAGAGTGGGCCCTTGAACCTGAATTTAACAGAAGGATACCGCGGGTCACAGGTCAGGCCACCGATAGGGTGGATAAAATACCCATCTTCTCAATGGGGGATGAAGACCTTCTAAGATTAAGCAGGCAAAGGGTGCTGGCACTGGATATAAGAGAAATGAGGGCCATAAAGGAATATTATTCCAGGGAGGAGGTGAGGAGACACAGGGAAGAGATAGGAATTGGTCCAGAACCCACTGATGTTGAAATAGAGGCTATTGCCCAGACATGGTCAGAGCATTGTAAACACAAGATATTCAATTCCAGGATCTCTTATGTGGACAGATTCACAGGTCGCAGTTTTGAGATCAATAGCCTCTTTAAGACGTACATCCAGGGCTCCACTGAGATTATAAGGAAACGCATGGGTGAGAAAGACTTTTGTCTTTCTGTCTTTAAAGACAATGCAGGAGTAATAAGATTTGATGAGGATTACAGCCTGTGTATAAAGGTAGAGACACACAACAGTCCTTCGGCCCTGGACCCATACGGAGGGGCCCTCACTGGTATAGTAGGAGTGAATAGAGACCCCATGGGAACAGGGTTGGGTGCCAATCTTATCTGTAATACTGATGTATTTTGTTTTGCATCCCCCTTTTATAAGGGTAAACTTCCTCCCAGACTCCTCCATCCCCGCCGGGTATTGGAGGGGGTTAGAAAGGGAGTTGAGGATGGGGGAAATCAGTCTGGTATTCCCACTGTAAATGGGGCACTGGTCTTTGATGAGAGGTATCTGGGAAAACCCCTGGTCTTTTGTGGTACAGTGGGTATTATGCCTTCCAGGATAAAGGGAAGGCCCTCCCATGAAAAAAGTGCACTCCCAGGAGATTACGCTATAATGGTAGGGGGAAGAGTGGGAAAGGATGGCATCCATGGGGCCACCTTTTCCTCCGAGGCCCTACATGAGGGCTCCCCTGCCACTGCAGTGCAGATAGGAGATCCAATCACCCAGAGGAAGATGTATGACTTTTTGATGAGGGCAAGGGACCTTGGCCTATACAATGCCATAACAGACAATGGGGCAGGTGGTCTTTCCTCCTCTATGGGAGAAATGGCCCAGGACCCTGGGGGATGTGAAATAGACCTTTCCCTGGTGCCCTTAAAATATGATGGCCTTATGCCCTGGGAGATCCTCTTATCAGAGGCCCAGGAAAGGATGAGTGTTGCAGTGCCTCCCCAGCATGTGGATAGATTCCTCTCCCTGGCCCGTGAGATGGATGTGGAAGCTACTGTACTTGGAAGATTTAATGATTCTGGATTCTTCAGGGTAAGGTATGGGGATAGGATTGTGGCGGAACTGGACATGGAGTTCTTTCATAAGGGAGTACCTCAGATGGAACTAGAGGCAGTATGGGAGCCTGTGAACCAGAAGAGGATTGCTATCCCCTCACGGGTAAAGGAGATAGGAGGAGAAGAGATCTTAAAGAGGATGCTCTCCAGGTTGAATATATGTTCCAAGGAGTATGTAATTCGTCAGTACGATCATGAGGTACAGGGAGGAAGCGTTATAAAGCCTTTGGTGGGTCAGTGGCTAGATGGACCCTCTGATGCCGCAGTAATAAGGCCCATTCTGGATAAAAGGAGGGGGATAGTTGTCTCTAATGGGATATGTCCCAGGTTCAGTGATGTGGATACCTACTGGATGATGGCATGGGCAATAGACGAGGCCATAAGGAATGCAGTGAGTGTGGGAGCAGATCCCGCCTACATGGCAGGGGTAGACAATTTTTGTTGGTGTGATCCCATCCAGTCTGAGACCAACCCAGATGGACACAAAAAACTGGCCATGCTGGTTAGGGCAAATCAGGCCCTTTTTCACTTCTGTAACGCCTTTGGCGTCCCGTGCATCTCGGGTAAGGATTCCATGAAAAATGACTATGTCATGGGAGAGATAAAGATATCCATTCCCCCTACAGTGCTGTTTTCCCTTATTGGAGTAATCCCTGATGTCTCAAGGACCACCACCTCTGACTTTAAAAATAAAGGGGATCTCATATATATCCTGGGTATTACCAGGGATGAAATGGGATGCACAGAATTTTGTAGGGAGTTTCACCTCTCCTCCGGCCTTATACCCCAGGTGGATGTGCTTTCCGCCAGAAAGAGATTTTTCTGCCTACATCAAGCTATTGCTCAGGGGATTATCTCTGCCTGCCATGACATCTCTGATGGGGGACTGGGAGTATCCCTTGCAGAGATGGCCATAGGAGGGGACCTGGGGGCGATTATTGAACTGGGAGAGGTGCCTGTGTGCGAAGATATGGAGGTTGAGAAGATATTGTATAGCGAGACCCCATCTAGATTTATAGTGTGTGTCCCCCCTGAGAATCGCAGGGACTTTGAGTCCTTGTTTAAAGGACAGTGCTATGCCCTCATAGGAGAGGTCACTGGCACCAAATCCTTACACATGAAGCTTAAGGGGGAAAAGGTCATTGATGAAGAGGTAGATATCCTTAGAAGATGTTGGAAAAAGACCTTGGATTTTTAGGAAAATCACTGTGGATATAAATATAAGTCCCCTCATATTTCGCATATTCTCCCTTATACTAGGTCTGTGCCTGGGAAGTTTCTATAATGTGTGCATCCATAGATATCTGTGGGGGGAGTCTATAGTCTCTCCCCCTTCTCATTGCCCCAAATGTGGACACAGGCTCTCCTGGTGGGAAAATATTCCGGTAGTGAGTTTTATTATCTTAAGGGGGAAATGTCACGCCTGTGGTGAAGACATATCACCCCTCTACCCTATTGTAGAGATAATCTCTGGGATATGGTCTCTTTCTATTGCATGGAAGTTTGGCCTATCTGTCCCATATTTAATTTATCTTATATTTGGTGGACTATTTATTATTATGAGCTTTATTGATTTCATTTCCTACATACTTCCAGATATTATTACTATACCTGGTGCAATATTGGCTTTTGCTGTATCGCACTTTTTAGACATTTCTTTTATAGAATCTGCACTTGGTGCCATTATGGGAGCTGGTATCTTTTTTATTATCCAAAAATTATATAAAGGGCTAAGAGGTATTGAGGGAATGGGAGGAGGAGATATAAAACTTATGATATTAATAGGGGCACTACTTGGAGTCTATGCAATTCCCTTTGTGGTATTTTTTGGTGCCCTTACCGGGCTACTTGCCAGTATTATATATCTAATAAAGGACTCCTCTGAAGGAATGTCAACAAAAATACCATTTGGTCCATTTTTGTGTATGGGTGCAATGACCTTTATCCTATTTAAAGATGCAATCTTAAAACTATACACCTAAGGGGGATAATTAAACCATGAGTAGATATAGGTTCTTACCGGAGTTTTCTTCTGAAGAGGAGCTTTATAAAATCCAGTTGGAAGGTCTTAAATTCACGGTTTCTCATGCCTATAAGGGATGTGAATTCTATAGAAAGAGGTTCAAAGATGCGGGTATTTCTCCTGAGGATATTAGATCCCTGGAGGACATAAGGCATCTTCCCTTTACTACAGCAGAAGACCTGAGGGAAAATTATCCCTTTCCCTTTTTGTCTGTGCCTCTGGAAAAGGTGGTAAGGATCCATGCATCTTCTGGAACCACTGGAAAGAGGAAGATACTTGCCTATACTGCAGCAGATGTGGAGGTCTGGAAGAATATGATGGCAAGGTGTTTTGAGATGGCTGGATTGGGAAAAGAGGATAGGGTTCAGATAGCAGTGGGATATGGCTTGTGGACCGCTGGAGTGGGTTTTCAATTGGGATGTGAGCACTTTGGGGCCATGGCCCTTCCTGTGGGGCCGGGAAATCTGGAGATTCAGCTACAGTTTCTCATGGACCTTAGACCAACGTGTCTGTGCTCCACTGCTTCTATGGCCCTTTTACTGGCGGAAGAGGTGGAGAAGATGGGAGTTTCAGGTAAGGAGATCTCCTTGAGACGAGCCATATTTGGGGCAGAACCCCATACTCCCAAGATGAGAAAGAGGATTGAGGAGATGCTGGGATTGGAGGATAGTTTTGACATCCCTGGAATGACAGAGCTCTATGGACCGGGCACAGGTCTTGAGTGTCGTGCTCATAGGGGCATCCACTACTGGGCAGACATATTTATCCTGGAGATCATAGACCCCACCACCCTTGAACCAGTGGAAGAAGGCGAGGTGGGAGAGATGGTGGTCACCACCCTAAAGAAAGAGGCATCTCCCCTTATAAGATATAGGACCAGAGATCTTTGCAGGCTTATAGGGGGACAGTGTGAATGTGGTTCTCTCCTCCCAAGACATGATAAGATATTAGGTCGATCTGACGATATGTTTATATTCAGGGGGGTAAATATATATCCAGGCCAGATAGCAGAGGTCCTGGAGGTCTTTCCAGAGATCAGCAGTGAATATCAAATAGTGTTAACCAGGAATAAGGGGGTGGACCACATGGTGCTTAAGGTAGAGAGGAATCCATCCTCTACAAAGGAGGTGGATCCCCATCTGGCCCAAAAGATATCTCAAGAGCTTAGGAAAAAACTTCTGGTACGGGGGGAGGTGGAGATAGTGGATCATGGAAGCCTTCCTCGTACCTTTGCCAAGAGTAAGAGGTTGATTGACAGGCGTGAAGAAGATTAAGATAAAGACAGGGGAGAGTCCTAATTTTATCATGTCCTTACGGCTCTTTGGTCCCTGAGTAGGTGAAATTCTTTGCTATCATCTTGTAGAATCTCCCCTTGTCTATTCCTATTACTGCCCCGCATTTACACCATATCCTTTTATCCCTATATACCGCATGATACATACGTGTAATCCTATCCTTATGGCACCTAAGCACTTCGCCTTTTCCTATCTTGCGATATTTCCAGAGCTTTTTTTTACATCGCGCACACCTAATGGTAAGCATGGGGCAGTTCCCCTTCTTCCCCTTCTTTTTTTATATGGGTCTCTCTTAAGAGGAGCGTTAGAGGAATCAAAAACATGGTCATTGTACCTAAAAATATAAAGCTATCGTTGAAGGCCAGCATCCCTGCCTGTCTTCTCAGCTCCATGTAGATGAGATAAAGGCTCTTTGATCCATATGTGGGATAGAGACAGGGGTCATGTAAAAGGTTTCTTACCATGTCCCATGCATGGATAAATTCCTGACGAAAAGGTACCATATTTTTCACGAGCATATTCTGGTTGAACTGTTCGCTTCGGGAGAGATATGTGGTGGCCAGGGCGGTACCAAAACTACTCCCCAGATTTCGCAACAGATTAAATATACTGGAGGCATTTCCCATTTTCTCCTTGGGAATGTTTACATACGTGGCTGCAGTAAGTGGAACAAAAAACATGCCCATACCCGCAGACTGAATCACCCGGGGCCAGCATAACTCCCAGAAACCTGCATCCAGGGTAAATCTTCCCATCTCTATCACAGAAAAGGAGATAAGGGCCATGCCAAACATCAAGAGGAGATAGGCAGGAAACCCCTTATTTAATAAACGTCCCACAAAAAACATCACAATGAGGCTCGCCAATCCACTGGGCCCCAGCACAAGGCCCGCCCACATGGCAGTATATCCCATAAGGTTCTGGAGAAAAAGGGGTAGAAGGACAATGCTTCCAAAAAAGGACATAAAGGCAGTAAACATTATGAGATTTCCTGTAAAAAAGGCACGATCTGTAAATACTGATAGGTCAAGTATGGGCTTTTTAGAGGAGAGTTCTCTTACCACATATATCAAAAAACAAACCACTGAGATGATTGTAAGCACCACAATAAAGTGGGAATGAAACCAATCTTCCCTCTGGCCCTTGTCCAAGACCACCTGGAGACATCCCACCCATATAAAGAGAAGTGCAATAGTAATGTAGCTTACATCTTTGTTCTCTGAATCCTTTAGATAAGGAGGATCAAAGATAAAGAACAGGGTCATAAATACAGAGAGCAACCCTATGGGAAAGTTTATATAAAACACCCACCTCCAGGACAAATTATCTGTTATCCACCCTCCTACCACTGGCCCTATGGTGGGAGCGAGCACTACCCCCATTCCAAACATGGCCATTGCCATTCCATGCTCTTCCTTTGGAAAGGTCTCCAGGAGTATGGCCTGGGAGATAGGTTGAAGGGCACCTCCCCCAATTCCCTGAAGGATCCTAGCGAGGATGAGTATCTCCAGGGTGGGGGCACTTCCACAGAGCATAGAGCTCACAGTAAAGAGTATAATGGATGCGATAAGATATTTCTTTCTTCCAAAAAAGGTGGAGAGCCACCCTGTGATGGGTATTATTACCGCATTTGATACTAGATAGGAGGTGAGTACCCATGTGGATTCATCCAGTCCTGCATTTAGCCCTCCCTGGATATGGGGGAGAGACACATTTACCACACTGGTATCCATTACCTCTATGAAAGTGGGTAAAATTACGGTCAATGCCACCACCCACTTGTTCACTTTAGGCATAGCCCCAGCATCTGCCATAAAAGACCCCTTATTTTAGACCCCTTAATCTGGGACCTGTTTTTTTACGAATGTCAATACGAACCTCCAGAGAACACCCTACACGAAGTGGATATTGGGGAGAAAATGGGTGGTTTAACTCTATTTTTACTGGCACCCGCTGGACCACCTTTATCCAATTGCCAGAGGCATTCTCAGGTGGAAGCAAAGAGAATGCACTCCCTGTGCCCGCCCGAATTCCCGCCACATGACCGTAAAATATGTGACCAGGATACATATCTGCCTTTATCTCCACCTTCTGCCCTATGCACACGTCCTTGAGCTGGGTCTCTTTGAAGTTGGCCTCCACATATACCCTTTTGAGGGGGACTATTATCATAAGGGGCTGACCTGGCATGACCCTGTCTCCAACCTGGAGTTTACACCCGGCTATATAACCAGAGATGGGCGCAGTTATATGGGTATATCCCAGGGTTAACTGGGCCTCTTTTACCGCCGCTCTCATGGCATCCCTCTTGGCCTCAAGGGACCTTATTTTCTCCTCAGTAACCGCTATTTTTTCAAGGTCCTTATGAACTATTTCCTGTTGTATCCTGGCATTATTGATCTTCTCCTTCAGGGAACTCAGAGATGCCTTAAGGGACTTTATTTGAAACCCTATGGAAGAGATTTCACATACCAATTTGTCCCGAATGGTCTTCACTCTATCAAACTTATCCCTGGATATGGAATGTCTTTTATAGAGATTTAAATAACGCTTATATTCAATTTGTGCTAGGTGTAAATCTTTTAACAATACATCCTTTTTTGAACTTAAACTTTTTATCTCAAAATTTAACCTCTTTTGTTCTGCAAGTAGGAGTTTTATATTATTTTTACTAATTGATGTTTGTTTTTTCAGATTATATTTTAATATATCCAATTCCTTATAAGAACTATTTAGTTGATATAAAACAACTTTTAATTCTTCTTCAATTCTATTTAATTTTGTTTTATATATGGATGGATCTAATTTTATTAATAAATCTCCTTTCTTTACATAATCGTCATTATGAACTAATAAAGTTTCTATAGTTCCTGGTATTCGTGAGCTTATATAAGCATTATCTGCAACTACATAAGCATCGTCTGTAAATACATAATTTTTTAGGTAAAAATACCAATAAAGAAAAAATATAATAAGTCCAAGGACCAAAATAGATAAAATAATCAAAATTCCACGTCTTCCTCTGCTATTTATGCTATTTTCTTTCTGATCCATTTCTTCACCTCAAATTTATATTAATTTTACCTCATCAATCCAACTGCCCTATATAATGCAGCAAGAGAAATATGGTATCCATATAGTGCTGCATAATATTGCATTTCTGCCTGCGTTAGATAACTCCTGGCATCAAGAACATCAGTAGATGTATTTATTTGGACCTTGTACCCTTCATTGGTTATTCTAAAATTCTCTTTTGCCTGAGAGAGTCCATTTTTCGCGGTGCTGAGATTGGCCTTTGCTACCATAAGATCTTCATAAGCCTTCTTTACCTGAAGGGCTATCTGGTCTTCCACTGTCTTTTTCTTTTGGAGCAATGCCATCATCTTGTATTTGCTCTCCTTGACATTTTCCAGATCCTTTCCTGAATCAAAGAACTCCCATTTGGCAGTGACTCCAATGGCCACATTGCTTTTATTGCTAAACTTATTTTCAGTGGCAAAAATATGGCTCCCTTCCCGCTGGTATTTTCCAAAGAGAGACACCCGGGGATAGAATGGGCTCCTGGCCAGTCTCTCATACAACCTTGCCTGTTTTATGCCCTTGTTGAGGGCCATTATAGCAGGTCTAATCCTCAGGGCCTTTTTTATAAGGGCTGGGAGTCCCTCCTTTAAAGGAGGAATTGAGGTGATATCCTGGACTTCCACAGGCATATCCAATCTCCTATTTAAGACCCTATTGAGATTTGCCTTTGCCACCACCAGATCGCTTCGGGCCCTGGCAAGCCTTTGCAGAGAGAGGGAATAGGCCACCTTGGATTTGAGAAGGTCATTTTTAGGGATCAGTCCTTCTCTATAAAAATTCTTTGCATCTGTTAGGTGTGCCCTTAAGGCCGCCACCTCCTCCTGCCTCACCTGGAGGGCCTTGAGGGCGAGTAATACATTAAAATATGCTTGTTTCACCTCATATACCACATCAAGTCTTACCTGGGACTGTCTCAGTCTTTCCATATCAAGACCCAGGGTTGCTATTTCATGTTTTGAGAGCAGGGCAAATCCAGTAAAGATGGGTTGAATTACATATATATCCCAGGAACTAGTATTGGTATAGCCTGTGGGCATCTTTTGAACCACTGGCCCCATCTGTATATTGGCATAGGGCTCATCCCTTAGATGGATATAGGTATATTCTGCCCCTATGCGAGGAAACATCTCAAAGAGGGTGGAACGCTGCCTCGCCCTAGATGCCTTTACGTTGTAGCTGGCCTCTTTTATCTGGGTATTTTGTTGTAGTGCAATCTCAATTGCCCTGGATAAGGTCAATACTGTTCCCTTGTCCTCACATATCCCTGAGGAGGGATAGAGAGAGAACACGAGAAAAACTAAGATACATGTCCACAAGGACCTTTTAATGGAACCATAACAGAATTTCCCTGTATTATTATCCCTTAAAGATGCCATAAAAAAAGACCTCCTCTATGATTTCCCCATATCTCTTGTCGGGGTCATTTTCCTCCAGCACGATACAGTTTTTTAATATTGTCCACAATAGGCCCAGAAACATAAGGGCCACCTTCTTTGTGTCCACATCCCTCACCTCTCCCCTGACAATGGCCCTATCTAACATGGAAGCCACCATGTCCCTGATATTTAATATTCCCCTCTTAAAGTCATGTTTCACTCCCCCTATCTTGTTTAATCCTTCCATTACCAATATCTCTATTACCTCCTTGGAACGATAAAATTCATCAAAGTGGATCTGGGCTATCTCATGAAGTATCTCACGAACATCCCCTTCCCTACCCACCACTGAAGCGATCTTTCTCTCAAAGTTTTCCATCTGCTCCTTTATGATAGAGCCAAATAGGTCTTCCTTGTTAGAAAAATAGTTATATATGGTCCCCTTTCCCACCCCTGCCCGTCGGGCTATATCTGAAACCAGACTCCCATGAAAACCCTTTTTGGCAAATTCTATCTTGGCTGCCGCCAGGATCTTCTCTCTGTTGTTCACCTTGTCTATTCCCTCCTTTAATCTTCAGACTGACTGGTCAGTTTTAAAATACCTCCCCTCTTTATCCCTGTCAAGGTCTTTATTTACCCTGCCCCCATGGATAGTTGTCCCATGTTTGACCTTGACTAAAAAAAATACAGGAGATAGAAAGATAAGTCTGTGCAACAATTACTCAAAGGGAGGTTTGAGGCAGATGGCAGGAAAGAATTATTTTGAAGGGGCTGAAAAGACAGACAAGGGATTAAGGTTTAAGGGGATGCTGTTGGAACCAGTGGTGGAAAATTGCAATGGTTGCGAGAGGATCGTGGAGTTTGAGGGAGAAAGATATTGTGCCAGTTATGCAAGACCAGCAGCAAAATGGAGAAATGGTGCGTGCAACTTTGCCACCCACGTAAAGGCCACCATTGATAAGACTGGAAAGGTAAAACTAAATCCTCTAAAGGCCTCCAAGAGAGCCGCCCGAGGAAGATAGGCAAGGTTTTATGAAGGATGTATTGGAATATATAGAAAAGGATGTCTCCACAGTTGTGGAACTTCAAGAAGGGCTGGTATCCTGTCCTGCCCTTTCCCCGGAGAATGGGGGAGATGGGGAAGAGAAAAAGGCGCAATTTCTTCTCTCATATCTGGATGCTCTGGAAATACCCCATATAGAGAATTATCCTGCGCCAGACGAGAGGGTCTCCTCAGGGAGTCGTCCCAATATTGTGGCGGTGGTTCCAGGAAGGGATAGTTCCAGGACCATGTGGATAGTCTCACACATGGATGTGGTGCCCCCAGGGGATATGTCCCTTTGGAAGACAGATCCTTATATCCTGGTGCAGGAGGGGGACCTGTTGTATGGCCGGGGGGTGGAAGACAATAATCAGGGGATTGTCTCTTCTATCCTAACTGCAAAGGCCTTTGTTAAAAATGGGGTAAAACCAAAGATAAATCTGGGTATCTTGCTGGTCTCTGATGAAGAGACAGGGAACAAGTATGGGCTGGAGTTCCTCTTCAGGAGACATAGGGAGATATTTGGGGAGAGAGACCAGTTCCTTATTCCGGATTTTGGTACAAAGGACTCTTCAATGATAGAAATAGCAGAAAAGGGGATGTTGTGGTTAAGGGTTGAGATAGTGGGAAGGCAATGCCATGCATCTACCCCAGAGAAAGGGATAAACACCCTGGTTGCAACATCTGCCTTTATAGGAGAGCTAAGAGATCTCTACTCTATTTTTGACAAAAAAGACCACCTCTTTTCTCCCCCCTCCTCTACCTTTGAACCCACTAGAAAAGAAGAAAATGTCCCAAATATAAATACCATCCCTGGAAAGGACGTCTTTTATCTGGATTGCAGGGTTCTTCCCTGTTATTCCATAGAGGATGTGATGGGGAAAATAAAAGAGATTGGTGGAAGGGTGGAAAGCTCTTATGGAGTAAAGATAAGCTATAAAATAATCCACAGTGAATCCTCTCCCCCCACCCCCAAAGACCATCCTCTTGTGGAGGAACTCAGGAGTGCCATCAAAAAGATATATGGGGTTGATGCCATGGTGCAGGGAGTGGGAGGGGGAACGGTTGCAGTATATCCCAGAAAAAATAATTATCCTGCAGTGGTATGGGCCACCCTCCTTGGATACGCGCATCAACCCAATGAATGTGCATCCATAAAAAATACCATAAAGGATGCCATGGTAATGGCAACACTTTTGCATTAATTACCATGAAAAGGAAGGAATTTCCAATCATGAGTCCTTGAGAGGAGGAGTCTTATTATTTTATTAAAAGATATGGTTATTCCCTTCAGATCTCAGAGCTATCTTCAGAAGATAAGCAGGAGTTTTGTCCATAACAAATGGGAACTCTCTCCTGAGACCATCCTTATAATCCAATTTATTGTCCTTATCATCCTCATATTGGTCTTGATTTATATCCTCTTACAGAGGATAAAGGCCTATCGCAGAAGATCCAAACCAAGTCCTTTCATAAAGACAGATCGCGCAGAGATAAGGGAGATATTACTCACCTCCATGGCAGAGCGGAGTAAGTTTGAGCTCAGCTTTTCAGATCAACCTAAATTCGCTGCAATATGTACCCTTATAGATGTCAAAAAAAATAGCCTTTCTCTGGAGCTACCTTTAAAGGTCACCCCTACCTCTGAATGGATTGGAAAAAAGATCTTCCTCTATTTTAGTATCTCTCAGGAAAAAAACAAAAAGATATTTTATTTTTTTGAGTCTAGGATTTTAAATTATTTCAGTGAGTTAAATGGATATTATCTGGAAATAGAATTTCCCTCTACCATGGAGATAAAACAAAAGAGGAGGCATTTTAGGATTGAGGCAAAGAATTCTGAATTTGAAAGGCTTATGCTCTACCTTATAAAGCCTGAACAGGAGATAAATGAAATAAAAGACCTTCCCAAACCTATATTTGTATATCCCCCCAAAAAAGAAAAGGAAAAAGAAAAGGGGAAAGAAGGAGAAGAGGATAAGAAGGCAAAGGAAACCACCCCTCCCATACAGATAGTGAACATCTCTGCGGGAGGGATAAGGCTAAAATTTTCCAATAAGATAAAAAAGGCCCTTTCCCTTGATATGGAGAATCCTCCAGATGTCCTTTTATATTTATCTTTTTTAGACGGAAAACGGAAGAAAAAGCTACTGTTATGGTGCAGGCCCAGGAATTACTTTGAAGATTTTGTTACCAGGGATATAGAGGTGGGGATGGAATTTATAAAAGAGGCATCCCTGGATCCAAAGGATAAGAAAAGGCTTGTATGGAGGAAAATTTCCTCTGAAGAAGGACAGGACGACCTGGCCAAGTGGGTATTTTTGAAAAACCTTCGCCTGATTCAAAAAGGAATAAAATAAAACCAAGGAGGGGAAAAACAGGTGAAAAACCAGGCGGAAGAGGGATATGAGGGCAAATTATGGCACACCATAAAAAACCTCTTTGCCAGTGGGAAGAGCCACTCTTCTCTTGAAAAGATAATAGAAGAGGCCAGGGATTCAAAGAACATACCCAATGATCTGGCCTCCATGATGTTAAACATCTTAAGACTGGGGGAAAAAAAGATATACGAAATAATGGTGCCCCGAACTGACATAGATTGTGCTGAAATAGGGTCATCCCTGGAAGATGTGGCAGAGATTATTATAAAAAACGGACACTCACGGATCCCCATCTACAGAGAAAATAAGGACCAAATAGTGGGTATAATACATGCCAAGGACCTGTTACCCCTGCTTTTGAAAGAGGAACACAGACGTCTGGAAGAGATAATGAGACCACCTTTTTTTGTCCCTGAGACCAAGAATGTCAAGGACATGCTCCTTGAATTTCAAAGTAAAAAATTACACCTGGCCATTGCCATTGATGAGTATGGGGGGACGTCGGGTCTTATTACCCTGGAAGATGTATTGGAGGAAATAGTGGGGGAGATAGAGGATGAATATGACATGCCCAGAGAGGAAGAGATTCAGATACTGGAGAACGCCAGCTGTCTTGTCTCTGGAAGGACTTCCTTAGAAGACCTCAAGGAGCAACTGGGCATAGAACTCTCTTCAGACTTTGTGGAGACCATTGGAGGATATCTTACAGAAAAGATTGGGCGTATTCCAAATCCAGGGGAGTCCTTTAAGATAAAGGGTTACAATTTCCAGATAAAAGAGGCGGATAAAAAACACATTGGACTCATCCTCATCCACCCTGTAAAGTTAGAAACAAAGCAAGAGCTGGAGCAATCCTCCTCAAAGTCCACCTCCTGATCTCCCCATGTTTTATCTTGTCTCTATCCTGACCATCTGGTTTGGTTTTGCCAATCCTGTGGGACAATTTCCTCCAGGGGTGTTACTCTTCCCCTTAATCATGTATCACCTCTCCCTCTCCCAGGGACCTGTGAAGAGAGTGATGGGATCTGCATGGCTCTTCGGGGCAATGGTATATTCCACCTGTCTGTATTGGATAGCCTATCCTGTGATAAATTTTACCTCAGTCCCCCTGGTGGTGGCCATTGCCTGTCCTATCCTCCTGGGCCTCTATCTGGGCATCTATCCCCTGCTCTACTCCTTGGGCCTTTGGTACATCAAGGAATATCCTTTTCTCCTTAAACTCCCTCTGGCCATATTCTTATGGAGTTTTATTGAATATCTCAGGGGTCATCTCTTTACAGGGCTACCCTGGCTTTCTCTCTGCCAGGCCTTTGCCCATTATCCCTGGAGCATTCAGGCCATAAGATATATTGGGCCCTATCTCCTATCTGGGGTCTTCTCTGGTATTGCCATTTGTATATATGAAATTGGAAGAAAAAGGTCCTGGGCCATCCTCCCTGCAGCCCTTCTCTCACTTCTGCTCTATCTCCCCGCCTTCCCTTCTTCCCCCATTCCCTCAAAAGGGTTTATCTCCTGTGGAGCAGTGCAGGGAAATATTAATCAATATCACAAATGGGATACCCAGTATCAAGACCTTACCCTTCACACCTATCTCTCCCTCACCACAGAGGCAATCTCCTCTCTACATTCAACTCCTTCCCCTGCCCTTGTGGTATGGCCTGAGACTGCAATGCCCTTTTATTTTACCACTTCCTCTCCTCATCTAAGGAAGATATTGAGATTCACCATTCTCCATAAGATTATCCTTCTTACAGGGGCCCCTGGTTTCAGGATGAGGGATAGGGGAGTAAGCTATTTTAATAGCGCCTATCTCATAGTCAGGGGAAAGATAGTGGCGAGATATGATAAGGTCCACCTGGTCCCTTTTGGGGAATATGTCCCCCTATCAAGATATTTTCCTTTTTTGAAGAAGATGGTTCAGGGACCAGGAGACTTTACGCCGGGCACCAGGCTATATCCCCTTAGGTGGAGAAATCTTGCCATTGGAACCCTTATCTGTTATGAAGTCATATTCCCGGAGCTAGTGGCCAGAGAAGTTCAAAGGGGGGCAAACCTCCTTGTAAATATCAGTAACGATGCCTGGTTTAGAGAC
>Ga0256914_1000690_pt1 | contig 32783 bp, 29 predicted proteins | sample HulkmetaG_FD_191571 | JGI IMG/M metagenome (GOLD analysis project Ga0256914, IMG submission 191571) | Hydrothermal chimney microbial communities from Main Endeavour vent field at the Juan de Fuca Ridge, Pacific Ocean - Hulk | ecosystem: Environmental > Aquatic > Marine > Hydrothermal vents ... | reverse complement strand
GGCTTCGGGCGGGCCGATAAAGGTTACCACCGTACGGTTCATTTCCTTGCCCGGGTCCACATCTAACAGTTTAATGCCTTCTACGGATTGAATTTCATCGGTGATTTGTTGAATCACCTTCATGTCTTTGCCTTCGGAAAAATTCGGAACGCACTCTACTAATGCTTTAGCCATAATCCCCTCAATTTATTTATGGTACCGTATTTTGCTTTGATCGATTAAATTACGAAATATCGGACAAATACTAAAGAAAAAATTTACAAAAACAGTCGAAAAAACAGCCCATTGCGGAAGATAGAACCGCAAGCGCCGAGAGCAAATAATTTTACGAAACAATCAATGGGGGATAAAAACACAAAAAAGAAGGTTGCCCGCCATTACCGCAATAGCGATTTTAATGTTACGGGCAAATAAGGCTTACCGGTCCAAATTTCAAAAGCAGCATTGGCTTGATGCACAAGCATGGCATATCCGTTCAGCGTACGGAGCCCCAGTTTTTTTGCCCGTTTCAGCAAACCGGTTTCAGGCGGTTTGTAGATTAAATCATAAATCAATGTTTTGGAATGTGCCAATGGTTTGGGATCAATTACGGGAGTAGCCAGGGGATCGTTCATCCCCACAGAAGTGCTGTTGACTATCAAATCGAATTTTTGCTGGGAAAAGGGCATCAACGAATTCAGATGGGCAGCCGAAATACTTGCAGTGCTGCCGAAACGTTGTAAATCGTTTACAAGAAGTTCCGCTCTGTGCATGGTACGATTGGCAATAATAAGCGATTTTACGTTTTTTAGCCGAATTAAGGCAAAGGCAACCGCTCGCGCGGCCCCTCCGGCTCCCAAAATAAGGCAATGTTTAAAATCGTCCAGTTTCCATTCGATCGGACGTAAAAATCCCAGCCAATCGGTATTAAACCCCAGCCAACGCCCGCGATCGCATTTAATCGTATTAACGGCACCGATGGCCCGAGCCGTTTTTTCAACACCGTCCAGTAAAGGAATGATGCGTTCTTTAAACGGAATGGTTACATTAAAACCGCCCCAATCTTCCCTTTTTAATTGTAGGATGCGCGCTTCGAATTCTTCCGGAGGAATGGGCATTTTTTCATAGGTTGCCTTCATTCCGTAATCTTTAAAAGCCCTGTTATGCAACCGCGGCGAAACCGAATGCTGCAACGGGAATCCGATAATGGCAAAACGTTTGATTTTCGGCACAGAATTATTTGACACGACCGTTTACTCCCGCACAATTTGGTTTAATAACGTAAAAAATTGCGGAAACGAAACCGCAACGCAAGAAGGATCATCCGGTTCGACCGGTTCTTTGGCTATTAAATCGGCAATGGCAAAGGACATGGCAACACGATGATCGCCAAACGTTTTAATGTTTCCTCCGGCTATTTTCTGCCCGCCTTCAAGCGCAAAACCGTCATCAAATTCTTCGATTTCCACACCAATGGCTTTTAGATTTTGTACGATTGCATTAATCCGGTCAGATTCTTTAACCCGTAATTCCGCGGCATTCCGCACTTCTAATTTACCTTTGCCTCGGATGGCCAAAATACTTAAGATCGGTATTTCATCGATAATATTAGGAATCAATTCCGGTGGAACGGTAATGTTTTTAAACGATTGGTGGCGCACATGAATATCGCCCATGGGCTCTGGTTCTTTTTGAGTAAGGGTTATTTGCACATGCACATCCATCATTTCAAAGATTTTAAGCAATCCCGTTCGAGTAGGATTTAACGACACATCGCGAATTAGCAAATCGGAACCGGGTAGCATTAAAGCGGCAACCATAAAAAAGGCAGCCGAAGAAAAATCGCCTGGAATCGTCATGGAAATATCCGGAATTTCAATTTGAGGCGAACTTTTAATGATTTTGGCACCAGTTCCGTCGTATTCCACCGGCAGCCTCAAGAGGCGCTCGGTATGATCGCGCGTAGGCACGTTTTCGACAACCGCGGTTTGTCCGTTAGCAAATAGTCCGGCCAAGAGCACGGCCGATTTTACCTGAGCGCTGGCCACTGGCAAAAGATACGTAATGCCGTTTATTTTCTCCGCCGGGAAAAAATAAAGCGGAAGATGGTCGAGCGTATCATTAATTTTGGCACCCATACGCCGTAACGGCTCAAGAATGCGTTTCATCGGACGTCGAGATAGCGAATCGTCCCCAACAAGCATAGTTTCATAAGGCAAATGGATTAACAAGCCGCTGATAAGGCGCGCTGTTGTCCCGGAATTTTGGGCATTTAATGCTGTAGCAGGTTTTTGCCACTGCTGCAGCGCTTTGCCATTAACACGCAATATCTGTCCGTCGAAATGATGCTCAATACCTAACCGATTTAAACAGGCCAATGTCGCCGAACAATCCCGATTAAAATTAAAATTCTTAAATTCCGAAGTTCCTTGACGCAAAGCGGCAAAAAGCGCTGCACGGTGCGAAATGGATTTATCACCCGGTAAATAAATTTCGCCTTTTATTTTCGGCATGCCGTTCGTCTCCGTTTTTCTTGAATAAACGTTGAGCAAAAATAAAAAAAATTCAATACGATGCAAATTGTTACGGTTTTTGATCGAAAAAAGATAAGAACAAAAATTTCCGTTTTAGAAATTCCACAATATGCTTTTGCGGCTTCATTTAAAAGTTGCGGTAAAATCAATAGCAGTGCCTATTTTCCTTTGGGAACAGCGAATGGCTTTAATGTCCGCTCGGGTCGTTTTCCGGATTGTCGGAAATTTCAAAATCGTCCTTAGGTACTCCGCGTTTGTTACGGTAACTGTCAACCAAAATAAAGGCACCGAATAAAATTAAAACCACAGGCCAGTAGGTTGCCAAAATTTCTTCCAATTTCCACACATTCAATTTGCCGTAAAAAGCGGCAACCATGCTTCCACCTAAGCCTGCAAACAATGCAAAGACAAATAAATTAATACTTTTGCTGTTCCCGGAAAAAATAAAGTAAATAAGATTGGCAAAACCAATGCTTAAGAACAAGTTACCAAGAAAAAGTGTTCGTCCCAACGGATACGCATTGTAGGAAAAGGCAAACAAAAGAACGCCCCATATCACAAAAAAACTACCGCCTAAAAGGCCTTTACGTTCCGGCCGTGAAAACGCCTTCTTAATCATCAGCATACCCAGCAAAACGGAAAATAAAGCGATCATATTTTTTCCACTCAGTCTTACCCACTGAAACTGATTAAGTAGCAGCAAAGCGCCGATTACAATTAAGATAACACCCATTTTTTGCTGTTTATTCATGATTGTTCTCCGTCGGAAAAGATTTGCGGTTTTTCATCGGGCATGGCGAAAATCAGAATAATATAAGCCAAAACGCCCAATCCCTTGGAAAATATTGTCAGAAAAACAAAAATCAAACGGACCACCGTGGGATCCATATCAAAATATTCGGCCAACCCGCCACACACACCGGAAATCATCCGGTCGGTTCGCGAGCGGTACAGATGTTTTGCATCAGGTTGCGCTTTCCCCTGCTCGGTGAATTCATCGTTGCTTTGTTGCGATTGGTTTTGCTTTTGAGCGGCAGGTTCGTTATTCGGAATCTGTTGTGCATTTTCCTCAGGTGTGGTTTTAAGCAGAAAAAATAGTCCGATAAGAATAAACAGGACGGCCCAAATTACGCCCCAGGGCAAATCCCAAAGATTCATAGGCGGAACAAATGTAAATTGAGGGATGAGCAATAAAGCGCCGATGATGATTAAAACCCATCCCCAAAAAGCGGAATGATTCGATTTGGATTTAATTTTTTGATTTTTTACGATATTTTGATTCGGGTTCTCCGGAATGACAATAATCCCGATCAAATAAAGAATAATCCCACCGCCGCCAAATAGGGCCAATAAAATAAAAACAATGCGCACGACCACGGGATCCATATTCAAATATTCACCGAGGCCTCCGCAAACGCCCGAAATCATACGATTTACTTTGGAACGGTAAAGCCTTTTTGGCGGGCCTTGGTTAATGTTTTGTGCATTCTGCATGGTCAAACCTCCTTAAATCTCTTTGAGTAAGAGACGTAAAAACCGGCCGGAGGTTTCATAATCCTATGAACATCAAATTTCTATGGAAAGAATTTTGTAACGTAGGGTTCCAGCAGGTACCTGCACTTCCACTTCATCACCGACCTTTTTGCCCAATAACGCTTTGCCCACCGGAGAGGCAATAGAAATTTTATTTTGCTTGAAATCCGCTTCTTCCGCAGAGACAAGAGTGTAGGTAAGTTTACGCCCTTTGTTCAAATCTTGAATTGTTACTTTATTTAAAATAGAAACGGTATCCACATTAATTTCGTCTTCACTTATCACCCGGGCGCGGGCGATTTTATCTTCCAGTTCCTGAACGCGCGTTTCTACCATGGATAGTTCCTCGCGCGCCGCATGGTATTCCGCATTTTCTTTTAAATCGCCATGCTCACGCGCCGTAGCCACCTTTTGGGATATTTTGGGACGAACTTTGTATTTTAACTCGTGTAATTCATTTTTTAATTTTTCGAGACCTTCTTTGGTTAGGTAAACGTAATCCACGATGGCTCCTTTCCAATTGAATTCTTTATTTTACCGCAAAAACAGAAAAATAAAGGGAAACGCATTGTTTCCCTTTAAAAAAGCCTTATTTTTTTATAGGCCTAAACCTAATAATTCGACAGCCTAAATTCAAGTAAATTTATGTGCAATAGCAAAATTCCTTTAAACGTAATTTTTATTTGTCGCCTAGTGGCAGGAAAAATCGGCTAAAATTCCAAACCGAGAAGGTTGGTTTTAAAAATAAGCAATAAATGCATTACGAGTGCGCGGCCTGTTGTGCCGACCCGATATCTTCCACACGTTCTACCGAAAGTACGCCGTTCACATTACCAATGCTGTGAATAATTTTGGTTAATTGATGTAAATCCTGAACTTCAATATCAATAACGCCTTTGGCATACATATCATCAACATGGAATATGACATTAATGATATTGATATCCTTTTTGGCAATACATAGCGTAATATCTTTCAGCAAATTTTTACGGTCTTCGCCCAAAATACTCAATTGCACCTGAAAACGCTGTTCCTTTTTGGTATCCCACTCCACTTCGATTATGCGTTCTTTTTCTTTGTAAAGCTCTATCATATTTTTACAATCGGTACGATGAATGGTAATGCCGCGGCCACGCGTCAAATAACCAATAATCCGATCGCCCGGTACCGGTTGACAACAACGCGCAAAAGTAATAAGCATGTTATCCATTCCATGAACTTTAATTCCGGAATCGCTGCGCGCCCGTTTTAGAAATTTTACAAAGAAATTTTCTTTGGCTTTGGCCGCAGACTGAATTTCGGGAAAGAGTTTTCGTTCGAGATTCTCTATCACAAATTCGCCGCGCCCGATGGCAATTTTCAAACTTTCGATATTTTGAAAACCGATTTTAGGCAAAACTTCTTTCATTTGGGGAGAATCTTCGCTTAATTTGTACTTTTTTAAGAACCGCGTTAAAATCTCCTGCCCCATTTCAAGAGTTTGGGCTTGCTGTTCTTCACGCAACACCTTTCGAATACAATGTTTGGCCTTACTTGTTTTAACAAAAGCCAACCAATCCTGATTCGGTTTTTGATTTTGCGAGGTAATAATTTCTACCTGCTGCCCGCTTTTTAAAGGCGTTTTTAATGGAACGATTTTACCGTTAATTTTGGCGGCAATGCAATGATTTCCCACATTGGTGTGCACGGCATAGGCAAAATCGATGGCCGTAGAACCGCGCGGCAATTTAAACAAATCGCCACGCGGTGAGAATACGAAAACTTCGTCTTGAAAAAGATCAATTTTCAAATCTTCCAAAAAATCACCAGGATCGTTATTGGAAATCTGACGTTCCAGCAAATCTTTAATCCAATTCAAATGCTCGTCAAATTTCGTATGTTCTTCGATGCCATGCTTGTAACGCCAATGGGCGGCAATTCCGTCTTCGGCCAAATGATGCATTTCGTAGGTACGAATCTGAATTTCCACCATTTTGCCGTCCGGCCCGATAACCGTTGTATGCAGCGATTGGTAGCCGTTAATTTTGGGCATGGCAATATAATCTTTAAAACGATCGTAAACCGGCATGTACAAACTATGAACAATTCCCAAAGCGTAATAACATTCTTCCACTTTATCCACAATAATACGGATAGCAAGTAAATCGTAAATTTCCTCGAAAGGTTTGTTGCGCTTTTTCATTTTGTGATAAATGCTAAAAAACGATTTCGGCCGACCGGCAATAGATGCTTTGATACCATGCCGGATAAGTTCACGCTCGATCGGTTTGCTTACTTTTTCAATATAGGCTTCACGTTCGCGTTTGGTGGATTTTATTTTTTTGGCCAAATCTCGATAGGCTTGCGGTTCGAGATATTTTAAGGACAAATCTTCCAATTCGGTTTTTATGCGCGCAATTCCCAGGCGGTGGGCCAGCGGCGCATATACGTCGCGTGTTTCCAGAGCAATATGTTTTCGTTTTTTTTCTGGAACGTGTTCCAAAGTGCGCATATTGTGCAGGCGGTCGGCAAATTTAATTATAATCACCCGAATGTCTTTGACCATAGAAAGCAACATTTTGCGGAATGTTTCGGCTTGGCGCGCTTCACGACTTTTGAATTTCAAACCGCCGATTTTAGTCACACCGTCCACCAGTTTGGCCACGGTATCACCGAATTTTTCCTTAATATCATCCAGGGTAATGTCGGTATCTTCCACCGTATCGTGCAATAAGGCCGCAATAATAGAAACATCGTCCATGTGCAGGTCGGCCAGAATACGCGCCACTTGCTGACAGTGCTCAAAATAAGGCTCGCCGGAATAACGCCGTTGGCGTGCGTGGGCTTCCAGGGCGGTATCAAAGGCAAGACGCAGTTTTTCTGTATCCGGATTCGGATCGTATTGCTGAATTTTTTTCAGCAAGTCATCAAATTGATGATCGTACATTTTATGGAGTTTGGCAATTAATGCGGCATCATCCATACTTTGCCTTTTCCCAAATCATTAAAATTCACTAACCGGAAGCGCTCCGGCAGCATGAAATAAATCGGGATCGCCGAATTTCCCGAATTCCTTTAAGAAGGTTAAGCGTACACTACCCGTGGGACCGTTACGCTGTTTTCCGATAATAATTTCGCACATATTATGGGTCGATTCGCCCGTGTCTTCAAATTCCATTATTCCGTAATATTCCGGACGATAAACAAAAAAGACCACATCCGCATCCTGTTCGATTGCCCCCGATTCGCGTAAATCGGACAATTGCGGTCGCTTGGTTTTGTCCCTGCTCTCAACCGCGCGCGAAAGCTGCGACAAAGCTAATACCGGCACATCCAATTCCTTGGCTATGGCTTTTAACGAACGAGAAATATGGGTTATTTCTTGCTGGCGGTTTTCGCCTTTATGCCCTTCCATTAATTGCAAATAGTCGATAATTAAAAATTCGATATTCTTTTCCGCTTTTAAACGCCTGGCCTTTGCCCTAAGTTCAAGAACATTCATGCCCGGGGTATCATCAATAAAAATGGGGGAATTCATCAACTTTGGTGCATGGGCCGTTAAACGTTTCATCTCTTCTTCGGATAGCTTTCCCGTTCGTACATTCATCATGTTTACTTTGGCCTCGGTACACAACAAGCGCATGGCCAATGCATCGGCCGACATTTCCAGGCTAAAAAAACCGACCGGCATTCCGTGATCAACGGCAGCATTTCGTGCCAAATTCAGTGCAAATGCCGTTTTACCCATACTTGGACGTCCGGCCAATATTACCAAATCGGCTCTTTGCAAACCCGCGGTCAGTTCGTCTAACTTTTTGTATCCGGTAGGAACTCCGGTAATACCCGAAATATTCGAGTTGTGCAAATCGTCAATGCGTTTAAAGGTGCGGTTAACAATGGGGTAAATGGAAGTAAATCCTTTTTTAAGGCGCTTTTCCGAAATATCAAAAATTTTGCTCTCGGCCTCATCCAGCAATTCGTCCACTTCATTTTCTTCGCTGTAAGCTTTGGATATGATATTTTCGCAGGTACGGATTAACATGCGAGTTAACGCTTTTTCTTTGATAATCTCCAAATGGTACTGGATGTCCGCAGAAGTTGGAGTGCTGTTGACAATTTCGGTTAAATAAACATGGCCGCCAATTTCCTCGAATTGGTTGCGTTTTTTTAACACATCGGCCACACTAATGGGATCGATTTCGGCTCCTCTGTTAAATAATTCGACCATGGCCGCAAAAATTTTACGATGGCTGGGCTTGTAAAAATAACTATCTTGCAAATTTTCTGTGGCCAAATTAACGGCATCGCGGTCTAAAAACATGGCTCCCAGAACGGCCATTTCCACATCAACGGCCTGTGGCATGGCTCGAATGGCTTCCGGTTTCGGATTATTTATTTCGGGCATCTTTCTTCTGTTCTCCGATCTTTAAATTTCCGTTTTTCCCTTTTTAAATCGTAACAAATATTTTAATGCACAAAAAACCATTTTTCCGCAGGGCAAAATGCTTTTCGAATTTGTGAATCTTTCCCGCTCTTCGCGTATGCGGTTTGTTTGCCAAATGATCTTTTTAAACCGAGAAACAGATCAATGTTTTTACATTTTTGTCTTGAATTGCATCGATTAACAGGAATAAGGATAAGTAAAAAATAAGATTCGATCAAGCTTTTTTGGCGGAATTTCAACGGAATTTTTTTGCTATTACTCTCCGTTTGCCTCCGGTAAAAACAAACGGAAAATTTACACATTGTCCGTGCCGAACCGCTCTATCATCTTGCGAATGGTTTTAAAATCTTCCCATGCCTGAGCCTTCCACATGGGGTTGCGTAATAAAGCCGCCGGATGATAGGTAACAATAATGTCAATATCCTCATAACGATGCACCGTATTGCGCATGCGGCTCAGAGTTTCCTGTTTTTTGAGCAATGTTTGTCCCGCATACAACCCCAAAGCCACAATTAGCTTGGGGTTAATCATTTTTAACTGTTTTTTTAAATACGGTTCACACTTTTCCACTTCCTGCGGCAAGGGATTTCGATTTCCTGGCGGCCTGCATTTGAGAACATTGGCAATATAAACTTCATCTCGGTTTAATCCGATCGACTTTAACATCTTATCCAACAACTTACCGGCAGCACCCACAAAAGGCAGCCCTTGTATGTCTTCTTCCCGTCCTGGTGCTTCACCCACAAACATAACTTGCGCATGGGCATTACCATATCCAAAAACCAAATTTTTCCGCGTTTTGTGTAAATCGCAAGACCGGCAATCTTTGATTTGCAAATAGAATTCCTGTAATTCCGGACTGGTTTGCCTGTAAGTAATGGCGGTAGCTTTGGCTGGAGCCGTATGGATTGGGTATTGGCCGGGCTTTGAGGCTTTTTCTTCCGAAGTGTCGGGTACATTTTTCCATTCCTGCTGCAAAAGCACAGACGGGCCAAAAACCAACCGATACCAGTTTAAGAAATGTTCTATTTCATCCCAAATACGATTTTCACTCATGGTTTGTCATTCCCGCAATGAATTGCATAATTTTAAAACTCAAGTCCCATTTAGACATCAACGGCCAATCGTGCACTTTTCCGTCTTTCTCTATCAGCATCACTTTGTTGGTATCCACGGCAAAGGCCGCGCCCTTTTCTTTCGGATTATTGACTATCATTAAATCCAATCTTTTTCGCTGTAATTTTTTCAAGGAATTTTCCACGGGGTTTTGTGTTTCAACCGAAAAACCGACCAAAATTTGTCGGGTACGTTGTTGCCCCAACGTTTCTAAAATATCAATGGTGCGCTTTAAAGGCAAACGATAGGTACCCTTGCTTTTTTTAATTTTTTCTGTGGCCACACCGGCCGGAGTAAAGTCGGCTACAGCGGCAGCACCTATGTAAACATCACACCAATCAAAACGGTTGAATACGGCCTGCGCCATTTGCCGTGCGGAACGAACGCGATCTACCGAAATATGAGCCGGTATTTCCGCCTGCCCTGGCCCAAATACAAGGTGAATTTCGGCTCCCAAAATAAAGGCAGCCCGGGCAAGTGCTACTCCCATTTTACCCGACGAGCGGTTGGTTAAATAGCGTACCGGATCCAAATCTTCTGCCGTTGGCCCGGCGCTAATCAAAATCCGCTTTCCTTTTAAAATCGGTTCGGACATATCCTTACGTACAAAATCGGTTAAGGAGCGGACATCGCCCAAAGCATGGCCCAATAACCTTTCACCGCTCAACGGGACGATACGGGTCTGCTTTTCTCGCATTTGTTCAAATGATGTTGCATCCGTTTCTGAGATGAGAGGATAAACGATTAAAGACGATGAATCCCGAGAGAAAATAGCCTCAGGAGTGTCCGCCAAAACGATATCGACTCGATTTTCCGGTAAATTTTCCCTAACTCCAATTTGTTCGGCTAACCGCTCCAATTGTTCTGCCGTGTCTTTTTGCGCCGATTGTACATAAACGGGCAAGCCCAGTTGTTGCAAGGCATTCAAAGCAGGTAAAAACAAAATCAATTTCCCGTTACTACGATCAATAATCGTGATATGCACCTAATTAATCCTCTTGCAAAATACACGCTTCTACTTTTTTCAGGGTTTGCTGCAAATCGTCGTTAATAATGATATAATCGAATTTTTTTGCTTGTTCATATTCATAGGGTAAACGTTGCAAACGTTTTTTTATGCTCTCCTCGCTTTCGGTGTGTCGTTTTTTTAAACGTTCTACCAGAACCGCCTCGCTCGGGGGTTTAATAAAAATAAGAATAGCCTGCGGATAATGGCGTTTAACGGAAAGTGCCCCGTTTACGTCAATATCAAACAAAACAACTTTATTATTCCGCACATGTTGGTCCACCACTTCTTTTAAGGTGCCGTAATAGTTTCCGTGCACTTGCTCATACTCCAAAAATTTTCCTTCTTTTATTTTCCGTTCGAATTCTTCACGGGTTAAAAAGAAGTAATCCGAGCCATCCACTTCACCGGGGCGTTTTGCCCGGGTTGTGGCCGAAACCGAAATAACCGTTTGCGGATATTTTTGCTTTAGCATTTTTACAATGGTGGTTTTTCCCCCTCCGGAAGGCGCCGAAAATACAATATAAGGAGATTTAAATTTCATCGTTTCCGTTTCCTTGGTAAACTTAAATTTGTGGTTAAACAGTACCTAATTTTTATCAGCCCGACGCAGTTTGCGCCAAATACGTTTAATTTCACAACTAACCGCACGGCGCATGTTCCTGCGGTTATGTTTCGTTAATGCATCCGTTTAAAACAAAGCCTTCATCTTTTGCAGATAAACGGAATGCGGGACAATGTTTTGTAACTGCTTATATAATGCCTTTATTTTTTTTGTTTCATTTTTTCGGAAATAAATTCGCGCCAAATCCCAAAATAATTCGGGATTTTTATTACCGTGCTTCAGGGCCAGCTCAAATTGATGTTGTGCCTCGTTTAAATTTCCGATCGTCCGGTAATAAATTCCCCGATAGTAAAACAGGGTAGCTTCTCCAAGCTTTTGTTCGTTTAGACCGGTAAGTAGTTTAAAATAACGTTTAACGTTTTTTTCTTTTAAAAATACGTCAAAGGCACGCTTTACCTGTTTTTCGGAAAAGCATCGTTTGCAAGGACAAGCATCATAAAATTCGGCGGCTTGGCGCCAATTTCCCTGCATAAAGGCCATATCGCCTTTTAGCAAATAATAAGCAGGTTCTGGCGGGCTTTGAGCCATGTCTGTGCGTATTTTATAATCGATCAACACATCGTTGGCCAAATCGAGACTATCCAAATCGATGTACAATCGGGCAATGCGCAGCAAAATACCGGTTTGTGTTTCGTCAAAGGCAAACGCCTTTTTCAAATAGGCAATGCCCGTTTGAGAATCGCCATCGGTAATGTACAATTCACCGACCTTTTGCAGCACATCCGGGGCATGGGGGCGCACCTTTAATGCCTGCTGATAGGCAAAAATAGCGGAATCCACCTGATGCAACGAATCGAAGATTTGTGCTTTTAAAACGTAAAAAAGCGAAATACGGTTATTAAGTTCAATGGCCCGATTAATTTGCCGTAAAGCCCTATCCCATCGGCCGTCAAATTTGGCAATAAGTGCGTTTTCATAAAAGCGAAAGGCCGATTTGGGCTCGCTCTTCCGCGATGTTTGCGTACGGCTGGCATAGCATTGAACCGATATCAATGCCGCTAAGATTAAAAGAAAAATATTTTTTATGAATCGCATCATTCCGACCTACAAACTATTGTTGTTGACGTTGCAGGTAGGTACGTAACCATTTGAACGCTTCCTGACACGACAATTTGTAATGCAAGTTCGCCATAGAATTGTGGGCCTGATGTTCCAGCAAATCCGTAATTAAGGCGGTAAATGCCACATCTTCTTTTGCCCATTTGTCAATATATTGCCGAATAAACTCTTTTTGTCCGTTACAAATTATGCGTAAGCTAAGCAGAGCGGCCACCCGACGCATTAACTTGTTTTTTCCTTGGCGGAAAGTTTCGATGTAAGGCATGGCTATTTCCGGATTTTTCCGCGCCGAAAATTCAATGGCCTGCAAGGTAAACTGACGCAAATTTTCATCTTTATCCCTTAGTAAAACCCGATAAACATTTTCCCAACCGTTTTTCGGACCGTAGCGACCGATCATTTCGGCCAGTACCCCTTTATCGTGCACGGCCTTTTGATAATTGTCCCGAAAATAGCGGTCAATAGCCAATGGCAATTCTTCGATCATTTCGTCCGTAATGGCTTCCGGACAAGAAACTTCCATAGCCTGACAGGCATGGATTAAAAAATTGGTAGCATTGCGAATTTTCCCGGTCGACGGATTCGTTTCCAGATAATAGTCGTAAAGTTCCTGCAAATTAGCCATGCATGCTCCGTTAAAATTTGTAACCGATCCCGCGCAAAAAGTTCTTGCGAACTTTGATGTCATCTTCGCCTTCGATACCTTTACTTTTGATGCCGTCGACCACACCCAAAATGGCCCGACCCTGTTCCGTCTCGGCAATAATCACCTCCGTAGGGTTGGCCGTAGCACAAAAAATACGGGTAACTTCGGGTACCATTTTAAGCGTATTCAAAACATTTAGCGGAAAGGCGTTGCCCAAAAAAACGATGAAGCTATGACCGGCGGAAAGGTTTAAGGCATTCTTTTTAGCCAATTCGATCAGTTCGTCATCCGTTCCGGAATAGCGTACCAAAGCTTGTTGCGAAGCTTCGCAAAAAGCCAAGCCGAACTTGATCCCAGGTACGGTATTTACCAAAGCTTCGTGCACATCTTCCACGGTTTTGATAAAATGGGAATGCCCTAAAATAAAGTTCATTTCTTCCGGCTTTTCTATTTTCACAACTTTCAATTCCATGGTACCTCCTTTTTCCGTTATTGAATTGCCTAAATTTAAAATATTTCCGCAAATAAGCAATGATTAATTTATCAGGCGGGTATTGTTAAAAGAATGCAAGGCTTCGAAAAAAGTGCGGTTATTTCGAACCATTTGCCCGCACAGCCGAACCGCAGTTACGTCTTTTACAACATGGAACCCTTCACCCGCACTTCCCCGTTGCGCTTGGTAAATTGCTTCTGATCCGAATATTCCAACAAAGGAATTACATATTTACGAGTTGTTGCCGTGAATTCCTTAACCTTGGCAATATCCAATTCCGAATTGTGCTTAAAATAAGCACGCAAAAAATCGAGTAATGCCTTTAAATGGCGATCGTGCAAATAGCGTGGTCCTTGCAGCGAATGAACAGCTCCTTTTTTTACCAGTTCGTTTAAGCTTATTTTCAGCGTATCGGGATCCATACCTATTGTTTGTGCTAATTCGTTTAATGTAGGCGCTTCAAACCCCGTTTTTTCCAATGCCCTTAAAACCAGCGCCATTGTTTCTTCCCGCTTGTTGGCCTGTGCATGTTCGGGCAAAAAATAATTTTCACCCAACGGTACCAATTGTTTGCGGTTAACCATCCGCTGCAACAGACGTTCAAAAAATATGGCCTCTCCGTGAAGTTTTGCAAAGGTATTGCCCAATTCGTTGCGATTAAACCCCTTTTGCGCGTGCGCATTATCGCTTTGTTTGCGCAAGGCCTGCAAAAACATTTCTTCCGCCACATCAAGTGCGGATGGTAAAAGAAAATATGTTTTTCCGCGAAAATCAAAAGACCGGACTTTTTTTTCTTTGATTAACTGTTTTAACGCCTTTTCAATCACCCGATCTTTTTCGAAAAAATGTCTGCTTAAGGCATGCACCTCATGGGCTTTGAACCCGTGCCATTGTAAATAATGTAAAATTTTGTCCGCAAGATCTCCGTCGCGGAAAACTGCAAAATAGGTTTTCCATTTGTTTTTAATCTTGCCGAAAGGCGGAGAATCCAATTGCAAAACGCGCCCGCCCGCAACCGTATGGAAGGGCGATACGGTACGAATCAAAACGGCATCGCCAGGTGCGCACACACCTGGTTTTTCCAAACGGATGCGCACATGATAATCGCTTTTGGGTTTCAGAGCCGATTCGTCTTCGAACCAAGTAATACGGCCTATTAACTCGGAGGTGCCGAGATGCACTCGTACTTCTTGATGTTTTTTGATTTTAACCGGTACTTGACTGGCCGTGTGCAACACAGCCAAAAATTCGGAGGTAGGATGCAAAGTTTCGGGGCGCACCAATACGCTGCCGCGCAAAACATCATCTTTTTTGACTCCGCTTAAATTGATTGCCGCACGCTGTCCCAAAAAGGCCGCGGTCACGTCTTTTTGATGTACCTGAATGCCGCGAACACGAACCGTTTTTTGGTGCGGTAACACCCACAAAACATCGTCAAGCGAAACCATGTCCGAAAGTACGGTACCGGTAATGACCGTACCCGCTCCTTTGATGCTGAAACTGCGATCCACATTCAACCGAAACGGCCGATTGTTTTCGGCATGCTTCACTGAGGCGATCGCTTGCAAAAGCAGGTTCCGTAATGTGTCTACGCCAGCCCCGCTCACAGCCGAAACCGGCACGATCGGTACGTTTTTATAGCCCCGTTCGTCCAAAAAAGAACGCACTTCATCTTGTACCAGTTCTCGCCATTCATCATCAACCAAATCGATTTTATTCAGCGCAACAATACCGTTTTTTACCCCGAAAAAACGCAATATGTCCAAATGCTCGATGGTTTGCGGCATAATGCCGTCGTCCGCGGCAATTACCAGCAAAAAAAGATCGATGGTACTCACTCCGGCCACCATGGTTTTGACAAATTTTTCGTGGCCTGGCACATCGATGATGGTAATATTGTCTTTCCAATAGGCAAATCCAAGCTCAATGGTAATACCACGTTCTTTTTCTTCTTTTAAAACATCGGTGTCAATATCGGTTAATGCTCGAATCAAAGCCGTTTTACCGTGATCAATATGTCCGGCGGTTCCTAATATTGTATGTTTTTGTCGATTCATTTTTTTGTCATCCCCTATTCCGCGATATCCGTTCCTTTGAAAAAATAATTAATTTCATACACGGCGGAATCGGCGGAATCGGAGCCGTGCACCACGTTGCGTTCGATGCCGGTTCCCATGTCGGCCCGAATAGTGCCGGGTGCCGCATTTTTCGGATCGGTAGCCCCCATTAAATGGCGCCATCGTTTAATCACATCATAACCTTGCAACACCATCAGCACTACAGGGCCAGATGTCATGTAAGTTATCAAATCGTTAAAAAACGGTTTGGAACGATGAACATAATAAAATCCCTCGGCCTTGCGCGCGTCCAGTTTTTCCATGCGTATGGCCACAATGCGCAGGCCTTCGTTTTCGATGCGTTTGATAATTTCTCCGATCAGGCCCGCCTGTACGCCGTCGGGTTTGATAATTGCCAATGTTCGATTCATAATTTTTCTCCGCATTTTTTGCATTGTATTCGTTACCAAGCTTCGCTTGTCATTAGGGCAACAATTTTTTCGGCCAGTTTTTCAAGGTTGGCCGTTTTTTCCGCATCGTACCAGTTAATGCGATTGTCCGCGCGAAACCAGGTGAGCTGTCGTTTGGCATAACGTCGCGAATTGCGTTTTATGAGCTCCACCATTTGTTCATAAGTCAAAAGCCGATTAAAATATTGAATAACTTCCTTATATCCCACCGTATTCAAAGCGTTCAGTTCAGGTCGAAAGCCCTTATTTAACAACAATTGTACCTCTTCGATTAATCCCTGCTTCAACATCCGTTCTACCCGATTTTCGATACGTCGATAAAGGATTTTGCGCTCCGTGTCGAGTCCCCAAAAGACCGGTTTAAAATCGGCTGCCTGCGGTTTTTTTGCGTGAAAAGACGAGAAGGGTTTTCCCGTAGTCAAATACACTTCCAAAGCGCGCAAAATGCGTTGGCGGTCATTGGCACTAATTTTGGCCGCATAAACCGGATCTACTTGTTGTAAAAAAGCGTACAGTTGCCCCACGCCTTCTCGCTCAAGACGTTTTTCCAGTTTCTGCCGCACCAATTCGTCACGGGTTTGCAGTTCAAAAATGCCATCTACCAAGGCTTTGATGTAAAATCCCGAACCGCCGACCACTAAAGGTAAGGCATCGCCGTCGGTAAATATTTTTTCAATCGTTTGACGTGCTTCGCGACCAAATATACCGGCGCTGTAATAGTCATCCGGATCACAAATATCAATAAAGTGATGAACCACCTTTTGCCTGAAATTTTTTTCGGGTTTGGCCGTTCCGATATCCATGTATCGATAAATTTGCCGTGAATCGGCCGAAATGATTTCGACCCGAATTTTTTCGGCGATGCGTTCGGATAGAAATGTTTTTCCGATGGCAGTGGGGCCAACGATAAAATGAACTCTGCGTTGCATATTAGGAAATTCGTTTGAATTTACGATCCAATTCTTCCAAATCGATGGTTACGATAACCGGACGCCCGTGCGGGCAAAAGAACGGCGTTTCGCAGGCAAACAACTGATCCACCAAATTCTGCATTTCCGTTTGCGATAGCTTTTCGCCCGATTTAACGGCATTTTTACAGGCGTAAGCAGCCGCTACTTTTTCGATGTGATTGAAATCGGTTAGCGGTTCGTTTTTGTAGTAATCGATAATATCCAATAAAATTTGCGATTCTCTCCCGACCTTTACATCCGAAGGCATGGCTTCGATAACAATAGTGGTTCCGCTGAAAACCTTAATACTAAAACCGATTTTATTCAATACGTCTCTGATTTCTTTAAAGGTCATAAAATCTTCGTAATTAAGAGTCAACTTTTGCGGAAAAAGCAGCTTTTGTCCGTACCCAAGTCCTTCTTTGTTCAGAATTTTTAAAATGCGTTCGAACAAAATGCGCTCATGGGCCACGTGCTGGTCGATAATGACCATGCCGCTTTTAATTTCGGAAACAATGTAGCGATTGTGCAACTGCCAAAACTGTACTTCGGGTTGGGTAGCCCGCCCCGCATTTTGCGGCATAGGTGTAATGCGTTCGGATTCGGACGGCGAAACCTCGGTGGACGAGCTGGCCTTTTTTGGCGTTTCTTTGTCCGGCCGGGCATCGTCGGCAAAATAGGCCAGACTTAACTGAGCACCGCCGTAACGCCCCATAAAACGATTTTTATGGCGCAATTCTTCGATGATTTGACGCGGCTTTTCTTCTTTGTTAACCGCTTGCTGCAAGGCACTGCCCTCAGGGGTGGTGACAAACTCGGGAATAACACCTTCGTCGCTTAACGTCTTGCGTACGGCATTAATCACAAAATAGTACAAACTGCGGTCGTTGGAAAAACGCACTTCCATTTTGGTGGGATGAACATTCACATCAACCAGTCCGGGATCCATTTCCAGATACAACACATAAATCGGATATTCACCGGAATGGATTAAATTACCGTAAGCTTGAAACACGGCATGATTTAGAGATTTGGAGATAATGGGACGCCCGTTAAGAAACAAAAACTGAAATCCGCGCGACTTCCGTACCACATCGGGACGGCTTACAAATCCGCGCAATTCCACGCCGCCCAAGCTGGCATTCACTTTTAACAGACCACGGAAAATATTAGCGCCCAAAACTTCGCGTACCCGTTGTCCCAAATCCGCAGCTTTTAAATGGTACACATCGCGCCCGTCTATCATCAAATCGAACCCGATGTTGGGATAGGCTAAAAAGAATCGTTTGAGAACGGTAAGAATTTGTTGAATTTCGGCATTGTCCGAGCGTAAAAACTGCCGCCTGGCCGGTGTATTAAAAAAAAGATTACGAACAGAAACCGACGTGCCTGTGTTGGCCGCTGCTTTTTTAAAGCGCGCATTACGCCCGCCATCCAGCAAATAAACGCTGGCCATGGCATCTTCGGCTCGGCGCGAACGAATTTCAATTTGAGAAACCGAGGCAATACTGGGTAATGCTTCCCCACGAAAGCCCAATGTTTCGATATGCTCCAAATCGTTTTGAGAGCTAATTTTACTGGTCGCATGGCGTTCGAAAGCCAAAGGTAAATCCTGCTCGCTCATGCCGATACCGTTGTCGATTACCCGAATTAACTTTTTACCTCCTTCTTCGATAATAATGTTAATATGATCCGCTTCGGCGTCAATGGCGTTTTCCACCAGTTCCTTTACCACCGAAGCCGGACGTTCGACTACCTCTCCGGCGGCGATTTTGTTGGCTAAATTTTCAGGTAATATACGAATTTTTCTATGGTTAGTATTCATTCTTGTTCCTGTTAAATTTGTTTTCCAAATATAAAAAAGTTCGTTGATGAATAAAAATGAATGTATCGACAAGAGGAACTTCAAAACCCGCTCCGAATGCTTGCCGCCCGAAAGCCACACTCGATCTTAAACGACAGACCCGAACGCCATGTCTGTTTCCGGCAAAAAAGCAAAACGAAACTTCCGAGGCATTCGGGCCGGCAATCGCCCGAACTGGGACAGTTTATGCTGTTTTCATTCCTTTGCCGCAAGCAATCGTTATTTGGGCAAAGCAATTAAAATATCAATGCGGCGATTTTTGGCGCGGCCTTCCGCGGTTTTGTTACTGGCAATGGGTTTTTGATCTCCCATACCGATGGCTTGAATTTGATTTGGATTACTATTCAGATTGGCATTAAGATATTCCTTAACGGCTTGCGCCCTTTCTTCGGAAAGCAACTTATTTTTGTAGGCATTTCCCGTGGCATCGGTATGACCCTGTACTACCACGTAACTATTGGGAAACGCGCGAATGGCGCGCTGAACTTTGGTTAACAACGAAAAATACTCCGGTTGGATAATGGCCCTTCCAGGCGCAAACTTTAATCCGCTAAGACGAATCAAAAGATTATTATCCTGCACGCGTACCTGCGCCTCATCTTTGGTAAAAAGCGCTTTTATCTTTTTGATTTTTTCTTCCAACTCCATTTTCTTTTGCAAAGCTTCGGAAATGCCAGATTCTTTTTCCTTAAGTTTCAAAAGAGCGGTTTTCAGACTGTCGTTTTCTTCGAGCAAACGTTTTTGTTCGCTCTTTAAATTGGCAATGTAAGCCAAAATGGTTTCAACCGGCTTACCGAATCCCCGATCGAATTGCGGTTGGTAATTAAACGGTTCGGCAATATTGGAAATAAGCTCTTCGAATTTCAAAAGCATCATTTCTGCGTTTTGATTGTTCTTTTTTAAGGCTTGGATTTGTTTTGTCAGGAACAATGTATGACGCGCCAAATAGGTGGCCTCGGAAGCCTTTTGGCGAATGGCAGCCAAATTGTCCGGATTTTCGGCAATTAATACTTCGGTTTCTTTAATGGCATTTTCGGCTGCCGTAAATGTATTTTGACAAAGCTTGGCGGCATGTTCTTCTTTGGCCGCTTGCAACGACTTCCGTGCTTCGGATAACAGGCTGTTTTTCATGGCCACCGTACGAGCCTGTTGATAGTATCCGGCGGCTTCCTTACCCTTATCCCGAGCATCATTCAAATCGTCGTCTTCCAGCTCTTCGGCGGCATCCTTTAGCTTTTCTTCACCTTTTTGCCAAAGTTTAGCAGCAAACTGCGGGGCACCGGCATCTAATGCTTTGTTTCGAAGGCGCAATACATATCCTAAGGTATCCTGCGCATGTTCGATATTTTTCAGCGCTTTCAGGGCGGATAGTTCGCATTGTTTTAACCTGCGGCGGATCTTGGGAATATCCGGATTATCCTTATCAAAATCTTTGCTGGCTTTTTTGTAATATTCCAGCGCGCGGGCATAGTTTTGCGGCGAAAGAATAGCGGCATTCTTTTTTTGTAATGTTTCGAGCATCCGATCGTAACGATCAAAAATCGAAGAGCGGGTCGGATTTTGGGCGAAGGCAGAAATTAAGGAAAAATTTAATGATAAAATTATCAGGATTAAAATTGTTCTTTTTTTCATAGCTCCATCATCCGTCGGTTTGGTTTAACTTGCCATGTACTTCTTATTAAGATAAGACAGTATGCGATGCATGGCAACATTTCCCAAACCTTTAACGGCAATGGTACCATTTTCTTTTAAATTTTTATCCAGCACATCAACCACTTCGTTAACCGTATTAACCGAAAAAAGAATTTTATCGGGTGACTTAATCATGTTAAATCCCTGCCCGATAAACTTAGCATATTCGCCAACGGTAATTAACAAGTTGATGGGCAATGCCGATAGAAAATACCCCATATTCAAATGCTGTTGTTCTACGTTAATACCCGTATCGGACATATCGCCTACAATAAGCACCAATTGTTCGGAATAGGGAGCAAAGGTGGTTAAAACCCGGGCAGCTTTGCTTAACGAGCGCGGTGTGCCCAAATAACTTTCGTCAATTACGTAGTGCGTACCGATACGCGTAACACGTCCCCTACCTGGCGGCATGGTAAAGCGGGTTTGTAAAATTTCCACAATTTCATCAAGCGCAAAACCAAGATGAAAAACACAAGCCACGGCAGCCAAAAAATTGTACAAATCCTGAATGCTGTAAATGGGCAATTGTAATAGGTAACGATTATTCAGGCGAAATTGCATCCCCAAGGGGCCGGATTGCTCGATTTCGCTGGCATAAAAATCGGCATGGGGATTCAGGCCGAAAAAAATGATCTGCTGAGTATTAAGGCTTTGCGCAATATTGGAACTCAACTCGTCGTCTTTATTTAAAATGGCAATGCCATCCTGCTCCAGATATTTTAATAGGGATGTTTTTTCCAAAGCCACTTTTAGCATTCGATCCAAATAATTTAGGTGCGCATCTCCCAAATTGGTCACAATGCCGATATTCGGACGAATCAAATGAAACAGATCGACAAAATGTTTGCCGCGCAAATAGTCCAATTCGAAAAGCGCGTAATCGTATTCCATGGAAAGTTTTTTGAGGGTACGTAAATTATTGCGCACATCACCACTACCATTTTGATGGCGTAAAACTTTACCGCGCGAAGTCAAGATGGCTTCGATCATGGTAAGGGTGGTGGTTTTGCCTAGGTTACCCGTAATGCCAATAACGGGATTGGTATAGGCCTCCCGTATGGCATGCAGGTGTTTTTTTTCGACAACCGGCATCGTAACAAAGGTATTTTCGAACAACGAAGGGCCCCCTTGCGTTTAGCGAATAAATTTCAAACGAACGTGCGCTTCCATAAGGCGAATACATAATATACGTAATTTAAGGGAAAGAAATTATGAAAACATTGAGATGCGTCTCAAAAAAATGAAAATTTTCCAACCGTGAAAATTTCCATTTGTAAAATACGTGCTTCGTCCCATGGCGCGCTTCTTTATTTTTTTGACATATTTAATATCGTCTGTCGGGCCAGGCAGGTTAGCAATGTGGTTGTAAATTTCTCAATTAATTTGAAAGCAAACGGGAACAAAGGCCCAAGTTACCAAGGGCCTTGCCAGCATGTTTTTTAGGAAAAGAATTTTACGGCTGCCTTAAGCTGTTTCACAAAAAAATCGATTTCTTCCTTTGTGTTGTACAAATAAAAACTAGCGCGTGTGGTGGCGGCAATATTCAATTTACGCATAATAGGTTGCGCACAATGGTGGCCGGCCCGCACGGCAATACCCTGCTGATCCAAAAAATGGGAAAGATCGTGCGGATGCACATCGGCCAAATTGAACGAAATAACCGCTCCGCGTTCCGGAGCATTCCCATAAATCGTAATTTCGCCAATCTCTTGCATTTTTGCCAATGCGTATGTCGTCAGTTCCTGTTCGTACAACGTAACTGCTTCCATACCGATGTTCTGTAAATAATCAATAGCGGCGGCAAAGCCAGCGGCCCCGGCAATATTGGGGGTTCCCGCTTCGAATTTGTAAGGAATTTCATTAAAGGTCGCCCGATCGAGCCACACCGATCGGATCATTTCGCCACCACCCTGATACGGAGGCATATCGTTCAATATCGACTCCTTGGCATACAGCACACCAATGCCCGTAGGTGCAAGCATTTTATGCCCGGAAAAGGCCAAAAAATCGCAATCGAGTTGCCGCACGTCAACAGGCAAATGGGGCACACTCTGTGCACCGTCCAGCAGAACGGGAATGTTGCGTTTGTGGGCCAGCTCAATAATTTTTCGCACGGGATTGATGGTGCCAAAAACATTGCTCATATACGTAACAGCCACCAAGCGCGTACGTTCTGTAAGCAATTTTTCGAAAACGGACATGTCAAGCATTCCGTTTTGGTCGAAAGGAATGAACTTTAAATGGGCGCCTTTTTTTTGCGCCAGTAACTGCCAGGGAATTAAATTGCTGTGGTGTTCCATTTCACTGAGAATGATTTCATCCCCTTTGCGAATAAAGGATTCGCCCCAGGTGGCGGCGACCAAATTAATGGCTTCGGTTGTACCGCGGGTAAAAATAATCTCTCGCTCGGAGGGTGCGTTAATAAAATTGGCAATCTTTTTGCGCGCCTTTTCGTACAGCACAGTGGCCCGTTCGCCAAGCGTGTGGATGGCCCGATGTACATTTGCATTATCCTGCTCGTAATAACGCACTACAGCCGAAATCACCTGTTTAGGTTTTTGCGTTGTGGCGCCGTTATCAAAATAGATTAAATTTTTGCCATGAACTTGCTGATGCAAAACAGGAAAATCCCGGCGATAATCGGCAGGATTCAATGCGTGTTTTTCCCTTAAACCAGCCACTGTACTTTCCTTCCCCTGTAATAAAACATAAAAATGTTTAAGTTGGCATTAAAATACGTTACAATTTTTTTTGCATTTGACCGCAAATTAAAAATAGCCCAATTGCAATTTGGCCGCTTCGGACATCATGGCCGGATTCCAAGGCGGGTCCCAAACTACTTCCACATCTACATCTCCGGCACCTGGAATTTGCATTAATCGTTCCTTAACTTGAATCGGTAAACTTTGGGCGGCCGGACAACTTGGCGCGGTTAAGGTCATTTTTATTGAAATATTGTTATCATCATCAATGCTGATATCGTAAATCAATCCCAATTCCCAGATGTCAACGGGAATTTCGGGATCGTAAATAGTTTTTATCATTTGAATCACGTGTTCTCTGTTAACAGGTGCCTGAACTTGTTCGCTCATATCCGCTTTCCTCCAAGTGCGCATTATTGTTCATTTTGATCGGAAACTTTGGAACCGTGTTTTTCGTGCATGGCGCTGTGCAGCGTATGCCAGGGCAAAACCGCACATTTTACGCGCATGGGATACTCGGAAACACCGGCAAAAACCGCTAATTTACCCAATTCATCCAGATAATCATTGGGATCCACTTCGCCGCGAACCAATTTTTGGAACAATTCGAAATAATGATCGATTTCTTCGATTTTTTTACCTTTAATGTATTCGGTCATTACCGAAGCCGAAGATTTGGAGATGGCACAACCCTGACCTTCAAAACGCACATCCTTGACAATGCCCTTGGCCATTTGCAGGTAAAACGTGTAATGATCGCCACACAAAGGGTTTTCGCCTTCCAGACGATGCGTGGGATGTTTTAGCTTACCCCAATTACGTGGCGACCGGTTATGATCTAAAATGATTTCCTGATATAATTCCCGAAATTCATTATCCATGATTTGTTTCCCTTGCAAATTTTACTAATCGCTTTTTGTTTTAAACATTTACTTTACAAAATTCATGTTTTCTTTAAAACGTTTCAAAAGAATGGCATCCACAAATTCGCGTACGGATGCCACCTTCATCTGTTCAATAATGTGCTCGGCAAACGCGTAAATCATCAGATTTTTAGCCCGTTGTTGCGAAATACCGCGTGAACGCAAATAAAAAATAGCCTCTTCATCCAACTGCCCGACCGTAGCGCCGTGCGTACACTTTACGTCGTCGGCATAAATTTCAAGTTGCGGTTTGGTATTTATGCGCGCATCATCTGAGAGCAACAGACAGCGATTGTTTTGCACGGCATCGGTTTTTTGTGCGTCGGGACGAACCAAAATTTTTCCGCTGAAAACCGCAGTGGCCTTATCGCTTAAAATTCCCTGATACAATTCGTTACTGGTGCATTCGGAAACCGCATGATCGATGAGAGTGTTGTTATCGATATGCTGTTGACGGTTTCCTAGGTATAATCCGTACAAATGCGTATCCGCACCTTGTCCCTGCAATGTAACGGTTATATTATTGCGAACCAATTTTCCGCCAAAAGCAATATTATTGGAAACAAAACGACTGTTTTGGTTTTGCCGCACAAATAAATTACCGATATGAAACGCTTGAACACTTTCATTTTGAATTTTATTGTGAATTAAGCGACCTCCGGCGGCAATGTCGATTGTGGTCATAGTGTTGGTAAAATGATCGGTTTCCGCGAGTGAGAGATAGGTTTCGATGATACGGGCCTGAGCATGCTTGCCGATTTTAATCATATTCCGCACGGAATGGGCTGTGCCTCGAGCATTGCGCGACGAAATGTATAAGATATTTACGGGCGCTTCGATTACGACATTATCTGGCACCCGAATTACCATGCCATCCGTGGCAAAAGCCGTATTCAACGCGGCAAATGCATTAGCCCGGATGGTTTTCTCTTCTCCCAGTTCATGCAAAGCCCGTACATCCTCGCGGATATGGCCACTAAGGGAGGTTAATACAATGCCAAAGGTTTCGCGGTCAATCGCAGTTGAAAGTTCCGCCGAAAAAACCCCATCCACAAAGACAAATTGAGGGCCATTGAAATTTTGATACAGAAAAGAGCAAAGTTCTCTTTTGTCCGGGAAGGACACTCCCTGGGGCAAAATCAAACGAAATGGTTTGTCGAATAACGGTTGCAAATCGGTAAAGCGCCATTCTTCATCTTTTTTTGTTGGTACACCCAGTTCTTCGAAAATTCGCATGGCATCGTTGCGTAAGTTGCGCAAGGAATGTTCTTTTTGCTCGTTTACAGCTTTTTCGAATTGTTCGAAATTATTTTTGTATTTTTCGATAATAGTTTTCCGATTTAACATAAATCCTGTTCTCCTAAACTGGAAAGATTTCATTCGCTATTTGGCATAATTGTTTTTGCTACAATTTTTTTACCAAAACACATTACGCCAATACATCGATTTATCATGATCGGTATGCGATCATTTCAGCCAGTCGTACCCTTTTTCTTCCAACTCAAACGCCAATTCACGGCCGTCTGATTTAACAATTTTGCCCTGATACAATACGTGTACATAGTCGGGAATAATGTAATCCAACAGTCGCTGATAATGGGTAACCACAATAAATGCGTTATCCTTGCGCCTTAAGCGGTTCACTCCGTCGGCTACGGCTTTTAGCGCGTCAATATCCAGCCCGGAATCGGTTTCGTCCAAAATGGCCAGCGTGGGCTCCAAAATGGCCATCTGAAAAATTTCGTTGCGTTTTTTTTCACCGCCAGAAAAGCCTTCATTTACAGGACGATTAAGCAAACTCTGATCGATATCCACGATTTTCATTTTTTCACGTACCAATTTTAAGAAATCGGCCGCATCCAGTTCGGGCAATCCATGATGTTTACGTTTTTCGTTTAAGGCTGTTTTTAAAAAATAGGTGTTGCTCACACCGGGAATTTCCACCGGATATTGGAAAGCCAAGAAAATGCCTTCGCGCGCTCTTTCTTCAGGGCTCATTTCCAAAAGATTCTTTCCTTTGTAAATCACTTCACCTTCGGTAACCCGGTACAAATCGCGTCCGGCCAAAACATTGGCCAGCGTACTTTTTCCGGAACCGTTTGGCCCCATAATGGCATGAATTTCACCTTCTTTAATTGTTAAATTAATTCCCTTTAAAATTTCTTTGCCTTCAACAGTGGCATGTAAATTACGAATTTCCAACAAACTCATTTCTATTTTCCTTTCTCTATTTTGCAAAATTCTTTGGTCTTTTAAAACGATATTCTCGGCATTTATCCGTTTTAAGAACTAACGAAAGTAGACTACCCAACACTGCCTTCCAAACTAAGGCTCAACAAATTTTGTGCTTCTACGGCAAATTCCATGGGAAGTTCACGGAAAACTTCACGGCAATATCCATTTACAATCATGGAAACCGCATCTTCGGTTGAAATACCGCGCTGGTTCAAGTAAAAAATCTGGTCTTCGCCGATTTTGGAGGTTGTTGCTTCGTGTTCCACTTGAGCCGTTGTATTTTGCACATCAATATAAGGGAATGTGTGTGCCCCGCACTTATCACCGATGAGCAACGAATCGCACTGAGAATAATTTCGGGCATTAGTGGCATTTTTACCCACTTTAACCAATCCCCGGTACGAATTATCGCTTTTGCCAGCCGAAATACCTTTGGACACAATGGTACTGCGCGTATTTTTACCCAAATGGATCATTTTGGTACCCGTATCGGCTTGTTGGTAGTTATTAGTCAGAGCTACGGAATAAAATTCCCCGACTGAATTATCGCCTTTTAAAATTACGCTGGGGTATTTCCAAGTAATAGCTGAGCCGGTTTCTACTTGTGTCCAGGAAATTTTGGCATTATCGTGGCAAATTCCGCGCTTGGTAACAAAATTGTAAATACCGCCCTTTCCTTCTTCATCGCCGGGATACCAATTTTGCACGGTTGAATATTTGATTTCGGCATCTTTTAAAGCAACCAACTCCACAACGGCCGCATGCAATTGATTTTCATCACGCATGGGTGCGGTGCATCCTTCAAGGTAGCTTACGTACGCGCCTTCATCGGCAACGATTAACGTACGTTCGAACTGACCGGTTTGTGCGGCATTAATACGGAAATAGGTAGAAAGCTCCATGGGACAACGTACGCCTTTGGGAATGTAAACAAACGAACCGTCGCTAAATACGGCTGAATTCAAAGCCGCGAAAAAATTATCGGTAGGCGGCACAACCGAGCCCAAGTATTTGCGGATTAAATCGGGATGTTCCTGAATAGCTTCCGACATGGAACAAAAGATAATTCCCAATTCGGAAAGTTTTTCTTTGAAAGTAGTGGCCACCGAAACGCTGTCAAAAACCGCGTCCACAGCCACGCCGGCCAACACTTTTTGTTCTTCCAAAGGAATACCCAATTTTTCGTACGTTTCCAAAAGCTTGGGATCCACTTCGTCCAGACTATTGTACTTTGGTGTGTTTTTGGGTGCGGAATAATAGCGAATGGCCTGATAATCGATTGGCATATATTTGACCTTGGCCCAATGCGGTTCTTCCATTTTCAACCAGTGCCTGTACGCTTTTAAACGCCATTCCGTTAAAAACTCGGGCTCGTTCTTTTTGCGCGAAATGGCCCGAACAATATCCTCATTTAATCCCAGAGGCAGTTCATCGGCTTCAATATCGGTAACAAATCCGTATTTATATTCCTGTGAAGTGAGCTCTTCGATTTGTTTTTTTTCGTCACTCATGGTTTTCCCCGTTTGGTTTAATGAAATTACACATTAGAATTCGCAATATTATCTGTATTTAATTTACCGGTGGTTTTACGTTCATACACCCAACCGAAATCGCCTTTTAAACGCGTCATCAAATCTTTTAATGTAATCGAATTAAGTAATTGTGCAAACTCGTCCTGAATGTATTGCATGGGCGCCTGAATGTTGCAGAATAAAAACTGCTCGCAATCACAGGGCCGCCCTGTATTACAGGCCACAAGACGCAAAGGGCCGTCAATGGATTCGACCACTTCGAGCAAATTAATCTCTTCAATGGGACGAGCCAGCGTGTAGCCTCCTTTAATACCTTGCACCGACTGCAACAGGCCGATTCGCGTTAATTTTTGCAATACTTTGCTTAATATTTCCTGCGGAATCCGATACTCACGCGAAAGAGAGCGCGCAGTAACCAGTTCGTCAAAAACCGATTGTCCGGCCATTTCGACCATGGCAATCAGAGCATATTCCACTTTTTTGCTAAAACGCATCATAAATACGACTTTTTTGGTCTAATTTTACTGCAAAACAAATACGACTCTTTAGGTCGCATTTAATAGAACGCAATTTAAAAAGGAGAATATTCCGTGTCAAATTTTTAATTTGAGGGTTTACAGGTTCATCGACGCGTAAAAAAATTAGAAGGATTTCATCGGTTAAAAGATTCGCAAAACAAAAAAGCCGTCATCTGACGGCTTAGGTGTGGAGCTGAGGGGACTTGAACCCCTGACCCCTTGAATGCCATTCAAGTGCTCTCCCAACTGAGCTACAGCCCCTTATTCAAATCGGATTGCAAATATAACCAAAGTTTTTATTGCTGTCAATATTTTTGTTCTACCGAAAAGTATTTTTTCATCCGGCAATCCACGGTCCATCGACATTGCTAACAAAAAATTAACACAACTTGATCTTTTTTTTGTCTATTTTACAAATGCAAGGAAAAAAACCCGGCCACAAATACTTGCTTTTTCATCGAATTGTGGCTAATTATAAATTCATAAAAAATGGATCAAAAAATGCAAGAAACGTTTAAAATTCTCATCGTTGATGATGAAATCGATATTCTGGAATTGGTTGAATTCAATTTGCTCAAACAAGGATTCCGCACGGTTACCGCGCAGGATGGCGAGCAGGCCTTACGCTTGGCACGACAAGAACAACCGGACGCTGTTATTCTGGATTTGATGTTGCCTGGCATTAACGGTCTTGATGTTTGCCGGACATTAAAATCGGATGCCGCCACAAAAGAATTGCCAATTATTATGCTAACGGCGCGAGGCGAAGAGGAAGATATTGTTAAGGGGCTGGAGACCGGAGCGGACGATTACGTAACTAAACCGTTTAGTCCCAAAGTACTTATTGCTCGGGTAAAAAGCGTTCTCAGACGCAACAAGCAAGCAAAAAGCGCATCGGATATTCTGGAATACGAGCAAATTCGGCTGGATCCCGGGCGCCGAAAAGCTTACTACAAAAACAAGGAAATCGAACTGACGTTTACGGAATTTGAAGTTTTGCACTTTTTAATGCGGCATCCCGGTTGGGTATTTACGCGTCACGAAATTGTGGACAATGTACACGGCGATAATTATCCGGTAACCGAGCGTTCGGTAGATGTGCAAATTGTGGGCTTACGAAAAAAGTTGGGTCCTGCTGGTAAATTCATCGAAACCGTACGCGGCGTTGGATATCGTATGCGCGAAAGCGAATAAACGTACGCCACAAAAGCGGAGTTAATTCCCAAAAAATGCATCTAAAAATAAGATTCAAAAAACTTTTCACACAAATTTTTATTACCTACTTGTTGTTAGTAGCCGTGTCCATTCTACTTTTGGCCATGTACGAACAGCATGTGCAAAAAAATTTTTATCGAAAAGAGATTCGATCGGATTTAACCGCGCGCGCCAATTTGGTTGCGGCCGTATTGCGTCATACCGATTGGTACGATAAAACGCATCTGGATTCGCTTATTTCTGCACTTAGTCAAAGTGCGCAGGTTCGAATAACGATTATACGTAACGACGGCAAGGTATTAAGCGATTCGCACAGAGACGCCGATTTAATGGACAACCATGCCACGCGTCCGGAAATTATCGAGGCCAGAAAATACGGTCGCGGCTATTCCATGCGCCATAGCAAAACGCTCAATAAAGAGCTGGTTTATTTGGCCATTCCATTTAAAGAAAAAAATCGTATTACAGCATTTGTACGCGTGGCCCTACCCTATGCTTCATACAGGCAATCGTTGCAAAGTTTGCAAAGGCATTTTTTATTCGGCGGATTTTTTGTGATTCTATTAACGGCCTTTATTAGCTATTTTACTTCAAAACGCATCAGCCAACCTTTGGAAGAAATTAATCGCGGTGCTCAGCATATTGCCCAGGGAGAGTTTACCACACCTTTACCGGAAAAAGGTTCGCTTGAAATCCGAACACTTGTGCGAACTTTAAACACCATGGCCAAAGAAATTGATCGACGCATCAAAACCATTTCGCTGCAACGCAGTGAACGCGAGGCCATGTTCCGCAGTATGCAGGAAGGCATTATTGCCGTCGATCACCAGGAACGGATCATTTTACTCAATCCCACAGCGCGTAAATTTTTTGCCATATCGGATGAACATCCGGAAAAGAAAAAGATCACGGAGGTTTTAAAAAACGACCTCATTCTTGAATTTATTCACCATGCTTTAAACCAAAAAGAATATTTGGAAAAGGAACTGACTATTCAGGAGTTTGCCAAACGCTATTATCGTTTTACATCGGTTCCTTTGTTAAGTGCTGAAGGTGAAAATTTGGGCACACTGATTGTAGTGAATGATGTTACCAAACTTATTCGCTTGGATCGTATGCGTCAGGATTTTGTGGCTAATGTATCGCATGAGCTAAAAACGCCCATTACGACCATTAGCGGATATGTGGAAACGCTTCGCGATGAAGATTTGGACAAGGCGACCCAAAAACGCTTTTTGAACATTATTGCCCGACATAGTGCCAGAATGAATGCCATTATTAATGATTTGCTGCAACTTTCGCGTTTGGAACATAACGGTGACCAAATGGAGCGCAAGCCACAGCCTGTTTTTCCCATTCTTGAAGAAGCCGTACAGGCATTTAACAAAGAGGCCGAAAAAAAAGCCATTACCGTTGAACTTAAGGGGAGGCATGAAATACAAGCGGCCATTAATGCGGCGTTGCTGCGGCAAGCGGTAATCAATCTGCTGGATAATGCAATCAAATATAGCGATCAGGAAGGCAAGGTTACGGTAACGTTGAACGCAAACGAAACTCATGTTCAAATTTCCGTGAGCGACACCGGCGTGGGCATTAATCCCAAATACCATCAGCGCATTTTCCAGAGATTTTATCGGGTGGATAAGGCACGCAGCCGAGAAATGGGCGGCACAGGGCTTGGACTTTCCATTGTCAAACATATTGTGCTGGCCCACGGCGGAACCGTTACCGTAGAAAGCGACCCTGGAAAAGGGAGCACGTTTACCATTTCCATCCCGATTGAAATATAATTTTCCGATCAAATCGATGTGGTAAGTTTAACCGTTAAAACGGTTTTTATTGAATATTTTATCAAGTTTAAACAGGAAAAAAGATGAGACTGTTAATTTTATTTACCGCAGCTTTTTTTATGACCGCTTGCGGAACAAGACAACAAGGGAATTTCAAAATGTTTGTTTATGTTGGTTCTTACACCGAAACCGATTCGCAAGGTATCGAAATTTACTGTCTTGATACACAACACGGCAAATTGCAATATATTGCTACGGCAGCCGATATAAAAAATCCTTCTTATTTGCAGATCTCATCCGACGGACGACATTTATACGCGGTTAACGAATTAAGCGATTTTCGCGGAACAGCCCAAGGAACAATTTCCGCGTTTTCATTGGATTCCAGAAGCGGAAAATTAAACCCGATAAACCAAATTCCTTCCTACGGAGGTGCTCCCTGCTATCTGCAATTGTCCAAAAACGAACAGTTTGTGTTGGCAAATAATTATCTGGGCGGTACGGCTATTTCCGTTGCCATTTTGCCCAACGGCGCACTTGGCAACCCCATATCGGTGGTACATTTTAAGGGCTCTGGAGCGGTAAAAGGCCGACAGGAGGCTTCCCACGTGCATTCAATAAATCTTAATCCCCAAAATACGTTTGCTTTGATTGCCGATCTCGGTACGGATCGATTATCGGTTTTGCGCTTCGATTCCACCACCGGAGTGCTACAATTTTTACCGAAAGCGGGCATTAATACGGCTCCTGGGGCGGGTCCACGCCACGTTGTTTTTTCCGAAGACGGCCGATTTGTTTACGTGGCAAACGAGCTTAACAGCACGGTATCGGTTTTTTCGTTTGATCCCAAAAGCGGAGCAATGCGTCATTTGCAATCGTTGCGTAGTGTTCCGGATACGTTTACAGGCGCTAATTATCCGGCGGATATTCATCTAAGTCCGGACGGACGTTTTTTGTATTTGTCAAATCGTGGAGAAGAAAGCATTGCTATTTTTGTTGTTAACCGCAGAGACGGACTTTTAAAACACATTGCCAATCAATCGACCTACGGCTCTTGGCCGCGTAATTTTGCTTTGAACCGCAGCGGAGATTTTCTTGTGGTTGCCAACCAGAAAAGTAAAAATTTAGTGGTTTTCAAACGCAATGCCCAAAGCGGGTTGCTGCGCAAAATGGCCATCGTTAAAACGATGGCCGCACCGGCCTGCGTTCAGTTTGCGCCCTGATTTATGGTATGCTTTTCGTTTGCACCCTTATTAAAAGGCATTGAAATGCCTGACGTGCGGGCGTTAGCCTTTTTCGCCGTGGCGCTGCCGTAGCACTTTGGCTACTTTGTTCAGGCTTAAATCGCGGGCATGAAGCAACACCAAAAGGTGGTACAGCAAATCGGCCGATTCTTCCAGCAGACGTTCGTCGCTTCC
>Ga0256914_1000689_pt1 | contig 32788 bp, 29 predicted proteins | sample HulkmetaG_FD_191571 | JGI IMG/M metagenome (GOLD analysis project Ga0256914, IMG submission 191571) | Hydrothermal chimney microbial communities from Main Endeavour vent field at the Juan de Fuca Ridge, Pacific Ocean - Hulk | ecosystem: Environmental > Aquatic > Marine > Hydrothermal vents ... | reverse complement strand
CGTTGCGTGTGGGCATTGAGACGTCGGTGGGGCAAGATAAATTCAGGCCCGCCACTGCGCAAGAATTGCCTTCCGTACGTTGGCCGCATGATGCGCCTGGCCAGGACGCCATTGCCGAACTGGATTTCCCTGCACAGCATCTGCCACAAGCTTTGGGCGATCGGCGCATCAAGACCGTTGACTTTCGATTGCTGAAGCAGGATGTGTCGCTCTTCATTCGCGGCCTGACCATCTATGATCGCGAGAGTCACGCCCACGCCTCTCCCATCGTTACCCGCTCCCCCTGGCAACGTATCCACTCGGGCGATGTGAAGATTTATCGAAATGGCGCAGTGCTTCCGCGTATCTTCCCCGTGCAACATGTGGAGTTTGTGGATGATCTTGATCAGGCAGTGGAAATCATGCGCGCAGAGGCGTTTCAGCCAGCAAAGACGGCTGTGCTGGAGGCGCGATATGGTCAGTTGGCTCCACAAAGAGAAACGTTAGCCCGGGTGGAGGTTCACATCGATGTCGAGCAGTCCCAACAGATCCTTCTGCATTACCGGGCGGAGGACGAGGCGTTGCTCATGATTGCCGACGCCTGGCATCCAGGATGGCGGGCTATCCTCGATCCCAACTCTAGCCAGGCTCGAATGCTCCCAACCATCCCAGCAGATATCTTCTTGCGTGGCGTACCGCTCCCTGCGGGCGAACATGAACTTATGATGTGGTTTGAACCGCGCAGCTTGCTCTGGGGCGCGCTCATTAGCCTGTTTGCTCTGGCGGGCCTGATCATCTTGTGGCTCTTGCCGCAAGGCAAAGATTGACATGCCATCGCCAATCCATTACTATCTAGGCGCTGGTTACTTTACACTCATCACGTTCATGGAAGTTCTGATATGAATTTCATCAACCGCATCACTAGTTTTTCCTTATTTCTAATCGCATTTCTAGTGTTTATTGTGTTGGCAGTCGCGCCATTTGAGGCGCTGGCCTGGATACAAACGCAAATCGGTCACCTCAGCCAATGGCTGCACCATTATCAAATCAGCAATACATTGTTTTTCAATTTAGGCAGGGTGGCATTGGCCGCAATCGCCATTTTAATCCTCATCCCCTTGATGATTGCTGAATTGCCTCGCAAAAAGAGCGAGCCTGCTGTGACCATGCGCACGGAGCACGGCGAGATTCGTGTGACAGCAGAGAGCATCGCCAAACGCTTGGCCTGGCACCTGGATCAACTGGCCGATGTGATCACAGTCGTGCCCGTTGTCCAACCAAAAGGCGATACAGTTCATGTCAAATTGAATGTGGAAACTTCGCCCGAAATCGACCTCCCCATGAAGACGGAAGAAATTATGTTGGTGACCAAAGAGATTATCGAGCAGGATATGGGCTTGAAATTGGGAAAACTCAATGTCAACCTACGCCATGCTGCATATCCGGTGGAGATGTAACTTTTGGAGCGCACGCACAGTAACACTGATATGTCTGAATCGTCCCCTGTTGAGTTTCCGAGTGCAGAGCAAGAGACACATTACGTTGAAGAAGCAGCCGGGGTGGAGCAAGCGGAGTTAGAGGTGGCGGTGGTGGATGAGGAAGCTGATGAAGAGGAGGCGGTAGTCATTGACTACGCGCAACTTGCCACACTCATCGAAAGTCTACTTTTTGTTGCAGGCGAGCCCGCCCCCATCGAGCGATTGGCTGCGACCCTGGAACAACCGCCAGCAGAGATCGAGAGGGCCTTGGTGACGCTATCTGAAACCTTGCAACATCGAGGCATACGTTTGCAGCGTCACCACGACGCGGTGCAGTTGGTCTCGATGCCCGAGGCAGCAGACGCCATTGAAGTGTTTTTGGGCCTGGACCTGACGACAAAACTCTCGCGCGCAGCATTAGAAGCGCTGGCTATCATTGCTTACCGCCAACCCATCACCCGCCCCCAGATCGAAGCCATTCGCGGCGTTAGCAGCGACGGCGTTATTCGCACGTTGCTGCATCGAGGTTTGGTGCAAGAGGTGGGGCGGTTAGAAACCGCGGGCCGCCCGATACTTTTTGGCACAACACCAGATTTTTTAAATTATTTTGGGATCAGTAGCCTCGAAGACTTGCCGCCACTGGAGGAAGAGGATATCCAAGCGCTAACCGAACGTATCGAGATGATGGAAGCGGGAGCGACAGAAACAGACGCGGGCAACTAATCTTTTGATGGCGCAATGGGCGTCTCTTGCGGTGCGGGAGCGATGCCACTGCCCGGGTCGCTGAAAGATTCCTTGAGATAGGGCGCCATCAATTCGTTAAAGTCGATGGGGGTCAAGGCCTCCTGGCCTCGCCACAATTCCTGAAATCCTCGCAAGAAGTCAGGCTTGCCAGGATCACATCCATATTCAAACTCCTGGTGTCGCCCATCGCTGAGCTGAAAACGCAACACAAATACACTTTTGCAGTCAGAACGTGCGCGTAGTTCGAGATTCTGATCCAAACTGGCCACGATCTTCTCGATAACGACAGGATCGGTGATGGCAAGAGGCCCCATTGCATCAGCTCCCTGCGCAGGGGGATGGAGCAGGTTGATCACATCTATCTGGTTGGTCAGGTTCAGATCCAGTTCCTTCACCAAATTTATGCCATGCGTTATAGATGATGTGGCGTTTTCGGGGCGGCATTCATGACGAAAGTAGGCCCATTCTTCACACTCACTGCCGTCAGGAAAGATGCAAACGCCAATTTGGTTGCCCTGGTCATCTGAGCGAATCTCCAACCGATATCCTTGCTCAATGCAATATTTCGAAGCTGGATTTGCCATGCCGATCTCTTTTTCAGGCTGCTTTTGGGCTGAAGGTGTGCATTCGCCTTTGAAGTAGGCCCATTCTTCACACTCACTGCCATCCGGAAAGATGCAAATGCCAATTTGGTTGCCTTGGTCATCACTGCGGAACTCCAGCGCATAGCCTTGTTCGATGCAATGTGCGGAAGCAGGATTGGATACGGGCGTGGCGTCGAGCTCGGAAACCTGTATGCAGGCTGCCAGGATGAATGCGACGATGATGAAGACGCCAACAATAATAGCAAAATGGTGGAGCTTCATAGATTCCTCCCATGGGGCATGATAGACAAAGAAAGCGAACCGCGTATCGGGCATACGTTGACAAAGGGGGCGGTTCACCTTCTAGACGTTATAGCGACGCAATAGGTTCCTACCCGGACGCATACAACAAACACAAACAGGGGAGGTTGCCAGACTTGCAACCTCCCCTGAGAAAACCATGAAAGCCACAGTTAGCTTAATCGACGTCGCTGAAACAGGAGCCCAAGGCCAGCAAACAAACCAAACGCCAACACAGCAAGAAGGAAGAACGCAAGAGGAGAGGACTGGACGCCATTCACAGCACTGAGATTGATTACGGTAGGATCGTTGCCGCTGCTATCGCCTGCGGTGAAATGTGTGCCGTTCAGCTGCGTCGATGACAGGCCACTGGAAACAAGCGTTTGGCCCGAATGGCTGACATTGGGGGCAGTATTCCAGCAGAGTGTGTTGCTTGGGGCGCATTGCGAGATATCAGAAATCCAGCCAAGCTTGTTCTGGTTAAGCGTGTTGGTATTGCAATTGGTGTTGTTATCGACAGGAACAGTGACATTCCAGCTGCCCGAGGCGTTGCGGACAAAGAAATCGTAGTAATCGGAGCACATATCATTGACACTGGGGGTAGTGCCATTGCCGAAGGGAGCGTTGGATTGACCCCGCCCATAACTCACAATGATGGCCGTACCCGTGCCGCCGCTAAGATTAGCGTTATCAAGCGCTGCTGAGTTATCGCCAAAATTCCAGGACTCGATGTCAGCGCCGAGACGCTTGTCCCAGTCGCCTGAAGGCAAGCCAGGATCCGCAGCGTTGTAGTCGGAAATGCCCCACCAGTTGTTCCCCAGAGAAGCCGTGCCGCCTGTTGAGGTCCATGGTTTTGTCCAGCCAGTGATATCATTGGCGTACGCCGTCAAAGAACCGCCCGATTGCACAAAAACAGTGCTCGCTCCGCTCAAGTTCAATCCTCGCACCGTCATATTGCCGGGACCAACTTTGAAACCATCGCCGCTGATGTTCAGCGTACTGGACAAATTGCCTGTATCCCCCTCGATAGTGACGTTATTGGCGCCGTTGTTGCCGCTAACCAGCGGTCCGGTGAGCGAATGTGCACCGAGGACGTGCACAGTGCCAGGACTCACCACAGAAGTCAACGCATTCTTGATGGGATCAGTCACCGCCAGACAGGGAGCATTGGTGGAACAGGTGGAGACATCAGGAGCAGCATAAATGACGGGATCGGCAGCATCGGTCACAGGCAAAAGCCAGGCGCCTCGGCCCAACATGCCAGCGACCAACATCTTATCGGTATCATCATAATCGAGATCCCAAACAGCGGTGTTCGGCAGACCGGTGCCAAATTGGCTCCAATTCCCAGGAGAGGCCATCTCCATCATATATACGCCACGACTGCCGCCAACGAACAACAACCCAGGGCCTGCAGCAATGGCGTGCAAGTTGTTATCAGACAACCCACCGGTAATATCCGACCAGCTGGCTCCGCCATCTGTAGTTCTAAAGACTTGATCGCTATCAATGACAAAAGCCGTGTTGACATTATCTGGATCCATTACGATGCCACGCAAAGCGGCTCCATTGGCAGGACCGACGACATAAGTGTTGATGATCTCCCCATCCCCTAAACGTACAGCGACTTTGTCAGTGTCAAATGCCGCATAAAATGCCCCGGGATTACCAGCAGCACCGTAATCGATGGTGTGCCCCTCACTGCTGTTCACCGACATGCCGACGCCAATTTCAGTAATCGTATCACCTTCATCCAACGACTCGTAAATTGAGTTGTCGCCGCCCAAAAGCAAACGTCCACCCACAACATTGTTGATGGCCAGGGGGGTAACGAACTGAGGCACCAAAGCGTTGCCGCCGCCTGTGACATTGAGAGGGGGATATGTAGAACCGATCCAATTCCCATCAGCATCCCACACACTACGTTGGAATCCACTCAAATTTTGATAACTGGTGTAACGAACAGATTGATTTTGTGCGGCCAGGATAAGATTATCCACCACGACGTCGCCGCCATCGCCAGTGGAGATGCTATCCCAATTGACATGACCAGGGGTCATCTGATAAGTCGAGCCTGTATCCTGATTTCCGCTAATGATTCTGTTCGACAAATTATCCCAGGCGATATCATGAATTTCAGCAATTTGCAAGTTGCCATCAAGGGAGTACCAGTCGCCAGTGTTGTTTTGTGGATTGGTGCGTCGACTAATGCCCCCATCATCCGTTTCGATGAGATCGCCGTTGGCGTCGATCACCATTTCACGCGAATCAGCATGAGGAGCGCTGCCATGTGCGGTGCCACCCCCCGGAATTCCGGCGACAGAGTTAGAATGCGTGAGATGCTCCCACTGTGGGGAAGGCGCTGTGCCGGTGGCTGCAACTGTGGCATCTCCACGCCACAAGTTGCCCGAGTAATCTGTCGCACCAATATAATTCGGGAATGGTGAATCCTGCCGATCTCCCCCGACATAGACGGTTGTCGGGTTGCTGGGATCGATGCGAATGGAGGCGTGAGTGCCCCCCTGACTTCCGGGCTTGGCTGCGGGGTGCATACCCACCAGTTCTTCCCAATTTCCCCCGCCACCCCATGGGGTCGAATCATTGGTTCCGTTCAAGGTGAAATTCGTCGAATCGACGACTGTAATGGTATGAATGCCGTTCGCACCTGTGGTGCCGGTCACATTAGTAATTTGCACCAAATCGCCATTGTTTAGACCATGGGCGGAAGAGGTTGTGATTTGAATCGGCGCGCCAGGCGTCACATTCGCTATGGTGCCCGACTTAGAGCCAGGAATAAGGGGCAGGTCCATTTGTGTCCACGATGCGCCCCCATTTCCTGAATAAAAAATCCCAACCGACTGACCACTCTGAATGATATTGACAAAAACATGTTGGCCGTAAGAATCTATCTCAATGTTGTTCGTCGTGCCATCGATTATCATGGCGTCCATGGCGGCATTGCTCACCTTCGTCCAGGTGGCTCCTGTGTCGGTGGATTTGTAGATGCCGTTTTGCAAGGAACCGCCACTACAGGTTCCTACATAAGTTAGACCAGAATAAAAGACAGCATTATCGGTTGGATTTCCTGCCAGATCAAAAGCCATGCCCGGAGGGCCAACCTTTACAAAACTGGCGCCCGTATCGGTGCTACGAAATAAACCCAGTTCGGAACAGGCGAAGTTGTCTGCGGTATTGACGGAAGCCAAAATGGTGCTGCCCCGAGGCGCAATGCCCGAAATGTTTTTGCCAGAAAGTGAGTTCAGTGGATGCCAAGTGGCGCCTCCATCGGTCGTGCGCAGCAAACCATCGCGAGGCCCGCCACGGCTGGCAAAAGAACTATAACGGGCAAAACCCGCCACCAGCGTCTCGTGGGTGGCGTCTGTAGGATCAAATTCCAAGGCGCCAATAGACATGGAACTTGCGGAATCAGTTTGTGGGATCCAGGTGGGGTTCGTCGCCGTGGCATTCGTGGTCTTCCAGATGCCGCCATTGGTGGTGCCGATGTACATGATATCGGCATTGGTTGGATGAGCAGCCACGGTGTGAATTGCCCCCACAACAGGCCTATTGGTCATGGTGCTGCCTTCAACCTGTCCATTGTTTGCAGGGCTAAACCCCTGAGGCAACCAAACGCCCCCTGTCACCGCCAAGGGAGCATGAGAAGCAGGTTGGGAAAAAACGGCTTGTTCACCGCCGAGTTGATCTGGATCCGGATTATCATCGGGCAGAGTCGGGGGTGGAGGCCCTTGGGTCGGATCTGAATTAAGCCCATATACAAGGCTCCCAGATAAATTCCCCAAGAATAACAATGAGATGACCAGAAGAATTGTCAGCGCTCCAAAGCGCCATAGCCGATTTGTCAACATGATGAAAACTCCTCATTAATGTAATGCGCAAATAAAATTATAAGGCGAGGTATGCAGGGCAACGCTGAACCCAAATGAGAGCATCAGTTCTCGGTCATATTGGACATGAACCCTCCGTGTCAATAAAAAGACAACTTCAGTTTTGTTGAAGATTTAAATTTAAAATAACTGTGGGGATGATTTATGCCCCACCACATATTCATCTTTTTGGAAACAGATCGAACAGCCTTCAGTCCTTCACAAAAGGTCCACTGGCGCCTCTTGGAGTTCCAAAAGCAACGTCCCTGATATCCAACGATGCAAAATCAACTACGAAATAATTCGCATTGATTTTAATACACAATCAATATTGATGCAACAAAGTAGTTGATGATGGGAGCGTTTCAGTTTGAGGGCGCTTTTATTTTTTGGCCGGGCGGATTACGAATCCGCCCTGGGGAGCCCCGCTTCGGAGCCGGATTCACAATCCGGCGGGTTTTGCAATGTCTGCCCCAATTTTGAAACGCACCCGTTGATGATGGGAGCGTTTCAATATGGGAGATTACACGATCAGGCGGCGTGTTGTTTGATAATATCCGCCAGGGCCTCAGGTAGGCGCACAGGTTGGCCATCGTGGGTGATGCACACGTGCTTAGTGCAGGCCATCACCAAACGCTCCCCCTGTTCATTGCGAATATCATAAGACAAAGTGATGGCGCGACTTCTCACTTCCTCCACCCACGTATACACCGTCACCATTTCATCATACACCGCCGGATGGTAGTAGCGGGCGCAGACTTCGGTGACGGTTAGATAATACCCCATTTTCTCGAATTCGCCATAGGGCAATCCTGATTCCCGCAGCCAATCAGAGCGTCCCAACTCGAACCAGGGGATGTAGCTGCTATGATGGACAATGCCCATAGCATCTGTTTCAGCGTAGCGGACGCGCAATTTAGTTTCAGAGATATGACCTTTTGGTTTTAATCGTTGCATGAAAACCTCGCGGAATAACGAAAGATGATAAACTCGATGTGCGGTTTTCGCAGATCGATCTCATCCAAATTCATTTTAAAAGGAACGATGGAGCAAGTGTACAGTAGCGCTTTTCGGGGAAGAAAAGTCGAACTGGAAACCCAGCGTACGCGCCAGGCACAAAAGTAACCGGAATAGATGGGAATGTCAAAAAATTGTCCTCGGCTTCAGCGCAACGCCTAGGTATCTTGATGTAAGATTCCCGCCACAGGCAACAAAGAGAGGCGCTCACCTTGCGTTAAAGAACATTGTCACAGGATAATAGCCAGGCTATGAGCGTCTATGCGATCGACGAAAAGAAACTCACACTGAGCTCTCATCACTTTGACAAGATGTCAGCAGAAGAGATACGCGCGTTGATCTGCCAGACGGAAATTCTTCATGATTTGCCCCGGCAGACCTGCGATGCGTTGCTGGCGTCCGGGCGTATTGTGCAAGCGCCCGCGGGTGCACATCTTTTCGATCAAGGAGAATCGGCTGAACGTTGTTATGTGCTGCTTTCAGGCGAAATTAAGTTGTTGTTGCTCACGCCTGAAGGGAAGCGTGTGATCATTGACATTATCGGTCCAGGCATGCACCTGGGTTTTTTTGTGGCGCTTACAGAAAATGTGTATCCGATTTCGGCAGAACCCGTTGAAGCCAGCTATCTTTACAGCTGGGATGCTATGATTCTTCGTGGCATAATCCTGGATACGCCGCGACTCATCTTGAATGCCCTATCGGCATTGACGAAACGGGTAATGTGTCTGCAAAACAAGGTTCAACATCTGGCTACAGAACGCGTGGAACAACGCATTGCCCACTCGCTATTGACATTGGCCCATCATGTAGGGAAGGAACTGGATGAAGGTGTTTTGATCAATATGCCATTAACGCACCGCGATTTGGCGGAGATGTCAGGAACGAACATCTACAGCGTGTCACGAATTTTGCACAAATGGGAAACGCACGCCATCATCGAAACTGGACGAAAGCGAGTTGTATTACGCTCACCCGAGCGGCTACCGTGTCATGCCGCGAAAGAATAAGACATTATTATGGCCCATCAACGGACTGATTGAGCAATCTCGCCAAACAGACCACGAACAGAGACGCAGGTGGACGAAAGGACGAAGATGTCTATTGCCTATGTTCGTAACTACTAACGTACCCGACTTCAATCACCACAAAGGCGCAAAGACACTAAGTACACCAAGAATTTCAAAGCTTTTTCTTTTCTTCGCGTCTTTGTGGCTTCGTGTCTTCGTGGTTTCTAGCCGGGCTACCTTTGTAGTAACAAAACGCCAGAATAAATTGCCGGACAATACAAAGCTGAAGTGTTGAATCGGAGGAAGGGAAAAATCAGAAATTTCTTAAGCGAAGTTGCATTATCGCAAAGACACGGCAGCAAATCTCATGTAAAATTAATGTTAATCACGTGTAGCTTATTCGCCATTCATCTAATCGAGCGCATATTAGCCATTCGCCATCATTATCTGCAAACAAATGAGAGACTTCCTTCAACAACTCCCCAAATGGCTGCGCACCCTGATTATCATTGTGGTTGTGGGCATTGTGGCGATGACATTCGCTTATCTCTCGTGGGTCATCACCGATGAAGGCCTGAACCGCACTTCTCATGCCGAATTTTGTGCTCAGTGCCACACCATGAAACCTTTTTGGGCCGCCTATGAAAAGGACATTCATGGTGGTGCATCTGAATTCGGCGTTCAGGCATCCTGCACAAACTGCCATCTCGATAACAGCAGTTCATCCGCATATTTTGTCAGCAAAGCGGTGAAAGGGTTGCATGATCTTCGGGTGGAATGGTTTACTGATACGAGTCAAATCGATTGGGAGGCCATGCGCGAAAGGCGGGAAGAGTATACTTATGACTCAGGCTGTTTGAGTTGTCATGGAAATTTGCTAGAGGCAACCAAACGCAATCCCAAGGCTTATTTGCCGCACAAAGAATATTTCGCAGGTGAAACAAATAAACACTGCGTCTCGTGTCATCAACACGTCGGTCATCAAGATATGTCTTATTACATTGCCAACCCCGATGCAGCATACTGAGGAGGAATAACTATGAAACGACCTGGTAAATGGAGCATTCTCGTCCTCGTGATCTTGGGAGTGCTCATCGTCGGCTCGCTCGCAGGCTGCGCCCCAGCACAAGAGCCGCTCTCCACCTCACAACAACAGGAAGTAACAACCTCGGCGCCTCCACCAGCGCCTGTCAGCCCCAAACCCATTGTTGTCGAGGTGAACCGTAATGTCGGTTCCATCAATCCCGCCAACAGCCTAGCCATCACCCGAGGCATGGACGAAGTGGCGCAGGAATGTATCGACTGCCACAAAGATGAAACGCCGGGCATCGTCAACGATTGGCGTGAGAGTCGTCATGGACATGTGGGCGTCAGCTGCCTCGACTGCCACATGGTCGAGAAAGATGATCCCACCGCCACTCAGCACGAGACGCTCATCGGCACCGACACCTATATTTCGGCGCTGGTTCCGCCCAGCCGCTGCGCTGAATGCCATCCCAACGAGGCGGAGGAGTTTGATCATAGCGGACATCATCGGGCGGCGCTGCAGGTGGAAAGTAAAGACGCCATGCAGACCTTGATCCATCACCACGAAGGCCAGGACAACCCCGAATTGAACAACGCTTCGCAAGAAACGGGTTGTATGCAGTGCCACGGCATTCGCATCGAGCTGGATGCCGAGGGCAATCCCACGCCCGAGACCTGGCCTTCCTCCGGCATTGGCAACATCTATCCTGATGGCAGCGTGGGCAACTGCACCGTTTGCCACACCCGCCACAAGTTCTCTATCGCCGAGGCTCGCAAGCCCGAAGCCTGCGCCTCCTGCCACCTGGGCCCAGATCATCCCGATATCGAGATCTACGAGAACACCAAGCATGGCCAGATCTACGCTGCCGAAGGCAACACTTGGAAGTGGGACAGTGCGCCCGACGCCTGGGAACCGGGCGACTACCGAGCGCCTACCTGTGCCACCTGCCATATGAGCGGCATCGGTGAACTGTCGACCACCCACAACGTCTCTGAGCGCCTGTACTGGAACTTGTGGGGCAAGCGCTCCGGTGTACGCAATACGCCCGATCCCATGAGCCCGTTGACTGGCGATGGCGAGCAGGGCCGGGCCAAGATGAAGATGGTCTGCACCCAGTGTCATTCCGAGCGCATGACTGACTCCTACTTCTCGCATGGCGACAAGGCTGTCAAACTCTATAACGAGGCCTACTACGATCCGGCGCTGGCCATGTTGAAAGACCTGAAGGAAAAAGGCCTACTCAAAGAAAATCCCTGGGCCGACGAATTCCAGAAGATTTACTATCATCTCTGGCACCATCAGGGACGTCGGGCCCGCCAGGGCGCAATGATGGGCGCTCCCGACTGGGCGCACTGGCACGGCTTCTTCGAGCTGCAACAAGACCTGTACCGTATGAAAGACATCTACAACTATCGCATCGAGAACAACAAGATCGAGGAACCCTAAACCCTCATCTTCCGCGAACATTCTAAGCCCCTGATGTAGGCCCGACATCAGGGGCTTTTTCATGTCAACAAAATCTCATATCGACACCTCTCGCTCTGAACACAATCCGTCAGCGAGCGAAGATATCACCTCTGAGAGATGCAAATCTAATCTTGGCGACTGGCGCTAACTGACCTACAATTATCGACCATGAGCAATCTTTCCTCACGACAACGATCTATTCTCCTGTGGCTCGGATTCTCAATTGTCCTTGTTGTGGCCGCATTCTTCCGGCTGTGGCAATTGCATACCATTCCGCCAGGCCTGTTTGGAGATGAAGCGGCAAATGCACTGGATGCGCTGGATGTGTTGGAGGGACGCGGGCAGGTTTTCTTCCCCCATAATTATGGACGGGAGGGGCTGCACATGTGGATTCTCGCGGGAATCTTCAAATTGATGGATGTAACGCCCTACGCCATTCGATTGCCATCGACCATCGCCGGCGTTATTACCGCCCTGGCCGCATATTGGTTGGGCTATGAAATGTGGATTGCGCCTCTGCCCACGAATAGCGACACGCGACTTTGGCTCAGCAATTGGTTGATAGCGTTGAGTGCGGGCCTATTCACTGCGATTTCATACTGGCACATCCACTTCTCGCGATTTGGCATCCGCCTAGTGTTCACGACAGCCATGGCGGCGTTGACCATGGCCTCACTATGGCGCGCCATCAATACAGATCACCGCCGTTGGTGGGCGCTGAGCGGATTGTTCATGGGCTTAGGCGCCTATTTCTATATCGCCAGTCGCTTTATTCCGTTACTCGTCGGCCTCTTCTTGGGCGGATGGTTGTTATTGAGTTGGTTGCGAATGAAGCCAGAACCAGTCATCACCAACGCCAAACGTTTCATCATCCATGGCGCCATCCTGTTTGCCGTTGCAGCGTTAACTTTTGCTCCCCTGGGACACTACTTTCTCACCCACCCTGGCAGCTTTACCCAACGCTCCAGCGAAGTATCCGTATTCAAGAATGGTCTTGATGCCCATGCCATGCAGATCATCGGCAGGAATATTGTGCTGGATTTGTTGCAATTCATCTGGCCAGGACATGGCGATGTCGAACAATTTTACAACCTACCAGGTCGGGCATTATTTTCACCCCTGACAGCGCTTTTAGCGCTGTGTGGGTTTGGCATCAGTTTCAAAAGATGGCGTCAGATGAAGTACGGCTTTTTGCTCCTCTGGTTTTTTGTGATGGCCAGCCCCGCCTTTATGGTGGCGGATCGCGCCCCAACTATGTCACGAATGTTGGGTGTAATCCCGGGGGTGTTTTTCTTCCCGGCCATCGGCCTAGAGACAGCGCTAGCCTGGTTGGGAGAGCGCCTAACATCTCTAACGTCACGGCGTAAAGCCGTTCTCCTCGGCAGCCTGGCCATTCTGGCCTTTATCCTGCCAGCGGCTCATACCTACCGCGATTACTTCTTACGGTGGGGCCCGTCAGACGCCACGGCAGACATCTTCGAAACCGACATGACCACAGCCTGGCGTTGGCTTGAGACACATCCAGCAAAAGGGCCACTCTATGTCTCCGCAGATATCTACATGCACCTGAGCTTCATCCTGCCCTACGAACAGGTGCCGACCACCCAGTATTTTACCCGTCGCGATCCAAACCTGCACTGGTTCGACGCCAGACGCTCCTGGCCTCTTCCTAAGCCGCAAAGTAAAACGACCATCATTGTGGGCAACTCAGCCATGCCGCCCGACTTCATCCAGAACCTGCTGCACCTTAAACTAACGCCCATCGGCAAGGGTGCAGCCTACTTGGCCAAGACTGGCGTTTATATCGATAAACAAGCAGACGTCTGGTTTAACACACAATTGGGGCTCGTGGAACAGGTTGTCATTCCTCCCACAGGAGATGAAACCATGGGCGTCATTTTACAAATTTGGCGAACTCAGGGTCCCCTCTTCGAGGAACTCGCCCCATACCAAATACAAAGTGCGCTCCTTGGTCTTGATGGTAAGCAACTGGTGCAGGTCACCGACGAGATAGGCATGCGCCCGCCCGAATGGGAAGTCGACGGCGCATTTGTCACCTGGCAACACATTCCATGGCCCCAAGACGCTGACATCACAGGCACGGTGCTGCGTGTGGTCCCCAACGATCGCCCTCCCCTTCAACCCAAAAATTCCACCGACGGCTGGGTTCAACGGCCTCTCCGCACCTGGGGGACAATCATTACCCCCTAAACAAATCGACCGCCCCAAAATTTTTTGGAGCGGTCAGAGCGCTGAGTATCATTTGCAGGCTACGCAGCAGACGCCTCAGAAGCCGCAGCATCGTCGGCCTTCAACTCCTCGACGATCTCCTCACTTACCTGTTGGTTTTTCTTTAACTGGATCTGAATTTGTTCCATCTTTTTATTCATCTCCGCCATACCTTGTTCATACGTTTGTTGCAATCGTTGTAGATCCAGATTGGCGCGTTGCTGAATATCGCCGCGGAGTTCCTGCCCGCTCTTAGGAGCAAGCATCAGACCAAACAAAGCGCCAACAGTGACGCCCAACACAAAATACAACATATCCTTCATCGCAATACCTCCTTGGTTCACTTTAATTCCATGATAGACTGGTGATTGTGGCAATCAAGCTGCCGTTGTTGTTCTATTCGCAACTGATGACTCATTGCGAACGAATTTATGTAGATCAAAATGGATTAAACCGTGCAGACCGGATACGTCATCCGACGGCATTTGTTAACGCCAAACCCGCCGGAATACAAACCTGGCCAAACACAATGGAATAATATTGAGATCCACTGAGAACAATTCTACCGCAATTATATCAGAACCGCAACGCCTCCCTCCCTCAGGGTGCGTTTCAAAATTGGGGCAGACATTGTAAAACCCGCCGGATTGCGAATCCGGCTCCGAAGCGGGGCTCCCCAGGGCGGATTCGTAATCCGCCCGGCCAAAAAATAAAAGCGTCCCCAAACTGCAACGCACCCCTCCCTCAGACGCGAGGTGCGTTGCAACGTTGCGGCAATCTATCAACGATATCGGTCACAACCCAGGCTGGAGTGGAAAAAATACTCAATCGAGTCAGTCCATCATCGTCTCCACAAGCCCAGTCGGGCTGTACGAAAAGTGGGAATCGTCGATGTCTGCGCCCTACTCCACTGACTACACGTCTATAGCAGACCAGACGTTTATCGATAAAACTTCACGTCGGCTTTTTCCAACGTGGCCAATCCCTCACCGATCTCAGATTCCACTGAAGCAAGATAAGCCTCAAGACGATCTCGAGTATCCACGATTTCAACGACCACAGGAAGATCGCTGGAAAGCCGCAAAATGCGTGCTGTGTGAATCCGGCTTTTCCTGCCGAATCCCATCAGACCGCGCAGCGCAGTGGCCCCGGCCAGCTCCTGCCGCTTGGCTTCCTCCACCAGCCATTCGTACAAAGGCCGCCCATGGGCGCGATCGCTTTCGCCAATGAAAATACGCAACAGACAGCCATTCCGTTCAAATTCCATGCAGCTAACTCCCTAAAACAAATGCCAGAGTCTGGCCCAACCATACAGCAACGAGCCCAAAAAGAACATTGCTGACGATATTCAACAAGGCGGGCGTGGTGGCGCCATCGGCAAATAGATTGAATGTCTCATTGCTAAAGGTTGAGAATGTCGTAAACGCACCCAGGAAACCGATGAAAATAAGCAAGCGGATCTCCGGGCTAAAGACATTGTGAACGAACGCGTAACGAACCAGAAAACCTAGTATGAAGCTGCCAATAACATTGACGGCCAGGGTGCCATATGGAAAATTGATAGAATGACTGAGCGCTTGCACCCAGCCGGCAACAAGATAACGCGTGACGGCTCCAAAAAAGCCGCCCAAACCAATAATGAGTAGACGTGTCACATTTTCTCCGAAAAATAAAATCTCCGGCATGCCGGTGCATCCATCTTAGCCAAGTTATCGATGAACTCAAAATCTGCAAGCGCCCGCAAGAGAGAGGAGCAGGATTCGTAACCAGAACAGTGGGGAGTATTTCAATTTCGGGCAATTTGTCTACAGATGCACTGGCCGAGTGAACTATGGCTGGAAAGCAAAAAGCGCCCCTATTTTGAAACGCGCCCAACGACGGTCTGCGAATTATCCGGGTGAAGGCAGGATGCGCACTATTGCTGGCGATCTTGCGGCCCCAAGACCTGTTATTTTCAGAACAAGAACAACATAGAAAGTGATGACGCATGCTCCTTGACGCACAGCGCCACAAAACAGCATGTTTGTTTTTTGCCATTTTCGACCAATGCCAGTAAAATGGAAGGCTGTCGCGTCCGCAAGGTTTTTGCGCGCGATTTTCTTTGAATGCTGCACAACTTTTATCTCTCGCGGAGCCTATTCATGGCCAATCCAGAGAAAGTCCATAGATTCCACGCCCTCTCCCAAGGCGCGATCGCCGAAGATGTGCGGGCGGAAACGGTTCACATCGAACAAAGCGGCGCAGCAACGGTTGAAGCGGAAACCGTAACCGTATCTCAAGGCTTCATCCAGTCCGCTACCGCCCAACAGATATTAGTCGAAGAAGGCGGCATCGGTCAGGTACGAGCTCGAGAGGTGACCGTCAATATGGGCGGTATCGGAATCGTCCAGGCCGAGCATGTCAAGCTTAGAGATGGCGGCGCAGGAGCCATTGCTGCTCAAACCATCGAGGCTTCCCAGGTTCAGACGGGCGTTCTTCTGGCGCGACAGGTGAATGGCGATGTCACAGCTGCAATTACCGAACGCACAGCTGCTATTTTTGGGCTCGTCGCTGGAGTGACGGCTGGCATGATATTGTTGCTCTTAAGACGGCGCTAATTTTCTACCAACAAATCAAATCTCACCCGATGCCAATGCATCGGCAAAACTCGCACCAAACAATCTTCTATCGAAAATAGGGAGTCATCAAATATCATGGATTATGTATTGAATGTCGAACCAAGAACTGAAAGCGGGCGTCATGTCAAACATGTGCGCGCGCAGGGCTATGTGCCGGCGGTGCTTTATGGCCAAGGACAGGACGCGGTCTCTATTCAATTTCGAGAGATCGATCTGGTCCGCATTCTGAGAAGCGGCGGTTATAGCCAGCTTATCGGATTGACAGGCCTGGAAAAGAAACCGGTCAACGCCTTGATCAAAGAAATCCAGCGTCATCCCGTCCGCCGCACCATCCTGCATGTCGATTTTTATAAAGTGCAGATGGATGTTAAAATCCAGACGGACGTTCCAGTCCACATGGAAGGCGAGTCGGAAGCAGTTAAGGGCGGTGCGGTCATCATCCACCACATGGACACGATTCCGGTGGAATGTCTTCCCGGCAATATCCCAGAATATCTCATAGCCGATATGAGCAAATTGGAGACACTGGACGATGCGATCACCATTGCAGATTTGCCCGTGCCCGAAGGGGTTGAAATTCTGGCGGAACCAGAGGCCCCGGTCATTAGTCTGACTATTTCTCGCAAGCTTGCGGAAGATGCGGCCTTCACAGAAGAAGGTGAAGGGGAAGGGGAAGAACAAGCCGAAGAGGGTGCAGAGGAATAAGAGTTCGCCTCGCTCCCTGAAGAAAAGCGGACAGGTCAGATTTCAAGCCTGTCCGCTTTTGATTTTATGGCGCACTCAGCGTTCCCGCCCAACCAACTGCATCACAAGCGATGACAGTAACGCCAGGGACTCGTCGTCGCCTTGCACCACATCAAGGGCATCGAGTGCAGCCTGGGCATGCGCTTTACCGTGAGACTCAGCATAAACGCGGGCATCCAATTCATCCAACAGCGACAGCACCAAGGGAATTTCATCGGGCGAGAGAGCACGAGGACGGGCGTAAATGGTGCGGAGAGCATCGCCCGCCGGGCCAGGCTGCGTCAGTGCATAGAGCACGGGCAGCGTTTTCTTACGAGTGATGATGTCTCCCGTTGAAGATTTCCCGGTCTGGGCTTCTTTACCCCAAATGCCCAAAATATCATCCTCGATCTGAAAGCTGATTCCCATTTCATAGCCAAATGTACGAAACGCCTGCAGCCAAGGACTTTTGGCGACGATCGCCCCCAGCAAAGCCGAAGCCGAAAGCAAAGCTGCAGTCTTGCCCGAAATCATCGTCATATATTCTTCAAGACTGACATCGTTGCGCGTCTCGAAGCTCATATCAAGAAATTGCCCCTCGGTCAATTTTCGACAGGTCTCGTCGAAAGTTAGCATGGCATCCAACACAAGATGCGGATCAAGCGCGCGTTCTCGCAGACGCAACATTGCCAGATGCGCCAATACAAACATGGCGTCCCCGGTATTGATGGCCTGGGCTTCGCCCGCCCACGACCAGACGGTGGGTCGATGGCGGCGGGTTAGACTGCGATCCTCGATGTCATCATGCAATAGTGAGAAGTTGTGCAGCAGTTCGACAGCGGCCGCAGCAGGAAGCGCATCTGCAGGATCACCGCCCGCGGCCTGGCATGCCAGGAGCGTGAGCAAGGGCCGGATGCGTTTGCCCTTGGGCGCATTTTCAGGTTCCCCCTGCCGGTTTTCCCACCCCATGTGATAGCGCATCATGCCATACAGGGGCTGCAGAGCAGGTGGCTCGCCACTCAACAAGGCGCGCATTTCCGATTCGATGAAAGGCAGCCATTTCTGACTAAATTGTGCGAATGTAATCATATTGGCTTTTGGTCATAACTCCTGAGAAAGCGGCAACCAATCAAAACGAGTGGTTCCAGCGCTTGGGGAAGAATTCATCGACAATGAGGCGGCCTGGCTCACGCAATGCTTCCAAATCGGCTGCACCGCTAACGAACATGGCCACACGCAATTCGGACACGATGGCTTCGATCTCCGCGCTCACCGCCTCGGCGCTCTGGGCCGCAGCCCGCAAAAAAGGAGCCGCCATGCCCACCAGTGCGGCCCCCAAGGCCACGCCCTTGGCGACATCGATGCCGGTTCGCATTCCGCCGCTGGCGAACAAAGTCAGCTCAGGCAGCAAATCGCGAACAAGAAGCAAGGATTCGGCGGTGGGAATGCCCCAATCGGCAAAGGTGCGGGCCAAACGCCGCAACAGAGGATTGGCGCTACGATGATATTCCACCTCCGACCAGGATGTACCGCCGCTTCCCGCTACATCGATGGCGGCGACGCCGGCATCAGCCAGAAATCGGGCGCTCTGAGACGAAATGCCCCATCCCACTTCCTTGGCAATGACAGGCACAGGCAACCGGCGACATACTTCCTCGATCTTCTTGGCCAGTCCTGCCCACTGCACATCGCCACCGGGCTGCACAGCCTCTTGCAACGGATTAAGATGCAAAATCAAACCATCTGCCTCCACCATCTCCACCGCACGCAAACAATCGTCGATCGCATATCCCATGTTGAGTTGCACCGCCCCCAGATTGGCAAACAATAAAATGGAGGGAGCCACGCGCCGCACCTGGAATGTGTGCGCCAGGGCGGGCGATTCCAGAGCCACGCGTTGCGAGCCTAATCCCATGGCAATGCCCGCATGCTGCGCAGCCTCGGCCAAATGCAGATTGATGCGCTCAGCTTCCTTTGTGCCGCCAGTCATCGAAGAAATCAGCAACGGCGCCCGGAGTCGTTTGCCAAATAAAGTGACATCGGTACAAACATCTTCCAGATTTAATTCGGGTAAGGCTTGATGAACAAAACGGAAATACTCAAATCCAGTGGTGAGATGAGGAAAAGAAACATCTTCTTCCAAATTGATGCGGATGTGATCCGCCTTGCGCTGGCTGTGCCGTTCAGACATATTCCGACTCCTGTCGAAAGTGTAATGGGGCACGAATATCATGTCAAATCCCCACCGATTCGATGTAAAGGATGCCAATCCCGCAGGCGTCCATGGTTTCGAACGATTCACATAACTCTTCATCATCCGGTTCGAGCAACATCCATCGCCCGAGCGATCTTCACCTGCATCGCGAGTTTAGCATGGAGGCCGAGTCATCCCCGTCGATGTTGATTTGTGATGGCGCTTGGCGTTATGCAAGGACTCTGCTACAATTCTATTGGCCTCAATCAACGTGTGAATCGATATTTCCACGCCAAAGCACGTCAACGAACGATGCGTAGATGACAGTGTACATTGCATCATCGGGCCAAATAATCTCTGAATCGTTATCTGGCAACCTGGCACAAATTTCATGTTCATGCTTGCTGCCGATTGAAATCAGAACTGAGGACCTGCGGCCGCCTGACGACCTGCGTCGACAGCGTCTTGGAGGCCAGATGGCGACACAAATCGGACGAAAAAAGCGTCCCCGCAGGGGGACGAACGGCGCAGCAGGCCATTCCTTTCCGAATCTCCTCCCCCCGCCCGTCTTGGGGCGGAGAAGGAAATAAAGGAGGGGGCACAGCCCCTAGAACCGAATTCATTCGGCCAGTGACAGCAAACAAAGCTAATTTCAGTCGATCACGATTTGCCATGATGTGCAGAGCCGGATCCGTGATCCGGCGGTGATTCGAGCGCCAAACCCGCCGGATTGCGAATCCGGCTGGACACATACTCTTGCAATCGTAATCTACTGAATTTGTGTCAGGTAACCAGAATCGTTATCATCCTCTTGCATACAACTTGTTAGCGGTCCACCGCGACCACTACTGCATTCCTTACACACAGAGAACAATACAATGACCCTTGGCGACTGGCGCGACCTCTCACTCATTTTACTATCGATTGAAGCGATGCTCATCGGTCTAATCTACGGCTTGATTTTCTATTACGTTTGGAAAGGTTTTCGCATCGCAACAAGTTGGTTGCGCCTGAGAGGGCTCCCAACAGGGCAACAATTTGCTCGCCAGATCAAAACGATCACACAACGTTATAGCAAGAAAGTTGTACGCCCGGTCGTCACGCTGGAAACCACACTGACGCGAACAGCCCACACGCTGGGCGCCATCACCAACATTCCCAAACAACGCACTTGGAGATCATCAAGATGAATAGGGAACAATCGAAACTCGTTCTCATTTCAACCGTCGTAGGCGCCGCTATTGGTCTGGGCATTGGCGTCGTCTTGGCTGAAACGAAAAAGGAACAACTGATGCTGGCGGAAAAACATGGCAAAGACCAGGTGGTCATTCAACCTGGCATTCGCGAGTGGTTTGCAGTCGCGGTGGCCGCCATCACGCTCATTCGCCAATTGGGCAACATCTTAACCCCCAAAGTTTAGTGTAGGACGGCTTTTTGAATCGTTATCTGGGCTTTCTTTCCAGTTGGAAGGAAGGCCTTTTTTGTTCCGCACCACATTCTAATCAATCGCTAGCTAAATTCTAATGGCATTCTTAGAGTTTATTGTTAAAAAATAACAAAGTGGCTGTCAAATTTTGAGTTCGCTTGCATCAGTGTATTGGCAATGCTCGAAGCATGTACAAATGCGCCATGCGGCGTTAGCATTATGCGCCAGCCGCCTTGCCGAGCCAGATATTTACTCTGGCGGGCAAACCTACAATCTTTCGTATGAGGAGACAATAATGATGGCAAACATCCATTTCGAAGCACTTGAACTTGAATTGATTGGAGATGACGAACGAGGATACGATTTTATCACAGCGGAAGAAATTTCTTCCCTCAAGGAATTCACTTCTGATCAGGGCGTTTTAAGCCTGTACCTGGATATTCGCCCCGCAAAGTTGCAACATGAGCCATTGGCGTTACGATATAAAAACCTGCTAGCATCGATGCGAGAACATATCACCGATCGAAATGAACTTCTGCGTTTCGACGCAGTAGCGGCCGACATCGGCAAATTGTTGGAAAACAACTACAACCGTCCACGCGGACGCGGGCTGGTGATTTTCGCTGCACCTCAAAAATTCTCCCCAAAGGGAGATCGTTCGGTCAAATATGAAAAATTATTGATCTACCATCTGCCGGAACCACCACGCGATTTTTTGGCTTGGGGCAAGCTGCCTGTTCTCACCCAGTTACTCATCCAACTTGATGAACATGAACCCACAGGCGTAGTCTTGGCCGACCGGCGACGGGCGCGATTTTTCATCTTTTACATGGGTGAGGCGGCTGAATACAACATTGTCGAAGTAGATGAAACGCCCGCCAAGACCAAAGCTCTGGGATGGGGGGCGCACAATCACGAACAGTGGCAAGAAGAGCATTACCGTCAGCATTTCCGCAATGTCGCTGCGCTAACTGATGTTATCGCCCGCAAAGCTGGCTGGAAATGGCTTATTCTGGCCGGCCCCGATGAAGTTCCCAACGAATTGGCGGAGCATCTTCCCAAACGATTGGTGGATAAATTGATAGGCAGCACGGCACTGCCGTTGAATGTCACCTATAATGACGTACGTGATAAAGTTGCTGCGTTTGTTCAAGAAGCTGAAAAGAAAGAGGAAAGGAAAACGCTTGAGAAATTTGTAGGAGAACTGGCACGCGGCAACGGACGAGCTGTAGCGGGGCTGGCGGATACCACCTTGGCAGCGCAACAGGCCCGCATCGCTACGTTGCTGTTCCCACCCGATTTCACGCACCGGGGCTGGCAATGTCAGTCCTGTGGCGGCCTTATGGCCGATTTGACGGAGACGCCCCCTGGAACATGCATTTACTGTGGAGGCCCCCTGGAAACAGTTCCTGATGTGGTGACATTGGCAGCTGCCCAGACGTTGGATATGGGCGGGCATGTAGAGGTCGTTCGAGATGAAGAGAATCAGACGATTCTCAAGACGCATGGCCATATCGGAGCGCTACTCCGCTTCTAAATCCCACAGACGCCTTCAAACAAAAGGGCCGGAGAGCAAGAACTTCCGGCCTTTGTTTGCGTTTCCGCCACAACAATTTATGTCAATCGTTATTTACAGATGACGAGCCAGGCTCATGCTCATCCTCCGAAAACGCGGTAACATCAAAAGTTTCTTCATCCATCTCTGAGGGGTCCGGCATCGCGTCTTCTGAAACCGCTGGTTCCGATTCCATCACTTCAGTCTCAACGACGGCGTCACCATCCTCCGGCGTAACCGCAGTCTCATCCACCTCCAATTCCCCATCCGCAAGGGCGATGATCGGAGGCTCGGTGGGCAAAATCGGCGTCACCACCGCGAGAAGATCATCCTCATCTAATGGGGTCGGATGCGCCTCATGGGACTCAGACGCTTCCGGCTCTGCCAACGGCTCCTCCGCTTCGGAAGGAACGGGTAAAAATGGCTCACTCAATTCCTCCGCGCCTATTTGGTGTACTGACTGCGCTGAAGTCTCAAGCGTTAGTGCTCGTCCATACACCTGAGCCAATAACCCCACCTGCTCCAAAGGCATCACCCGCCGAATAGGAGTTTCTGTGCTTTCCCACAATTCGTGCAGCGCCGGAAAATCCCATTCGGCAGTAACCACGCCTTCAGCCTGGGCGCTGCCCAATTCTGTCATCACGCCAGTAAAGCGGGAAGTGAAATCAAGGGGGGCGAAGATCGTACTTTTACCCAAGAAAAGCGGTTCATCATCAGAGGAAGCAAATGGATCTTGTCCGACCAGAAAGCTGACAAGCCCATAGAGTTGATTCTCCTGGCAGCGGGCCAGAGCCCCCTGACGAACTTTATGGTAAATGGCTGGTCGTTTGGTGGCGGCAATCGTAATCAGAATATCTGCGCCCTGATAAGCAAGCACGCGCGCAGGTTCGGGGTAGAGCGCCTCGTGGGCAAACAAAATACCAAGCCGCCCAACCGATGTCTCAATGGGCTGCCATCCCGTGCCTGGCACGACAACAGGCAACGTCTCAGAATCGGGCACGACTTGCATCTGTCGACCCAATACTGCACCATCGGGACCGAAGACATACGCGGCATGTCGAATCGCTGCGCCTTCTTCATCATAAACATAGAGGCTGCCCGCCACCAGAGTGATCTCATATTGTCGCGCCAGCTCTGAGAATACACTGATGTAAATGTCGAGCAATGATTCGGGCATTTGTTCCAGAGTCATCAACAATGATTTCTGGAGATCGGCGCGAACGACATTGGCCGCCCCTCCGGCCAGCATCCCCTTCAGTTTTGGCAACAGGCCCGATTTCGGCGTAGCCGCTTCTTTGAGCAGTGCGTTACGCCAACCGGGCAACATTGGAATGCCCACGGCCAGACCACTAAACTCCGGGAATACGACCAATTTGCTGCCCTTGGTCTTGGCGATGCGCAAAAACCGGTGATAATAAGTCAGCAACTCGTCAAGGGTCTTGGTGACAATTAATTTGTGTTGAACGACAGCAACAATGGGCTTATCCATAGGAAAAATCACTATCCTGAGAGAAGGATGAACAGAATTTCACACTCCTCATTGTAGCACAAAACTGCAAACTTCTTAATCTTCCTCTCTGGCACGCTGAGCCACAGCGATCAGGCGCAGGCTGTCCGGCTCCCAGGGCGTCAGATCGTAATCACCGTAGAAGCGCATATCACTGAATCCGGCGCAGGCCAGCAGCAGAGCCAGCTCCCGCTGGAAGAGGATGCGCACTCGAAAGGAGGTCTCCCAGCGCCCGTCATCGGTCTCGTACACTCGGCGAAGATAGAGCACCTGGTCGGGGAGATCGGCCCAGGCAGCGCTGTATTTGCGCACTGCCCGTCCCGTTTCTGGCTCAATCAGCGCTTCCTCCAGCTCCAGCGTTTCTGAAAGCCCGGCCAGGGCCTCCAGTTGGGGATTTTCCACATCCAGGACCAGCAGCCCGCCCGGGCGCAGCAGAGCCCGCCAGTTTTGCAGGGCCCGCATTTGCTCCGCGCCCTCGATAAGGTGCAGAAACGCGTTGTAGCCGCAGTAGGCCAGCGCAAACCCGTCACCCACGGGAGGGGCAATGAAATCAGCCTGGAGAAGCTGGATGCGGTCGTTCAGGCCCGCGGCCGCGACCCGCTCTCGCCCGATGTCCAGCATCTCGGGCGAGATATCGACGCCCGTGACGTGGAAGCCCGCGCGGGCCAGGGGAATGGCCAGCCGCGCGGAGCCCACGCCCAGATCGAGGATGGGGCCGCCGGTCTTGCGGGCGAAGCCGAGATAGAGGTCGATGTCCTCGCTCAGGCGTCCGTCGTCGAGGTCGTAGAAGCGGGCGATGGGGTCGAAGGTCATTGGTCGGTTGGTCGGTTGGTCGATTGGTTGGGGCGTGGAGGGATTTCTTATGGTAGCACAGGGAGCGTATCGAACGAAAAGGGGACGTGGCCATCTCCCTCGCCCGGTTTCCTCAAACCCCGAGATTCCGGCTATAATGGAATATATGGAAGTCAAGGTCATCCGCAGTGACCGCCGCCGCAAGACCATCAGCGCCCGCATGGAGGGCGATGTGATGGTGGTGCGGGCGCCCGCGCGCATCTCCGAAAAGGAGCTGAACGAGGCCATCGAAAAGCTCCAGGCCCGCATCCAGCGCAAACAGCAGGCCCGGGAGCTCTCGGATGAGGCCCTGCAGGGCCGGGCCCAAGAGCTGAACCGCCGCTACTTTGGCGGCAAACTGCGCTGGCGCAGCATCCGCTGGGTGACCAACCAGAACAAGCGCTTTGGCTCCTGCACGCCCAGCCAGGGAACTATTCGCATCTCCCACCGGGTGGGCCAGATGCCCCGCTGGGTGCAGGATTACGTCATCGTCCACGAACTCGCCCATCTCCTCGAACCCAACCACGGCCCCCGCTTCTGGAAGCTGGTGAACCGCTATCCCCGCACCGAGCGGGCCCGAGGCTACCTCATGGCCGTGGGGCTGGAGGAGGAGAGTGATTGATCGGCGGGTCACAGACCCGCCTCTGCACGCTCCTTTATCCCCCGTGCCCTAGCCGGGTCTGCGACCCGGCGTTGCTTGAGGCCAGCGGGTCACAGACCCGCCTCTGCACGCTCCTTTATCCCCCGTGCCCTAGCCGGGTCTGCGACCCGGCGTTGCTTGAGGCCAGCAAGTCACAGATCCGCCTCTGCACGCTCCTTTATCCCCCGTGCCCTAGCCGGGTCTGCGACCCGGCGTTGCTTGAGGCCGGCGGGTCACAGACCCGCCTCTGCGCATTTCTAGCCTTACCCCTTTTTTGCCTTTTTCATTTTTCATTTTGCATTCCCAAAGCTGCCATGACATCTCTTTCTCCCAACTATCTCAATCAATTGCAAACCTTATTGGCTTCCCCGGCAATCATGCGCGGGGAGGCGGCGCAGCCCCAGCCTGACGTTTTTCTGGCCGAGAGCCGGGACGCGGGCGCGGCTCTGGTCGCGGCCCTCAGCGAAGCTGAGACGGCCCAGGCCCGCAGCCGGGTCGAGGTGCAGCTTTTGGCCGCGGCCGCGGCAGATCTGGCTGTCATCGAGCGTCTGGCGGGCCGGTCAACCACCTCAATAATGCGAGATGACGCCATCGCACAACTGATTCAGCAGGCGCTCACCGATCCCGACGCATTGCTGCGCCCAACCATCCATCCCCCTCGCTATCGCGGAGCGGACCGAGACCTGCTAGCCACGATATATCAGACACTCATCAGCATCGAGGAAAGCGCCACAGAAACCACGGCTGACGCCATCACTGCGGCATTGAGCATGGACATGGCGCTGCTACGTGAGGCGGCAAAGTTGGCGGGCCTTGATGTGAAGCAAATCCTCGAAGATATGGGCGGAGAGGAAATCGTCACCCTGGCAATTGAGGCGTGGCAAAAGATGAGCTTCCTCATCGGAGAGGACAACGTCGCAAAAGTGCAGGAAACAATGGGAGAGGTAATTGAAAAACTGAGGGAAAAAACAGCTGTCTCTTCATACATGGAGAGATTTCTTGCCACCGAAGCCATCTATCGCGAAAGTCGCTCGCTGGTGCAACATTACAACGGGTCGGACCAAAAAATAGCACAACTCACGCCTAAGATCATCGCACTACAAGGCAGTTTTTCCGGACGTAATAAGGTCGCAGCTTCTCTGATTCGCCTGCTTTCAATGGTCAAACTGATCAAAGCCTTACGCACGCCACCGTGGGGACCACTCATCGTAGCCTCAGGCTACTTGCTCATCATTGGCTACGAACTGTACTCCGCGCACGATCATGTAGACTCTGACCGCTATCCTTTCTTCGATCGGGTTGCCGGCGTGCGCACCATCCTTGCTACTGAGCTTGCGAACTAATACGGAATGCGCAATGCGCGATGTTTTCACGTTTCACGCTCCAGACTGTTGAACTTCTGCCTTTTCATTTTTTGCTTTAGGAGAACTCCATGGATCCCGTTGCATTTCATATCGGCTCATATCCCGTTTATTGGTATGGCATCATCATCACCACAGGTGCAGTGTTGGGCGCATGGTTAGCTTCATGGCTGGCCCAACAGCGAGGTCAGAATCCCGATCATGTTTGGAATATGCTGATCATTGTGTTGATTTTGGGCATCATCGGCGCCCGGCTGTACCATGTCTTCTCGCGCCCCGCGGTGGGCATCGGTTGGGATTACTACAAAGAACACCCCATGGATATCTTCATCCCCCGCAACGGCGGCTTTGCCGGGCTGGGCATCTATGGCGGTTTCATTGGGGGTATCATTGGAGTGCTGGGTTATACCTGGTACAAAAAACTCAACTTCTTTCAGTGGGCCGACTTTGCAGCGCCCGGCCTGCTGCTGGCGCAATCCGTCGGGCGCTGGGGCAACTTTGTGAATCAAGAGCTATTTGGCCCGCCTACGACGCTGCCTTGGGGCATCAAAATCGACTGCGTCAATCGCCAATTCTATGAGCAATACAATTGTAACATTTTGGGCCCAGACACCCGTTTTCATCCCACCTTTCTTTATGAATCCATCTGGAATTTTGCAGGCGTGGTGTTGATGGTATTAGCATTCAAAAAGTTTGGTGACAAACTTCGCACCGGAGATTTGCTATTCTTCTATCTAATTTACTACCCATTAGGCCGTTTCTTCATCGAGCTGTTTTTCCGTCCCGACGCCTGGACTTTGGGCTCACTTCCAACCGCTTCAGTCATCTCGCTCATCTCCATGACCATTGGTGTATTAGGACTGCTTTACAACCATTTCATCCGCAAGACGTCAACGTCAGCAGATGTTCGGACGCGCAGCCACACCCCAAGGAAACATGGTAAATCGAAAAAAGGTAGGAAACGCAAAAAGTAATCGTTTCTTCCCCCTCCACACACACCACACACGAGGTTGCACAAATGAAATACATCACGACATTCCCATTATTCCTCCTCTTCGTCGCATTGCTCATATCGAGTTGCGCCGGGGCGCAAGCTCCAGTGGCGGAATCGCCCCACCAGATCGATATGGCCTCACTCCCTCTCGAATTAACCACACAACAGGTAAACAACATCCGCAACAACCCTGATGTGGTGCTTATCGACGTTCGCGAACAGTGGGAATATGATGAAGGACACATTCCCAACGTCAAGCTTATTCCTCTGGGATCACTACCTGATCGGATCAACGAAATTCCCGAAGACAAATTTGTAGTCATGACCTGCCGCTCAGGCAATCGTAGCGGTCAGGCCACAAAATTTCTACGAGAACAAGGCTTTGACAATGTGCATAACATGGCAGGCGGCATTCTTGCCTGGCAGAAGGCAGGCCTGCCTGTGGAGAAATAATCGAAAGCGATGCTGGTTTACGTATGGCTATCAGTGAAGCAACGCCTGGTGGTTCTGGTAGCCACAGTCAAGCGATGTAACCTTCTGCTCTGGGAAACAATCTAAAAGCAGTTGGTTCGCCCTCTTTGTGAGGGATAGCCTCCTAATGCTTTGGGGTGTGCGGCCCGAGCGTCTCGACGGCGTTCGGGCCGCAGCTTTTTGTGACATTTTGTGTTACTACTAAGGTAGCCCGGCTAGAAACCACGAAGACACGAAGCCACAAAGGCACGAAGGAAAGAAAAAGCTTTGAAATTCTTGGTGTTCTTAGTGTCTTTGCGCCTTTGTGGTGATTGAAGTCGGGTACGTTAGTAGTTACCATTTTGTTATCATTTCAGTAACAATGGGAGGAGAGATTACAGAAGCATGGTGAAAACGGGCGTATGGTGGGAGGAGTTTGATCTGTATTCAGTGTTCAGTGTTCAGTATTCAGTGTTCTAGCAACCTGACACAAATTTCATGCCCAGTTGCCCACCGATTGAAATCAGGGCTGAGGGCCTCCGGCCGCCTGTCAGCCTGCGCTGACAACCCTTCTTTCAAAAATATAGATTGCAAATTCGCGGCCGGGAACCGTCCCCGCAGGGGGACGGGCGGCGCAGGCAATTCCTCTCCACATCTCCTCCCCCGCCCGTCTCGGAGCGAGGGAGGAAGCAAAGGAGGGGGCTAACCGAATTCATTCGGCCAATGACGGCGGTCAAAGCTAATTTGTGTCAGGTAACCAGTTCAGTGATCAGTATTCAACACGCCGAGGTGCACCATGCAAACGACATTCTCCATCCCCACCATCACCTGCCACCATTGCCTCATGTCCATCAAGCGCGAGCTGAAGTTCGTGGATGGCGTCGAGTACGTCGAAGGCGACGTCGCGGCCAAGACTGTGCTGGTGACCTACGAAAGCGACGCGGCGCTGGAGCGGGCCCGGGCCATGCTGGCCGAGGCGGGTTACGCGCCGACCAATTGAACGTGAAACGCAAGGACATCACGCATCACGCCAGACAACGCTTCCAAAGCGCTCCTATGACCACCACAACACCCCCATCCCCGCACACCAACGCCAGCGCCCAGGCCGTGCTGCCCATCGAGGGTATGACCTGCGCCAATTGCGTCCTCACCATCGAACGAAATCTGAAACGCCTGCCGGGCGTGGCGGAGGCGTCGGTGAATCTGGCCACGGAGAAAGCCAGCATCCGCTACGATCCCGCCATCCTCGACATGGCGGCGGTGAAGGAGCTGGTGGAGGATTTGGGCTATCATGTCATCGAGACCACGGGCCTGGATGAAGAGGCGGAGCAGGACGCGGAGCGTCGGGCCCGGGAGGCCGAGATGGCCCGCCAACGCCGTCTCCTCATCATGGGCGTCGCTTTCACCCTGCCCCTGTTCCTGCTCTCCATGGGTCGGGATTTTGGGCTGCTGGGCGCGTGGGCCACGCAGTCTTGGGTCAACTGGTTGATGCTGGCTCTGGCCACGCCCGTGCAGTTCTATGTGGGCAAAGATTATTACACCGGCGGCTGGAAGGCCATCAAGCATGGCGCGCCCAACATGGATGTGCTCATCGCCATGGGCTCTTCGGCCGCGTATTTCTACAGCGTGGCCGTGCTGCTGGCCCCCAGCCTGGGCGTCGCCAGCTTGGGCGAACATGTTTACTTCGAGACGGCCGCGGTCATTATCACCCTCATCCGCCTGGGCAAATATCTGGAGGCCCGGGCCAAAGGCGCAACTTCTGAGGCCATTCGGGCGTTGATGGCGCTGCGGCCCAAAACCGCGACCATCGAGCGCGATGGTCAGGAGCTGGAAGTCCCCATCGCCCAGGTGCAGGTGGGGGATGTGGTGATAGTGCGGCCCGGCCAGCGCATCCCGGTGGATGGCGTGACGCTTTCGGGCGCCAGTGCGGTGGATGAATCCATGCTCACGGGCGAAAGCATCCCCGTGGATAAGCTGCCCGGCGATGAGGTCATCGGCGGAACCATCAACAAGCAGGGGATGTTGCGCATTCGGGCCGCGCGGGTGGGGCAGGAGACCGCGCTGGCTCAGATCATTCGCCTGGTGGAGGAGACCCAGGGCTCGAAAGCGCCCATCCAAAAGCTGGCGGATCAGGTGGCGGGCGTGTTCGTGCCCGTGGTCATCGCCATCGCCGGAGTCACCTTTTTGGCCTGGTATTTGGCGCTGGGCGCGGGCTTCACCATCGCTCTGATCAACGCGGTGGCGGTGCTGGTCATCTCCTGCCCCTGCGCGCTGGGCCTGGCCACGCCCACAGCCATCATGGTGGGCACAGGCCGCGGAGCCAGGATGGGCATCCTCTTCAAAAACAGCGAGGCCCTGGAAAGCGCTCACAAGCTCGACGCCATCGTGCTGGACAAAACCGGCACCCTGACCGAGGGCAAACCCAGCCTGACCGATGTCATCCCCGCGGCGGATTGGACCCCGCCCGCCATCGTTGGAGACCTGACGCCCGCGGACGCGCTGCTGGCCCTGGCCGCCAGCGCCGAGCATGGCTCCGAGCACCCCCTGGGCGAGGCCATGGTAGCCGCAGCCAGGGAGCGCAGTCTGCCCCTGTACGCGGCCACCGACTTTCAGGCGGTGACCGGCGCGGGCGTGCGGGCCAATGTGAGCGGCAGCAAGCTCTTCGTGGGCAAACTGAACGCGAGGCAAAGGGATGATGCGTCCCACGACGCCCGGTCGGCGCTGGAGAGCCAGGGCAAGACCGTGATGTTTGTGGAAGTCGATGGTCGTTTGGCGGGCGTGATTGCGGTGGCGGACACGCTGAAGGCCCACGCCCGGGAGGCGGTGGCCAAGCTGCACGGCCTGGGCCTGGAGGTGGTGATGATGACGGGCGACAACGCCCGCACCGCCGCGGTCATTGCGGAGCAAGCAGGCATCGATCGGGTGTTGGCCGAGGTGCCGCCCTCGGACAAAGCCGCGGAAATCAAACGGCTGCAAGAGGAGGGAAAGCTGGTGGGCATGGTGGGCGACGGCATCAACGACGCACCCGCGCTGGCCCAGGCCGATGTGGGCGTCGCCATGGGCACAGGCACGGATGTCGCCATGGAAACCGCGGACATCACCCTCATTCGCGGCGACCTCACGGGCCTCTACCGGGCATTGAAGCTGAGCAAAGGCGTCATGCGCACCATCAAGCAGAACCTGTTTTGGGCCTTCATCTACAACATCATCGGCATCCCCCTGGCGGCCGCGGGCCTGCTCAACCCCATCATCGCCGCGGGCGCTATGGCCTTCAGCAGCATCTTCGTGGTCACCAACTCCCTGCGGCTGCGGGGCTTCAAGCTGGAATGAGCGAGCCATCCCGCACGATTCAGTATGGGGGCAAAACATCACCACTGTCGGTGGACAAACGTGAATATGAGATTGGTGTCAGGTTGCCAGATTACAGTCTATAGATCCAACCCAATACTAGTACTAAATCAAGTCTGCTTTGAGGGAAGAAGGCGACGGCCGGCCCGACAGGCCGACTGAAGTCGATCTCTATAGGCCTCTGGCCAACGGACGGCCTACGCCGTCCCTTCACCAACCAGAGACGGTCGACGGAGGTCGACCGCTGGCGCAAAGCGCCTGGAGAGTCTGAGTTTACTCGATGGTAAAGGCCACGGCCACAAGAGAATTTTCATCAAACTACATTTGATTGAGTACTGGCAACCTGACACAAATTTCATGCCCAATGGCCCACCGATTGAAATCAGGGCTGAGGGCCTCCGACCGCCTGTCAGCCTGTGCTGGCAACCGTTCTTTTAACAATATAGATGGCAAAATCGCGACTGGGAACCGTCCCCGCAGGGGGTGGGGCGGTGCAGGCCATTCCTTTCCATTCCATATGTCCTCCCTCGCCCGTCTTGGAGCGGGGGAGGAAGCAAAGAAGGGAGCACGGCCCCAAGAACCAAATTCATTCGGCCAGTGACGGCGGTCAAAGCTAATTTCAGTAGATCACGATTTGCCACGATGCGCAGAGCCGGATCCGTGATCCGGCGGTGATTCGAGCGTCAAACCCGCCGGATTACGAATCCGACTGGACACATACTCTCGCAATCGTGATCTACTGAATTTGTGTCAGGCAACCAGAACCCAACATACTGATACCAAAAATAAGCGATTGTCGTTTCATTCGCCTCCTTTATAAGTTATGGCGCGCACGTAGTACGCGCCGGTTTCATCTTTTTGCGCTTGACCGGTTTGGTCCACATAAATCAGAGCCGAGAACCAGCTTTGGTTGGTGAAGATTGACTGTTTTAACTCCGGGTTGAGCTGGTTGATGTCCGACGCCAGAGAACGCAAGGCCCGTTTGGGGTCCTGCGCCCAACGCGGAGTCAGAACATTAACCTGAGTGGGATAAACCAACCCTTTCTCTTTTTGAGGAGTAAACACCAGACGCAAACGAGGGAGTTCTTTGCCTTCCACCCGCAAAATCAGGTATCGGTCTTGACCCGGGGCGGGTTCCAAGCGTGCAAAGTAACCATTGACGCTACTTACCTGGGTTTCACCCCAAACGTTTTTCGTTACCACCCCCGGTTTAAGATACCGCCTGACCCAGGCCGGCCTCTCCGCCCCCACCACATCCGTTTGAGTTGACTCAACAACCGGCTCACTCACCGACCCCACACTCACCCTTCTCTCCCGACCAAACAACCACCACCCCAACAATGCCAGGGCAAAAATCACCACTAACGCCAGTCCGGGCAGGACAAACTTTTTCATCTAAGCTTTAGTATGAAGAATTTTTCAAAA